>JGI24143J45723_1000135_pt1 | contig 38430 bp, 26 predicted proteins | sample BarGraIncu00432A_FD_45723 | JGI IMG/M metagenome (IMG submission 45723) | reverse complement strand
AGTAGAACTTGAACAACGACTGCAACGATCCCCCGTATTACACTGGTGGGATATAACGATTCAGCCTAAAACGGTAAATTTGTAATTTCTGAATCCCTAAGCTGGTTACGAGCTCTGCGCAGGCGGAGCCAGAAGGCCCGATCTCTCACATGGGAGCGCATGAACAAGCTGATCAGGACCTGGTTACCCACTGCACGAGTAGTACACCCATATCCGGATCAACGTCTCTGCGTCTGACCCGAGGCAGGAGCCGTATGCGGTAGTGCCGCATGTACGGATCTGTACGGGGGGTGCTGGGTAACCAGCATCCCTACCGTGTCCCTNCNGANCCAGTCCCCTCGCGGTTCAGGGCCTTCTGCGCGCAATCTGGTTATTTTTTGGGCCTTTCCCTGGCTTACTATAATTTCTCAGGGAAACGAAGGAGCGCCAGAGGCGGCCCCTTGGTCCCTCCCGTACTGATCCAAAAGTCATTTAGCCCGGAAGCAGTATGGAAGAACCGGTGGTGCTGCGCCCTTCGAGGTCCCGGTGGGCCTGGGCGGCGTCTTCGAGGCGGTAGCGCTGCTTGATGTCAATTTTGACCTCGCCGGAGGTTACCGCCTCGAAAAGTTCCTGCGCCATTTTGTCGAGATCGGCTTTTTGCGCGGTGTAGGTGGCCAGGGTCGGTCGGGTGATGTAGAGAGAGCCGAGTTGAGCCAGAATTCCCAAATCCACCGGCGGGACCGCTCCGGACGCATTGCCGAAGCTCACCAGCAGTCCAAAGGGGCGCAGGCATTTTAGCGAGGATTCGAAGGTGTCTTTGCCGACCGAGTCGTAGACCACGGACACCCCCTCGCCGCCGGTGATTTCCTTCACGCGCTGAACGATATTTTCGCTGCGGTAGTTGATGCAGAAGTCAGCGCCGTGTTGCAGCGCCAGTTGGCATTTTTCAGCGGATCCCGCGGTGCCGATGACCTTGGCTCCCAGTGATTTCAGCCACTGGCAGGCAATCAGTCCCACTCCGCCCGCGGCCGCGTGGAAAAGGACGATATCACTTCGTTTTACCCGGTAGGTTTTCCGGATAAGGTACTGTACGGTCAGACCCTTGAGCATCATGGCTGCTGCCTGCTCGAAGCTCACTGAATCGGGAAGGGCGCAAAGCCGGTCAGCCGCGATGTTGCGCACCTCGCAGTAGGAGCCGATCCTGCCGGCGTAGGCGACCCGATCACCTGCCTTGACCGAGGTTACTCCCGCGCCCACCGCCTCGACTATCCCGGCTCCTTCGTTACCGGCGACAGTCGGCAACGGAACTTGGTAGAGGCCGCTGCGCTGGTAAATATCAACGAAATTCACCCCCACAGCCAGGTGACGGATCCGCACCTCACCCGGCCCCGGAGCGGGGACCTCAATGTCGGACCAACGGAGGACTTCGGGCCCACCAAATTCGTTGAAGCAAATGGCTTTACTCATTGCGTCTCTCCTGTTGTGGTAGAAAAATGTCAAAACTGACACACAGTGAACCAATGAGTCAGTGCAAAGGCAAGCATTCCGGTAGCAATTGTAGCGCTGATTACGCTGAAATCAAAGTTCCACCGGGGAAAAGCTTGCCTCAGGCTCACACTCTGATCGATCCATTGTATCAAAGAAATTAGTTCACCCAGGAACGTCTGCCTCTGTTCTGCCTTCTTAAAGATAAGCTGTGACGGGATAGGATAGAAGTCGGGACTGTGCCCGGAGTTCCTTACGTTGGGAGTGACGGTTGGGAGGGGTTGGAAGGGACGGGTTGGAAGGGACGGTTGGGAGTGACGGTTGGGAGGGGTTGGAAGGGACGGGTTGGAAGGGACGTAGTTGAGTTTGTTGATTTGCTTGAGTAACTCAACGAACTTAACTACGTCCCTCTGCTACGTCCCTCTGCTACGTCCCTCTGCTACGTCCCTCTGCTAGTCCCTCTGCTACCGTCCCTCTGCTACGTCCGTCTGCCACGCTAATCATGATTCTTTTCGCTGTGCCGCGTCTAAAATTGACCAGTATCCCTTCAGACTGTTGCAACCTCAGCCGCGGCGCGCCGCCTCGATTGTAGCGATGTCGATCTTTCTCATCTGCATCATCGCTTCAAACGCGCGCTTGGCGGCAGCGAGATCCGGATCGGTAACTGCTTTCGTCAGGGCGATCGGCGTAATTTGCCAGGACAATCCCCACTTGTCCTTGCACCAACCGCACGCGCTCTCCTGGCCACCGTTGCCGACGATCGCATTCCAGTAGCGATCCGTTTCGGCTTGGTCCGCGGTTGCAACCTGAAACGAGAACGCTTCGTTGTGCTGGAACGCCGGTCCGCCGTTAAGCCCGAGGCAGGGAACGCCCATCACGGTAAATTCGACGGTCAACACGTCCCCTTTCTTACCTGAGGGATAGTCTCCCGGAGCGAGGTGCACCGCTCCGACGAACGAATCGGGAAAAGTCTTGGCGTAAAATCGCGCCGCGTCCTCGGCGTCGCCATTGTACCAAAGGCAAATCGTGTTCTTTGCTGGCTTCGTCATGTCAGTTCTCCAATTGTAGGAAAGTGTACGCCACTAACCACGAGGGGACGCTATCCAATCTTTATTTCCCCCACCAGAAACTACTCAAGAGTTTATCATAAAGACCTGCCCCTTGGTGTCTGCCCCTTGGTGTCTGCCCCTTGGTGTCTGCCTTTTGGTGTCTGCCTCTTGGTGCCTTGAGTATGCCTTAGGAAATATCTCGCGTAGTTCTTTCAAGAGGCTTTTTGTCTCCGGCAATCCCTGTCGGCTGTTTGTACTGGCATCCGGCTGCCTCACTGGGTGAAATTCAGAAGAATCCCTGGAGATGACCATCGGTTGACTCAGGGCCTGGCGTGGCTATACTGGGGAGATTGGTAAATGATAATCCGGAGCACCGCATGCCCAAGCCGGTTGCCTGTTTTAAAAAGCAGCACTGGCTTTATTATTTCCGGGGTGCGCTAGTAACTGTGGGGCATCACATGGCAACCAGGAATGAGCAAGAAGGAAAAGGCTTAGAGAAACAGGCACAGACAGGATAAGAGCCCCTCAGGGGCGCTGCGCACATTGCATCGGCGCTGAGGTTCATAATAACCACTACCAAGCTTGCAGGGGGAAGGAATGGCCCTCGAAACTATTGGAAAGGACGCGGGAAAAGGAGCTGGCCAGGAAGGGGGCACGGAAACCGCTTCCTCCGGTAGCTCAGCCATCCCCTCCATTAATCTCCCCAAGGGGGGCGGTGCCATCAGGGGCATCGGTGAGAAGTTCGCCGCTGACCCGATCACCGGAACCGGCTCCATGTCGGTGCCCATTGCCACCAGTCCCGGCCGTTCCGGCTTCGGCCCGCAACTCTCGCTCTCCTATGATTCCGGGGCCGGCAACGGCCCGTTCGGCTTCGGCTGGAATCTCTCCCTCCCTTCCATCACCCGCAAGACGGATAAAGGGCTGCCCCGATATCTTGATGCAGTCGAATCCGACGTTTTCCTCCTTTCTGGTGTTGAGGACCTGGCGCCCAGGTACCGGCAGGACCCGGACGGAACCTGGGTTGCCAGCCACCCCGGTTTCACGCGAGATCAGGAACGTCACTGGGTACACGACAGCTCGGGGGATCTGGTCGTGTGCGAGGACCTTCTCGACGGGTATCGTGTCCGCCAATACCGGCCGCGTATCGAGGGACTGTTCTCACGCATCGAGCGCTGGAGCAAGCTCGGTTTGCCCGGTGATGTTCACTGGCGCTCCCTCTCCAAGGACAATATCCTTACCCTGTACGGCTTTGATGCGGATTCGCGTATCGCCGACCCGCTGGATACGAGCCGCATATTCCGCTGGCTGATAAGCGAGACTCGCGACGACAAGGGAAACGCCGTGGTCTACCGGTACAAGGGCGAGGATGACTCCGGGGTCGGTCCGACCCAGGCCAGCGAGCGCAACCGCCTGCGCAGCGCCAACCGCTACCTCAAGCGCATACTTTACGGTAACCGCGCCTCTTTGCTGGACGATACCGGGCAGCGCCCGCGCTTTCTTATGCCAGCCCAGTCCGAGGCGGCCGGCTGGATGTTCGAAGTCGTCCTCGATTACGGCGAACATGACGCTGCCGCACCGCAGCCAAGCGACGACCCGGCAGCCAGCAATTCAGTGCCCTGGCCCCCGCGTAATGATCCATTTTCCTGCTATCGCGCCTGTTTCGAAGTGCGCAGCTACCGACTATGTCAGCGGGTCTTGGTGTTCCACCACATACCTGACCTCCCATCCGGCGCCAAGGGGTACGACGGCCTGGTGCGCTCCACCGACTTCAATTATTTATACGAGGCAGACCCTGCCAACGCCCGCAATCCGATCTACTCTTTCCTGCTCTCCGTCACCCAGACTGCCTACCGGTTTCAGGATGGGGGCGGGTACAGATCCAGATCGCTACCTCCGGTTGCCTTTGGTTACACCCTGCCGGTGGTGCAGGACCGGGTTGAAGAGGTGGAACCGGAATTCCTGGAAAACCTCCCCGTGGGGCTGGACGGTTCCAGCTACCAGTGGACCGACCTGCATGGTGAAGGCATCCCGGGTATCCTCACCGAGCAGGGGGGGGGCTGGTTCTACACGCGCAATATCAGCGCGGTTACGGCCGGTCATGGCGAGGGATGCGAAGAGACGCAGGCGCGCTTTGCGCCGGTTGAACGTGTCGCCCTCCGGCCCAATGTGGCTCTTGCCGACGGCGCTCAGTTCATGGACCTGGCCGGCGATGGCCTGCCCGACCTGGTGCTGCTGAGCGGACCCATGCCCGGCCTCTACGAACATGACGAGGCCCAGGGGTGGCAGGCGTTCCGGGCTTTTAGCTCGCCCCTCAACCGCGACCTGCGCGATGCCAACCTGAGGCTGGTCGATTTGGACGGTGACGGACATCTGGACCTGCTGATCACCGAGGATAATGTCCTGGTCTGGCATCCGTCCCTGGCCGAGGAGGGGTTCGCGCCGGCGCGGCGGGTCGCTCAGGCGCTGGATGAGGAGCAAGGCCCCCGGCTGGTGTTTGCCGACGGCACCCAATCCATTTACTTTGCTGACCTCAGCGGCGACAGCCTTACCGATCTGGTGCGCATTCGCAATGGAGAGGTCTGCTACTGGCCCAATCTTGGCTACGGGCGCTTCGGGGCCAAGGTCACCATGGACCACGCGCCGCGCTTCGACGATCCGGACCAGTTCGACCAGCAGCGCATCCGCCTGGCGGACATCGACGGCAGTGGCACCACCGACATCATCTACCTGCACCGCGCCGGCGTCCGCCTGTACTTCAACCAGTCGGGAAACAGCTGGAGCCAGCCAGAGGCGCTGAAGGTGTTCCCGCGCATCGATGACCTGGCGACGGTCGTGCCCATCGATCTACTGGGTAACGGGACCGCCTGCCTGGTCTGGTCGTCGTCGCTGCCCTGCGATGCGCCGCGGCCGATGCGCTTTGTCAACCTGATGGGTGGCCGCAAACCCCACCTGTTGATCAGCACCGCCAACAACCTGGGCGCCGAGACGCGCATCGATTACGCCCCCTCAACCAGGTTCTACCTGCAGGACAAGCGCGACGGCAAACCCTGGATCACCAGGCTGCCGTTCCCGGTGCACGTGGTCGAGCGCGTGGAGACCTATGACCAGATAAGCCGCAACCGTTTTGTTACCCGCTACGCCTACCACCACGGCTACTTCGACGGCGTGGAGCGCGAGTTTCGCGGCTTCGGGATGGTGGAGCAGTGGGACACGGAGAAATTCACCGGGTTCAGCCAAGGCGACGACTATATGAAGGTGGATAACTACGATCCTGCCTTCCACGTGCCGCCAGCCTATACCAGGACCTGGTACCACACCGGTGCCTATCTGGGCCGGGATCGGGTGTCGAATTACTTCGCCGGATTGCACGATGGCCGGGATGTCGGCGAGTACTTCATTCCCCGGCGCTCCGCTGACCCCGCAGGCGACGCCGCCGCGAAACCGCTGTTGCTCGACGACACCATCCTACCTGCGAGGCTCAGCCTCGACGAAGAACGCGAAGCCTGCCGGGCGCTCAAAGGCTCGCTGCTGCGCCAGGAGGTCTATGCGCTTGACGGTTCGGCACGACAGGAGATTCCCTATGCCGTCACCGAACAGAACTTCACCATAAAGTTGCTGCAACCGAAGGCCGGCAACCGCCATGCGGTATTCTTCAGTCACCCGCGCGAGGCGCTGACCTATCACTACGAACGTAACGCCGACGACCCGCGGGTCGGCCACGCCATGACACTGGAAGTGGACGGCTACGGTAACGTGCTCAAGTCGCTGGCGATCGGCTATGGCCGCACGCCTGACAAGACCAGTCTCACGCGCGATTGGGACAAGGCGCGCCAGGAACAGCCCCTCATCAGCTACACCGAGAACGATGTCAGTAACGCGATCGACGACTTCTCGAAATGGCCGGACGATCACCGGGTACCACTTCCCGCCGAGGTGCGTACTTTCGAGATCACCGGACTACAGGTCGCGCCGGGTGCCGTGCGCTTCAGCTTCGACGAGTTAACCGGCAAGCAACTACAGCGCTGCGCCAACTTGCCGGAAATTCCCTACGAGCAGGCAGCGGATCCGGCCAAAGAGCAAAAGCGCCTGATCGAATGCCAGCGCACCTTCTATCGCGCGGACAATCTCAGCGACCTTTTGGCCAAAGGCCAGCTGGAGCCGCGTGCCACGACAGGAGAGGTTTACCGGCTCGCGTTCACGCCGGGACTGTTGCAGCAGGTATATGAGCGTAACGGGACGGATCTGCTCGCGGGAAATCCGGCCGGCATCCTCTCGGGCGGGGGCGGCGCTCTGGGCGGCTATGTGGATCTCGACGGCGACGCCAAGTGGTGGATGCCCTCCGGGCGCGTGTTCTTCTCGCCGGGCAGCGGGGACGCTGTGCCCGACGAACTGGCCTATGCCCAGCGGCATTTCTTTCTGCCATCCCGCTATCGTGACCCGTTCCATACCGATCAATGGAACACGGAAACCACGGTCATTTTCGATGGTTTCGATCTGCTTCCGATCCAGACCGTCGATGCTGCCGGCAATGTTGTCAGCGCGGTCCACGACTACCGCGTGATGCAGGTGCAGACCGTAATCGACCCCAATGGCAACCGCTCCCAGGCTGGCTTCGATCTGTTGGGGCTGGTCGTTGCCACCGCGGTCATGGGCAAAGCCGAGCCGGCCCCGGTGGAGGGCGACCTGCTCGAAGGGTACGATCCTGATCCAACGCTTGCCTCGTTGCAGCACTTTGTCGCCGATCCGGCTGGCCGGGCTGCGGGCTTCATTGGCAAAGCCAGCACGCGCGTGGTCTACGATCTTCATCGTTACCGGCGCTGTGGCGAGCCTCCCTTCGCGGCTACGCTCGCACGGGAAACCCATGTCGCCGATCCGGGCGGCCAAACGAGCAGGATCCAGATCGGGTTTTCCTATTCGGATGGCTTTGGTCGCGAGATCCAGAAAAAGGTCCAGGCCGAGACGGGCGCTGCCCCGCAGCGAAAGGAGGCCCGGATCACCTCAAGCGGCGACGTTGCACCGGGTGCGCTGCTGCTCGACAATGGGCAACCCGTCAGGGCGCCTGCCCAGCCGCGCTGGGTCGGCACCGGGCGCACCGTGTTCAACAACAAGGGAAAGCCGGTCCGGCAGTACGAGCCCTACTTCAGCTCCACGCATCTGTACGAGCCCGAGCGCGAGATGACCGATACCGGCGTGAGCCCCGTGCTGTTCTACGACCCGCTCGGGCGGATGGTGGCCACCCTGCATCCTGACAACAGCTATGAAAAGGCCGTGTTCGATCCCTGGCAGCAGATCAACTCCGATGTCAACGACACGGTCGCTCCCAACGGTTCCCAAACCGGCGACCCTCGCAGCGATCCCGACATCGCCGGCTACGTCGCAGCTTTTTTCCAGAGCCAGTCGCACGGTTGGCAGCCCTGGTATCAGCAGCGCATCGGCGGGGATTTGGGCCCGGATGAGCAAAACGCGGCAGTCAGGACCGCCCTGCATGCCAACACCCCTGCCGTGGCACACACCGATACCTTGGGCCGCACCTTCCTCACCGTGGCTCATAACCGGTTCAGGTTCGCTGACACGCCGCAGACGGATCCGCCACAGGAAGAATTCTATGCAACGCGCGTTTTTCTCGACATAGAAGCCAACCAGCGTGAAGTGATCGACGCCAACGACCGCATCGTTGTGCGCTACGACTACGACATGCTTGGTAACCTGATCCACCAGGCCAGTATGGAAGCGGGTGAGCGCTGGATGCTGAACGACGTGGCGGGGCAGCCACTTTACGCCTGGAACAGCCGCCGGTACGGATTAGCACCCAGTACGATCCCCTGCGGCGGCCGGTGCGTTCTTTCGTGCAGGGTGGTGACCCGGCCGAACCGGACGCGGCGGTCTCTGACCGGCCCGTTTTGGTCGGACGCACAATCTACGGCGAGGGTTCCGAGACGGGTTTGACGCTCGTCCAGCAACAGCTGGCTAATTTACGCGGCAAGATCTTCAAGAATTTCGACACCGCGGGCGTCGTTAGCACCGATTGCTATGACTTCAAAGGGAATGCGCTGCAAAGCTTCCGGGAAGTGGCGCAAGAGTACCAGAACGCCATCGATTGGAACCGTCCGCAGCCGAGCGGCGATGTCTTTGCCAACCGCACCAGCTACGACGCCCTGAATCGGCCGGTCACACTGACTGCACCGGACAATAGCGTCTATCGCCCGACCTACAACGAGGCCCAACTGCTGGAAAAGGTCGACGTCAATCTGCAGGGGAGGGCGGGTGCCATAAGCTTTCTCAGCAACATCGACTATAACGAAAAAGGTCAGCGCACCCGCATCGATTATGGCAATGGCGCCAGCACCAGCTACCGGTACGACCCGCTGACCTTCCGGCTGGTTCATCTGCTCACCAAACGCACTGCCATCAGCTATCCTGATGACTGCCCGCAGCCTCCGCACGCTGGCTGGCCGGGGTGCCAGGTTCAAAACCTGCACTACACCTACGATCCCCTGGGCAATATCACCCACATCCGGGACGACGCACAGCAGAGCGTCTTCTTCAGGAACCAGCGCGTGGAGCCCGCCAACGACTACAGCTACGATGCCGTGTACCGGCTGATTGAAGCTTCGGGACGGGAACATCTGGGACAGGTTGGTTCCCTGGCCGTTCCGCCTTCCTACAACGACGCGCCCTGCGTAGGTCTTGCGCACCCCGGCGACGGCAAGGCGCTGGGCCGCTACCTGGAACGCTACCACTACGACCCGGTGGGAAACTTCCTGCAGTTCGTCCATCACGGCAGCGATCCGGCCCATCCCGGCTGGAAGCGGGAATATGCCTACGGGGAAGCCAGTCTGCTGGAGCCCGGGAAGTTCAGTAACCGCCTGACCGGCACGGTCGTCGGCAGCACGAAGGAGACCTACAGCAGATCGGGCAGCGGCATGGCAACCTGCTGCGCCTGCCGCAGCTGCAGGCCATGCGCTGGAACTTCAGGGATGAACTGCAGCTGTCCCAGCGTCAGGCCGTGAACCCTGATGATACCGACGGCAACGCGCACCAGGGCGAGCGCACCTACTACAGCTACGACGCGTCGGGGCAGCGCGTGCGCAAGGTCACCGAACGGCATAACGGCACCCGCATGAAGGAGCGCATCTATCTCGGCGGCTTCGAGGTGTACCGTGAATTCGACGCCCAGGGCAAGTGCGTGACCCTGGAGCGCCAGACCCTGCACGTGATGGACGATAAGCAGCGTGTCGCCCTGGTGGAAAATAAAACGATCAACACCTCGAACGACGATTCCCCTCCCGAATTGATTCGTTACCAGTTCGGCAATCACCTCGGCTCGGCCAGCCTGGAGCTGGATAACCAGGGGAAGGTGATCTCCTATGAGGAATATACGCCCTACGGCAGCACGTCCTATCAGGCGGTGGCTTCAGGGATCAAGGCAGCGGCGAAGCGCTACCGGTATACGGGAATGGAAAGGGATGAAGAAAGCGGATTGAACTACCACACCTCAAGGTATTATGCGCCATGGTTAGGACGCTGGATCAGCCCTGACTCAGTTGGCATTACTGGCGGGATCAACCTCTATGAGTATGCCAAGAGCTCACCTTGCAACCGGGTTGACCAACAGGGATTCGATCCCCCACCGGCCGATCCCGCTGATTTGGTGGTTGCCTTTGGCAGAAGCGATGTTTGTTTCATGGAATCCGCAGAGGCGAATACCGGCCTGCGCTCGATAAATATCCAAGATGCCCAGTCATTCCTGTACTCGCTACGTACGGGCAGGACTCCTCTTCCTCAGTCCTTCCCTTACGGTTCCGTGGCCGAGGAGGTATTCGCCGACGCAACGCACCCCGGTGGTCTGTCTCCCATGTTTTCCGGGTTCATGACCCAGGAAGCCCTGGAAGGCACCGCGGCAAGCACAGTCCATTTCGACATGAGAGGTGTGGATCTCACGCCTCCGCTCAGTGAAGGAACGCTACCAGGGTTCTCCCCGAACGACTTTCACTCTTCATCCGAGGCGCGGCAAGGGTTCGCCCATCTGGCATCGACGGGACCCGGAGAGAGAAATGTCAGCATGGTTATTCAGCATGAAGAAGGTATCACCACCATCATCCCACAGAGCAATACCGTGCAAGGCGACCCTTTGCCGGGACGATTAGCTGACCGGGTGCCCAATATAGATAACAACCCATTCACCCCGCCAAGTAACTCCTCTCCAGGCGGCTCTTCTCTTGAGGCACCAAGACCAGGCGGGGGTGGCGGCGGTGGGGTGTTGTCAACGATCGGGCCCATATTGGAGACCGTCGGAGATGTCCTGGCGATCCTGGGGGCATATGAGGATGCCAAGCAAAGTGATTACATGGGTGCGGGCCTTAATCTCGCCAGCATGGGCTCCGGGCCGGCCGCGGTACTGAGCGTCGCCTACCATCTGCAGAAGCAGGAAATGATGGCGTATGGCGCGATTTTAAAAGCGGATGTCGACAGTGCATCGGTGTACACGGAGTACATTCAGGGAAGGATGACGCCCGACGAGGTTGTGAAGAGTCACGTCGATTTGAGCGACTGGCCGGCTCAAGATCGTCAGGAAGTATATTTGCGCTGGCAGAACGGCGAGTGAAAGAGGGGCGGGATGCCGGCAAACGCCCGGTACCGACTGTTAATCCAGATGACAACGAATGGTATCTGGAATATTTTTCCAAATAAGTAGGTGGACTGAAATGGCGCGCCGTTTCACTGAGATAATTTCCCTGCACATTGACCGGGTTGTATTCTTCGTTGCGCGAGCGCTCCAGCCAACGTGCGTCAACAGCGACTATCACCACGGACGGATCAAAAGCCAGTAACCGATGGACTATTGACTCAAAAAACATAGGGCGACGCACTGCAAGGTGGTCGCCCTATGTTTTTTGATCAATCAGCATCTGACCTTGTTACCACTTCTCACTGCCATGACATGAATTAGCACAGGTGCGGGTTGCCGGCTTCCAGCCGGTCTTTGCCGTATCCAGGTTCGTTACGCCATTGTTGTGGGTTGCTGCGTTAAATGCCGTCGTGCTGTACCCGGCGCCGTGGCAGGTCGAGCAGGCGATCCCTTGGCTTTTGTGCTTGGAGTGGTGACCGGTCGCCGGCGGGATTGCATGACAGCTACCGCAGGCCGGGGCAGGAGTCGGAGATGGGGCGACCGTTGCCAGGGTAGTCCCGATCGCCGCAACCTGTGCGGCCGTGAGTGACGACAAAGAGCCCATCGATCCGGTGTTGCTGTTGATTGCTGCCTGTATCTGGCCTGCACTCTTGCCGGCTTTGCTTGATTGGGCCAGTGCCCCGTGGCAACCCGCACAGCTTGAGGCGTACAGGGCTACTCCGTCCGTGCTCGGAGTCGGCGCGGGGGCCGGGGCAGGAGCCGCCGCGGGCAAAGCGGAGGCAATAGCCGCAATCTGCGCGCTGGAAAGCGTCGTCAACGACCCCATGGAACCGGTGTTGCTGTTGATTGCTGCCTGAATCTGGTTTGCAGTCCTCCCCGCCTTGGTGGAGCTGGCCAGGGGACCGTGACATGCCGCGCAGTTGTTGTTGTACAGGGTTGGCCCGTCGACTGCCGGAGTCGGCGTCGGCGTCGGAGTCGCCGGGGTCAGGACCGTTACCAGCGCCTGGACGTCGTTAACCGTGAGATTCGAGAGGAAACCCATGCCGCCGGTATTGCTTCCAATTGCCGACTGCAAGCGCGCGATGGTAATCCCTTTTTTGCTCGAGGCTGCCAGGGAACCGTGACACCCTGCACAGTTGGCGGCATAGAGCGCAGTGCCATCGGAAACTGGAGTCGGCGTCGGAGCCGGAGTCGGAGCCGCTGGGTTGAGTGCAGTTGTCAGCGCCTGCAAATCCGAGGACGCCAGAGTCGAAAGGAATCCCATCCCTCCGATATTGCCGCCTATGGCATTTTGCAAACGTACAATGGTTATCCCTATTTTGGTGGAGCTCGCGAGGGAACCGTGACACCCGGCGCATTTAGCAGCGTAAAGTGCAGCGCCATCGGCGGGCGTAACCGGAACCGGCGCGGGAGTAGGCGACGGAGTCGGAACTGGAGCGCTAACCTGCACAGTGAGAGCTGCTGCGAGCGACTGCATATCAGCTGCGGAAAGTGAAAGAGATCCCATGCCGCCGGCATTACTGGCGACTGCATTTTGCAGACGGGCTACCGTAATCCCTTGCTTGCTCGAAGATGCCAGCGGACCATGGCAGTCTGCGCATTGGGAGTCGTAGAGGGCCGCGCCATCGGTTGAGGCGACCGGAACTGTTGCCGGCGGTGGGGTAGGTACGGATACCGGGGCGCTTGCCCCGAGATAACTGGATATAGCCTGGAGGTTCGCCGCAGATAAGCCGCTTAACATGCCCATGCCGCCTAGGTTAGTGGAGATCGCGTTTTGAGCCGTCGCAACTGTTATTCTCCCGATGAGGTTGGAATTGCTGCTTGCGCCATGGCAGCCGGCGCAGTTTGCGCTATACAGATCGCTCCCCAATGCAGCTACCGCTGGCGCTGGTGTTGCCGGAGCGCCGGTGGCAAGCGACGCGCTGCCGAGTTGACGGGCCGGAACGTTCAGCGCCAGCATGTTGCCCGTTTTGAGGGTAACGGTGACTGCTCCCGGAACGACAGACACGGAAATGGTATCCAGTAAGGCATCGTAGCCGGTACCGTTGGCGCTGAACGGGCCGTTGACCAGGGTGGTAACGGAGAAGCCAGTCATAAGAGGCGCAAACAAGTTTTGGATCGTCTTGTCCGCGGCGGGCATCTTTTGGGCAATGGCCTGCAAATCAGCGGGTTTGTAGGATCCGTAGAGTGCCTCGAGATCATCCCTCTGGGCCGCCTGAGCTACCACCATGCCGGTCAACGGAGTGATGTTGGTCATGCCGAAATCGCTAGCGATGGAGTAAAGGTTTTGGTTGGTGCCGACGGTTTTGAGCATGAAAGGAGGAGTCAGGCCGTTGGCATCAAAGGCGAACGAGCCGTCGCTCCTGGTTGACTGATGCAGTTCTTTCGGCGTAACAGAGGAATCCTTCAGATAGACTGTCCCAAAAGCAATCGGTGCGCCGGTTGCGGCTACGCCGGTTACTTCCTTGGCCGTTGCCGGCGCCGCACCTGCTCCGGAGGATGGCCCTGCGCCGCCGCATCCTGCGGCTACTGAGACAGCAAAAGTCAATACTGCAGACAACAACCAGTTTACGGGTCTCATTTAGTCTCCTTTGTGCCCGGTAAGTCGCTCTTACGGGGGCATTGATTGCCGGTGAAGAGTCTGATTGCTTCAGCAGCAATAGTTCCAGTTAGGTGGATGGCTAAATATAAAAAAGCCGGGAGCTTCGTGACGATAAAAAATCGATCATTCGGCATCCCGGCTGTCTGCGTGAGACCCTAGGCTTTCCGCCCCATCCTTGCGGATGGTTAAGTATTTTCCTGAATTCAGTTTTGGTTTTGTAGTAGTGACTGTCAGGTCATGGTAATCTCCATCCTGGTTGATTCTGAACGGTCGCATTGACCGCATTCGTTTGCCTTTTGTCCTCAGAGGCGAAGTATCACACAGCTTCAGTGACAGAATGGTTGAGGGTGAAAAACAAAAAAGCCGGGAGCCTCTGAACGATAAATCGAACATTCGGCATCCCGGCTGTCTACGTGAGACCCTAGGCTTTCCGCCCTATCCTTGCGGATAGTTTAGTATTATCGTGAACCCAAAGGATTTTTTTAACGCGGCAATGCGCGCTGTCGGAAACTATATCAAAAACGGGCCAAGAAAATCAATCTTTTTTTGTTTAAATGGTGATGGCACACAGCATAAGGCGATCCGCTTAGCATCCTTCAGGAAAGGCGATGCCATGCGACCATGCAATCTGGCGCTACCACCTTCGGGGAGGCAGGTCTCGCTACGCGCCCCCCTCCGACCCACTTGGTGCCGGCCAAAACCCGGAAGACCCCGAGATCTCAAAGGTTCCTCTTGCGCTTGACATTGCTAATCACATTTGTAATATTCTATATTACATTTGGGCGAAAGGAGGTAGTTAGCCGTGAAGAAAGGTGCTTTGGTATCACTCCGGATCGAAGAGGAATTGGCTGAACGTCTGAACAGGCTGGCTGCGGCTACCGGCAGGACCAAATCCTTTATCGCTTCGGAGGCTATTCTTGATTACCTGGCGCTCCAGGAGTGGCAGGTCTCCGCGATCCAGGAAGGGATTAGCGCAGCCGACCGGGGAGAGTTGGTGAAGCATGAGGAGGCCTTGAAAATTATGCAGAGCTGGGGAACCAAGCGCGATGCGGCTTGAATGGACCGATCCTGCCCTGCAGGACCTGAGAGAGGTCGGTGATTATCTCGCTTTGGAGAATCCTCAGGCTGCGGCAATGATGGCGGCGCGGATACAGGAGGCGGTGGAATATCTGACGGATTATCCCGGTATAGGGCGGGCGGGAAGGTTGTCGGACACCAGGGAACTCGTTGTCACCGGGACTCCATTCCTTGTCATTTACCGGCTGCGCTCTCCGACGGTGCAGATATTGCGGCTACTTCATCACGCACGGAAATGGGGCTAAAGCTGCTAACGATTGTCTCTTGCCGACCTTCCACCGAAGGGCCCATGACAAAAGGCACCCAGCTAATCCAAGCTGGGTGCCTTTTCTGTTTATGGCTCATGCACTACTTTTCTGTAGAGTCCGACGCGAAAGCCTTCCCTGGTTGACTTGACTGGCTCCCGGCCGGAGTCCCCGTCCTTACTTGCCTTTGCCGGAGGGGGAACTGGCCGACGCAGTTACCGTGGCAGGCGCGCCCTTGGTGCCCGCCGCGCCTGCGCTGCTCGGGGGCGCAGTTGCCGGAGCCGCCGCACCCAGGGTGATCAGGGCGGTGACGGCATTCGATGGCACGCCCAGCGCGTCTTTGAAGCGTACGGTAATGCTCTTGCTGCCGGCCCCAGGGGTGAGTGTCGCGCTCTTGGTGGTCGCATAGTTCTCATACGGGGCCCAGCTCATCCCGGCGTCGTCACTGAACTGCATCTGGGAGACGTTGCCGTTGGCGGAGGAAGCGGAGAGCGTGAGAGTCACCTGGGAGGAGGTCGTAGTGGTCGCTCCGCCGTTAACCTTGATGGTTCCAATCACGGGAGCCGTGGCGGCTTTCGCCAGCCCGTAACCTTCGCCGCTACGGAAAGTCGGCAGCGCGGCGCTATCCACATACTCGACCCCTTCCCAGGTCGGCAGCGGGGTCGGCATCAGCTTGAACTGACCCGGTTTCTCGATGTCCCAGCGCAGCAGCATGGAGTTATCCTCGTGCTGGGTGTTGTGGCAATGCTCCATGTAAGTTCCGGCAAACTCCCTGAAATGAATCGCCATCTCTACGGCGTTGAGGGAGTCCGCGTCGGGACCGATGCGGTACACATCCTTTCTGGCCCATTTTTCCCACTCGGGAACCGGTTTGTCGCCACGGGACAGCAGGATACCTTCCTCGAAATGAACGTGGACCGGATGGCTCCATCCGCCGCCTCCCAATTCTATCCTCCAGATTTCCAGGGTGCCGTCACCGCTGAAGCCGTCCTGGGTCGGGCCGTTGGCGAGTTGGGGCGCCGCCGCAAGCCGCCGGGGGTCCATGTTGAATCCGGCTCCGCCGTCGGTCTTGACGGTCCAGGGAGCGGAGTCGGTGCCGCTGGAGCGGCCGAAGGTGAAGGTGCGGTGCCGGGCTGCGGCAAGTTTCGCCTTGTCGATCAGGTTGTCTCTGTTGACGGTGAGCGGAATCATGATGCTCTTGCCAGCGGTGTAGTTGGCCGGATCCATGCTCAGGTCGGTTCCGCTGTAGGCCTGGACGCGCAGTTCCATGAACTTGCCGACGCAGGGGTCACCGTTGAGCCAGTGGTCGGGGACGCCGGCAGCGTCGAGGTGCATATCGGCGTGATAGGCGCCCGAGAGGATGTTTTCCAGGGAGATCTTGTTGCCGGTGACCTTCCCGTTGGTGTGTTCGAGCGTATTGACGAAATAGAGTTTGTCGCCCGGTTTGATGCCGTACTTGCTGAAGTCGACCACGATGTCGTAGCGCTCGGCTATGCCCTGGGTCGGCAGCACAGCGTTGTGGGTCGAGTCGGCTGTGGCGTCGAAGGCGACTGCGTGCTCCATGATGTTGCCGTCATTTCCAATCATGTGGAAGGGAACTCTGTTGTAGGAGATTCCCGAGCCTGCCGGTCCCGGGATGGTGCCGGAAGTTCCATTTACCTGCTGCACGAGGCCGATGGCAAGGAACCGGGATACCGATCCGTCCAGGATACGGAAGCGGTATCTGCGGGCGCGGACGTCCATGAAGGGCTTGTAGGTCCAGTTGACCAGCAGATTGTCACCCACGAAGCCGTCGGTGTTGAAAACGTTGAACCAGAGCTGCCCGTCCTTGTCCCACGCCTTGTCGGCAACCACCAGGTTGACGTCGTAGTCTCGGTTACCCCAGGGAAGAGCCGTGCCGCTCGGGAAGCGGAGGTTGACCCCGTCGTTTACCGACTCGTTGCCCCGGTCCAGCGCGCTGTAGTAATTCATCATCGCGGCGTTTCCCTTGTAGACGTTCTGTGCCGTAAAATCGAGCATATGGTCATGGAACCAGTGGGTGCTCATGGTTTCGCGCCAATCGCCGCGCAGCAGGATGGTCCCGTTGACGCACGCCTTCACCGAGTCGGTGGAATCGTTGTTGACGCGCAGCGTTTCTCCGGGTGCGCAGGGGAAGGCGGACCGGGGATCGGTCGCCGAGGTGTTGATGGTGTCATAGCCTGCGACTGCCATGGGCCAGCGGTAATCATAGAACTGCCCGGGGAAGAAGAAAGCGTTGGCATAGCCATCGCTCTCGGCCGGGTTGTGGCCGTTATGCTCGTGGGTGCTGATGGTGTGGAGGCCGAAACCCCGGTTCGCCGCCGGGTCGATGGGGAGATCGTTGTAATGGCGCATCAGGACGCCCTGACCGTAGCGCGCCATCAGGAGCTTGGGCGGGACGGTTCCGTCAAAGGTCCAAAGGGTTTCCGGTCCCTGAACCGGCATGAGCGGGTGGAACCTGACGTTGATTCCGTTGGTGGTCCCGGTTATGGTCGGCGCACCGGGGACCGTGGAGGTGTAGACCCTGTGATAGAGTCCGCCCGGGCCGAACTCGCCTTGCTGGTAGCCGTGCATCTGCTTGGAGTCGCGGAAGCCGCCGTTCATCCGGGCACCGGCCTGGGCGGTCTTGAAGTAGTTCTGGGGGTAAAATTCGTTCCAGCGCTGATGGGCGAAACCCTCTCCCGGGGGGCGTCCTTCGGCGGGAGCCTGGGCGAGTGGCCGTTTCATGAAGGTTTCTATACCTGTTTTCCAGGGGTTCTGTTCGGCGTAGTTGGAGTACTGCGTCATGTACGGGTACATTCCCGGCTGGGCCAGGAAGGCTTCCAGCGCCGCACCACCCGCTGAAATCGGGGGCAGGGGGTTCGTCGCTGCCGGCGCGTTGGGGTCTATTTTCTCAGGGCCGAACTCCTCGAAGAGGAGCAGTTGCTGGGTGAAGGGCTGGGCTCCGAAGAGCGGGCTCGGCTTGCTGTTGGTCGGCACGTCTATGTGCCCGTTACTTTGCTGGGCGGCAAGCGGAATGGAGCCGTTAACCCGGGTGTCGGATTTGGTCCCGGTCGCTCCCCCCTGGAAGGACCCCGCGTTGGCTTCGGGCAAGGTCGCCAGGTTTACGTCGATGTACGGCGAACCGATGAATGGGCCGCTCAGGGCCGAAGGGTCCCCGGCGGGCGGAGGCGTGAAAGGGTCCATAACGGCTGCGCCGGCGGGGAAAGTCCCCAGCATCATGAAGATGGCTGCCCCGGTGAGGAACCCGGCGGCACTTCTTGTTGGTTTGGAATATTTGTCATTTTGGCTCAACATGGTGAATTACCTCCCTTCCAATTAATCGAGTCTGTCGTAGAGGACAGATAGGTGAGTTTCAACTCCCGGTTCCGGGGTTTTCTTCTGGCGCCTGAGATTGCCAGCCTCTTTTGCGCTTTGCTCTCCCAGCGTCCTTCCGTAGTCACAGCAGCATGACCTGTGTCCTGTCTGCCGTGGCCGATGCAACTTAAAGGTAAAATCTTTTTCAACAAGTAATGACAACAATAGCAATTGATGTGCCAGCCGCATCGGAATCTACAGGGGGCTGAAATTACGACCTTTTTCCGGCAGGAGTGTATCACGGGAACTTTTTGCGGTTAGCTAGGATTACATTTGAAGGAGTCGTTAACCGGGTAAAAGCCTCGTGATTACGATAGATTGCAGAGGTGCCAAAATAATCGCTGAATGTAGTAATTTTTCATACCTTTCTTTAGCATTAAATACTGTGTAATCCTGGCACCTTTTTTCACTGATACATTCAAAGGTAACAATAACTACTTTGTGTGTATATTTTACCTACAAAATAAGAGATTTATTTTTCGTGGGGTAGTGAGGCCGGAAGGGAGTTAAACGATCTTCTCCGGCAGGGGCGCTTTAGGTGTGGTCTGGATTCATTGAATAAAATTCAGGTCAAACGACTTTGGAGCTGAACTTTACAGGTGCCTGGCTGGCATTAATTGCGTTATACTGTCAATCGAAACTTGACTGGTACACTGACTGTAAAATTCCGCCAAAGTGGTGCTAAGGTATGAGGATAAGCATTAAGAAGAAACTTGCCACAGGGTTTGGTGTCTGCGTGCTCCTCATGGCCGGGCTGGTCGCCTACAACTTTGCGGCGCTGCAGAGGTTGGAGAGTCTCTATCGCGATACACTCACCCGGTCCAATACCATGGAACTTACGGCCGATGCCCAGCACATCGGTGAAGACCTGTACCTGGTGATTGCCGATGCTGTCATCAACCGGGACCTGGTTAAATCCGAGAGTGAATGGGCCGCGGTAAAGGAAGGGAAACGGGTGCAGCTGCAGAAGGTCGCGGCGGCCTGTGACAAGGTGCAGCAACACGCCAAGGTGCTGCAGGCCCAGGCCGCCTTCGATGACCTCATTCGCCTTTTCGAGTCGGAGATGCTTCCCCTCATCAGAAAAGGGGCCCCCGTGCCGGGTCCGCTGTCGGACATCGACGCCCGCCTCGACGTTAAGATCAATGCCATTACCACTAGCCTGGAGCCGGTTGCACGCGCCATGTCAGCCGAAAACGCCCGTGCGGCGCAGGAATTTCATGCCGTCCTGACCGACTCCATCCGTGTGGGGCTCGGTTTCTCGCTTTTCGGAGTGCTTGCCGTACTCTTCATCTCCACCCTGACCACCCGCTGGATCGCCCGCCCCCTGGCGGAAATCACCCGGGCAGCAGGCGAGATGGCCCGGGGGAATTACCAGGTTGAGCTGCGGCACCATTCAACCGACGAGGCGGGGGTGCTGGCGCACGCCTTCCGAGCCATGGCGGCGGAGGTGGCGCGACGGACCGTCGAGTTGCAGCAGTCCAACGAAAGTTTGAACCGCGAGGTCTGCGAGCGCAAGCTGTCGGAACAGGAGGTCATCAGGCTGAACGCCCGGCTTGAGGGTAGGGTTGCCGAACGCACCAGTGAACTGGTCCGGGCCAACGAACAGCTCGAATCGGTCATCCAGACCCAGCAGCAGGCTGAGTTTGAGTTGCAGCGCTCCCGCGCCGAACTGCGCAACCTGACCCGGCACCTGCAGGAGGTGCGGGAAAGCGAGAGGACCAGCATCGCCCGGGAGATCCACGACGACCTTGGCCAAATGCTGACGGCGCTGAAGATGGACCTTTCCTGGATCGGCAGGAAATTGCCGGAGGAAGAGCGGTTACTTTTGGAGCGGACGCTGAAAATCACCCGGCACATCGATGAAACCATCGGCACCGTGCAAAGGATTTCCGCCCAGTTGCGGCCGGGGATTCTGGACGACCTCGGGCTGATGGCGGCGCTGGAGTGGCAGGCCGGGGAATTCCAGAAGAAAACCGGTATTGTGTTCGAGGTGCTGGGGAGCTTTGACTGCGCCGGATTATCGCGCCGCTGCAGTACTGAGCTGTTCCGTATCTTTCAGGAAACCCTGACCAACATCTTTCGTCACTCGGGCGCGTCGCAGGCCAGGGTGACCCTGGAAGGAAACGACCAGGCCCTGACGCTGACCGTCACCGACAACGGCCGCGGGGTGCGCGAGGAGGAAATGGTGGACCGCGCCTCGCTCGGGTTCATCGGCATGCGGGAGCGGGTGCGCAGCCTGGGGGGCGCACTGGAGATCGGCCGCGTAGCGGAGGGCGGGACCAGCGTCCGGGTGGTGATCCCCTTGCCGGAGTGTCTGGAAGGAGTGGAGTAATGACGAGAATACTCATCGTGGACGATCACTACATAGTGCGCAAGGGATTGGTTTCGATTCTTACCGAGATCCCCGACGCGGTTGAGGTCCAAGAGGCAGGTAGCGGGGAGGAGGCGCTTTCCAAGGTGGCCGAGGGGGAATACGATCTGGTCCTTTTGGACATCGCGCTTCCCGGCAAGAACGGATTGGAGGTGCTCAAGGAGCTGAAAGTCCTCAAACCGAAGCTGCACGTGCTGATGCTCAGCATGCATCCGGAGGAACAGTACGCCGTGCAGTCGATGCGCGCCGGCGCCTGCGGGTATCTGACCAAGGGAAGCGTAGCGGACGAACTCATGCTCGCCCTGCAAAAAGTGCTGGCGGGCGGCAAATACATCGGAGCCATGTTCGCGGAAAAACTGGCCTACGGTGTGATCGGCGCAGAGGAAAAGCCGCTGCACGAGACCCTTTCCAGCCGGGAATACCAGGTCTTGCTGCTGATCGCCTCGGGAAAAACGCCCAGGGCCATCGCCCAGGAGACCTCTCTGAACGTGAAAACGGTCAACACCTTCCGGGCCCGTTTGCTGCACAAGATGAAGCTGGCAGGTAACGCCGAATTGACCCGCTATGCCCTTGAGCACAAGCTTTTGGAGTGATGCTGCCTACCCCAGCCCTACACCGGTGCCTGCCCTTGCCCCAGGGTAGACGCATTGCCTGCGTCTCAGCGCTGCCGCGCTCTGGTTGAACTGGGCGGGTGGGAGAGGAGACGCATGCAATGCGCCAGAGAAGGCAAACGGTTGAAAGGTGTGGAGAGCGCCCTCCGGGAGAGCGGCAGGGGTGAGGGATTCGACGTCAGATCCCGAGGATGCCTTGGCTCAGTTTGAGAATACCCCTGGCGAAGGAACTGGTATCAATTTTGGAAAAGCTCTCGAACATGAGCTCGCTGTCGACCGGCTTTTCCGGGTCGACTACCAGGGCAATCGGATCCAGCGCCTCGACCCAGTCGTTTTCCTCCAGAAAGGCGTCCGGAGCATAGCGGCAAAGTCTGGCACCACCGTCATCGGCCAGGCACTCGAGATGGCTGGTAAGCTCCTCGATCCGATCGAATTTCCACTCCTCGCCGCGGCCGTAAAGCCCCGCATGTTCCGCCAGCAGTGAGCTGCGCACCCCGCGGATGGCGGCCACCAACTCCGGCTGCCCGGCCGGGTCCGCCGCCTCCCAGCTCAGGTTCAGTTCGGTATCAAGCCCCATGGAGCGGTTGGTGGCATTCGCGGAGCCGACCGTGAGAAACCTGTCGTCCACGAGGAGCAGTTTGGAATGAATGAAGGTCATCCGGCGCTTGCCGTCATCCTCCAGGGCGGTGGAGGAGTAGACTCTCAGGCTGTGCCCGGTTTTTTCCGCCACCAGCTGCAGGGCGCGCAGCATTTTCACCTGGGGGAGGCCCAGGAACAGTTCCTCGGTGAAGGGGAGCCGGTCGGGCAGTATCATGATGATCTGGAGCGCGGGGCGGTCGGGCGCCGTCATCCGGGCGATAAGGGCTGCGTAGATCGCCTGAGAACTGAAATACTGGTTCTCCAGGTAAATGAGCCGATCGGCCGACATGATGGCATCGATGAACAGGCGACGGATCTCGTGGACCCCTTGCTGGCCGATGCTGGCGACGGGCGCCTGGGTCCGGCTCACCGCGACTTCCTGTGTTGGCAGTGGAAAAGCCTCCGCCGCGCCCAGCGCAATGCGGCGCCGGACTTCGGGGAATTTCAGTGACTCTCCACCGGAATCGAGCCAGCGTCTGGTGAACAGGTCGCTGAGAACCCTGACGACCGGACCGGTGCAATAGGACTGGATATCGTGGTAGGCGCCGTAGATGCTCCCCTCGATATCCGTACGCTCCGGGTTGCTTTTGAGATGGTAGCGATCGTCCCAACGATTGGAACAGATATCCATCCCTCCGCTAAAGGCGATGGTGCCATCCACGATGATAAGCTTCTGATGATGCGTGGCGCCGGTCGCATGGACACTGTCAAAGCGAAAATGCAGGCGCTCATTGGTCGTCCAGTCGAAGATAAAGTCCTGGAACCATTCCCGCTCCAGTGAGAACACGGCGCTGAAATCCCACGCCAGCAGGTATATCTCCAACTGCGGTGTCCTGTCGCAGAGATCCTCCAAAAAACGCAGGAAATGCAGATCCATAGCGGCGTTCTTTGCCTCTTTCCCGCGCACCAGGCGGACCGCGGAATCGAACTGCCACCCCATGAGCAGGATATAGCGGCGCGCCTGGCAGGCGGCATGGTAAAAGGCGCGGTAGTAATCGCAGGCATCTATCAGCACCCCGGTTTCCCCGGCCTGGTAGATGCCCATGCAGTTTGAGCCGGGCTTCAGTATGCTCATGGCAACTCCAGCGTGACAAGCAGCGGCAGATGGTCCGACGCCACCCTGGTCAGGGGGGTCCTTGGTATGGTGATGGAGCGGACCTTGAGATCGGGAGTAAGAAAAAGGTGGTCGATGCGCATGAAGGGAAGCTGCACCGGCCAGGTTCCCTTCAGGCGCAACCCCGGCAGGCCCCTCTGGGCGTCGCGCAGGTGCCGCGTTAAGCGCCGGTAGGCAGGGGAGCCCGGAAGGGCGTTGAAGTCACCGCAAAGCACCGCCGGCGTGCCGAACCCGGGGCCCCCCAGCCATTCCGGACCGGTGATGGCTTCGGCCTGGCGGTTGCGCTCGCGTCTGTCGAGCCCGAAGTGGGTGGTCACTACCTGGATCTTGCTCCCCGCCAGGTCCACTTCCGTCCAGACCGCGCCGCGGCGCTCGAAGGAAGGGTGCAATGGTTCCGTCGGGAGAGCGCCGGCCTTCACCAGGCGCAGCTTGGTTCGGCTCAGGACGGCGTTGCCGTAGCCCCCTTCCTCAACCTGCAGGGAGGAGTGGAACTGAAAGGACATCTCGAGCGTCTGCGCAATGAGATTGGCCTGGTCGACCAGGTCGGTGCGGACCAGGCCGGTATCCAGTTCCTGCAAGGCGACGATGTCCGGATGGTAGCGCTCGATGACCTCCGCGATCCTCAGCGGGGATATCCGCCCGTCCATGCCGATGCAGCTGTGTACGTTGTAGGTCATCACGGTAAAGATCTTGGACATGTGCGACACTTTAATGGTGTTAAAACGAAGGACGTCTTGACAGTGCGAGTGATCTTACAAGAGTACCTAGTGCGGGTGGTTATGTCAAACCGCGGGGGTACTGGATCAGGCTCCTTGCCGATGGCACGTCATCACCGATAATGCCACCCGAGGATGATTTGCTGGCACAAAGTCTGTCATTGGCCGGTTTTATTTGTCAGCGTTCGGTGCTGTGAACGGGTTTTTTCCTTTTCGCCAGAGTGTCCGGGCGAACCATGATTCGCCCCTACGGAGTTGGGGAGCGTGTTGAGTGCGACCGCGGATTGCACTAATGCAATACCGCAGCGACGATGTCCCGTAGTGACCCGCGGTCGCCCTTTTTTTTTAAGCCAGGTGCCGGGCGAACCATGATTCGCCCTAACGACGGGCCGTACTTGAATGATATTGACAGGCGTTATCAAACATTAGTAACATCTTAATAGCATGAGCCGCCAAGGGCGGTAGTTGACGAATCTGTCGTGAGTCCAGCCCCAAACCACAAACGCTGGCCAATGAGAAGACCGGAAAAAGAGAATCTGAGGAGAGGCCCATGTTGTATGTCGGCAAAGCCCGCTTCCGATTTAAATACTCTGTACTAGGTACCACACTCGCCGTACTTGCCTGTACCCTTGCCATCCTTGCCACCGCCTGCCACAAAGAACCCCCTCCCGTGCAGCATCCTCCTGAAGTCGAGGTGGTCCAGGTCAGCCAGCAGGACATCCCGACCGTGCACGAATGGGTCGGGACCGCCGACGGCCTGGTGAATGCCACCATAAGGGCGCAGGTCACCGGATACCTTATCAAACAGTCTTACAACGAGGGGGACCTGGTCAAAAAAGGCCAGGTGCTTTTCGAAATTGACCCGCGCCCCTTCAAGGCGGCGCTGGACCAGGCTGAGGGCTCTCTGGCCCAGATGGAGGCGCTCTTCCAGAACGCTCGCGCCAACCTTTCCCGTGTCAAACTCCTGGCCTCCCAAAACGCACTCAGCAAGAAGGATCTGGACGACGCCGTCGCCTCGGAGAGTTCCACCAAAGCGCAGGTACTCTCGGCCAGGGCGGCCGTCGAGAATGCACGGCTCAACCTCGGTTTCACCAAGATCACCTCCCTCATCGACGGCATGGCCGGGATAGCCAGGGCGCAAGTCGGCGATCTGGTCGGTCCCACGGTCCAGGGGGGAGAACTCACGACGGTTTCCACCATCAACCCGATCAAAATCTATTACACCATCAACGAACAAGCCTACATCAACTTCATGCGCAGTTTCTCCTCGGAGTCCGCCGGTCTTTCGGCGGCCAAAAAACTGCGCATCGAGTTGATTCTGGGCGACGGCACGCCCTATCCCGAGCGCGGAAAGTTTTTTGCCATTGACCGGCAGGTGGATGTGAGAACCGGAACGCTTCGGGTGGCAGCACTCTTTCCCAATCCGACCAACCTGCTGCGTCCCGGGCAGTTCGTCCGGGTGCGGGTGCTGCTCGGGACCAGAAAGGGGGCGCTCCTGGTTCCGCAGCGCTCCGTAATGGAACTCCAGGGGAGCTATCAGGTGGCGGTGGTCGCAGGGGACAACAAGGTGGAACTGCGGGCGGTGCAGCCGGGCGAGCGGGTAGGCACACTCTGGGAGGTCGCAACGGGGCTCAAGCCGGGCGAACGTGTCATCGCCGAAGGTTTGCAGAAGGTGAAGCAGGGGGCGCTGGTGCAGCCGCGCCCCTTCGATCCGGGCTACACAGCACCCCCCGCCGGGGGCGCCCGGCCTCCGGGCTCGGGGAGGTGACGCCATGTACCGCTTTTTCATCAGGCGCCCAATCGTTGCGATCGTCATTGCCATCATCACGGTCATTATTGGCCTGGTCGCCATGGCGGGGTTGCCGATTGCCCAGTACCCCAACATCGTTCCTCCCGAAATCCTGGTGCAGGCGACCTACGTGGGGGCCGACGCGCTCACCATAGAGCAGTCGGTGGCCACTCCGCTCGAGCAGCAGATGAGCGGCGTCGACAATATGAACTACATGTACTCCCTCAATCCCAATAACGGCCTGATGCGGATGACGATAAACTTCGATGTGAAGACGGATCCCAACACGGATCAGGTGCTGGCACAACTGCGTGAGTCCCAGGCGGAGCGGCAGTTCCCGGTCGACGTGCGCAACTTCGGGGTCACGGTGCAGAAATCCCTGGCGGCCCCGCTGGCGCTCATCGCCCTTTACTCTCCCAAGGGGACCTACGACGCCACCTTTCTGGCCAACTATGCCTACATCAACATCGTCGACAAGTTGACCCGGGTGGTGGGGATCGCCAGCGTGACGGTTTTCGGCGCGGGGCAGTACGCCATGCGCTGCTGGGTGCGGCCGGACCTTTTGGCAAAGCTCAACATCACCATTCCCGAGATCGTCGATGCCCTGCAAAAACAGAACACGGTGAATCCGGCAGGGCAGGTGGGTGGCGAGCCGAGTCCGCCGGGACAGGAGTTCACCTACGCCATAAGGGCCCAGGGACGGCTGGAAACGCCGGAGGATTTCGGCCAAATCGTGCTGCGCGCCAACCCGGGAGGCTCCCTGGTGCGCCTGAAGGACGTGGCACGCCTGGAACTCGGAGCCCAGGACTACGCCATCCGCGGCCGCTTCAACGGAAAGCCGGCGGCGGTGCTGGCTCTCTTCCAACTCCCGGGGACCAACGCCCTAGACGCCGTCGCAGGGGCGAAGAAGGTCATGGCAGACCTCAAGCGCTCCTTCCCCGGCGACCTCGATTACGGGATCGCCCTCGACACTACCCGGTCGGTGACAGCCGGGCTGCACGAGATCGTGGTGACCCTGTTCATCGCAGTCATACTGGTCATCATAGTGGTGTTCATCTTCCTCCAGGGGTGGCGGGCGACTTTAATCCCGATCATCGCAGTACCGGTCTCGCTGATCGGCACCTTTGCCTTTTTCCCGATGCTCGGCTTTTCCATCAATCCCATCGCGCTGATGGGCCTGGTGGTGGCCATCGGCCTGGTGGTGGATGACGCCATCGTGGTGGTCGAGGCGGTGGAGCGCCACATCGAGGAGGGGATGGCCCCCAAAGAGGCGTCGCTTCAGGCCCTGAGCGAGGTGGCCGGCCCGGTCATGGCAATCGCCCTGGTGCTCGCTGCCGTGTTCCTGCCGACCGTCTTCATTCCCGGGATCACGGGAAGACTCTACACCCAGTTCGCGGTCACCATCGCGATCTCGGTGCTGCTGTCGGCCTTCAACGCCCTGACGCTTTCCCCGGCGCTCTGCGCACTGCTGCTGCGTCCCAAAAAGGAGACGCGCGGGCCGCTCGGGTGGCTGTACCGCACCTTCAACCGCGTCTTCCAGCGGGGGACCGACCGCTACGTGAGCATTGCCCGCGTGGTGATTCGCCGCGCGGCGCTCGGCTTCCTCTTCCTGGCAGTGGCCGGCGTGGGAATTTACCTGCTGGGCAAGCGCATCCCCGGCGGTTTTCTTCCCGAAGAGGACCAGGGGTATGTCTATGCCGTCATCCAGCTTCCCAGCGCCGCTTCCCTGCAGCGCACCACGGAAGCCGCCAGCCAGGCGGAGCGCATCATCCTGAGTACCCCGGGCGTCGAGTTCTGCACTTCCGTCGTCGGTTTCAACCTTCTAAGCTACGTGCGCAACACCTACAGCAGCTTTTTCTTCATCAGGCTTAAAGACTGGGACCAGCGGGAAGGGAAGGGAGAAAAGGCCGCGGGGATTATCGCCCACCTGAACCGCGAGTTGGGACGCCTCCCCGAGGGGAACGCCTTTGCTTTTTCGCCGCCCGCCATCCAGGGGGTGGGGACCGCCGGCGGGGTGACCTTCATCCTGGAGGACCGAGCCGGCAGGGACATCGCGTACCTCGCAGGGAACACCGACAAGTTCATCGCCGCCGCCCGCAAGCGCCCGGAATTCACCCGGGTGACCACGACTCTGCTGCCCGGCGTGCCGCAGTATTTCGTCCAGGTCGACCGCGACAAGGTGCTGAGCCAGGGGGTGGATCTGGCCCAGGTCTACAGTACGCTCCAGGCGTTCATGGGGGGGCAGTTCGTCAACTATTTCAACCGGTTCGGCAGGCTCTGGCAGGTTTATGTCGAGGCCGAGGGGGACTTCCGGACCGATGTCCGGCAGCTGGGGCAGTTCTACGTGCGCAACTCGAACTCGGATCCGGTGCCGCTTGCCGCCGTGACCCGGGTGGAAAAGCGGGCCGGGCCCGAGTTCACCATGCGTTACAATCTGTACCGCTCGGCACAGATCAACGCCTCCGCTGCACCGGGCTACAGTTCCGCCCAGGCGATGCAGGCGCTGGAGGAGGTCTTTCGCCAGACCATGCCGGGCGAGATGGGCTTCGATTACCTCGGGATGTCGTTCCAGGAGCAAAAGGCACAGCAGAGCGTCCCACCCGCGGCCATCTTCTCCCTGTCACTGCTTTTCGTGTTCCTGATCCTGGCCGGGCTCTACGAGAGCTGGACGCTTCCCTTCAGCGTGCTCCTCAGCACCCCTATTGCCGTGTGCGGAGCCTTCCTGCTGCTCCTTTTGCGCGGGATGCAGTTTAACATGTACGCCCAGATTGGCCTCATCGTCCTTATCGGCCTGGCCGCCAAGAACGCCATACTGATCGTGGAATTCGCCAAGGTGGAGTACGAGCGGGGGACCGAGTTGGGCGAGGCGGCCCTGACCGGCGCGCGTCTGAGGCTCAGGCCGATCCTGATGACCTCGTTTGCCTTTATCCTTGGTTGTCTGCCGCTCGCCTTCTCCAGCGGCGCCGGCGCCATCGCCAGAAACGTCATGGGGTTGGCCGTGATAGGGGGGATGCTCGCGGCAACCGGGATCGCCATTTTTCTGATCCCTATGATGTTCTACGTCATCGAGAAGTTCGGTAACAAAAAAACCGAGGCGGAGCAGCGGGTGAAAGCGGATGAAAAAGATGCAGATAAACCATCAAGCGCCGGCCAGCAGTAACCTGATGCGCTCTTTTTGGGCGGTAGTCCTCTGCCTTGCCCTGGGCGGTTGCCTGGTCGGTCCCGACTACCGGCGCCCCGTGCTCGACACGCCGCAGGACTGGCGTTTCGGGGAAAAGGAGACCCGGGAACTCGCCGACACCGCCTGGTGGGAGCAATTCCGCGACCCGGTGCTGAACGAGCTGATAGCGGTCGCACTCCGGGAGAATAAAGACCTGAAGATAGCCGCGGCGCGGGTGGAGGAATTCCGGGGGCGCTACGGCGTGGTGCGGGCCGCACAGTTCCCGCGTGCCGGAGCCGGCGCCAGCGTGAGCGGGGAGCGCAGCACCGGGCGGGGCCAGACACCGCTTCCCGCCTCGGCACCCAACCCGACGGAGCTTTACCAGGCCAATGTGTTCGCCAGCTGGGAGATCGACCTCTGGGGAAAACTCAGGAGGGGAAGCGAGGCTGCCCGGGCCGATTTCATCGCCAGCGAGGAAGGGAAGCGCTCCGTGGTCCTTTCCCTGGTGGCGTCAGTCGCCGGCGCTTATGTGAACCTGCGTGATCTCGACCGTCAGCTGGAGATTGCCCAGCGCACGGCCAAGAGCCGCGAGGAGTCCTACAAAATATTTCTGCTGCGCTTTCAGGCCGGGTATGTCTCCGATCTCGAGTTGAGTCAGGTGAATTCGCTTTATCAGCAGGCTCTGGCCACGGTTCCCGCTCTGGAAAAGTCCATCTCCCAGCAGGAGGATGCCCTGAGCCTGCTCCTGGGCCGAAACCCCGGCCAGGTAGCGCGAGGCAAGCTTATCGACGCACTCGAGGTGCCGGCGGTTCCCGCGGGACTCCCATCGAGCCTTTTGGAAAGGCGACCGGACCTGCGCCAGGCCGAGCAGGAACTGATCGCGGCCAATGCCCAGATCGGCGTGGCCCGGGCCCAGTATTTTCCGAGCATTTCCCTGACCGGGCTTTTCGGCTGGGAGAGCATCAGGCTGTCTCAGCTCTTCACCGGACCGGCCCGCATGTGGAACTGGACGGCACCGGTCAGCCAGCCGATTTTCACCGCCGGGAGCATCGGCGCTGGAGTAAAGATCGCCAAGGCGATCCGGGAGGAGGCTCTTTTCAACTACCAGAGAGCTGTCCAGAGCGCCTTTCGGGACGTGGACGACGCCCTGATCGACCAGAGGAGCACCCGGGAACAGCTCAAAGCCCAGACTCGCCAGGTGGAGGCGCTGCGCAGCTACGCTTCCACGGCGCGCTTGCGCTACGAAAACGGTTACACGAGCTATCTGGAGGTACTGGACGCCGAGCGCAGCCTGTTTGATGCCGAGCTTGCCTATACCCAGACCACCGGGGGGCTTTTGCAGGCGCTTATCAACCTTTACAAGGCGATGGGGGGAGGGTGGGTTGCTGCAGCCGAGACCATGTCCCTGCCGCCGGAGCAAAGACAGTAGGTGCGAGGGCGGGGTTTGTTCTGGTCGGTAACGCCGGGGGGGATGGTGACAGGAAAACAGCCGATTCGAAACATTTCCTTTATCAGGGTTTCACCTGGTCAACAAATCTCCCCTGATATTTCGCGGTTCCCAGGCAGCGTTCAAAGACGAACTGGCAGATTCGCGTCCCGGGGTACAGCGCCAGCGGCGTATGGCCGAAATTCACAATTTCCAGCACCTGCTGATTGGAAATGCCCGGCTGCATGAATCCGGCGGTGACATGAACAGCCAGGCCGAAACGGGCAAAGCGGCTGCGCCCCTCCAACCATCCTGCGATGGTCTCAGCAAGCGTTATGCGCTCCCTGGTAATGCCCAGAATCATTTCACAAGGGGATATGGAAATGTACTCTCCGTCTGCCACTGATACCACTTCTGTGACATCGGAAAAGTCCGATTCATTGTCTACATGGTAGATACCCATCTGTTTTTTGAAAACCCTGAAATCATTCCCCAAGGTCAAATCAACCGAGCCGGGACCGATCTGAGACTCATCCAGCGGTTCAATGATTATTTCACCCCGATTGATTGCAGCCATTATTTCCTGACCCACCAAGATCGACATAGTGTGACCTCCCCAGCTTCGAACTCTCGTACAGCAATCCTACTTCAAGTTCATGGTGAAGGAAATGAAAAGATGAACAACCTCAGTATTTGGCGACCCGGGTTCACCCGTGGTCCAGCAGTTCGCGCACCTTTTGCAGGAGCTGCTCCGGCATAAGCGGCTTGTTTATCATGCTGACCCGGGCCTCATCGGCCAGCTTTTCGTTGAGAAGGTCGTTGGAATAGCCGCTGAAAAAGCAGGTCTTTACCTTCGGATTGAGCTTGCGAATCTCCTTCCAAGCCCGCTTGCCGGACATCTGCGGCATGATCGCGTCAAGGATGACCAGATCGATATCCTGCACTCTGCTTTTGAATAATTCGACGGCCTCGAGGCCGTCATAGGCCTGGAGAACCTTGTAGCCGCCGGACTCGAGGCAGCGGGTGGTTATCTGCATCAGATGCCAATCATCCTCGGCAAGTAGAATCGTTTCGAAGCCTGAGAAAGAATGACCATGATGGTTCAGGGTAGAATCAAGCGCCGGCGGGCGCTCCTGGCAAAGCGGCAGGTAGATGCTGAAGGTCGTTCCGATCCCGGGCTCGCTTTCGCATTCAATAAAACCGTTATGCTGAGACACGATTCCGTGAATGATGGAAAGGCCGAGCCCGGTTCCCTTTCCTTGGCTCTTGGTCGTGAAAAAGGGCTCGAAAATCCGCTGGACGGTCTCCTTATCCATTCCTGTTCCGGTGTCGCCCACCCGGAGCACGGCATAATCTCCCGGGCTCCCGAATCCGTGGTGAAAGGCGGACGCGTCATCGAGATATTGCGAGGTGATCGAAACGGAAAGCCTCCCTCCCGAGGGCATGGAGTCGCGGGCATTGGCAGAGAGGTTCATGAGAACCTGCTGGATTTGGGAGCTGTCGAGCATCAGGAAAAGCGGAGACGGGTGGTAGCGTGTTACCAGCTCGACGTCCTCGCCGATCACCCGCTTGAGAAAGGTCAGGTTGTCGCTGGTAAGCTTGATGAGGTCCGTTTGCCTCAGGTTGAAGGTCTGTTTTCTGCTGAAAGCCAAGAGCCCCTTGGTCAGGTCGGCGGCCCGCTCCGACGCATTCAGGATCTGGTTGGCATTGTCGTGGGCCTTTCCTTGCGGCAGCATATGCATCAGCATGCTGCCGTATCCCATGATAACGGAGATAATGTTGTTAAAATCATGGGCGATGCCGCCGGCCAGAAGCCCGATGGCCTCCATCTTCTGGGACTGGCGCAACTGCTCTTCAAGGTGTGCGCGTTCCTCCTCGACTCTGCTGCGCTCGGATATCTCCTCCTCCAAAGCCGCCGCTTTTTCTTCCAGGTTCAGCTGGACGGACTCGCGCTCTTCTATTTCGTGTTCCAGTTCTACTGTTTTTTCCTGCAGGATATCTTCCGCCAGGATGCGCTCGGCGATTTCTGACTGCATCCTGGTATTGGTTTCACGAAGCTCGTGTGTCCTTTCCTCAACGATGTTCTGCAAGATAAAGGGCTGCAGCGCGAGCCACCAGGCCGTAAACGCCGACAAGCAGCTAAAGATAAGGACGAAAAGCCCCTCGCCAGTGATGATTTGCCATGAATACCAGCCCTTTGATGGCTCCACCGAAAGAGTCCACTCTCCGTTGGGTACCGCTATGCTTTGGCTGACCGGAAGATGAAGCGGGTTGCCGGCAGACGCAAACACTTCCCTGGTGCCAAAATCTGGATGGATCCGGAAAACCTGGTAGCTGCAGTCTTTCTGGGTAATCCTTTGTACATTTGCGACATCCATGAAATCAGAAAGGCGTATCACCGCGGTGCTAAAACCCCAGAACGGGTCGCCTTCCGCAGGGCTATCCAGGAAAATCGGGAGGCGACCGATCACCGCCTTGCCCCCCTGAATGAGGTCAAAGGGGCCGGCCAGAGTCAGTGCATGGGTGCGTCGCGCAAGGAGCGCTTCCTTATTGCGTTTGGTATCCTCAAGCAGGTTATGCCCGATGGCCTTTTCATTTCCCTCCAGAGGGAAAATGTCAGCGATGACGCCCTGAGGAGCAAGCTGAAGACAGCTGATACCCGGATACAGGACGAGCATCTGTTTGGCCAGGCGCTGGAAGTTGGAAATCGATCCCTTGCCCTCTTGAACGACCGCCGCCAGTGCATAGGTTGCGGAGAGCGAGCGGGTGAGGCGAGCATTGATATCGGCTGCGACAGTGGCGGTCAGTTCGGCAACGGCTTGCCGGTTGCTTTGCATGCGCCTGGTTTCGAAAAGCCACACCGACCCGCCGCTTACCAGCATTCCTGCGAGCAGCGCGACGGCTGCCGTGCCCCAGACTTTAGACATCCCCGGGCGACCCGGTGACGTGGTGACATCCTCAGCGCTGGGTGCCAATGGCTCCGCTCCTTTTAAAGTGTGCAGCGCAGATTTTTTCAGCGAAACGTTGGGACCGGTGCTGTCCTTGTTCATTCTGGCCGTCCGTACTCATTGTGTCAACCAGGTGCTTTGACGCCTCGGCTTAAGATAGGAATAGTTAAGGATTGTTATCTATTGGAAGGCGACTCTGGCAATGGTTGCTCTATGGTAGTTATCGGCGTTGATGCCAGGAACTTGAATCAATATCCGGCACGACCAATAGCTTGAGGTTTACCTGGGTCAAAATATCAGCGACGAAGCGCTTAGAATGCCGATATTTTGCGAAGCACCTTGAAGGTGCAGGAGTGAGGGATATGCTTCGGGGGATGAGGGCAAATATCAGTATTTAAAACGTGCACAATCTAAACTAGCGCCGGGGCGAATCTGGTATTCGCCCGCTTTTGAATCTGCTTTGGACGCACTGCAAAGTAAAAACCGGGGCGAACACAAGGTTCGCCCCTACAAGATTGCTGTTCCGTTTTTAGCCCGGTCGGGCCTCACCCATCTCGAACCCACGATCCAGCAAAAGGACTTCCACAGTGTCTCCGGTGGCATTGAGCGTCTCAGGAGCCAGATGTATCAGGCCGTTTCCCTGGATCAGCGAGGAGAGACGCCCGGAGCCCTGGTCGCCCGTTGTAGAGACAAAATACTGGTCATCGCGCATCGAGACAATTCCCCTGACCAAGTGGGGCCGCGTCCCTTTGTTGGCTGTGGGCTCCCGCAGGGTCGCCTTAATCATGGGCCGGAAAATCCGCTGGTGACCCATGGCCTTCAGGATGGCTGGACGCACAAACAGTTCGAAGGAAACCATGGCTGCGACCGGGTTGCCGGGTAGTGCGAAAATCGGTTTGCCCTCCAGCATTGCGAATGCCAGAGGCTTTCCCGGTTTCATGTTGACTTTCCAGAAGGTGACGGTGCCGCCAAGCTTCTCGATCGCCGCCTTGACGAAATCACGGTCGCCAACCGATACTCCACCAGTAATGACCAACTGGTCCGCGTTTAATCCCCCCCTTATCTTCTCACAGGTGGCCTCCAGAGTATCCGGGGCGATCCCGAGCATGACCGGATCGCCACCCGCATCCAAAACCTGGGCGGCAAGGCTGTAACTATTGCTGTTGATGACCTTCCCCGGAGCAGGTGTCGAACCAGGCTCGAGAAGCTCATCACCGGTGGACAGTATGGCGACCCGCGCGCGGCGATAAACGGCCAGCGACGTGCTCCCCATGGCAGAGAGCATGCCGATTTCCTGGGGGCGCAGCAGCGAACCTGCCGGGATAACGACGTTGCCGTATTGGATATCCTCCCCGCGCCTGCGTACGTGGGAGCCTTGTTTGACCGGTGAGGTGAAGCGTATCCATTCACCGTCGCTTTGCACATCCTCGATGGGGACTACCGTGTCGCAGTCCGACGGCAGCGGAGCGCCGGTCATGATCTTTATGGCCTCGCCGGGCGGCACCGGGGTGCTGTAGACCTCGCCCGCCGGCAGAAAACCGTGCACCCGCAGGCGCTCCCCGCGGAGCGCTGCGTGGGAGAAGGCGTAGCCGTCCATGGCGGAGTTGTCGGCCGCCGGGATGTCCCAGGGGGCAATGTGATTTTCCGGCGTTACCCTGTTCAACCCTTGGAATACCGAGACTTTTTCGGTTTCCAACGGGGTAATTTGCTCTAGAATAGTTCGCTGCGCTTCCTCTATGCTGACCATGGGTGCACTACCTCCTTGCTGGCTCCTGCTGACGATATACTCCTTTCTGTTGACCTTACTTGACCATTGTCAAAATTTTCGAAAATCTTCTTCACAACTTCAGTTGTTAGAACCATAGGCTAAAGTTGCCGACTACAGGCACCGCTTCGGTCGAACACCACCTCTACCCTGTCATTCGGCGCTTTATTGATATGGGTCAAATTGATTCAGGCGCAATTACCGTATTACTATTCACACCCAGTGGTGTCGGCTCTTTGCACTGTGCGCCCGAACCCTCTCATCCCTGCGAGTAACGTTGTGTGCCAGCCACCACCAGCCATAGCTTTGGAGTTTCAATGAACAGATTAGCGCTACTGCTACTAACTCTTCTCAGTACCAGTCAGCCTCTTTATGCTGCAGCGCCCCTGACAGTTGGCGAGGCTGTGACTGCAGCCCTGAAGAACCACCCTCAGATTACCGAGACCAGGGAAAACCTGAACGGTGCCGAGGCTAGAACTATCCAGGCCTTGGCAAACTACTACCCCCAGGTAAGTATCGTCGCCGACTGGAGCAAGGGCCGCTCTTTCCTTACTCCGCTGGAAAGTATCAGGCAGACGGAAGTTAATTCCGAGACACTCTGCCTCGGGGTCTCTTCGCCGATGCGCTGGCGGTGCTCCACTTCACCAAGGCCGACCTCTGGGTAGTGCAGCAGGATACCAACGGCCCCTTTGCCGAGAGCACCCGCATTCCGGAAGACACCAAGTACCGCATCAGGGCGGTTCCCGGCGTGACGGAAGCATCAGCGCTCTCCTTCCAGACGGTCCAGGTCGAGGCTGGGACTTTTCCGGATCATCCTCCTCGTCATCTCGGCTGTCATCATCTCGCTTATCATCTATACCTCGACCCTGGACAAGATAAAGGTCATTTCAACGTTGAAACTGATCGGTGGCCCGAACCGGATGATTATCGGCATGATCCTGCAGCAGTCGCTCCTCAGGGGGGTGATCGCCTATGCGCTTGGCTACGGATTGATTTTGCTGAGCTACGAAAAGTTTCCCCGCAGGATCGTCCTGGAACCCTTCGACCTGCAGATGCTTTTCGTCATTATCATCGTTATTTGCACCCTTTCAAGCTTGGTGGGGATCAGAAAGGCGCTCAAGGTGGAGCCGGCGGAGGCTTTTGGTGGCTAGTACAAGGTACGCTCTGGAAGTGGTAAACCTCACAAAAATCTATGGTAAGGGCCCCACAGCGGTTACCGCCCTTGCGGGCGCCACGTTAAGGTCCAACCGGGTGAACTGGTCGCCATTCTCGGCCCTTCGGGCTCGGGGAAGACGACCCTCTTGACCTCCATCGGCCTGATCAATGAGCCGACTCACGGCAAGCTGATTCTCGATGGAGTCGCTGTGGCGGATGAAGGTTGGCTGCCGGGGCTGCGCCGGAAAAAGCTTGGTTTTATCTTTCAGGCCCACAACCTGATCCCTTTCCTGACGGCCCTGGAAAACGTCATGATCGCTCTGGAGATTAACAACCTGACGAAGCAGGAGGCCAAAATCCGCGCGATGGAGCTTCTGGAAGCGCTCAATCTCGGCGGGCGGCTCAATAACTATCCTGCGGCCCTGTCGGGTGGCGAGGCCCAGCGGGTGGCAATCGCGCGGGCCCTGGCCAATAAGCCCAGGGTAATCCTGGCCGATGAGCCGACCGCGGCTTTGGACACGGAGAACGGTGAAAACGTCATGGCACTTCTGAAGCAGCTGGCGCAGGAAAACCATTCAGCTGTCATGGTAGTCACTCATGATCACCGCATGGTGCAGGGTTTCGACCGCATTTTTGAAGTCAGTGATGGGCGTATTGCTCGTGAAGTAAGTAACCTGGCGCCAGTACCCGGTCCGGCTTAGGTCTTTGGGTGACTCTTGAAAATGGATAATTTCACCCAGGTAAACCCCCGGCTTTGCCGGGGGACTCCCAAAGTTTGACTTTTGCGGCATTATAAGAAAGCCTCCTCAACTGTTAACCGCTCAAAGTTATCAGAAAAGGAGGCCTCTCATGGACAGCGCTCAAAGTCTAAGTCACACGAAGTGGGATTGCAAGTATCATGTTGTATGGATACCGAAATGTCGGCAGAAAGTGTTGTACAGCAAGTTACGACAGCATTTAGGCACATTGCTGAAAGACCTTGCTCGGCAACAGGGTTGTGAGATATTGGAAGGGCATCTGAGGCCGGACCACATCCACATATTGATATCAATTCCGCCGAAGTACGCTGTGTCCAAGGTGATGGGGTTCATCAAGGGCAAAAGCGCGATAGCGATTGCCCGNACATACCTTGGAAGGCGCAAAAACTTCTCNGGNCAAAGCTTCTGGGCCAGNGGATATTATGTGAACACCGTAGGGGCGGATGAGGAAGCAGTCCGCNCCTACATACAAAAGCAGAGCGAAGAAGACAAACGNCTTGATCAATTGAACATGTTCTGACCGGATCCACCTTTGAGGTGGTAATGGTTTGCAAACCCGCTTTGAGCGGTTAACGATTTTGAAAGCCCCCGGCTGTGCCGGGGGATGTCTTACTCGCCCCCTACAGTACCCCTACCTCGGTGACGCCACTTGTGGCGAACTTCTGTAGACATCGCTATTCATGTTCCACCCGAACTCCGTAGGGGCGAATGATCATTCGCCCAACGATGGCGCCACCTGCGGCAAACTCGGTACCCGGCGATGCGACACAATACCTGGAAATAATGAAATTGAAGGAGGGACATTCCGATGAGAACAGCCACTGCCATGATAGCCCTGGCACTTTGCCTGACCGCTTCCTCAGCTGCCACCGCGGCGATGTACGTCATAGAAAATCCGGCGAGTTCGATCAATAATCCTGCAGGCAACATGAAAAACCCTGCCACGCAGACCAATAACCCGGCTTCCAACATCTACAATCCGGGGTCCCGGCTCGACAGCCGCAATCCGCTGTCTCCGCCGACCCAACCGCTACAGCAGTCAACGGCAGCGACCACGCCGGCTTCGGATGCGCCAACAGCAGCAAAAACGGCACGGCAACAGTACAAGCCAGAGATACCTCAGAAAAAATATTATTACAAAACGGTCGGCGCCTACATTCGGGCGGCAAAAAAATCCTTTAGCGAGGATGATTATGTGGAATTTCTTTCGGTAACCGAAGACGCCTTGAGAAGGATCAACGCAGGGACGCTCAAAGCCTCGGCAAATATCAAGCATAAACTCAACAACTATAAGACGTTCGGATACGGACTGCTGGAATAGCATCGACTGCAAGACTTTGCCCCCCTTCTTGACGTATTCCTCTTGCCTGCCACTGGAGCAGGCAAGAGAGCCCCACCTGGCAAGCACCCCCTTCTTATCGATACCGATTTCTTTCCGGAACTATCCCCAAAAAAAAAGATACTGCTTCCAACCAGGTTTTTGGACGTTTGCTTTTTAGATTTCTTTGGGCAAGGGAAACGGGCGAACACAAGGTTC
>JGI24143J45723_1000131_pt1 | contig 38770 bp, 28 predicted proteins | sample BarGraIncu00432A_FD_45723 | JGI IMG/M metagenome (IMG submission 45723) | reverse complement strand
CCAGCTTCACCGCCTCGAACCTACTTCATGAACGCCGTGTACGGAACCGTACGCACGGTGGTGTGGGAGGACGGCGGGAGTGATCCCGCCTCCTACCCGATGAAACAACCGGCTGGCTGAATGATTGCGCATCCCCCACGGTGCCGCTGAAGGTACTTGGAGCAGCGCAGGTTGAGTCCCTTGGCAGGGGCGCCTGGATGAACCTCCTCCCCCCGGGAGCGCGGCTTCCTTTTTCCGTTTAGATTCGGAGTCGGATGTGGTAGATTCATTATAGTATCGAGAGTATGTGCGGCAACGCCTGTGGCTCTGAAGAGGCAAAAAACAACCTTGGGGGGAGTTATGGACGATAAACTGAGACATATGGCTGTGACGGTCGGCATGAACCAAGACATTGCGGATAAACTGGACCAGGTGCTGGTCGGCCCGAACGATCGAGCTTATGTCATGTGCACCTACCTGGATTGCAAGCTCAGCAGCAAGGGGCGCTGCACCATATTCACTGTGCTCGATGTGCCGCGCATGAAAACAGGCACGCCGTGCGACAGGTATGAGGCGCTGGCAAAGCAAGGATGAATGGAGTAGTGTAGCCTCCGGTACGGATCGTCGGCAGGGTGCGGCGCTTCCGGTAGCGGAGCGGTAACTACAATGAAATAGCAGAACTGTCACAAGGAAAAGCCCCGCCAATTTTTGGCGGGGCTTTTTAATTGCTCTCTCATTTCCGGCATTTGTACCCATCGCATCACCTAGCTGTCCAGCTGGGCACTTGCGAGGGCTTCATCAGATGTCGGGTGAGTCATCCGGCGGCAGACGTCCGGTACGCTCCAGATAGGCCAACTGTTCAGTTTTCTTGATGATCCCCTCGTTGCAGTAGGTCCAGATGCGGTAGCTCTCCATGAGTAGGATGGTGAAGCCGGCGCCGAAAACCGCCCAGTAATTATCGGCCAGACCGTCGGCCAGGTAGTAGAAGAAATAAAAGACGCTCAGGTATCCCACGTGGCAAAAGCTGCTGCGGTGGCGTATGCTCGCCATCATGCGGCAGAGGCTTAGGATGATCGCGGAAAAGGTGTAAAGAATCAGCACCATGCTGATGATCTGCGGGGTCGGTGGAGGCCCCAGGGATGCCACAATCGCCTCCGGTCGCGGCATATAAGGGAAATTGCGCCAGGCGAGGGTGCTCACGACAAGAAAAAGAGAAAGAGCGAACAGTCCCCGGTTGGAGAAACGCCTGAGCCCCTTTATCTCGTCAAGCAGGCCCTGACGCTGGGTAGCGCAGGTATCGCATGCCGGGTCGCCTGCGGTCACCGATCGATTATTGTCTGCTCGCTCCATAGAGGGCTCGATACCGTAATCCGGTTTTGTTGTTAGTTTTTTGTTCTGTGTGTTATTGCCTTGGCGGTTACAGACTCTTTCCTGTATTTGCGGCTTTTTGTTCCACTTCTTCTAATCTATTTCTAATAAAATAGTAGGATTTAGCTATTTTGTCAAGCTCATAAGGCAGGTTGTTCGGGTGTTCAAGACTGCTGTTGGTCTCACTTCTTTCAGTATATTCCTGAAGTTTTCGCATTGGCTGCAGCACGATCATCTTTAGTAGTGCGATAACCCCGGCCATAGTAAGGATCAATGTAAGCAAAGAGAAGAGAACCATCTGTCCCCGAATTGAAGAGAGGGAGCTGAGTGTCGCATCCTGTGAAAGGCCGATGTCGAGGGTTCCCAGAACCTTCTGCGTCGAGGGGTGCACATGGCAGGCGGCATCCGAGCATTCCGGCTCGTTGTAGATCGGGGTCGTAATGGCCAGGACATCCTCGCCGACGCTGTTTTTGAAGGTCCGGGCTTTCTCCATATTCCCCAAGGTGGTAACCGGTTCATTTTTGGCGTGACAGAGGATGCACCCTTCGGCCTTCTTGTCTACCTGGCGGTTAACTTCGCCGGCGTTCGAAGAGAAGGCGACGGTCCCGGTCTTACTGAAGATCCGCACATGCTCCACGCCCTTTTGCTGGCTGATGTTTTGCACGATGGCACTATTGAGTTCGCGGTCGGATTTAAGCATGGCATAGCGGGTCGATTTGAGAACGATTCCGGCAAGGTTGTTGGCATGACCGATGGAGTCCTGGACCACGACAGTTTTGATGGCGGAGTAGAGCAGCAGGAAGCAGACGATTAAAAAACCGGTAACGACGATTCCTACGGGCACCAAAGCCCTACCTGCAATTTTGTCAAACATGGCACCATCTCCCCTTGTGGCGTATTTCGGATCGGTCCGGTACGGTCGCCTCGGGCCGTCGGGATGCTGCTCAGTATTATACATATTGCGTGCCAATGAGAACGTGGCTAATTAAAGTATTGATTTTGCGTCATTGCTGAATTCCGGTCGGGGCTTAAGGCGGCGGATTCCCGACCTCATGTATACCGTCTGTATACAGCATTCCTGAGGCCGGGTCGCGTCTGGGCGGCAATGTGCTATCATTTCCGTTGTGGTATCGGCTCTTACACTGATTCCTGGGGTGTATATGAATTGCATACACTAGGCGAGTGAGCCCATACCCAGGCGCCTGGCTGAATTCCCGGACCCGGTGGGGTGCCGCTGTCCGGTTCGACAGTTATTACCGGAAGCTATAAGCTTATCCTCATGGCTTTTTGTTGACACGGACTTCACTGTGATGCTATTGATAACTGCATGATGAGTAGTCCAAGTCGGCGTGCAATAGCCCGCTGTCAGAGGTCTAATCCTTATCCGCGCAGAACGGAAAAAGCATGTCAAACAAGGTGGGGTCATGAACATTCTTGTGGTCGATGATGAACCTGTGATTAGAATAGGGCTTTCCCGTACTCTTGAAATGCACGACTTTGTTGTCGATACTGCCAATAACGGTCATGTCGCCATCGAGATGCTCCAGCAAAAAGAGTATGACCTAATCATCACGGACCTCAAGATGCCTGGCATGAGCGGGTTTGAAGTGCTCAGTGCCGTTAAAACCCTGCAACCGGAAGTGCCTGTCATAATGATTACCGGTTTTGCGACTGTGGAGACCGCTGTCGAGGCGATGAAGGCCGGCGCCGTGGATTACATCGTCAAGCCTTTCACACCGGACCAGATCCTGGAAAAGGTGCAACGTGCACTGGCCCAGAGAACCGTCTCGGTGGACGATATTCTCATTAAGAAAGAACTTGACTGTCACCACGGCTTTGACCAGTTCATCGGTGAAAGCCGCGAGATGCAGAAGGTCTACCGTCGTATCATCCAGGTGGCGTCCACTGACAGTACCGTACTCATCACCGGTGAAAGCGGTACCGGAAAGGAACTGGCCGCACGGGCCATCCACAAGAACAGCCCCCGCCGGGACCAGCCGTTCGTTGCCGTCGACTGTACGGCTCTGGCGGAGAACCTGCTGGAGAGCGAACTGTTTGGTCATGTCAAAGGGTCCTTTACCGGCGCGATGCAGACCAAGATGGGGTTACTCATGGTCGCTGACGGAGGGACCCTCTTTCTGGACGAGGTTTCCAACATCAGCCTTTCGACCCAGGCCAAGTTGCTGCGGGTTCTGCAGGAGCGCCAGGTGACCCCGATCGGGGGAACCCAGCCGGTCTCCTTCAATATACATCTCGTGGCAGCCTCGAACCGGAACCTGAAAACGATGGTCACCGAGGGGAAGTTCAGAGAGGACCTTTTCTTCCGCCTCAACATCATCCCGCTGGAACTCCCCCCGCTTCGTGAGCGCAGGGGCGATATTCCGATCCTGATCCGCCATTTCATCAATAAATTCATCCAGGAAATCGGCAAGGACCTGCGCGGCATCGCCCCCGACGCCATGCAGTTCCTGGAAGGTTACTCCTTTCCGGGCAACGTCCGTGAGCTCGTCAATACCATCGAGCGCGCCGTCGTTTTGACCGAGGGGGACATTATTCAGAAGGAGAACCTCGAACTTGGCGATGCGGCCGAGCCCGAACCCGACTTTGAAGGGTATGTCCCCACGAATGCCGAGGCGCTCAAGGAGATGAAGCGGCATATCCGGGACCGCTCCGTGGAAAACGTGGAGAAGGCTTTCGTCATGAGTGCCCTCAAGCGTAACAACTGGAACATTTCCCGGGCCGCCGAAGAAACCGGCATGCTGCGGCCCAACTTTCAGACCATGCTGAAAAAGCTTGGTATATCGGTGAAGGATTATTTCGAAAGGTGAGGTTTAGTTCCACTTCGCTTGCCCCTGCACCCTCACCCCCATAGCTGCACTGCTTCGAAATCGCCAGGATCCCATCCCGACAAGAATCTCTCTTTATCATCCAAGCTGACCACAACGGGTGTACCGCCCCAATTGGCGCAGCAGAGGCCCCCCGTGCGGGGCTCCTGGTCTTCATGCCGACAAGGGTGGTTCTGCGCTCCCTTACCCCTTATCATCACCAAGGTGATGCACCCCTGCAAAGTCGCGATTGAGTTGTAGGGGCGAATCATCATTCGCCCAGCGGTGCTGCCACCTAAGGAGAATTCGGTATACGGCAAGGAGTTGTTTTTAGCGCGTGGCGGCTTATGGGTAACTTCAGGCTACACAACTAGAGAGCGGCAGCGCCGAGACGCATGCAATGCGTCTCTACGTTATTCGCCTTGTAAAACCTCACCGTAAGCTAGCGTTCGCTCGAGCGGAGTCGAAGCGCAAATCAGGTCGGGAGATGCCAGGGTTGGGCTGAGGGCACAGCTGACGAGCAGAGCGTTTCCCTGCGGGAGAGGAGCTTTCGGGGGGGCTGGAGCATCAGCAGTAAACTATTGCGTGGGGGAAGGGGGGCTAAAAGTGCAGCGGCCACTTGCTGGGCAAGTGGCCGCCGCGGCAAAGCGGAAGCGCTAGTGGTCTTTATGCTTGGCCCCGATGTCTTCGTATTCGGGGAAGTGGCGCACGGGGCGGTAAACCACCTCGTCGTGGTGCGTATCGCCGTGATGCTCGTCGCCATGGTCTTCTACTTCCTCCCAGCCGAAAATCATCGGCTTGAAGTAGGCGAAGAAGGTCGAGCCGAGAGTCGACAGATAGACATGGGTGAAGAGAAAGGCGAACAGGGAGCAGGCCATCACGAAGTGCACTATGTCGATGATCTTTAACCCTCCCGACATGAGGATAAGGACACGCAGCGGGGTCACGTTCATCAGCAGGATCCCGGAAAGCACCACCAGCGGCACCAGTATGAACATGACTACCAGGTAGGCGGCTTTTTGCATCGGGTTGAACTTCACCTCGGGGGTGGCGTGGAACGGGCTCGGCCTGCCGACGAAGTACCAGAAGCAATAGTAAAGGAGCTGGCGCAGAATGCCGTTCTTCAGGTCGTCGGCATTGGGGATGTAGATCTGGTCCAGGGTATTGCGCACCATCTTGTAGTAGACCAGCCAGAAAGCGAAGAAGACTGCGACGATCAGACCGGCGATGTTGTGGATCCAGATGGCGGTCCGGTAGCTCCCGAGAATCGTGATAACTTCCGGAAAGCGGATCTGGGCGCCGCTCACGATGAGGGCGATGATGCCAAAGGCGTTCACCCAGTGCCAGATGCGAATCGGAATCGGCTGAAGGTAGACCATTTTTTTAGCGCACATGACTAATGCTCCTTTGACTTTCTATTATTGCGCGTCAGAAAGCGCAGGGACCCATGGCATACTGGCATGATGAGGCCGCCGCAGATGATGGCGAGGCCGAGATAACTCATCAGGGTGCTTTTGTTCGAGCCCATCATGTAAAAGTCGGGGGTGCTGTACAGGGCATCGAGTGCGGCTCCCTTTTCCACCGGTATCCTGCGGTAGGTGCCGTTTTCCTCCGGCAGGGCCAGGACGCTGGTCTGCATGAGGTTGGAGCCCGAACCGTGGCAGAAGGTGCAGTTGCGGCGGCTGTCCAGGATCTCGAACTTGTGGGAGGCGGTCTCCGGAGTCATCATCCCCTGGAGGCGTAGAAACTTGTGATCCGGATTGCTGTTGAAGGCCCGCAGTTCGGCGATCGAGACATAGTCGTCACCGTTGGTGTCAACCAAGGAGAGCAGGGTGCGACCTTTGGCGACCTTTTGCAGTTCCTGATAGGTCGCCACCTCTGGTTTGCCGAGCCGGGACTGGTTCTTGGTGCTGACAACGTACATGCTGACGAAGTAGTTCTTCGACCCGGTATGGCAGGTAATGCAGGGGAGCATGTAGAGGTGCAGGTCGGCCTGGGGAAGCCACTCGCCGTGCTTGGCCGACATCTTGAACTTCTCGTGGCACTGCCCGCACATGTCGTTGATCTCCATGCCCGAAATCTCCCGGGGGGATTCCACCTTGTGCGGATTATGGCAGCCGGCGCAACCCGCCTTGGAGGCGTGGATGCTCTGGCTGTATTCACTGTTTACCTCGATGTGGCACTGCTGGCAGGTGGCCCGGGGCGTTTTACTCCCGTCGGGGTGCCCCTGGCCGATGCCGTCATGGCAGGAGGAACAGCCGATGCGCGCGTGGGTGGTGTGGTTGAACTGGGTTTCGTTGATGAGTGCGCGCCCCTTGACCTTCTGGGCGTCGCTGTGACAGGTAAGGCAGGCCGCATTCTTCGCTGTCGAGTCGCCAAACGAGTAGCCCGGTCCGTCTTGGGCGGCGGCGGGGGAGCAGAGAGCCGCGGCGAGCGCAGCAGTCATGAGAAACCGGGACATTCGGTGTTTCGTCGCTGCTTTCACGTGATACCCTCCTTTTAATGAGATTGAAATGTCACCGGGCGCGAGCTTAGCTCTCGCGCTGAGGCGTACTCTCTTGCGAGACGTTCAGTAGTTCGGCCTGAAGCCGGCCTGGTGCAAAAAATCGGCAACAGCTGCCCCACGATGAGTAGGGCGAAAAAACAAAGGAATATCCCGACAGCCAAGCCCATGCCGTTTGCGGCACTTTTGGCCGCTGCGGCCAGGGTATAATAGCCCGCGCTAAAAATAGCGGCAAAAATACCGACGCTGCGTACCACGTTCTTCGGGGAAGGCATCCGGGTAAACCCGAACTTCTCGGCAGCTTTGAACCAGTCCGACTGCCCCTGCGGGGAAACTGCCGGATCGGCCAGGGTGCTTGCCCGATGCCTGTCAAAGGCACAGGCGACCGCCTCCCCGATTTCCTCGGTGTCATTGGTCGTAGCGGGTTTCAAAGCCAGGTAGAAAACCCCTTCCTGGCGAACCTGGCGGCTCTGCGCCAGGGTCATCCCGTCGGAGACCATGATGATGTGCAGCTGGCGGCTGCACTTCTTTAGTAAGCGAATCAGGTCCGAGGCAGAAATCTTGGTGCTGAAGGCGCTCCCCAGCAGCAGGACTTGAGCCTGCCCTTCCTGCACGTTGGCGAGGATCTGTTCGACAGAGTCGGCTGTCTCAACACGGTAGCCGTCCTTTTTGAAAAAGTCGGTCACCTGGTTGCGGTACCTGGTATCTCCGTCCGCTATGATGACTTTGCGCTCGCCCATAAACTACCTCGAACCTGTCCACCCGTCCCCTGCCGGCCTTACCTCATTAAACCGCTTCCGTTTCTCTCGGTTCTGCTCCGGGCTAATCGCTGTCCGGACTTTTAACGGACGTGGCAGGTGTCGCAATTGCCGCGCACCGTAAAGGCGGTCGTGCCGTCGTGGCACGCGCCACAGGACCTCGCCTTATTCATTTCGGACATGGTCACCGGCTTGTTGCCGTTTTTAAGAGAGTAGGTCTTCGTGTGGCAGGAGCTGCACTTGTACATCTTAAGGTGTGAGGTGTGGCTGAAAGTCACATTAGCCGCATTGGCAACCTTGAAGTTGATCTCCTTAACCCGGTGGCATTTTGCGCAATTGGCAACAGCAAAGGCTTCTTTACCGTTATGGCAGGCGCCGCAGGACTTCCCTTTTTCCATGGCCACCATCGAAACATGTTTTTTGGGTCCAATGGCGTAAAGCTTGGTGTGGCAGGCGCTGCACTGGTAGAGTGCCATGTGCTTCTTGTGGCTGAACGGTGTGGCACCGGTCTGCTTCACATTGAAAACGATTTCCTTGGTCGGGTGACATGCCTCGCATTTCTCTATGGCGAACGCCTTGGTGCCGTTGTGGCAGGCGCCGCAGGATTTGCCCTTGGCCATTTCCGCCATGGTGAAGGTCCTGTTGGGGCCGGTGGCAAAAAGAGCCGGGTGGCAGGCCTCACACTGGGAGTCCTTCAGATGCTTGGCATGGCTGAAATGCACCGCCCCGGTCTCCTTGACCTGGTAGGTTATGTCCTTGACCTTGTGGCAGGCCGTGCATTTACTGACGCTGAAGGCCGTTTTCCCGTCATGGCATTTGCCGCAGGATCTTCCCTTTTCCATGTCGGCCATGGAGTAGCTGCCGTTATCGGCCTTCTTGAGGGTCGAATGGCAGGATTTGCAACTGACCGAGGCGGCCTTCATGATTTTTTTGTCCAGGTGTGTCTTGTGGCTGAAGACCACCTTCCCCGCGCCCGGCGTGTTGAAGGTGACATCCTTGATGTCAAGCGCGGACGCGCCGGAAACAATGCCTGTGAGCGCAGCCAGGACGATGACAATCGATCCGAATCTCATTTTGTTCTCCCTCCCAGGGTATGAATTGAATTCGCCAGCTTTGTCGTAGGTCACTTGGTTCTTATTTTCTGCTTTACTAGATCCCCGTTCACCTTGTTGCCCCTGGACCGGACGCCGTGCACTGGCCGCCAGTTCTGTGTCGTTCTAAAGCATTAGCCGTGCCTTAATTTGGCTGATGTTGAGTAATTCTCATAACATGCTGTTTTTGAGTATTTATTTTTTTGATGAGCGCTACCGATGATCAATTATCATGAGGAAGGTGTATAAAGATGGTATACAGCTGTCGGGACAGTCTGAGCCCAATCTTGGCGTCGGAAAATGTAGATCCGCTCTGGAGTTGGTTCTAGAAGCTCACAAGGGGTGTATGAAAACGATATACGGGCCAACTGGGGTAGGGTAATTTGCTTGACGACTCAGTCAAAAAGCAGACCGCCCCGGGGTAGGGCGGTCTTTTCGCGGCGCTTGGGAGGGGAAAAGCTAGACCAGCCTGAACTGGCTGACCAGCTTTTGTTGCTGTTCGGCGAGATGGGAAAGTTCCAGGGCCGACGCTGCAGATTGCCGGGCGCTGGTGGCGGTACTTTGGGCAACCTCGCTGATCGTCTGGATGTTGCAACTAATCTCGCCGGTGGTCGCCGTCTGTTCTTCTGCCGCGGTCGCTATCTGGTTAACCTGCATGGTCACCGAACTGATCTGCTGCAGGATTTCCTCCAGGGCGCTTCCCGACTGGGACGCCTCGGCGGTACCGCGCTCCACCTCGCGGACGCCCGATTCCATCACCTTGATGGCGTCCCGGGTTTCGCTCTGCACCGACTTGATCAACTGACCGATCTCCTTGGTGGCTGTCGTGGTCCTTTGGGCCAGGGCGCGCACCTCGTCCGCTACGACCGCGAAGCCGCGTCCGTGCTCGCCGGCGCGGGCCGCCTCAATCGCGGCGTTGAGCGCTAGCAGGTTGGTCTGGTCGGCTATGTCGTTGATGGTGCGGACGATGCCACCGATCTGCTCCGATTTGGTCCCGAGGTTTCCAATGCTGAGGGCTGAATCCCGCACGTTCATGGCAATCTGGTTCATCCCTTTGACGGTCCCCTTTACCACCTCCGCACCGGCCGCGGCCGCGTCATTGGCCTGCTGGGAACTGGTCGCGGCTGAGGTGCAGTTTTGCACGATCTCGTTGGAGGTGGCGGCCATCTCCTCGCTGGCGGTGGCGGTGGCGGTATCCGCCTGTCCCGCAACCCGGGCCCCGCCGGCAGCCATCTGTTCTGCGGCCGAGGAGAGCTGAGCGGAAGTCGAGGAGACCTGCTCGGTATTGTGGGCGAACTGCGTGATCACCTCGTGGAAGTGAACCACGATGTTGTTGATGCTGGCGCAGATCTCACCTATTTCGTCGTTACTTCCCAAGATAATGCGCTTGGTCAGGTTACCGCCGGCAATCTCCCGGGTGATACCCTTGGCATGGCCGAGCGGCCGGGTAATCGAGGTGATGATGCGCAGGCTGATGACCAGCGAGATAAGTGCGACCGCGAGCGAAACTGCAATCATGACGAAGGAGAGGGTAGTCGCGCTGCGAACGGCCTGACGCACCCCGGAGAGTATCTGCTGCTGGTTTTCGCCAATGCTCTTTACCTGCTCCTCGCTTTTAAGCGCCTGTTCCCGGGAAATGCCGCGCGCCGAATCGAGGGCCCTCTGCATCGCCTGGTTACTCCTGATAACGCTCAGTTTGGTGGCTTCGATCTTTTGAATAGAGGCGGCGGCCCGGTGAATGATGCCGGAAACCTCCGCGATGCTGTCGGCAAGTGCCTTTTGCCCGCTTTGCAGCAGGATCTTGCGAGCCATGCCGACATTAGCGTCGATCTTCTTTTCAGTCTGCGTCATCGCTGCCGAGATTTTTCCGACCTCTGCCTCGGTGGACCCTAACATGATCTGGCGCACCCCCGAGCTTAACTCCTTCACGTCGACGCTGACCGCGCTGCCAGCCTCCATGACGCCTGAGGCTGCATTCTGGAAGCCAAGTGACGCCACCACGTTGTTGCGGTCCTTGACGATCTGGAGTTCCAGCGTGTCGATGGTGTTGAAAATTTTGCGACTGTTTTCCTCCAGGGGCTTTACGATTTCCCGGCTCTTCTCGGCGTACTGCTCGGTCTCCGCCTTCTCCGGGGTGCTCAGGATCCCGAGCCGGAGCGCCACCAGGCCGTTATCCTCCGCCCCTATCTTGCTCAAAAGATCGCTCGCTACCCCTTTGACCTCCTTGATGGCGGGGTTGTCGCCGTTTTCCACCACGATGCTCCGGGTGAGTTCCACCGCGTTTTTCAAGCGCTCTCTGAGCGGGCCGATCTTGAACTTGTTCTTGATGAGTTCCAGATCACCCAGAATGATGCTGATGTCCTTGAGCCGGCTCTGCAGGGTGAGCAGTTTCTTGATGCTCGAGTTCACCTGCAGGTTGGCGGCCTGCGAGGAGTTAATGGCAACCAGGGCGTTGGACCCCAACTGGCTGATGCTCTTGCGCATGCCGCTCACGCCGGTCTCGGCTCGTTGCAGTTCCGTGTTGACCGTGGTGATCTCGCTTCTGAAAAGGGCCATATCCTTGAGCCGCTGGGAAGCGACCTGGACCACGGTCTTCTCGATGCCGCGCAGCACCGCGGTGTCCACCCCTGTTGAATCCGCGCCTCCCTTCCTCATTTCTTCATTTAGGGTCTCCATGCGCTGGATATGCCCGGTGATGGTGCCCGAAAGCCGTGACACCTCGGCAGGCTCGGTGGTCATCTCCAGGCGCATGAAGTCGGCTGAGACCTTCTCCACCGTCTGCTGCAGTTCCAGCATCTTTAGGTGCAGCGGGGTGGACTTGCCGGTAAGGATTTCGATACTGGACTTGACCTTGGCGATGGAAAAAAGCCCGATGCCCGCGATGACGGCAATGCCGATGATGGTCAGGGCGACGTTACTGAGCAGTTTGCTTTTGACAGTCATGGTGCTTCTCCCCCGCGTTAATTCTTGAGCGATTTGAAAGGCACCAGCTTGCCCGCCCGGACTATCTGCAGGTAAACGTTGCTTTGGCCCTGGTGGTTTTGCGGGGTGAAGTTAAGTTTGATCCCCCACATGTCGGCATCCTTCATGGCTTCGTACGCTTTGAGGAAACCCTCTTGCGTCGGCGGGGAGCCGGCTTTTTCCAGCGCCATCACCATCGATTTTGCCGTCAGGCACCCTTCCATGCTGACCGCATTGAAGCCGATCTCTTCAGGGTATTTCTCGATGGCCTCCTTGCACTCCTTCGTTACGGGTAGGCTCAGGTCCTCCAGATGGGGCACAACCTGGGACATGAGCAGCCCCTCGGCGGCGTCCCCGGCCGCCTGGACCAGGTTGGACCCGCCGGCAAAGGAGCCGGTGGCAAGGTAGCTCTTCAACCCCTCCTTGCGGGCAGCCTTGGCGAATTCGGCCCCCGGCTTGTAGATCGAGCCAAGAATAATGACGTCCGGGGTTCCGGCGATAATGGAGGCCAAGGCGGAGGTGACTGCCTGGGTTCCCCGCTCGAAGGCCCCTTTAGCGGTCAGCGTCAGCCCGTGGCGCTTCAATGCGTTCTCCGTGCAGGTCAAGACGTCCGTCCCGAAGGTGTCGTTTTGGTAAAAGATGGCAAAGCGCTTGGCTCCCCCCTCCTTCACCAGCAAGTCGACCAGTTTGTCGAGTTCCTCCTGGTGGCTGGCCCGGATGTTGATCACCTCACGAATGACTGGGGTACGGAAGTTGGAGGCCCCGGAACGCGGCGCCACGAAGGGGAGCTTGAATTCCTGCACCATAGGTAGTATGGAGACGCCGTTGGATGTGCCGATGGTGCCGACTACCGCAAAGATCTTTTGTTCATCGACGAGCTTTTGCAGGCCGTCAACAGTCTTGTCAGGTACGTACTGGTCATCGGCATTGACCAGTTCTAGCGTCCTGCCGTTCACCCCGCCCTTTTCATTTACCGACTTGAAGTAGGCATGCACCCCGACCTTCATCGCTCGCCCCGCGCCCTTGTTGGGTCCGGTCTGGTCGTTGACCATGCCGATTTTGATGACATTTCCCACCGGTTCTGCCGCGTGGCCCACGCTGGCTCCGATAATCATGATGCCCATGAGGAAGATGGTTTTTTTCATACTCAGGCTCCTTTTTTAATCTGGTCATTGAGAGGTACCGTGTGCACGCATATCAGCGACATTCGAAAGGGCGGACGGCGCGTGCCCTAAAGGTACCTTGCCCGCAGGCTTATAGGTGTTATATCGGATTAATGCGGTAAAAGTTTAATGTATTTTAAATAAAACAAATTAATACATTTCTGGCAAGCTGTCGGACCAACAAGTTGTCATTAAAAGGGTCGGAGGTCTGGGTTAAGGAGGGGAGGTGACAGGGTGAGGATTAAAGGTAGTGGAATCGGGTGCGGTGGATTGGGTGCCAAGGATGGCTGCCGGGAAGTTTGCGGAGAAATGCGACAGCCAGCCTGAAAAGCGCCTGCCCTACATGGGGGAACCTGCCCAATGCGCGTCCTGAAGCTGTAGCGGAAAGGTACTGATAGATGAGTCTGAAGGAGGGTGGTTCAGGGTAATCGCGTCGACTGTGGGGGAATCGAGTGGCGTATTTTGCCGATCAGCCGAAAATTCGTCGGAAAAGCCCCTTCTTTTCTGCCTCGCGACGTTCGGCGATGAGTCGCATGCCGGCCTGTGACAACAGCTCCCGCGGGTTAAACTTGAGTGCCTTGATAAACTCGCCCTCGGCCAGCCCATCCCTTCCCTCGTCGAGCAGCATCCAGCCACGAAAGGAAAAGGCCTCGGCACAGCGGCCCATTTGCAGGCTCTTGGAAAGGAGCATGCGGCACTTGTCCAGGCTGGCGCGCGAACCGGCATTGGAGGGATTCTTGTAAATAGCCCAAGCGAGAAAGGCGCAGGTCCGCGCATCCTGCGGGTCGAGCGTATAGGCGTCCTGGAGCGCGCGCTCCGCACTCTTGAAATCATCCATTTCGATGAAGACCTTCCCTGACTGGAATTGGATGCGGGCCTGCAACTCATCGTCCTGCCGCCCACCGACTCCGATGCTATTCGCGTTGAGCATCTCGTCGTAACGCTCTTTGGCGACGACGTTGGAAAGGGTGTTGTAGGCGTTGGCATAATGAGAAAGTACGTCTTGGGCACGGGTGAGGGTGGCGCCCGAAAGTTCCATGAATTTTTCTGCCGAATAATGGCGCGTCTTGGAGAAATACGATTCCTTGAGCGCCGCGAAGCTGAAGCTTCCCTGGGTGAGGGAAAATATCTCGTAATAGTTCTTGTCCTGAATGGCTGCAAAGTCACGCTGGACTTCCTGTTCAAAGTCTATCTCACTGGAGGAGAGCGGGGCGGCCATCCCCTCCTCGCCGACCACCATCTCTATTGAGTCGGAAACCTCATCCACCAGATCTTCGAAGCTCATGGTGCCGAACTCCGCGTCCGTCACTTCCTCGATGGGGCGGTTGAGGAGCCTTTTTTGTGGGAAATCCGGGCTTTGGCCCGGTTCGGCCGAGCGGTGCAGCGTGAGCATCCCCATCCGGACTAGAGACTCGAGGAACGAGGCGGCGCCGTTTGGCTCCGGCCCTGCAGCAACGATCTCTGCTACGGAGCGGCCCGGTACCAGAAATTCCAGCAGCTCAATCTCTTCGCGCCCCATACTGAGAAGATTGGCCTTGCGGAAGTACTGTCGCGTTCTGGCGGGGTAGAGTTCCCCGCACCTGGCTAGAAAACCGGTCACCGCAAAGCCCGCAGCCCGGCTGCGGGCCGCTTGGTGTATCAGTCGCGGCAGGGATATCGGACACAGGGGGAGGGGGATCTCGCGGTTTTCCGGGGTGAAGCTCGCAAGGTGAAGCTGGTTATTGATCCCCTCGCTAAGACGTATGGTAAGAAAACGGCGCGACTGCTCGAGCAGTTCGTCGAGGCTTAATAACCCCGCTTCAACGAGCCGCAGTCGACCCGAGCCGAGTGGGAAGTAGTGCAGCAGGTCGGTAGGGTCAAGATGTCCGTTGGAGAGGAGAAAGGGAATGAATTCTTCGGAGCAAAAGGAGACCGGGTCTCCTTGCAGAAAACTGATCCTGGTAGCCGGGGATAGCTCGAGGGTACCGCTCGCCCGGGTGCCGTGCAGTTCGATCAGGAGGTCGACCAGTTCCCGGCGCGCTGGGAGGGCTTCAATGCTGGAGTGGACCGCTTTCAGGAATGCGTCCTTGCTGAAAGGCTTCTCCAGGTAGGCTTTGACCCCGAGTTTCTCCGCAGCCGCGGCATAGCTAGCCCCGCGGTAGACTCCGGTCATGATGATGATGGGCAACTCACTCCAGGATGCACTCCTACGCACCCTCTGCAGCACCTCGACGCCGCTCATCCCCGGAAGTTTCAGGTCGAGGATTGCGAGATCAATGCCGCCCCCCTCGATTGCCGCCAGCGCAGCAATACCGTCACCGGCAGGTACCACCTGATGCCCGAGCGACACCAGGAAGCTCCCGAGCATGCCGGCGAGCGGCTCGTGATCTTCCGCGAGCAGGATGCGGGTGGTCACTGTGGTCCCCCCTGGGACGCTGCCGTCGGTGACCTGAGGAATTTGCGCACGGCGGCGTTATGAGCGGCCAGGTCGTTACTGAACTGGTGGCTGCCGTCGCCTCTCGCCACGAAGTAGAGGTAGGGGACTGCGGGATGGTTCAGCACCGCCTCGATGGCTGCGCTCCCCGGGTTTCCGATCGGTCCGGGCGGAAGCCCTGCAATCAGGTAGGTGTTGTAGGGGGTCACCCGAAGGATGTCCTCGCGGGAAACCTTCCCCGAAAAGGCGCGCACCCCGTAAAGCGCCGTGGGGTCGCTTTGCAGGCGCATCCCCTTCCGGAGCCGGTTCTGGAAGACCGCGGCGATGAGCGGCTCTTCAGCCGGTAGCACCGCTTCCTTCTCGACCATGGAGGCGAGGGTCAGCAGCGCGTCTGTGGAGAGACCCGCCTTCTTGGCCTGGAGGGTGAGGCCCGCTCCCAAAACCTCACGCTGTCGCTGCACCATCTCCCGCACCACGTCGCGAGCGGTTCTACCCGGCAGGATGTTGTAGCTCCCGGGCAGGAGGTACCCTTCGGCACTGGGGGCGTTCACGCCGAGCTGCCCCAGGAGGGCCCGGTCACGGCAGGCCTGCAGGAAGGAATCCTTGCTGAAGATGCCGCGCTTGTCGAGCATCTCGGCTACCTGAAAGATAGAGTAGCCGGGGGGGAGGGCGAAGAGCCGCTGGTAGACGTCGCCGGCCAGCATCTTGTCCAGAATCTCCCCGGGAAGCATGCCGTCGTTAAACTGGTAAATCCCGGCCTTCACCCTGGCGTCGCCGCCCTTAAGGCGGGCGTACAGGGCAAAAAGGCGGGCGCTGGAGACAATGCCGCGCGACTCAAGTCCACCGGAGAAGGCACGTAGTGTGCGGCCCCGACCGAGTTCCACGATTTCCACCTTTTTACCGCTTCCGGGCGGGAAACGAAGAAAAAAAACGAAGCGCCCCAAGGGGACGATAATGAGAAAAAAGAGCAGCAGGAGGACGGTGGTGCGCTGCTTGCGGAAAGCGTTTGTGAGAGGAGAAGGTGCGATGGCAGTGACCCTGTTAAAAAACGATGCTTTAGCTGACGATACGCTTAGGTTTAGGGCAAATCTCGAATCATGTCAAGGCTAAATGGCGCCTCCGGCCCGGGAATAAAGCTGAGATGCCAAACTCTTAATAACATTTTTTTTAAAGACAGCCGAAGAAATCCATTGTATCATACCCGCCGTTGCCTCCCAAAGACGTGGAGGATTACAGCTAGTGCATTTTTAGACACGAGGTGCTTTCATGAAGCAGCGGTTGCTAAACTCCGACTATTTCCCGTTTGACATACCGATTTCCGCACAGTGCGGCACGAGGGTCGCATTGCGCACCCTGCTGGAAGAATTGGGTGGGGCACCCGGTATTATTTACGCCCGGCGCATTGCCGCCAGCCTGAACCGCCAGCAGGCGCCCGAGGAGACCGCGGTTCAGCCGGGGCTGCTGCACCTCTATTCGGTCCTGAACCGGGTGTTCCGCTATCTGATGGGGCAGTACTGCGAAAAGCAGCAGCCAGGAGTACTGGCCGCACTGGCGGCACAGGCAGGCTACCCACGCTTTGGCGGCGACGCGGCAGCCGCCCTGCTACGCTTTGTGGAGCTCTTCCCCTCTCAGGAGATGGTGGGCGGCAGGCAGACCCCCCAAGGCTACCTGGCCGGCGATGACGACGCTCTTAGCAGGAGAGGGACCCTGGCCGCCGAGCTCTTCCTGATGAAACTCAACGATGAAAACCGTGCGTTGGATAGTTTCCGCCAGATCTTCGACACCGCGGAGTTGGCCGCCACCTCCCCCTACCTGATCGTATCCGGAGAACTGGATCATCTCCTCGCCAAGGCGCCTCGTTTCGAGCCGCTAGGGCTCTCGTTGCCCGAACTGCTGCGCGCCCCGGTGAAGGCCTCGCCCGATTCCCTGGCAGGACAGATCGCCTACATCAAGGAGCACTGGGCCGCTATTTTGCCGAGCGAACTTCTTACCGAACTCTTGACCGCCATGGATATCGTTGCCCAGGAAGAGCGTTCTTTTGCGGCCGGCGGCGGGCCGGGCGAGGCTCAGGTGCTCGGCTTTGGGCGGGGCTCCGCAGCAATGCGTGCCAGTGGCGGCTATGATTACCCCGAGTACGAGCGCTTTTCCCGGGACGCGGACTGGATGGCGAACGTCGTCATGATCGCCAAGATGGTCTACGTCTGGCTCGGGCAGCTCTCCAAGACCTACCAGACCGAGGTGCGCACCTTGGACCAGATTCCGGATGCGGAACTGGACCGGCTGGCACGCTGGGGTTTTTCGGGACTCTGGCTGATCGGCATCTGGGAGAGGTCGCCCGCCTCCCAGCGCATCAAGCACATCGGCGGGAACCAGGAAGCGATCTCCTCGGCATATTCACTATATGATTACGTCATCGCGGCCGATCTCGGTGGGGAGGGGGCGCTGGCGTACCTGAAAAAACGCTGCTCCGAGCGTGGCATACGGCTTGCCAGCGACATGGTTCCCAACCACACCGGGCTCTACTCCAAATGGATTCTGGAGCACCCGGACTGGTTCATCCAGCTCGACTACCCGCCTTATCCCGATTACCAGTTCAACGGTCCCGACCTCTCCAGCGACGGTCGTATCGGCCTCTTTATTGAGGACGGCTACTGGGATAAGAGCGACGCCGCGGTCGTTTTCAAGCACCTGGACCGGGAAACCGGCCGCGTGCGCTACATCTATCACGGCAACGACGGCACCAGCACCCCCTGGAACGATACCGCCCAGCTCAACTACCTGATACCCGACGTGCGCGAGGCTGTCATCGGAACCATACTTCACGTGGCGCGCCAGTTCCCGATCATCCGTTTTGATGCGGCCATGACGCTCGCCAAGAAGCATTACCAGAGGCTCTGGTATCCGCTTCCTGGGCACGGCAGCGGGGTTCCCTCCCGGGCCGAGCACGGCATGGACCGCCCCTCCTTTGATGAGGTGTTCCCCACCGAGTTCTGGCGCGACGTCGTGGACCGGGTGGCCGTCGAGGCCCCCGACACTCTGCTGCTCGCCGAGGCGTTCTGGCTCATGGAAGGGTATTTCGTCAGGACCCTCGGCATGCACCGGGTCTACAACAGCGCCTTCATGAACATGCTGAAGATGCAGGAGAACGCCAAGTACCGCCAGACCCTGAAGAACGTGCTGGAGTTCGAGCCGGAGATCCTGAAACGTTTCGTCAATTTCATGAACAACCCGGACGAGCGCACGGCAGTGGAGCAGTTTGGCAAGGAAGGGAAATACTTCGGCGCGACCGTGCTGCTGGTCACCATGCCGGGACTCCCGATGTTCGGACACGGCCAGATCGAAGGGTTCCATGAAAAGTACGGCATGGAATACCGCCGCGCTTGCTGGGATGAGCCGGTGGACGGAGCCCTGGTGGCGCGCCACGAGGCGAGCATCTTCCCGCTGATGCGTAGGCGGCACATCTTCTCGGGCTCGGAACAGTTCGTGCTTTACGACTTCTTTTCCGGCTCGCAGGTGGATGAAAACGTTTTTGCCTACTCCAACCGTGCCGGCGGGGACCGCGGGCTCATTTTGTTCCACAACTGCTTTGCCGACACTGCCGGCTGGATCAAGTTTTCCTGCGCCAGCGCGAAGAAAGACGATGCCGGCGGCAGCGCCCTGGTGCAAAGAAGTCTCGGCGACGCGTTGGAATTCAACGGAGACGGACGGCATTACTACAGCTTCAAGGATTTCGCAACCGGGCTTTGCTACCTGAGAAACGGCCGTGACCTCTGCGATCAAGGTCTTTATGTCGAGATGGGTGGCTACGAATACCACGCATTCCTTGATTTCCAGGAAATACGCGACGATGAGTTCGGCACTTGGGGAGGTCTCTGTTACAAACTGAACGGGGCAGGTGTGGAGAGCATAGAGGAGGAGGTGAAGCAGGTCCGTTTCGCCTCCGCCAACGAGTCGCTGCGGGCACTTTTGGCCAAGGCCGTCGCTGCCTCTGACGATCCCGAAAACGACGCGCTGATGACGGTGCCCCTCCTGGAGCCGCTGCTGGCGGCCTTCTTGAAGACGCTCGCTCCGCAGGCGAAGGAGTCTGCCCAGCGCTCCCTGTTGGTATCCTTTGGTACGGAAATGACCCAGGCGCTAAAGTCATCCACGGCAAAGCTCGCGGTAACCCCCCGAAACAACCTGTTACTCTGCGCTTTTCTCGCCCTGCACCGGATCGGAGAGCTGACTGGAGCCGAATCTGCACAGGTGCTGGATGCCTTCGGCCTGGTCCGGCCGGTCGTGGAGGCCTTCGGGCTGCTGCCGGCTGAGGAGCTTGAAAAAGAGACCCCGCCGGCCCTGGTCTGGGGCTATCTGCTGCGGGTACTGCTGCGCCATGAAGCGTTTCTGGCGGAGTTCGGCGAGAAAGGGGCGCTGCAAAGTTGCACCTCGCTCTTTGCCGATCCGGCGGCGGCCGACTTCCTGCAGTTGCACGAAAGCGGCGGGGTCCGTTGGTTCAACAAGGAGCGCTTTGAGTTGCTGCTGGATTGGCTCTCCCGGGTTGCCCCCTTTGCGGTCACCGGGATGCCTCAGCCGCAGGCGGCGCTGGCGGGAAGCGGCGCACTGCTGCTCGATAGTGCTGAAGCGGCCGGCTACCGGCTGGATCATCTGCTGAAAGTCCTGGAAAAACCATGAAATAGCCGTCCTGGGGGACGGGTAGCTGCCCGTCCCCCCACTTTGCCCCTGCCTCGCACAACCCCAATCACTTCGAAGGTTCGCTTATTCCCGCACCCGCCAGCACTCCTTTGCCAGATTAATCTCAACGCCCGGCGTTGCTTGTTCGGACTCAGTTGTTATACTAGACCAGATTAGTGAAGATTAATGTAAGGTTGTTTCCCGCTGCATCCTGCAACGGAAAACAAATCATTCCTGGTCGCGTAACGCAAGTCCGACAACATCAAAAAGAGCAAAGTGGTGAGCACCATGATCAAAACCCTCATTGAAAACCCCCTGTTGCTGGTGTTTCTGGTCGCTGCCGTCGGGTATCCCCTGGGGCGCCTGAAAATCGGCGGCATGAGTCTCGGGGTGGGTGCGGTCCTCTTCGTAGGAATCGCCGTCGGCTCCCTGCATCCCGATCTGAAGGCCCCCGAGATCGTTTACGTTCTGGGACAGGCGCTTTTCGTCTATACGGTCGGGCTTGCCGCAGGACCTGCCTTTGTCACCTCGCTAAGGCGTGACGGACTGAGGAACAACCTGCTGGTGGCGGTGGCGCTTTTCTGTGCCGGCATACTCTGCGTGCTGCTGCAGCACACCCTCAAACTGAACCCGGGGGTGGCAGCCGGGATGTTCGCCGGGAGCTTGACCACCTCGCCCGCGCTCGCCGCCGTGCTCGATACCATCAAACAGACCGCCGCGCCGGAACTCATGGAGCAGCTGCTGGCCGAGCCGGTGGTCGGGTTCTCCGTCACCTACCCGATTTGGGTCATCGGGGTGGTCCTCGCGATCAGCCTGGCGCAGCGACTCTGGAAGGTGGATTACGCGGCCGAGGCGGCCGAGCACCGGGGCCCCGAAGACGATACCAGCAAGAACGTTACCTGCACCCTGAAGATCCACAACCTGCAGCCCCCCGGCTCTACCATAGCCGAACTGGGGAAATTGCACGGCTGGAGCGTCCTTTTGGGGCGCATCAAGCGCGGCGACGAGTTTTTTATGGCAACTCCGCACACCAAGTTGGAAAACGGAGACCTGGTGATGGCGGTCGGCGACCCGGAGGAACTCGCCCAGGTTGCGGTCGCCTTTGGAGAGAGGCGGCGCGGCATCCGTATTGACCGGACCGAGTACGAGTACCGGCGCATTTTCGTTTCCAACCCGGGCGTGGTGGGCGGACCATCGGACAGCTCAACCTGAAGGAGCGTTTCGGCGAGGTAGTGACTGAGGTACGGCGCGGCGACGATGAGTTCCAGCCGCACGCGGAAATGGTGCTGGAGCTTGGTGACATCGTGCGGGTACTCTCCCATCGGGACCATATGGACGAGGTCTCCGTCTTCTTCGGCGACTCCTACCGCAAGGTGAGCGAGGTCGATATCATGACCTTCAGTTTCGGTCTGGTCTTTGGCCTTTGCGTCGGCTTGATACCGATCCCGTTTCCCGGCGGAGGGGTTCTCAAACTCGGTTTCGCGGGTGGCCCGCTCATCGTGGCGCTGATCCTTGGGACCTACGGCCGCATCGGTGGGATGGTCTGGAGCCTTCCCTACAGCGCCAACATGACGGTGCGCCAAATCGGTCTGGTGCTCTTCCTGGCGGCCATCGGCACCAGGGCCGGGTATACCTTTGTTCAGACCCTGAGCCGGGGTGGTGGTGCGGCAATCTTCCTCGCAGGCGCGGCGATCACCTTCTTTGCTTCCTTCTCGGTGCTTTGGATCGGGTATCGCTTCCTGAAGATACCGATGAGTTTTCTCTCCGGGATGGTGGCGGGGATGCACACCCAGATAGCCGTGCTCGGTTTCGCCAAGGACCAGACCGGCAACGATTACCCGGATCAAGGGTACGCCTCGGTCTACCCGGTGGCAACTATTGGGAAGATCATCCTGGTGCATGTCATCGTGAGTTCTCCCTGGTAGGGCTGAGCAGTTTCAGTCGAACGTCTGAAAGGTATTTGACCGTCGGGAAAAAGTGCAGTGCGTCGGACCAGAGTCAATAATCTAGTACAATTGTCGCGGCTCTTCATGAGCTGGTTGGAAGTCCTGCTGAGGTTGCTGCGGCGAGCCTTTTCGGCCATTTTTAAGCAGGGGGAGTCAATCAATGCCGGTTATCAACACTAAGCTGGAAGACAACATAGGGACCATAACTTTTACCAATCCCGAGCACCGCAACGTACTAAGTACGACCCTCATTACCGAGATGATCCAGTCGATCGGTGCGCTGCAGAAGGGGAAGATGCGGGTGCTGATTCTGCGCGCGCTCAAAGGGTCCAAGGTCTGGTCCGCAGGGCACGACGTGCACGAACTCCCGATGCCGGGTCGCGATCCGCTCTCCTACAACGACCCGTTGGTGACCATCCTGAGGTCGATCCAAAGCCTGCCGATTCCGGTCATCGCGATGGTGGAGGGGAGCGTTTGGGGCGGGGCGTGCGACCTGGCGCTCTCCTGCGACATCCTGATCGGCTGCCAGACGGCTTCCTTCTGCATGACCCCGGCGAAGATCGGCGTGCCGTACAACGTCTCGGGCATTCTCCACTTCATGAACATCATGGGGGTAAACTTCGCCAAGGAGATGTTTTTTACCGCCGAGCCGCTTTCGGCTGAGCAGGCCAGTAAGGCGGGGCTGCTGAACCACCTGGTCGATGAGAGCGAACTGGAAGAATTCACCTACGCGATGGCTGCCAAGATCACCAGGAACAGCCCCTTAAGTATCGGGGTCATGAAGGAGCAGATTCGCCTTTTGGCGAGCGCCCACCCCTTAAGCCCGCTGACCTTCGAGCGCATCCAGGGACTGCGCCGCGCCGTTTACGACAGCAAGGATTACGGGGAGGGGATCAAAGCCTTTCTGGAAAAGCGCGCGCCCATCTTCACTGGTGACTAGCAGGTCTCCCTTTCCCTTTTTCTTGCCCTCTCCCTCCCGGGAGCACTGCCGCTAAGTTAAGGAATACCCGATGCGAGGGGGCGCACTCGATCCCCCCCCCTGTTCCCACAGGGGGGCAAAAGACTACCGGGCCCCAGCCAAACGTTCTCAAAAAAGAAGAGGGCCCCGTCCTTACCGACGGGGCCCTCTTCTTATTCATTGCTCAATCTTCCTGGCTATGCTGCCGGTGCCTCTTCGGTCTTTTCGAAGTTCCCTTTTTCCTGACACTGGGGGCATTTCTGGGGTTTGCATCTGCCTTCCTTGCTGAAACCGCAACTGCTGCATTTCCATGTGGCCATAAGTAAATCCTCCTATTTGGTGTTGTCCAGCGTGATTTCGCGCACTTTCCCGAAGGCGGTGAGCGGCTTGTCGAACTTTTTCTCATCTCCCACCACGACGAGTTTCATGGCATCGGGGTGCAGATACTTCTTGGCGACTCTCAGTACGTCCTCCCTGGTGACGCGGGCGATGTTGTCCCGGTAGTTCTCCAGGTAGCCGGCCGGGTAGCCGTAAAACTCGAGCCGAGCCCGCTGTGCCACGACCGCGTCCGAGCGCGCGAAGCCGAAGATGAAGGAGTTTATGATGGAGTCCTTGGCAAGGTCCAACTCCTTCGGGGTGACCTCGGCCAGGGTCATCCCGGCAATGATGGAGCGCAGCAAAGTCGTTGCCTTTACCGTCGTCTCCGATTTGGTCTCGGTCTCCGCAATGAAGGGGCCCCGAAAGCGCCGGCCGGTCTCAAAGTAGCTGTCAACGTTGTAGGCCAGCCCCTGGTTGGAGCGGATTTCCTGGGTAAGCCGGGAGGTAAATCCGCCTCCCAGGATGAAGTCCATCACCTTTATGGCGTAGAGGTCCGGGTTATTCTTGTCGATGCCGAGGTGGCCCATCCGGATAACCGACTGGTTTACCTCTTTCTGCACGTGGAGCACGGCGGGACTCGAGTCGTCTGCAGGAGCCGAGACCGTCGGGAAGGTCGGAGGGCGGTTGGTCCATTGGGCAAAGAGTGTCTCCAGGGCAGCGAGCAGCTTCTCGCGGTCGAAGTCGCCCGATACGGCGAGAATTGTGTTGGCGGGGTAGAAGTAGCGTTTCTGGAAGTCGATCATGTCTTGCCTGGTGATCGCCTTGACCGATGCGATGGTCGGGATGCGGCTCAGGGGGTGACCCGGGTAAATCGCCATGTTCAGTTCTCGGCTGGCAATTTCCTTCGGGTCGTCGTTTTGGCGGCGAATCCCCTCCAGCGCGTGCAGGCGCGCGAGCTCCACCCGGGAAGGATCAAAGGCGGGCTTGGTCATCAACTCGCCAAAGAGCGCCAAGGTACGGTCCAGGTTTTTGGTAAGCGTCGTGAGCGATACGTTGGCACTGTCCGTGCCGATGCCCGACTCGATGGAGGAGGCCATAAATTCCAGTTCACGGTCCAATTTGTCGGGCGCGGTTTCCAGCGTGCCGCCGCTTCTCAGCGAGGCGCCGGTGAGCGCGGCGAGGCCGACCTTGCTGGGCGGGTCGTAGATGCTGCCGGCATTGAGGTAGGCGGTTAGGTTCACGATCGGGAGTTCGTGGTCTTGCAGCAGGTAGACGACCATGCCGTTTCTCAGCTGCACCCGTTCGCTCGTGGGGATCTGGAACTTGAGCGGCGGGAAGGTCATGGTGCGCGGGTTGGCGGCACCCGCTAGGCTGGTGCTACCCTGGACTGCGGCTCCCGGAGCCGAGGTGCTCTGAGTCGTGGCGCAGCCGGCGACCAGCGCAACGGACCATGCTATGAGAAGGAGCCTTTTCATGCTTTTCATATGGAATGACCTCACGAAACGTTTAGGATATCGATTTTAGAAACTCATTGAATACCGCTGGCCTGCACTACTTCTTGGTAATGAAGCCGACGTTTCTGTTCTCGCGGGTGAAGTATTGTTTGGCAACCCGCATCACGTCGGCCGCAGTTATCAAGGCAACCTTCTGGCGGTGCTCGATCAGGTAGCGCCAGCTCCCCGCGACCGCCTCGTACTCAGTCAGGTTACGTGCCAGCCCGCCGTTGGAGGCCATCTGGTGCGATTCCTCGAACTCCAAGTGGTTCAGGATCTGCTGCAGTTCCTTGTCCGCCATAGGCTCCGTTTTGAGCTTTTCCAGCTCCTCATAAATGGCGCTCTCCACCTCGGGGACCGTGTGGGGGGCACGCGGGGAGGCGTTGATGATGAAAAGATTCGGGTAGCGGCTCCCGGGTGCCGAGAAGGAGGAGACCGAGGTAGCCACCTGCTTTTCCTGCACCAGCTTTTTGTAGAGCCGCGAGGTGCGGCCGTTAGTCAGCAGCATGTCGATGACATCAAAGACGTAGTCGTCCGGGGCAGGAAGGGTCGGCTTGTGAAAGCCGATCATCAGCTCGGGCTCGGCGTCCCCAACCACCTCGGTGCGCTTTTCCCCGGCCTGGGGCGGTTCCTCGACCGCGATTGCCGGAACCGGCGTCCCGGGGGGGATGGCAGCGAAATACTTCTCCACCAGCGTAATGGTTTGAGCGGGGTCAATATCGCCCACGACCGCCATGATCGCGTTATTCGGGGCGTAGTACTTGTGCAGGAACCTTTCCGCCTTGGTTCTGGTGAGGTTTTCGATGTCGGACATCCAGCCGATGGTCGGCTGGCCGTTAGGGTGGGCATTGAAGGCGTCGGCGATGAAGGTCTCCCAAAGCTTACCCTCGGGCTCCGCGTCGTAGGAGCGGCGCCGCTCCTCCTTCACCACCTTCATTTCCGTATAGAACTCCCTGAGCACGGCATTCTTCATGCGGTCCGACTCGATGGCGGCCCAGAGTTCCATCTTGTTGGAGGGGAGGTTGATGATGTAGGTAGTGCCGTCCTTACTGGTGAAGGCGTTATACCCCGAACCGCCGTTTCTGGCATAGATGTCGGCGAACTCCTCCTTCACCACGTACTGCTCGGCCTCCTTCTCAAGGCGGTCGAGTTCTTTGCTGAGCCGTGCCACTTCCTTTTCGTCGGTCTGCTCCCTCTTTAACTGCTCAGCCATGAGCTGCTGAGCGGTGGCCTCGATCTGCTCCAACAGGGGCTTTTCAGCGGCATAGTCCCTGGTGCCGAGCGTCTTGGTCCCCTTGAAGAGCATATGCTCCAGCAGGTGGGCGAGTCCGCGCTCGTCGCTACGCTCGTCCACGCTTCCCACCTTGAAGCGGATCCAGGCGGCAACCGTCGGCGAGGTGTGGCGCGGGACCATCAGGAGCTTCATGCCGTTTTTCAGGGTGTACTCCTGCACCTTGTCGGCGAGACCCTCGCCGAAGACGGTGGCAGCGCTGAGTGACAGTGAGAGCACGACAAGGATTCTGCAGAGTATTTTCATGACAACCTCGGAAGTCGGTGGGAAAGCATCGATGACGCCAAAAAAGATAGCACCAAGCTGCGGGCAATGCAATGCGGAAAACTGCCCTATCCATGCCATCGGATTGGTTCAAAGGAACCGGTGTTTGTAGGTTGGGTTAGACTAATGAGAGTTGCCCGTGCTAATGATTGAAATGCCAGGGCGATCCCCGCGAGTTGATCTCACCAAGCAGTCCGGCCAATTGGATCGTTGCAGGAATTGGTTTCGCTTAGCCCGGGTGTTTAATCCCTGGTTGTGGTGCTACCAGTAGGAAACTCGAGAGAGTTTGAGGTCACAGCTAAAAGAGCGAGAACTTCAAATAGCGCCGCGGATTGGATCTGATGTCCTTCAAAAGAGCATCCATGTTGTCCACCATCGTGTTCATTTTGTCGTACAGGGCCTGATCCCGCACCAGTTTCCCCGCGCTCCCCTCACCGCTGTTGACGCGGTTGGCCACTTCCTCAAAGGCCCGGACCGAGCGGTCCGTCCTCTCGATGAGCGCCATCCCCTTGTCATAGAACTCCCGGTCCGACAAAAGTTTGCCGATGGACCCTTCCTTGGAGGTGAGCTTCTTGTTGAGCTCCCGCATGTCCTCCGCCGCTTGGGCGCTCTTCTCCGACAGGGCAACCAGTCTGTCGTAGAGCTTGCGGTCATAGATCAGGTTGTTCAGCGTCCCGTCCGCCTGCTGGAGGCTGCTGAGAGTTGCCTCGGCGTGGGTCATCGTTTTCATGAGGGTGTCATAGAGCTGGGGGCTTTTGTTGAGTTTCCCGAGGGTCCCCTCGCCATTGTTGGCGGTGGCTACGAAACTGTTCAATTCAAAGCTCAATCTTACCAGGTTGTCGTAGAGCTTGGGGTCGGCGACCAGTCGCCCCAGGCTTCCCTGGCCCTTGGTTATCTTGTCCATGGTGAGGTTCAGCCGGTCAAAGGCGCCTCCTGCCTTCAGCATGACGTCGTCAAGCTTTGGGATATTGCTGCCGTACACCCGGGACTGTGGCACTGTCACCACCTTCCGGCTTGGCGTGATGTCGACGTATTTCTCACCCATGAGACCGCGCGTCTTCACGGTGATGACGGAATCCTGATCGATCTTTCGGAGCGATTCTTTGGCGACCTCCAGGACGATCTCCACTTCGTTGCTGCGTTCCGGCCGTTCGAAGCGGATGGCGGTGACCACGCCGACATCCATGCCGGCAAGCCAGACCGGCGCCCCCACCTTGAGCCCCGCCACATCAGTCATGATGAGGGAAAGCCTCCCTTTGGGGACCAGCATCTTGGTCTTGGTACCCATGAGGAGTACTCCGCCCGCAAGGATGAGGAGCGCCACCACGATGAAGATCCCGATTTTCACCTGGGACCAGGCGATATTCTCGCTGCGTCTCATGCTGCCCCCGGCTTTAGTTGCAAAGGAAAAAATAATAACTGCCCCTAACAGCGCCATTTAGCCGGTGGGACAGGAGCTGGTGCTGCTTGCAGAGACTTCTGCCGCTGCGCGAGTCCCCTAACGCTGCCGAGGCTCGGCGGCCCTTACCGTGAACGTGAAGAGCGAGTGCTCGGATGGAGAAAGGAACTCGCGGGTCACTTCGGTGTCGGCCGCTAGCAGCTCCTCCCGGCTCCCCTCGAAGGCCAGCCGTGCTTCGTGCAAGAAGGAGAACCTTTGGGACACCGCAAACGCTGTCTGCAGGTCGTGGGTGACCGTGAGGGTCGTCTTCCCTTCGCTCTGCAGTCTCCCCATTAGGAGGCAGATGTTGTAGACGCCGGCAGGGTCAAGCCTGGTGGTCGGTTCGTCGAAGAAGATGTAGTCCGGCTCCGCCGCCAGCGCTCGGGCTATGGCAACCCGTTTCTTCATTCCGCCGGAGAGCTCGGCAGGGTGCAGATCGACCGCGCCCTCCAAGCCGACGAAACCAAGTTTTTCCAGGACGATGCGCTCGATCTCGCCCTCCGGGAGCACCCCTTCCTCGATGAGCCGATAACCGACATTTTCACCGACGGTCAGGGAGTCGAAGAGCGCTCCTCCCTGAAAGACGATGGCGATTCTGCGACGCACTTCGCGTAGGCGTGCTTCAGAAAGGCCAACGATCTGGGTCCCATCAATGCTGATATCGCCGCTGTCGATCGGGATCAGGCCGAGGATCAGCTTCAGTATGGTGGTCTTCCCTGCGCCGGAAACGCCAAGGATGGTCCGGTTCACCCCGCGCTCCAGGATGAGATCGAAATCCTTCAGTATCTGGCGTCCGCTAACTGAGTAGCAGACCTGGTTCATTTCGATGCCGGGATTGATCATGCGTATGAGCTTTCCTCTGGCGATGATATTCAACCTATGGGCAAGGTGACACTGGTTATCAGTCTTAAGGGGAGTGACTCGCGATAGCCGAGACACCCGCAAGCGGTAACCGAGACACCAGAGCGTTCCCACGCTCCAGCGTGGGAACGCGACAAGTGACGCTCCCGCGTCACGGTTTGGACGCAGGAGCGTCCAGGGATGCATTCCCACGGAGGACCGTGGGAACGATAACCAATGGCGTTTTGCCATTGCGACAGTTTATCCCCCTACCTGAAGGCGATGAAAATCTTGGCGACGAAGAAGTCGGTGACCAGGATCAAAACGGAGGTGACGACAACGGCACGCTTGGCGGAGGAGCCTACTCCCTCGGCGCCCCCCCGGGTGCTGAGCCCCGCGTGGCAGCCGACCATGGCGATGATGCACCCGAAGATGGCGGGCTTCACCAACCCCTCGATAAAGTCCAGGGGTATCATGAACTGCGGGATCGATTGCCGGTACATGATCGGGTTGACCTCTCCGGCTGCCATCAGATAACCGCCGAAAAGCGCTATGGCATCGGTTATCACGGTTAGAAGCGGCAGGGTGACCAGAATCGCCTTCAGCCGCGAGGTGATCAGCCGCTTGACGATGTCGGTCCCCTCGACCCGCATGGCGTCGATCTGCTCGGTCACCACCATGGTGCCAAGCTCGGCGCTGATGGCCGAGCCGACCCGCCCGGTCACCATCAGCGCGCAAAGTACCGGTCCCAGCTCCTTCACCATGACCGCTCCCACCATGCCGCCGACCAGACTGGTCGCGGCGAAGGGTTTTAACTGCAGCAGGGCCTGCAGCGCCATGACCATCCCGGTGAAAAGGCCGGTCAAAAGGACAATGAAGAGCGATCCGACCCCGATCCTGTCCATCTGGGTGGTGAATTCACGATAGTAGAAAGGTTTTGAGAAAATGCCAAGAACGGCGCGAAGGGTGAGGTCGGAGAGATCTCCGACCTCCTGGAAGAATTGCTTCAGCTTGTCTGCTGCGGCTGGTGTCGGCATGTCGGGCGGGGTGCTCCCCGGTCCTTCGACGGATTATTTGAGCGCGTGGGTCAGCACGTCGCGGACGTCCTCCACGAAGAAGAACTCCAGCTCCTTTCTCACGTTGTCGGGAATATCCTCCAGATCCTTCTTATTCTTGGAGGGCGCCAGCACCGTTTTGACTCCGGCGCGCCTGGCGGCGAGCACCTTCTCCTTCAGCCCGCCGATGGCGAGCACCCGGCCAGTCAGGCTCATCTCGCCGGTCATGGCGACGTCGCGGCGCGCGGCGCGCCCCGAGAAGAGCGAAACGATGGTAGTCGCCATGGTGACCCCGGCGGAAGGGCCATCCTTCGGGATGCTCCCGGCCGGGACGTGGATGTGGATAGTCGTGTTGTCGAAGTCCTTTCTCTCGATGCCGAGTTCCTCGCAGTTTGCCTGCACGAAGGAGAGGGCGGCCCGGGCGGACTCCTTCATCACGTCTCCCAGACTTCCGGTCAGAATCAGATCCTCCTTCCCCTTCATCTTGGTTGCTTCGACGAAGATGATGTCGCCTCCGCTCTCAGTCCAGGCAAGCCCGGTTGCCACCCCGACCCGGTCTTTCTCGGAGGCCACCTCGTCGAAATACTTGGGTGCGCCCAAAAGCTCCGCGACGATTTCCGGGGTGATCAGCTTGCGCGCGGGTTTGCCCTGGGCGACCTCTTTGGCGACCTTGCGGCAGACCGAGGCAATGGCGCGCTGCAGGTTTCTCACCCCCGCCTCGCGGGTGTAGTCGTGGGTGATCCGGTAGATTGCCTCGTCATTAAAGGTGGGCGCCATGGAGGCCAGGCCGTTCTCCTCGACCTCGCGTCCCACCAGATAGGTCTGGGCGATGTTCAGCTTCTCCTCGTCAGTATAGCCGGAGAGCGAGATGACTTCCATCCTGTCCTTCAGGGGCGCGGGGATGGGGTCGAGCTGGTTTGCCGTGGTGATGAACATGACGTTGGTAAGATCGAACGGCACGTCGAGGTAGTGGTCCGTGAAGGAGAAGTTCTGCTCGGGATCGAGCACCTCCAAAAGGGCGCTGGCCGGGTCGCCGCGGAAGTCGGCGCCGATCTTGTCCACCTCGTCCAGCATGAAGACCGGGTTGTTGGAGCCGGCCCGGTTGATCTCCTGTATGATGCGCCCGGGAAGGGCACCAATGTAGGTGCGCCGGTGCCCCCGGATCTCGGCCTCGTCGCGCATGCCGCCGAGCGAGATCCTGATGAACTTCCGCCCCAGGGTACGGGCAATGGATTTGCCGAGGCTGGTCTTTCCGACGCCGGGAGGCCCCACGAAGCAGAGGATCGGCCCCTTCATCTTTTCCTTCAGGGTCCGGACGGCGAGGTACTCGAGGATCCTTTCCTTCACTTTCTTCAGGTCATAGTGGTCCTCATTGAGGACCTTCTCGGCCTGGTTGATATCCTTGTTGTCCGGGGTGCTCACCTGCCAGGGGATCGCAGTCAGGTAGTCCAGGTAGGTGCGGGAAACCGTGTACTCGGGGGAGGCGGGATTGATCCGCTCCAGCCTCTTCAGCTCCTTGAGGGCGATCTTGTGCACCTCTTCGGGCATGTGGGCGCTTTCCACCTTGCCACGCAGGTCGTTCGCCTCGCCCTGGCGCGAATCGTCCTCGCCGAGCTCCTCCTGGATCTGCTTCATCTGCTCGCGCAGCAGGAATTCCTTCTGGCTCTTACCGACCTTTTTGGTGACCTCGGCCTGTACCTCGCCCTTGATCTGCAGGCGTTGCACCTCGTTGGTGAGGTGCATGTAGACCTTCTTGAGGCGCTCCAGGGGGTCGACGGTTTCCAGGAGTTTCTGCAGCTCATCGATGGGGAGGTTCAGATAGAGGGCGACCAGGTCCGAGAGCCGGGCCGGATTGTCGATGAAATCGATCATCTTCATGACGTCGTCGGGAAGCGGCCTGCCATAGGAAAGGGCGATTTTCAAGAGGGCGTTCAGTGAGCCGACCAAGGCCTCGGAGACCATGGACTTTTCGGCGAACTCGCGCACCGGCTCCAGCCGGGAGAGCGCCACCGGCGTCTGCTGCACGATGGCGAGGAGCCTCACCCGGACCACCCCTTCCAGGACGACCTTCACGCCACCCTGGGGGAGCTTGTTGATCTGCATGACTTTGCAGAGGGTCCCGATTTCGTGCAACGCCGAGAAGAGTTCGCCGGTCGGCTCATGCTTCAGCTTCACCAGCGCCACCAGGTTGTTGAAAAGGACCGCCTCCTCGAAGGGGGCCATTTCCTCGGGCTTCAGGAAGATGGTGAAGACCATGTAGGGGAAGGCGATGATTTCCCGCAGAGGATAGAGCGGGACGATTTCCGGCATGTTTATGGTGATATTCTCGGTCATAGGGGGTCCCGTCCTCGGCAAGTGGTCGATTCAGCCACCTAAAGAGTACATTAGACCATTCTTCTGTCAACCGATACCACCCTATTTCAGACCGTCTCCCATGCCTCATACAGGCTGGCAATCTCCGCAGTCAGAGCGGCGTGGCGCTCGCCGGCGACCCTGGCAGCCTCCACGTCCTTGAAAAAATCCGGAAGGGCCATGCCAGCTTCCACCCCCGCCAGTTCCTCCTCCCTCGCGGCGATGCGGCTTTCCAGTTCGGCGAGCTGGCGCTCACGGGCCCTCTCTTCCTTCTGGCGCAGCTTGTCCTCCTCGCGCAGGCGCTGGCGATCCTCCTTGGAACTCGGCTCGTTGGTAAGCGAGCGGGAGTCGCCGGCGCCGGTGTCCGACTTGGCTCCGTGCGGCTTGCTGTTTCCCGATCCCTGGAGGGCGGCTTCGCGCTCAGCGACCTTTTCCAGGTAGTACTCGTAGTCGCCATGGAAGCTCTCCAGCTTGCCGCCACCGACCTCTACGACGCGGGTCGCCAGGCCGTCGATGAAGTGGCGGTCGTGCGACACGAAAACGACCGTGCCGGGAAAGTTCCTGAGAGCCTCCAGGAGCACTTCCTTACTGAAGAGGTCCAGGTGGTTGGTCGGTTCGTCCATCAGGAGCAGGTTCGAGGGGCGCAGCAGGATCTTGGCGAGCGCCAGCCGGTTTCTCTCACCACCGGAAAGTACCGACACTTTTTTCTGGATGTCGTCGCCGGAAAAGAGGAAGGCGCCCAGGATGTCGCGCAGCTGCGGCACCATGTCGAAGGGGGCATCGGCCAGCAGTTCGTCGTAGGCGCTGCGGTTTCCCTCCAGTTCCTGGGCCTGGTCCTGAGCGAAGTAGTCGAAAATCACGTTGTGGCCGAGCGTGAGGGTGCCGCTCGTGACGCCGCCGCCTGCAAGAATCCGCATCAGGGTCGATTTGCCGGCGCCGTTATGGCCGACGAGGGCGATGCGCTCGCCGCTCTCCACGGTGAAGTCGATGCCATCCAGTACCACGTTGGCGCCGAACGCCTTGCGGACACCGGAGAGCTCTATGACGGTCTTGCCGCTTTTGGGGGGCGTTGCAAAGCTGAAACGGATCCTTTTCCGGTCCGGGGGAATGATGATGCGCTCGATCTTTTCCAGCTGCTTGATGCGCGACTGCACCAGGGGGGCCTTGTCCGTCTTATAACGAAAGCGCGAAATGAAATCCTCGATCTTCTCGATCTCGTCGTCCTGGCGTTTCTTGGCGTCCCTGAGTGCCGCAACCCGCTCCTCGCGCAGGGTCAGGTAGCGGCTGTAGTTGCAGTGGTAGTCGGAGATCTCGTGGTTCCAGACCTCGGCGATCCGGGAGCAGACCTGGTCCAGGAAGAAGCGGTCATGGGAGACCAGCATGACGGAATAGGGGTAGCTCTGCAGGTACCCCTCCAGCCAGTTGCGCGCCTCGATGTCCAGATGGTTGGTCGGCTCATCCAGCAGGAGCACGTTGGGTTTTTTCAGCAAAAGCTTGGCAAGCGCGATGCGCATCTGCCAGCCGCCCGAGAAGTCGCCGCACTCCTTCTCCCAGTCCGAGGCGGAAAAGCCGAGCCCGGAGAGGACGTTGCCGACTTCGCTCTCCATGGCGTAGCCCCCCTTCAGGCGGAACTCTTCCTGGAGGTGGCCAAAGCGGTCCAATAACTGATCGTGGCCCGGGGCGTCGTGGGGCTCGAGTTCCAGTCGCGTTGTCAGTTCGGCGATCTCGCGCTCGATCGCCTGCAGCTCGCTTAGGGCCGTCATCACCTCGGCGAAGAGCGGCTGCCCCTTGGCGACGATGCCGTCCTGCGGGAGGTAGCCGACCGTGCCGCCGCGGGCTATCTGGATCTCGCCGCTGGAGCTTTCCACCTCCCCCGCAATGATCCGCATCAGGGTCGATTTTCCGGCGCCGTTTTCCCCGACCAGGCCAACGCGCTCACCTTTTTTAAGGTGCCAATTCAGTTCAGTGAAAAGCGGTTTTCCCGCGAAGTCTTTGGAGAGCTTTTTCAGGTGCAGCATCGGGAGGGATTCCTTGGGTGAACGTGTATTTGTCAGCAGGGGCCCGGGGAAGTGCAAATCGGGCCGCAGCACTCATGATAGTCAAGAGCGCATTGTAGGGGGAGAACCGCGGATTTGTCAATTTTTGAGTTTGGTAGCCGGCCGTTCCAGAAGAGGGGGGAGAGCGGGAAAGCGTGATCTTTGCCTGCTTTTAACCTGAGTAGAGACGCATAGCATGCGTCTCAGGTCCGTCGGGATTAGTCAGGTCTGTTGGCTACAAAGGCGAGACGCATGCAATGCGTCTCTACAATGCAGGATTTTAGTTTGCCCCTTTCAGGAAAACCGTATTTCCAGGAGGGTCAGGTCGTCTTGCAGGCGAATCTCGTTGGAGAAGGTCAGGAGGGCCTCTTTCAGGGCCTCGATCCTAATGTCTGAAGCGGGATAACCCTGGGAATTCAGGATGCCGATCAGCCCATCGGCTCCCAGCAGGTGCCCGTCCGGGTCGTTTATTTCGACGGCACCGTCGGTGAACATCAGCAGGGAGTCGCCGGGTGAGCAGGAGAAATGCTTCTCGCGGTAGTCGGCATCGGCGATCAGCCCGAACGGCAACCCCGCAGCGATCACCTGCTCGCTCTGGCCGTCGCTGCGTACTATGACCAGAGGCGGGCCGCCGGCTGAGGCGATGCGCACCGTCTTTCGGGTGGCATCCAGGATGCCGCAAAGCGCGGTGGCGAAGGACTCGTCCCGGACTATCTTGCAGAGATCACGATTCAGGAGTCGGGCGAAATGGGCCGGCTCCCTCAGGCTGTGGCAGTGGCGGTTCCAAAGTGAACTCAACTCCATGGTATGGAGCGCGGCAGCCACACCGTGCCCCATGACATCGGCCAGCATGAAACCGTAGTGGTCCTGGTCGAGTTGCCGAATGGCGAAATAGTCTCCCCCGATCATGTCGTGGGGCAGGTAAAAAGGGGAAAAGCTGACGCGGTCATCTTCCGGTAGGTCATGCTCCAGGGAAAGAGTCTGGATTTGTTTGGCGCGCTCCAGGCTGGCGTAGGTTTCGGAAAAGTCGCGGAAGGTTTCCACCCCGCCGATCACCCGTCCCCCCTCGTCGTGCAGGGGCGCGACCGTCACCGCCATCGGGAGGCGCTCCCCCGATTTGGTTTTGCCAAAGATGATGACGGGCGCCTCGCTTGGCCTGTCGGTGACCATGCAGCGGCGCAGCGGGCACAACTCCTCGCCGCACAGGTGGTGCCCGTCGATGTCGACATGGTTTAAGATGTTGTCCATGCAGAGGTGACCAACGACATCCTCCGACGCCCAACCGGTGAGCCGTTCGGCCGATTTACTCCAGTACACGATTTTGCGGTTGATATCGCAAACGTATAAACCGTCATTGAGCGAGTCAAGTATTACGGTTGGAACGAGCAGGTTTGTAGCATTCATACGGATCCTTGATTGGGGAAATGCCTGGTAGGTTGCCGTTGACGGCTGCACCGTGAAACGCAACCTGCTATGCTCATGCACCATTTGTAGTCGCGTTTCGTGCCTCATGCGACCTATGCCAACGAGCCTACCGCTTATTTCTGACCGTAGGTTGCCGTTGAACAGCTTCATCGTGAAACGCAACGTACTGCTCGCCTGCGCCATTGCTGTTGCGTTTCGTGCCTCAACGCAACCTACACGCAGCCTCTTCTCGCGGCTCTGGGAAGGAAACTCTAACTCACGGTTGCGACTCCGGTTACCGCTTTTTCTCGCCGCCTGACAGGTAGTCGGCGAGGATGGTGCGGCTGTGCTCGTCATCGTGGCAGTAGGTGCAGAGGTTCTCCCAGTTGCTCCCATCGGGCGGGTTGTAGTTGTGGTTGCCGTCCCGGTGGTGCACGGTCAATAGGTGCAGATTGGCCAGCTCGAATTCCCTGCCGCATTTGCCGCAGATCCAGCCGTGCAGCTTGAGGGATTTCTCCCGATAATTCTCGGGCCGCGCCTGCTCGCCCCTCATCTTGCGGACGATCTCGTCGATCTCCTGTGCGCTCTTGGGGGCTACGGTCTTCGGGCCACGCGGGCGAAATGATGGCGACATCTTAGCTCCTCCTTTTTTAAGTCAAAGGCATTTGAAACACAGAGCCACAGAGGGCACAGAGAAACCCCAAATCTATTTAGGGAAAAAATGTCACCCCTTTTGGGCTCCTGATGAGGTCTGCAACTGCTTACTAGTAAGTTTTCTAGCCTGTTTTTCTCTGTGTTCTCTGTGGCTCTGTGTTTAATTGTTTTTTGCGACTTAGATGTTTCCCTTGAGGCCAATCGCTTCGGCCTCGCTACGCATGCCGTCTATGGTGTCGCCGATCAGTTCCGCGAGTTCCACCCCAAGCATGGCGGCTCCCTTCTCGATGACGGAACGGTCCGCACCGGCTGCGAATGCCTTGTCTTTCCACTTCTTGGTGACGCTCTTAACCGGGATGTCAAGGATACTCTTGGACGGCCGCACCAGCGCCGCCGCCGCTACCAGGCCGGTCAGTTCGTCGATGGTGTAAAGAGTCTTTTCCAGGCTGGTGATCGGTTCGACATTGCTGCAAAGCCCCCAACCATGGGATACGACGGCGCGAATGTAATCCTCGGGCCAGCCTGCACCCCTCAGGATTTCGGGGGCTCGCGTGCAGTGCTGCTCGGGGTAGCGCTCGTAATCGATGTCGTGGGCGAGTCCGATGACTCCCCACATCTCTTCGTCCTCGCCGCACTTGCGCGCCAGGTGCCGCATCACCGCCTCAACTGCGAGGGAGTGTTTCCTCATCTGCTCGCTCGGGAGGTACTCTTTGATCAGTTCCCAGGTCGCTTCTCTGGTTGGTTTGATACTCATATCTCAGTCTCCGGCGGAATTTATCTCGTTCTGATTGGCATGAATTGCCTGCTTTCCAAAAAGCCGGAAAAATGAGGCCTTTCACGCAGCCGATGGTAACGAACTGCGTGGGTTATGTCAACAACCTGAGTGCCGACACACACATGAATGGTCGGCTCTTTGAAATTCCTTTAATCATGCCTCCACTGCCTGCGATCGGACATAGAGAATCAAGCCGATTACTGAGAGCGTTATCCCGACTGATCCCGCTATTCCTGGGAAGGCGCCGTGCAGGAATATGATCTCGTCCAGCAGGGAAAAGACGACTTCGGTCGACTGGGTGGCATCCACCGCGGATAGTTCGAAGGGAGTCTTCGCCCGGTGACGCGCATGAAAAAAGAGCGTCGTGGCGATGACACCGGAAAGCAGGGCAACTAAAGCCGTATTGACCAACTGGCCGGCAGTGGGAGCCGCAGGGTGCAGAACCAGTACCAGTGCTATCCAGAAGGGTAGGGAGCCAAGCACCATGATCAATACGCGCCCGATGCTGTTGTCGAGTATCGGATCGTCTATCCGCGGGATTATTCCGCCTCCCCCGTGACGAGCTTCCCAAAGTAGCTGGTTGCCGATGGGGTAGGCGAAGGCGGCACCGATCACGGGGAAAATGCCGAGCATCATTTCCTTAGGGGACGCGGAACCGGCCTGTTCAAAGGTAACCAGCACGATGCCGAGAAAGATGAGGGCGGTAAAGAGTATTCCCTTGAGCGGGACTTTCTTACCGAACATAAGGAGAACGACCGGAGTTGCCAGGATTGTTGACTGCCATGTGGTGGCAACGACCCAACCGGGAGCAAAGGAGGAACTGAAGGTGAGCAGTGAGTAAAATGCCCCGAACCCAATGCTCCCAGCAACAGTCCAGAAGCAGCAGTTCCTGAGATACGCCATCATTACGGCTTTGAGTACTCGCGACTTGCCGGCCACGACCAGCCAAACGCCCAGGAAGAGCAGCGTGAAGCCATAGCGCAGGCTCGCAGTCCATACCCAGTCGCCCCCCTGCAGGCTCATCGCCCGATTGAGAACGAAGGTGCTGCTGAAAAAGAACGCCGAAAGGATTCCGATTATTATCAAACGCGTCACAGGGTCACTCGGAATCAGAAGGGAGGTTGTAAGCGACGAAAAGGAGCAGCACGCATAGGAATGCGGTGATGCAGGCCACGGTGATTCCGAGAGATCTGCCATGCCACAATCCGCTGAACCACTGGGTGAATTCGCTGGCTAGAAGGTTTGCCTTCCCTCCGTAAAGTTCCAGGCTGCGCCGGTAGCTCTTTGATTCGTCGATAGGATTTCCGAGAAGACTATTTGTATCTATCTCTTCAGCAGTGGAATAAAGGAATATCGAACTACCCATCCCAACGATCAGGATAATTGCTGTAATGATGTAAAGTCGGGTTTGTAGATTGGCTGATTTCCATCGATTTGTCATTGAGTGCCTATTGATTCTCTGATTTCGTTACTAAGATCATAGTACAAAATGTGTTCAGGGGCAAGATTGCAACATTGAGCCCAGCCCGGGAATCTGAGTTTTAAAAACTCGGAGTGGGAGAGAGTGGGCAGCATGCTAGCCGGCATCTTGTTAAATTGACATCGGGGATTGCCGAGTGTAGGTGAAAAGTCCCGCCAATCGGGCTTTACCAAGGGAAATGCCGGTGCCATTCTGCGTTGACAAGAGTTGTCTATGATGATACTTTCCGACACGTTCGCCGATTTTTCATCTTACACAGCTCGGAAAGGTTCAACGCGTGCATTTCTTTAAAATTTTCCGTGCCTCAGTCCTGAGAATCCTAGCCATATTCCTCCTCGTTGCGGTTCTCCTTCCTGCGCCTGCATTTTCTTTGGATTCGGAAGATTCCCAGATTTTCATCTCGGGTTTCAATGCCTACCAGAAGAAGGATTATAATACGGCAATCGAAACCATGACGAATCTGCTGAAAAAGTATCCTGATACACCGCTCAAGGATATGGCAATATTCTGGCTTGCCCGAGCCAATTACAAGGCAGGGCACCAGGAGGATGCGGGCAAATACATGGCGCAGTTCTTTCGGGAATACCCGGACAGTCCTTTGAAGGGGACTGTTGAGGAAGGGTTGGTTGCACTGGCTGAGCGTTATAAAAAAGGTGAGCCGATCGAGGCAACGCCAAAGGCTGTAGCGAAAGCGCCTGTTGCCGATAAGGCTGCCGCCGATAGAGCTGCCGCCG
>JGI24143J45723_1000129_pt1 | contig 39164 bp, 70 predicted proteins | sample BarGraIncu00432A_FD_45723 | JGI IMG/M metagenome (IMG submission 45723) | reverse complement strand
CTCCTGCCGATATAACCACAGCAATTAAAGAATTACAGTTTGACGAGAGTACGAAACCTAGTTTACAGATTGCACATGATCGCAAATGGGACGAGCCGATGGCATTTAAAGCCTTTGAGTTAGTTGGTCGCCAAAAGGATTGCAAGAAATACCTAGACAATGTTGACGTTACCGAACTAGCCGAGTATGCCAGGTCAATCTTCCCGGAGATAACCGACGAATTAGTATTAAAGAATTACCCGGAGTTGTCAAGCGGTCAACAGAGTTTGCATACTTGCCTGGCGTGTACGGTGGACAAGTCCCGATGTATAACGCAGGGTTACCGAATAAAACACGTACTGCGCCCCGATGGGTATGTCAGCAATAATATGTCGAGGTGTCAAAAGAACATGGAGCAGGTGAAACGATGAAAGGTAACTTTGTACCGACTAAAGATGATATATTCCGGCGAGAATGCCATCGTAACGGCGATATTGACCGAGTAGCTGCGGAAAAGTGCTTCATTAGTAAAGAGAGTTTTTGCGATTGGAGAAACAGGCGTGGGTTAAAGCCTAACGGATTAAGGAGGGGTTAACGTGATAAGAGGTATATTTTTACTAATATCAATAATTTGGTGCATAGTGACTGTGTTTTTCCTTTCTTACCAATCTGACTGGGCGTTGGCTATTATGCTAATAACAAACGGTGTATGTATTGGCGTTATGGCAACGTATAAATAAATAGGAGGGTATAAATTGGAAACATTTTTAACATGTATCTTTTGGTTAGCCGTGGTTATTAGCGCAGGAGTGCTGACGGGCGTTGCTCTCGCGGCGAATACGTATAAACGGAGGGGAAATCGGTGAAAAAACCACGATGGACGGACGCGGAGAAAAATGCAGTAACGAAAATGTACAAAGAAGGTGTTAGCCGGAGCGAGATTGCCGAAATAACGGGCAGGACGTATAGGTCAATTAACAGTTTTATATTTTACACCGCGGAGTCGTCACAACGGTACATAATAGATGCTAGGGCGGCAACTAGGAAGAAAAACGCTGAAATTAAACTACTAAAAACGCAAGCCGCTGACGAGAAATACAAACTTAAAGAGACAGCGCGACAGGCTAAAATTACAGAGCGCGAAAAACGTCTACAAAGTGAAAATGAATTCAGACAAAAAATGATTGCTGAGCGTGATTACAAAGAAGAGCGGCGCCAAAAGTGTTATGACGACGGACTAACCGACAAACAAGGCGCTGAAAAATGCGGGGAACATTACGCGACATATCGTGCATGGAGAATCGCACGGGGGCTAGAAGTGATTTACGAAAAGGAAATGCTAGGAGACGATAAGCCGCCGGAAGGGACACGCAGGGTATTTTGCGAAGCCGACATGGTGCATTATCACCGCAATATAAACAAGGTCACGCCGCACAACTTCCCCGCAGAGTGTAAAATTATCGCGTGTGCGAGCAGGCCGACGACGGAGATTGTGACGGACTTGTCAAACCGTTTCGCGGCTAGAAAGGCAGCGGTAGATGCGGAGCGCAGCAAATATACCAAGCGCGAACTTAACAACCTTAGTTATATTAACATGCGGGCAGGTCAAGCGTGGTAGAGTGCTGTGGGACATGCCGGAGACTACAACGAGATACGGCGTATTGCTCAATAATGATGCAGAGGATATATAACCTGCTAGGCGTTCCGGTGTGCAACGGTGGGTACGTGAGAAAAAGAAAGAAAGGGTGGAAATAATAATATGTGTGATATGAAAAGGTTAATTAAATTGTGCGGGTATGATACGCGATTGCTTGGAGCTCTACAGGAGTTACAACAATTCAGAGAGTCGGAGCTTTCCCCGGCGATAAAGTATATCAATAACACAGAGGGACAGCAACTTGCCAAAGTACGTAGTGAGTTGAAAGAAATAGAAGATGCAATATCCAATATCAATAATCCGCACATATGGAGTAACGACGAGAAAGATTTAGACCACGCAGCAGAGGAAATGGTTGATACCCAAACGGCAATTGAAACACTAGCCGTAATAATGGGTATCAGCAAAGAGCGGATGATTAAGGCAAGAATGGCGGTGAAGAAAAGAAATTGGGATAGGCATTATCTGACCGCGCCAAAAATGGAGCATGATCCTTTTAAAGGTACACAGTTTTAAGTTAAGAATTATATAAACTACGGGCAGAACTACGTTATTTGGAAATAGTTTATATTACGTAGTAGCTAGTTTAGATTGTGAGTGCGTAGTAATCCCGTGGTGAGCTTTTCGCGGAAGATTAGTGTAAACGTAAGGGTATAAGTGAAGGAAGGTGCTAACGTGCTAATAGACAGCAATGAGGTAATGAAAAAGATATTGAAGATAGAAAGTATATACGGGCCACAAAATTACCTGGCGTTAATAAAAGATATTATTAAATCGGTAGTAAAAGAAGCAAAAGAAAAGGAAGGTAAAAAATTATGAACTCAATTACCATATCAGGCAAAGCATGGGAGCCAGAATGTAAATATCTACCTAGCGGCGTGTGTATTACGGAAATATCGGTCAGTGTGTATGACGGGAAAGACAAAGAAGGAAAAGCGAAGTATTTCAGCGTGAAGTGTAAAATGTTTAAAGAATTAGCTGAAAACGTCGCGAACCAAATTGTGAAAGGTGAAAACGTGGTTGTGTCCGGCAGAATGTCAGAGGACAAGTGGGAGAAAGACGGGGTTAAACATTACAAGACGGTATTGATTGTAGACACGATAGCGAAAGAGATAAGCAGGTTCGGACAACCAACGACGACAACTAACGGACAACCTGCCAGTAATGACGTTAATTCATTCGGAACTGATGTAAATGACGAGGAAATTCCTTTCTAGAATAAAAATAGGAGGTAATGACATGCAATATGAGTTAACCGCCGACGATGTTAGAAGCCTAAAAAGTTTAGTGTATGAACGGGCTTTATGCCAACAGGAAAGCAAGCGGGGTAAATGGAACAAACTCGCGTTGAAGTTATGTAAGACGGAATTGGTGAAGAAATGAAGCTGACGTTATACGGTAAGCCAATTACGAAGAAGAATAGCATGAGGATTATATCCTGCGGGGGCAGGCCTAGACTGATACAGTCAAAAGCATACGTGGAGTATGAAACGGATTGCCTACGACAGATTGCCAACAGGCAGGAGCCGTTAACGGGGAAAACACACGTAAACTGTCAATATTGGTTAAAGGATAGGAGGATTCCCGACTTGCTGAATCTTTTACAAGCAACGGCGGATATTTTAGAAAAAGCTGGGATAATCGATAACGACAAGAATATTAGGAGTTTTGACGGCAGCAGGATAGCGGGGGTAGACCGAGATAGGCCGAGGGTTGAAATTAATATAGAGGTGGTAGCGTAATGGAAGTGGAGATTATAAAAGGAAATGACGACGTAAAAACCGGAGAATATTATTATGTTGTGGATCAAGATTCGCGGCATTATCGACTAGAGTTAAAAGACGGGTATTATTGCCACGTGTTAAAAGAAAATGTAAAAGTAGTAGGAAGTATTGAGGGTATGGCGGCTAAGCTTGTAGGAAAATACGAGAACGTAGGCAGGGCGTTAGGGGAAATGACGGACGAGAAACAACAAGCCTACGGTGATGCTATAACAGCCGTTGAACAGATGATGAAGGTATTATATCCAAACGGCGTAAAGATTGACCAGTACCGCGATATGTTACTAATGGTGAGGATTATGGATAAGCAATGCAGGATAGCTAAGGGTGACAAAACGGCATTCGGTGAAAATCCCTTTAAAGATATTGCGGGGTACGGACTGTTAGGGGTTGGACATGATGCTATATAAAGCCGACGAGACAGGTAGCGGTAAAACATTAATCATAGGTAAAATGGCGCTGCCGCAAATATACGCCGATTATCACAAAGTGAAAGCTGAACGAGATAGGTATTATGCCGTCGTGAAATACTTCCAACAAGAGGGAAACCCTGTAGAACAACAGATCGTGAAGAACTTAATGACGTATTAGGGGAGGGGAACGACATGATTCAAGTATCGTTTCACAAGGCCCGTAAATGGACTATGAAGCGGTTTAAAGTGAGATGCACAGTTTACTACCTCGACGGGTATGTTTCAATCTTGATGAGTAAATAAGGGGGCACAATATGGGATTAAAACGCGGCATTAGGCTTTACATTGAATCTGAATTACGGGATTATAGTTCAACAAGAAAAGAATGGGAATCGTTGCAGGACGAAATTATATATTCCAGCGGTGTTGGTGATGATTCTGGTATTCGCGGGACCGATGTGGGCGCCCCGACTGAACGTAAAGCCTTGAAGCTAATTACAAATAGGAGATTATCGCAGCTAGAGAGGACTATAAAAAGTTTTGAGCGTGTACTTACTAATTTGCAGGAAGATAAATTTAAACTTGTTATACTAAAATATTGGACAGTTAAGCAAACGTTGACGGATGAAGGGATGGCTCAAAGTTTATGCTGTAGCTTAACAACGTTTTATCGGTGGAAAGATTCAATATTATTATCATTGGCTAAAGAAATGGGATTAGTAGACTAAATAATGGTAGAATGTCGGGAGTTTCGGCAGGGGTTGACATGATAAAATAGTATTAGTGAAAAGTAAGTTAATATTTTAATCGGATAATCATTTACTTGACACAAGCCGCCGCGAGCAGACGTGAGAGTATACCAACATGAGGTATAACGCCCGGCGGATCCCTTCGGGAATTTAAAGACGGTCGGAGATCGTTGCGATAACGGTAACGATTTTAATATAGCGAGTGAGCAGACTTACTTGCATGGGTAGGGATTACATAGATAAAGGTGATGTAGTCGAATATGTAGCGTGGGCAGGGGGCTAACATATTAAAATTAAACTCATACAACAGGCAATCAACACCTACTGCACTAGCTTGCGGTAGTTCATGGTTGGTTACTTGTTTTATGGGTTTTATTTATACGAGGTGATAGATTGCAAAAGATAGATAAGATACGACTAAAGGGCAAGGCGTTAGCTAAACTTAACGAACTAATCTACGAACGCGATAACAGGCATTGCGTAATTTGCGAAACATACGTAGCTGACGGGGTAAAGTTCCACCACGTAATTTTAAAATCACACGGCGGGCAGGACGTAAAAGAAAACGGCGTGATACTTTGCCTAAATTGTCATAACGAAGTGCATTGCGGGAGTGAAACGCAGGATTACAGGGAACGGTGCGAGGAATATTTGAGGGGGATTTACGGATGAGGATAAAACGTCTTAGAAATTTACTTAAAGCGTCTTTTCTATGCAGTTATAAATGGTTAAAGGTTGGCGATGGCCATTTACTTGGTAAGAATAACCGTGACGATATGATAAGTGTTTATAATGGTGACGGAATTAAAAGATGGTTTGAAAGCGAATACGTTGATTATGAATGAGTTAATACCCAAAAACCTCGAACCGTCGCAACTATATAAACTTGGCACGGACTTAGCCAACGAGGTTGCAACGCTAGGTAAGACGGTGGCAGGGTACGAGGTAGAGGTAACGAGTAAGAGTAAGACGTACAAGTTAGAACTCGCCAAGGCAAAGATACTTAACATGGATAAGAAATATACAGCTACAATAATAAATGCGCTTGCAGAGGTATCTACGGAGGTTGTAACGGCAGGGAACTATCTGATGCAGGCTGAAGCTAATCTGCTGATAGGTAAGGCCGAGTTAGAGGGACGGGATAAGCAATTGATGATGGTGAAGAAGATAATGGACTTGAAGGTGCAGGAATTGCGGACATTCCGCGGTTAACAAGATTGGTATATCCTTGCGATAACGGCAGGAGAGGGAAAAGATGTGTTGAGTAGGTGGGGACTTGGCACGAAAGTGTAAATAATATAGGGTAGTGAATAGTATTAGACAACCTATAAAGGGGTGACGAATGGACGTTACTATTATAATTATGAACCCCGGTAACTTCATGGTGGGAATTAGTTTTACACCACATGAACAATTAGAAATATTCTTAGGGCTATTCGTAATTAGCATTACATTCTAAAGTAGGCGATAACATGATTGAGGTTATAAAAGAGATTGTGGTTATTATTTCGGTTATTGGTTTGTTTTCACTGATAATTTACGGAATATATAAAAAGGGAACTAGGGGGTGAGATAATGGCTGTCGGGCTAACAGATAAGCAAAAGAAATTCGTCGAAGAATATTTAATAGATTTAAATGCTTCGGCAGCTGCAAAGCGGGCAGGGTACTCTGGAAGCAATCATGATAAAATTGGTTCTCAATTGCTAGGTAAAACTAGGATTAGGGAAGCAATCAGTGAAGCTAGGGCCGAACAATCAACTAGGACTAAAATAACGGCAGACTACGTGTTATCTAGGTTGCAAGAGGTCGCAGAACGTTGTATGCAAGCGGAAGCAGTAACGGACAGAGAAGGTAAAGAAACAGGCGAATATAGATTTGATTCGGGTGGCGCTAATAAGTCACTTGAACTACTAGGCAAACATCTTAAATTATTTACTGATAAGGTGGAAGCAACAGGAGCAAACGGAGATTCATTAGTTATTAAGGTTAGATTGGTTGATGATGATTAATGAACATAGAGTTTCAACTTAGTAAAAAGCTATTCAATCCTATATACTTACCGTTATTAACAGACGAAACATACTTACAAATATTATTCGGCGGATCTTCGTCTGGCAAGTCTAAGTTCCTAGCGCAACGGTGTATTAAGGATATACTAGACGGTGGGCATAATTACTTAGTCTCTCGTAACGTACAAGTAACATTAAAAAAGTCCGTATTCAATGAGATATGCAAGGTTATTGCCGAATGGAAAGCATCAAAACTGTTTTCTATTAATAAGACAGATTTAATTATCACCTGTACTAACGGCTATCAAATTATGTTTGTTGGACTTGACGATACTGAAAAAATAAAATCCATTACACCTGCAAAGGGAGTAATTACTGATATATGGGTAGAAGAAGCTACAGAGTGCGAATATAACGCCGTAAAACAGCTTAGAAAGCGTTTACGTGGATTGTCGAAGGTAAAGAAACGCATCATATTATCATTCAATCCTATTCTTAAAACTCACTGGATTTATACTGAATACTTCGGCAACTGGATTGATGGTGAACAAGAGTATCGCGAAGATAGAATGGTAATATTAAAAACTACCTATAAAGATAATGTATTTTTAACGATAGACGATATAAAGGAACTAGAGGAAGAAACAGATGTATATTGGTACGAAGTATACACGCTAGGTAATTGGGGTGTACTTGGTGGTGTTATCTTTAAAAATTGGGTAAGCCGAGACTTAACAGCCGAGCGCAAAGCATTTGCAACGTTTAACAATGGCCTTGATTTTGGATTCGCTAGTGATCCTGCTGCAATGGCTAGATTACACTATGACCGCAAGCGCAGCCGTTTATACATATTAGATGAACTATACGAACGAGGATTAACAAATGATGATCTAGCCAAGGAGTTAAAACCTATCATTGGCCGTGAGCCAGTACGATGTGATTCGGCCGAGCCTAAAAGCATCATGGAACTAGCGCAAAGAGGTATTACAACGGTCGAAGCGATCAAGGGTAAGGATAGTGTCAACTTTGGTATTCAGTGGCTACAACAGCAAGAAATCATTATTGATATACGCTGTCAAAATGCTAAGAATGAATTTAGTAGCTATAAGTGGATGGAGAATAAGCAAGGAGATCAATTACCAAAACCTGTTGACCGTAACAATCATTTAATAGATGCGATTCGCTATGCTATGGAGATTGAGATGAATTACTGGTTAGAAGCGAAGAAGGAAAAAGACAAGCCGAAAGATTACGGCGGTTACGACCGAGCGATTGAGCAGGATAACGGATCTTGGATGGCAGGATAACGATTCTGGATAATGATAAGTTTCCATTATCGCTAGTTAGAAATAGATTAAAGGAGAGTGTATTATGGAAGAAAAATTAACAGTTAAGATGATAAAAGAAGCTAAAGAAAAGGCGAAAGCAACGATACGACCATATAGCGAGATTGAATACAATGGATCATTAATAATAACTGAAGCTGAGGATTTTGTTGGAGGAACAAGAGTGGTGGTCGCTAAGAATGGATTACATTGTTGTTCTTACTATTCTACAAACAGCAAAGACGTTGAAGGGATGATTAACCAAGCAAAGGAGTACATTGATGATTCCGTATAACTCCCCCCACGTGTCCGACAAAGCTCTACGAGACTTCGCAGGTCGCGTGTTACGCAGTAGCAAGTCCGAACTAAGCCCAGGCACGACAGACCTAGAGATACAATACTTTGTTAGTCAACTACCGTCTGATAAACTAACGCAGATTTACGGAATGTTCTTCAATACAGGGATGGTACAATAAATGGAGATATACGGAGTGTGGTGTAATCCTTCATCATTTAGAGAAGAAGCACGATATGTAAGATATTTCATTACACAGGAAAACGCTGAATTGTATGCAGATATTGCGAATGAAGATGATGGTTATTGCGATTATATTTATTCAGTAGGGATTGTAAAAGTTGACGACTAAGGAGGTGAACTAATGGAAGATGATGCAATCAAAGACCAACCGACGGAGATTGGAAAGGTAACAAAAGCCCGGGCTAACGTTAAGCTGTCATTAGAAGCGAGTATAGATTGGCGTAAGGAAGCGAAAGAGGATTACCGCTTCGTACAGGGCAAGCAATGGGACGATAAGGACGTGCAGAGCCTTGAAGCACAGAAGCGTCCTGCTATTACTATTAATCGTTGTAGACCGCTAATCAATCAAGTATCAGGCTACTTCGGGCAGAATATGACCGAACCTAACTACCTGCCGCGGGCGAACGGCGACGACGAAGTATGCAATATAGCTAAAGGTGTTAACAAATACGTCTACGATAAATGTATGTTTAGCCGACACAAGAAGAAGGTAGGCCGTGATAGGCTCATATGTGGCAAAGGTTACTATTGGGTATTCTATGACTTTGATTACGAAATAATGAACGGCATGATTAAGATGGAGAGACGTTCTCCGTTTGAAATGTTTGTCGATCCCGAAGGTGTGCAAGAGGATTTGTCAGACGCTGAATATTGTGGCTCATTCTCGTGGGAATCTCCCGACGAATTAGAACAAGTATACGAAGAGCACGCCGACGAGATTAAGCTACTGGTGCATAAACTAGATTCATCCGAGATTGAAACGGTCAACAATGAGCCAATGTGGTATAGCAAGCAACTTAAAAAGGTTCGTGTCGTGCAATACTGGTACAAAGAACGGTCATACCGCAACGTGTATCAGATTGAAGGCCAAGTCGATATGATGGACGAAACCGACGACATGAAAGCAATGGTTCGCATGAAGATACCAGGCATTAAAAAGCATCGTATTCCCGAATGTAAGATTAAGTATTTAACATTCTGTGATGATGTGCTGCTAGAAGCAAATGATTCACCATACAAGCATAAACGCTTTCCACTAGTCCCCGAATATTGCTACTACACGGGAGAGAAGGACGAGAACGATAGTAGCCTTGAACCAGCCGGACTTATACGAGATATTAAACCAGTACAACGAGAGTTAAATAAACATCGCAGCCAACGTATGCACATCGTTAATACGCAAGCCAACGGTATGTGGGTATCTAAAGGCGTAACAACTCCTGAATTTGACACTAAGTTAAAACAATATGGAACTACGCCAGGTGTTCATCTTAATATGCCGGCAGGGATGGAAAGTTTAGAACGTATTTCCCCCGATGGTATTTCCGCTTCTAACGTGGAAATGGAAAGAGTGTCAGGCGAAGACTTTTATACTATATCGGGCATTAACCCCGAAACGATGGGCAATGCTGATTCTCCCGGGCAAATGTCCGGAGTAGCAATTGACCGTAGACAAAAGGCTTCATTTACGCAGGTATCAGATATAGCCGACGAAGCGAACTATTCTGAACGATTGATACAGGATTTGTTGTGGGGAGATAAAGGCAGGCCTGGATTAATCCCGCAATATTTCACCGAGGAAATGGTAATGCGTATTGTTGGCGACGATGGAGAACAAAAGTTTATTCAACTGGCCAACGGACAACAACAAGCGAGGAATGAACAGGATCAGCTTGATACAATGGGTCAACCGCAGGTAGACGAGCAAGGGCAGACGATTAAGAAGGTATTATACGATCTGTCGAAGTTTGAATTTGATATTGTTGTCGTGCCAATGTTAAACACTCCAACGTTAATGGCTGCTAACTTAGAACAACTTATAGCGGCTAAACAAGCAGGTATTAATGTTCCCGACGAAATGATATTAGAGAATATTCCTGTAGGAAACAAGCAGAAAATGATTAAGAAGATGCAAGAACAAGCGCAGGGCGCAAGCAAGATTGAGCCGCCTAGCGTTAACATGTCCGTACCGTTCAAAGATTTGCCCATCGAGGGACAGATCGCGGCAATGGCGGCTATTGGCGTACAGGTTACGGCAGAGAGTTTGATACAACAACAAATGTTAAAGAATCCACCAAAGCAAGTAACACAACCAAATAACCAACCACAACAACAACCTAGACAATATTGATAGGAGTGTGGTCACTATGCGTAAGCGTAGTCAATGAGCATCTAGCGATAGATGTATTTTTTATGCCTATTATTAATGGAGGGAAATAAAAATGAGCTTACAGTCAAGTGCTAATTCGTGGGATAGAGTGTTTAATTATGTATCAAAACTACCCGAATTTAAAGAGATTGAAAATGAATGCCTAGCTGATAATTGTCAATCTTGCCCTAGTATGGTAATAGTATTTATAAAAAAATTATTAGAAAACCAAGAGAGAGATTAATACCATCGTCAGTAAAGACGTTAAAATCAACGGATAGTATACATCGTCTCAAAAGGACGTTAAAAGGAGATATATTATGGCTGATGAAAATACCCCCGTCGAGATAGAAATATCGACGTTAAGCGAACACTTTACCCCCGAGGAATTGCAGGAGGTTACTAAAGCTGAACCTGTAATTGAGCCAGTCGTAGAGCCTGTTATCGAACCTATTAAACCAACCGATCCAGTCGCAGAGCCAGCCGGTGAGGATATACCCGTAGTCGATGACGTTACAATCGAACCTCATTCTGATAATCTCAAAGCGGCATTGAAAGAGGAACGAGACAAGCGCAAAGTATTAGCGGCTGAACTTGCAGCACTACGAGCGCAACCACCGACAACAACGAACCAACCAACGCCACAAACCGTTCAACAACAGCAACAATCGCAGCAAATTGATATCAAGGAACAGATTAATCAATACGCCGAGAGAGTCGTAAAGGAACGGCTAGGCATTGAAGGAGATCCACGAGATTTAAGGTACGTTGATCCCGACAAGTACGACGACTATATGAACGAAAAGACAATGGTACGTATTGAGGAATCAAACAAATACAATAGCGGTCAAGCGGTAAGACAAGAGAATGTTAACTTTGTCAACGAACTACAGACAGCCCCCGACTTCGCAACTTTGTATCAATTCGCATTAGCCGAACTTGACGAATTGCCGGGTAAGAAGTCCCGTTCCGTCGGTAATGCGTTCCAACGGATAGACCAAGGCGTAGGAACAAAGGAAGATATTGCCGAGGTTAGAACGTTTACGACTGAATGCCGAGCGAAAATGAGTGGAGTAACGCCACAATCCAACGTAACTCCCGTAATAGCCCCTACAACGTCACCACTTGACAAAGCAAACGGATTGCCTAGGGCAACGGGATTAAGTGGCTCTAAAACGTCTGCAATGAGTTGGTCGCAAGTGGAAGATTTGATCAAGCAAGGAAAGGTTGACCAAATACCTAAAGAAATGATTTCACAAATAGATAAAAGACTATTGGAATAAAAAGGAGTGTTATATAAATGAATACTATTAATGTTGCATTAATACCCGAACTATGGGTAGCTAAAGTACAAAAAGAAGGTAAGACAGCTAGTTGGTTTAATAAATTATCGGCCACGGACGGCAGCCGCCCAGTACACACTAACTCCGAACTTGTCGGTAAGAAAGGTTTAAAGGTAACGTTTGGCCTTGCTATGGAATTGACAGGGGTAGGGGTTACTGGAAATACTACTTTGCTTGGCAGTGAAGATGCCTTAGTTGTCGAAGATTTTTCCGTAACGATTGACCAAGTAAGACAGGCCGTGTCATCTACCGAATGGGACACTAGGAAACCCGCTTACGAGCAATGGCCTTTGATTAAAGACGCTCTTGTTACGTGGTTTGCTAATTGGCAGGATAAAACCTTAGTTGCGAAACTTACCGCAAACCCTACAGGGAATTCAACTACTGGCGAATGGTTATCTGCCGCCGGTGCAGGAACAGAGGTCGCTATTGTAGCAGGTGATAAATTAACCTGTGCTCTTATCAGCAAAACTAAACGGCGTGGAGAAAACCATACTCCTGTTGTTCAACAGTTTAAAGTCGAAGGCAATGACGATATGTATGCAATGCTTATTTCCATTAATGCTGGTCGCGACCTTCGCCTTGATCCTGTATGGATTGCAGCACAACAGAGTGCTGGGGTTAGAGATCAGATGAAGAATCCTATCTTCTCTGGCGCAATGGGAATTTGGGACGGTGTTGCAATCTATACTTGGAAACGTATTTCTGTTACCGCTACAGGCGCGGCAGGTGCTTTAGTTGCTCATAACTTGTTACTTGGTAAACAGGCGGCTTGTTATGCAATCGGGCGCAATATGTGGCCTATCAAACAGTTAACAGATTATGATAATGTGATTGGCCAAGGTATAGCCTTTCACGGCGCAATAGAGAAGACTATATATGATTCCAAAGATTACGGCGTGATTCAATTATTAACATCTAGTGCACTAGACTAGGATTATTGGGGGCTTAACGGCTCCCTTTTTTATTTATGTCTTTGTAAAGGCGGTGAATTATGACCATTATTAACGAATTATTATTAAGTATGAAGTACGAACTACAAGATATAAACGGCGATGTGTATAGCCCCTACGTCATCATGGATCAATACAACAAGGGTAACAAAATCTTACGTAATACAATACTTAACCATCTACCGATGCAACTAGCCGAGGAAACGACAGGTTCCGTCCTTGCTAATGAAGCTATCACGATGACGAAAAAGCCGATCAAGTTTATCGACGTTCGTATTAACAAACGAATGATATACAAGATTGCTAAAAGTGACATATGGGACACGACAACAACAGGCGAACCAAACTCTTATTATTTACTAGGAACAAGCACCGTCAAACTATATCCAATTCCTGACAAAGAATATCCGTACGAGATTACGTTCATTCCCGAGAGCGTGAATATGGAAGATACGGGCGACAGCGGGTATCAGACCGACGTTGAGCAATTACTCATCAAGTACGTTGTGGCTATGTTAACGGGTAAAGGTTTTGACCTTGTCGGTGAATACAATTCCACTGTTGGCAAGTTGCTAAGCGGGATTGAGACGGGAACGACGGTTGTAGATGGGTATGGTTCATATTGTGACGGTGGGAGGGATTACAGGTAATGCTTATAAGCGATATTATCAACCTGGCCGCCAAAAGAATGGATTTAGACGTGGACGATTACGACACGCAAGTAATGATACTCCATATCAACTCGGGTATCGCACGAATCAACAACGGATTTATCAAGGTCTCTGATGCCGAGTGCGTAAAACAAGTTGTAATTACGACTGACATTGCAAGACCAGCAGACTACTTTGGGCAGATACCACAAAAGGCCGCTTACCCCGTCGTAGTGAGTGCAACGACAATATCACGGGCAGTAGGTGCACCACCTAGCGTGCTATTTAAATATTCGACGTTCAAGTTGGCGTTAACTACGGTAGCCGACACAATCCCGTTACCTGCTTATTGCATCGGCGAGTTAGTGGATTACGTATGTATTCACCTACAGAATGACATTGAAGCGAACGTTACGCAGGACGTGGGACTTTCTACGTCTGACGAAGCTTTATTATTTGCGGCGAAAGGTGGGGTGTAAATGCCAGTACAGGCAACGAAACACCCTTCACAGTTTACTATCGGTCTAGGCAATATCATGGGTGGCCTTTGTTTAATAGCTAACCCCGAAGCAATCCCTGACGGATTTGTCGCGCAAATGGACAATTGGGAATACGGAACGTTATTAAACCAACCACAGGTATGCCCAGGAGTGGCAACTCAATACGACTTAGGTAGTGACGTTGATACATTGTTTTACGATGCAGTACACGACGTATGGCATTGCTCGTCAGGAACAAACGAATATCAAGTACCTAGTGACTTTACTACCCATTCATTGATGGGATCACTAACAGGAACGTATACGCCTATTTATGCACTCTATGATGATGTTGTTTTGCTGGCTAGTGGTGGGCAAATACAGAAAATATCTAGCGGTACAACGTTAGAAACCGTTCCTTCTTCTCCCATGTCTCACTGGGTAGCACATAACAACGGACGAGTGGAAGCGTTCAATATCTTGTCTGACGTTAAGAATTATTCAGCTATTGGAGATTACAACGGATGGACGAACGATCCTGCCGTTGTTTCAAGTTCTCAATTCGTGGACGTTGGATATAAAGACTTTTCGCAGATTGCTTGCACGATTAAACTTGCTACGGATTCCATCGTGATTAAAACTTCCGGCGTGGCATACCGAGTATTGAACGAAAACGACTTTGCTAATATTTCCGTGGTTCCGGCTGCACAAAAGAGCGGATCGTTTAATCAATATTCGGGACTCTCGTTAGCGAATAAGGCTTATTATATCGGTCCGGAGGGCTTCAACTCATTCAGCACCGTTACGGATTACGGCGGGGTAAAGGTGGACGATCCTTCGCCTGGCTCAAATATCAACGGCTGGTATGTGCAAAACGTAGATAGTGGCTCTAAGATATGGCACGTTCCGTCGAGAAAACAGGTGTGGGCTAAGACTTCCAACATGAACGAGGTTCTTATCTATCACTACGGGATTAATGCATGGAGCAAGCGGCAATTCAAGTATCCCGTGCACGACGTAGTTTGCAAGGGTATGGACATTTATATTGCCTACGGTACGAAGATAGGCAAGTTAGACGACAAGATTTCTACGGACGACGGGTTTAACTACACGGCGATTATCGCAAGCAAACGATACCTGCCGAAATATAAAAAATTCCTAATGAAATATCTATGGCTGATTACTTACAATTTTATAGAAGGAAACTATATTTTAGAAGTTGGCGGTAAAATATTGCCCGTCTTGTTTAGTTCTACTGCCGATATAGCAAATATTGATTACGATATAGCAGATACGGATTCTGATCCTGTTAATCAATCTAACTACACACCAACAAGAAAACGAATGAGAAAGCGAGCAACAGCGGTGCAGATGGTTTTAACTGTTCAATCAGGGCGATTGGCAATAAGAGATATGGGTATTGATTTAGTGCAGATCGGAAGATAACGGAGGTGGAGAAATGAGCTTATACCAAGAATTCCCTAATACGTTCAGCCCAACGCAAGAAACACAAGAAGTATTAAAAAATCACGATAATGAGTTTAAGAAAGTATATGTTGATGTAAACAATATAATGAGCGGTACGGGTCATGCTCATACGGGGAGCGGGAGCGACGGTAGTAAGATAAGTTATGCTGATTTGGAAAATAAACCAACGATTCCAACGGCTTTAACAATGGTCAACGTTCCTGCTGGCGATATTTCTGCGGTGACTGTGCAAGATGCAATTAACGAACTGAACAACAAAAAAGCTACAACGATAAATTTAAACAATGGACTTTCTACTAAAGTAAACCAATCATCTTTAGATAATACTAACATTAGCGTTCTCGCCAATACTAACGCTCTGATAAATAAAGCTAGTATCTCATATGTTGATACTAAAATTGGGTCAGTTGTCGGTGGTACTCCTAAAGGGGTATATGCAACGCTGGCATTATTGCAATCCGCATATCCATCGGGGACAACAGGGACATATATAGTATCAGCAGATGGGAAATGGTATTATTGGGGTGGATCTTGGATCGCAGGAGGGGTATACCAAAGCACAGGAATAGCGGATAACTCTATTGCACCAATAAAGCTTAATTTTATACCTGTTGCGGGTGATGTTAGTAAAAACTTATTTAATAAAGCAACTATAACGGGTGGAAGGTATGTTGATTCTAGCGGTAATCATCCATATGTTGGCGGGTGGGATTATAGTGACTTTATCCCCACAGCACCTAATACCGTTTATGCTATTTTAACAACAGGGGATTATAGACCGTTGTGCTTTTTTGATGCTAATCATAATCCGGCAGGAGGTCTTGATTACCCTGGGCATACGGTTACAACTCCGTCAAATGGATATTACATACAGTTAAGTATGCAGGATGCTGATATTAACGGTCTTATGTTTTATCAATATAATGGAACAGAATTAATATATGAAAAATACGGTGCCACTTATATAAGTAAAACAAGTATTGCAAACCGAAACTTGATAGCGTATAAAAATATTATCATCGTTGCAAAAAGTGGGGGAGATTATACCTCAATTAGCTACGCGGTATACGCGGAGAGTGGCAATATACCACTAACTATTATTTTATGCCCTGGAGTTTATTATGAAAATATAAATATTATAGATAAATCGGTATCTATAATCGGTGTCAACAAAAATACGTGCATTATTAGGGATGATAGTGGTAACTACAATACACCGCCTTTGGCTCTAAATGGTGGTTGTTATATAGCAAACGTAAGCATAATCTCTACACATAATAATGCTACAGTTGCGCAGGTTGGCTATGCTGTGCATTGTGATTATGCAGGAGCAGGGATAATAGAATTTAATAATTGTATTTTAAGTTCTGCCCAAGCTGCAGCGATTGGAATTGGGCTACATCAAGATCAAACAGTTATACTAAGCAATTGCGAATTGATTAAAAACGATGCTGATATGCCTTATCCTAATGGTGCGTTATATTGTCATAACCAACAATGGGATGGAGCAACTAACCAGCATCTAATAGTTAAAAACTGTAGTATAAAAACCGATACAGGAGCTGCTGTGGTAATTGAAGATGCCAACCATAGAGCGGGTGGTGCAGGTGGTGACGCAAGAGACACTACAGTTGCTTTTTACAATACCATTGCATATTCAAAAACACTAGGGAAAATAGGAATTGTCACTGGCGATTCTCCATTAGCAGAGGGTTGCTTAAGCGGTTATATAAAATTAACCGATGATAGTTTCGGCAATAACGTTGCAGAATTAAACGTATGAACCTGTCAACGACGATAAACGAGGTGACGAAATGAAGATCGACGAATGGATCAAATACCACGACGAAAAAGCGAATAAACGTTGTAATATTCCGATTGGATTAGATAGGGTACACCCTAATTGCCCCCCCGGTCAAGAAATAATTACAGATTCCACAAATGGAGCCGTTCAATATTTTATTGACGGTTCTTTTATTTATATAACAGGTATTGTCGGCAACGTACAGCATTGGAACGAGGTTATTAACGAGATAGCCAAGGCTAGTAAATGTACTCACCTTATAGGCTATACGTGCGCTACAAGGCCAAAAGCGGTAGCAAGATTAACAGGATTCAAGATAACGAGAACATGGACTGAAATGATAAGGGAGGTATGAAATATGTGTTTTGGTGGAGGAACAACGAATACAACGACGAACGCATATAGGCCATTAACCGCCGCAGAAACGAGTATGCAGAACGACAGCGCAGCATACGCCAAGTCGATCCAACCAACGGCGACGAACATGGTCAACCAAGCAACGACAGGGCTTAATAACGCTGCAACGTTCAACCCGAACTATACAGGCCTATACAACGACCAAGCCCAGGCAACGGCACAGAACGGAGCTAGGGCAACGGATATATCCAACGGCTTACTACCACAGGCATATCAAGATAATCGCAATGCACAGGCCAAGACGTACGCCACAAGTGCAATGGGTGGCTTATTAAGCGATATGAATAATCGTGGTGTTATCAATAGTTCGGTAACGAATAGTGGCTTGAATAATATCAATACAACGATGGCTAACGCTTTCCAAAATTCATATAGTAACGACTTAAATCAAGCATCGAATCTCAACAACACGAATCAAAACTTCGCAAACATGCCAATCACGCAAGCCAACCAGGCGCAGCAAGCTTCGTATCAAACCCCGCTTCAACTCTACGGGGCAGCTACGGGGCAGATGCAGCCAACGTCGCAGATATGGACGAGTGCACAGGCGGCGAACGCGAACCCAATATCAAGTACGCAAACGCAGAGCGGGGGCGGTGGATTGTTTAGCGGATTATTGAACGGTGTGGCTTCGTATTACGGGGCTAAGTAATGGAGGTAAGTATATGAGATATATGCAACAGCAACCTAACCCATACGATAGCTTGTTTTCTGCAATTGGTAGCGTGTTAGGGCAAGGCCAACGCGCCAAGCAAGATGCTAAAGATACCGCCGGAATAGTAAGCGCAATGCAACCATACGAAACAAATACTATGAATAACCAATTCCAATATTTAACGCCGCAAAATAATATGGGTGAACAAAAGATTGCACAGGGATTGTTACCGACGGGCTTTAATCAGTCCGTCCCTACTTCCGATATGGTAGGTCAAGGATTACTAAGTGGACAACAACACCCGACGACAACTAACGGACAACAGCAATTCTTTCCTATGCAACAAGATCAAACACAAGCTAATCCTAATCAAGTGATGGGTAAATATTCCCCCGTCAATAATCCCGCCGCGGTATCAAGCGCCCCACTAGATTGGGCAGGAACGAAGAAAGACATACAAAAACAAGGCTATCAACGATTGACGGAACTAGCCAAAACAATGTCGCCTGATGCGTTTAGGGCTATGCTCCCCGATGCTAGAAAGTATATTGATAGTCATATTGCTGACACAAAGATAGATTTCGACAAGAACGTTGAAACTAAAGCGTGGACATCGTTCGATTCTGCGCCCGATTATAAAACTAAGATGATGACGGGAATCAAGGCAGGTCTTAATCCTCAACTATTAAAAATGGCACTTGATACAGGCATTGAGATTAAAACGCAGGACGTTGGAGATAAGTTTATATCGTACGGAGTTGACACCCATAACAATAGGTTAGTTGATTTGAAAACGGGCGAACAACTAGATCCTGCAATCTTTACGAAGGGTATTAGTGCTGTTGACCAAATGAGAAATGATACCACTATGAGAGGGCAGAATATAACCGCCGCTAATTCCGCCGCAACGTTAGCCGCTAGGCAAAACGGAACATATGGAGGTAGAGGTAGAGGTGGTCTTACCACTACGCAGCAAATGGCAGCTGATAACAAGCTGATTAACGCCAAGGCTATAATGAACGCGTATAGCGATAGTGGCAAACCGTATGTTAATAATATGGGTGAAAATTCTTTTAAACCTTATAGTGCTGCTGAACAAATTAAATTTAATCAAGCGGCAGATTATATTAAAGCGAACGATATGGGAGGCAGTCAAGACGTAGAACCCCAACAACAACAAGAACAATCTAATCCCGATGGCGCGGCGTGGTATTCACAAAAGTATGATGAATTAGTTGCTAGTGGTATGGATGCCGATAAAGCAACGGGGTATATGCAGTACCTAATACAACAGAACGGAGGTTAAAGTATGGGATGGCTTGATTGGATGGACAAACTTGATCCTATGCAACTTTCTGCAGATCAAGTCTTACCAACAGAACCGATGTTGCCACAGCAGGAGAAACAAATACTATCTCCTGCTGATTGGATGGCGCAACAAAACAACCAACAATACGAGCAGAATCAACAGCAACAAGTGAGAGATCAAATGCCTGTTGAGCAGCAAATTGAACAGATATACACGCCAGAACAAGCACAACAACAGAATCGTATACTATCCCCTAGCGAATGGATGGCGACACAACCAAAAAAACCGTCCGAAAGCGACTTTAAACTTGAAGATACGACGAATTTATTGTACAAGGCGGGGCAGGCCTTATATCAACCTGCCGCCACAGCTCTTGAAGCAATTAGTTATCTTGATAAGCCGAGGGGCGCACTAGCTGGCGGTACTGTAGCATTGCAAAATAATACTCCTTTGTGGGAAGGAATAAAGAAAGGCGCAGACGAAAACACCAGTTGGAAGGAAACGTTTAACCAAGATTGGGTGAAAGATAACCCAAAGAAAGCGGCGGTTGCTGGGCTTGCTACAGATATATTCGCTGATCCTATGTGGCTTGCTACTCCTGCCAAAGCAATGGGTTTATTAGCTAAAGGTAGCAAAGCCATAGGTGTAACAGACAAGTATATTAATCCTGCCGTTAAAGCTATAAGCGAGACAGAAACAGGCAAGAAAGCCATAGCATTGGGTGAGGACGTTGTAGGAAAGAATCGCATAGCAGAGGTACAGTTCGACTTCAATGCCGCTAGAGCGAAGGATCAAGTCGAGGCCCAAGATTACGTTGACTTGGCAAAAGGGCTGAAGAAAGACTTCCCCAGTGAAGCTGATAAGGCAACGGACTATATACAAGCAAGTCCCAGAGGTGCAAGTTCAGTAATTGATACTAACACCATTGTAAAAGCCTTAGATGATGGCACATTATTAAACAAAGTACAAGCCGGAGGAATACCAAAGCAACACGCCTTTGAAGCACTACGTAACGCCAACAAAGAAATACCTGACTACCTACTACAGGACACGCAACGGCTAGCCAAAGAAGCGAAACAGGCTATTCCCGACACTGTTTATCGTGACCAAATACTTGGAACAATCCCGAACGTAGGCGCACGAAAGGCAATTCAATATCTAGGTGATAAATTCGCTACTTTAAATAAGCAATACGGAGATAAATTAGTTAATACTGGCCGACTATCTACCGAACAAAATGTCAGATTTATGGACGGTGAACATTTACGCCGTTCACTTGGCAAGTGGGAGAATCCGGAAAAATTCTTAAAAGACTTAAAAAGCGCAGGTAAGCAGGACGAATGGGAAAAGGCTTTTCTTGATTATCAAGGGAATAAAGCCCCAGGCGCACAAGGTTATGGCGCGGCGCACAAAGTAGATACAAAAGACTTTATAGGTAGACAAAATTTATCCGATGAAACGCTTAAAAAGTTGGGACTTGTTACCGATCCTGAATATCGAATAATGGACACGATTAACCGAGGGAGCAAAACCCTTCGCGAAGATGAATTTCTTACTAAAGTTGATACAATGTGGGGTAAAACGGACAAAGAAGCCGCTAAATTGTCGTTTGACCTACCAGACCGTAGAAAATACGTTAAAATTCCAGATACGGCAGGTTATGGCGCATTAGCAGGCAGGTATGTTCCTAAAGATATTGGGGATCAAGTTCTAAAAACGACAGGAACAGCACCCGACAATATCAATAAGACATGGCAAAAGATGGTTAGTTGGTGGAAAGTGGAGAAACTTGCCAATCCTGCTTCAACTATGAGAAATTTTTATAGCGGAATCCCGATGGCGAACGTAAACGGGGCCATACCGTTTCAATCTTTACCTAAATATGTCGCAAAGGTAACAGGCGCGTATGCTACCGGTGGAAAGAATCACCCACTAATGAGACAAATTAGAGAATCCGGCATACTTGACAATGGTTGGAATAGGCAGGAAATGTCTAGCATTATTGGTGAGAATCCCAAAGGAATAGCGAAGTGGGCTGACAAAGGAATGGAAGCGTTCGGCGCGCCGGATAAGTTCTGGAAAGCGGTTGTATATGCTTATCATATAGATAACGGGAAAACATCAAGAGAAGCCGCTAAGATAGCGAATAAAGCACTGCTTGATTATTCAGCTGCCCCCGATTGGGTAAACACGCTAAGCAAAAGTGGTGCAGTACCATTCATTAAATTCCCTTTGATGGCAGGGGAACAAACGGCTAAAGCATTATATAGCAAACCCGCACAGGTCACGAAGTACACAAAGGCGCAGAACCAAGTCAATAGCGACGATAGAAACGCTATCATGCCGGACTACATGAAATCAAAAACGTTATTGCCGCTATGGAATAGTACAAGAACGGTCAACGGTAAACCTCAAAAGGTGCAAAATAACCTTGACCTGTCCTATATTCTCCCGTTTGCGAGTGATGTTAAAATGGGCAATCCAGTTACCGATGCTTTACAACTTATGGCAACGGGCCGCAACGGTCTAAATATGGAAGTCATTAACGACAACATGACACCGAAGGATAAAGTAAAAGCCTATGCTAAATATGCGTTTAATTCTTTCGGTCCGTCTATACCCCTTCCAGGCAACTACGCAGGGGATAAACTAGAGAACGGATGGAAAGGCAATACTGATAGCAAAGGTCGCCAATTTGACTTAACGAGCGCGGCATCACAGGTGTTTCTGGGCGCAAAAAATGTACCTATTAATATTGAGGAAATAGCAACTCAAAAGGTCAAAAGTATCGAATATGACATGAGAGACACTAAAGGGTTAATGAAGAAAGCGGAAACGAATAAAAACTTAACCGATAAGCAAAAAGAGGAACAAAAAAAGGATTACCAAAAGCAGTATGACGAATTAGGAAGGAAACTAATGGAAACTAAAGCCGCGTTTAAGAGGGAAAAACAAAGAGGATCGCAATGATCCTCAATCGTTTCTTACTATGAAATATATGAACGGTATAAAAGTTAATGCCGACATTGCTACAGTGATAATATCGAATCCAAAGTATTGTGTAACATAGTATGGATAGGACGTTGTTTCATAGATAAAGAACGGAACACCTAGTAAAACCATCATAAAACACCACTTAATAACTCTAGCGGTTGAATCAGTGTGAATACTCATATTTATCACCACCTAAAATAATTATTTGCAAACATTATACCACATGCTACAATAAAAACACTAGGCTAGAGTAGAGTAATTACCTACTTGAAAAGTCGGTCCGGTGGCCTGCCTAGTAACTTAACCGGATAATATACACCGGAGGGAGTGATCTCATTGAGATCTTTTTTTTATGCCCAATGATAATGTGATAAACGCCCTAAATAAGATAGTCGACGTAGCAGAACATATCAGCACCATTAACAAACGACTATTTATCCTCTTAGCAATAACAATTATTTCTTTCAACATTACTTTTATTGCAGTAAGTTTTTTTTATTTCTGCAATGAAAATTCAGTCCCTACAATAACGCAGAGTCAATCGGATAACGTCAGCAGCAATGCAAATATAAAAACAGGAGGTAAAAACTAATGGCACCTAAATCACCAAAGGCCCCTAAATCACCAAAAGAACCAAAGGGAGGTAAATAGTATGGCTGTTTGCGAATTACATGATGGAATGGTCGAGAGAATACAACGGTGTGAAGCTGATATAAAACTCTTGCAAAACCAAGACAATGATATTAATGTACGTCAGGCAAGAATGGAGACAAAGCTAGACTATATCACAAAAGAGGTACAGGCATTGATTATTCGGATCGACATAATAATTGCACAACCGGGGAAACGATGGGAAAACGTTATTACTATTCTCGTTACGTCGGGAATTGTTGGTCTAATTACGTTCTTCTTCTCTAGGGGTGGTCAAATTGTGGGGTAAGATAATGAAAGACTTAGCTTCTACCCTCTATGATGATTTTGAGTATAAATATATGAGTTTACCCCGGGTATGGTGTGCCATCTCGGGGCTTTGTATTGTCGTAGCATGGATAGCTGAACAATTCTACGGGCTAAAATTTTCCGCGTGGACGCAGCTTGTAGCGTGGGGTTCTGCGTGTCTTGCGGCTTATACAGTAAAGAAATATGTTGAGAAGGAGAAACAGGTATGAAAATTTCCGTCAGCGCAGGACATTACCCAGGGGAAGATAGCGGTGCAGTAGGTCAAACAGGCTTACAAGAAGCCGAAGTAAATAAAAATATTGCACTCTCTGTAGTTAATATACTCAAAAGCGTGGGATATAATGCTTTATTTATTCAACGCAATGAACTTTTCGATATTGTTCAAACATCTAATGATTTTGGAGCCGATTTATTTATCTCCATCCATTGCAATGCCGCTGAAAATCGAGAAGCCAGAGGTACAGAAACGTTCTACGGCTCAACTCCACAACTAGCCCAATGTATTCAAACACAGATCATTGACAACCTAATGACCGTCGACAGGGGAATTAAAGATGGCGCAGGACTTTACGTTATCCGTAATACCAATGCACCTGCCGTACTGGCCGAGTGTGAGTTTATTTCTAATAGTGAGGGCGAATCTATGCTTGCTAGTGTTGAAGGGCAGGAAGGGCTATCTAAGGCTATTGCACGAGGAATAACTGACTATGTGGCGACGTTATGACAGAGCAGGAAATACTAGACACAATTAATTCTAAACTAGCCCAACCAACAGGTTACACATTCAAAACAGTCCTTATTGCCTGTATAGTCGCTTTCCTAGTCGGTGCAATCATTGGCTCATATATCACTAAATCATTCTTCCCTAATATGAGTATGCCGATTGTGGTCACGAAGGAAATATTAAGTGACCCAATTAAACTTACTCAAATCATTAAAGAACCCTACGCAGTAACCACGGAGATTATTAGAGAAATTAGTACGACAAAACCCTCTGCAAACGCCATAGATGACGCTGACAAGACTTTAGTCGTACCACCTACACAAACTACCACGGACGTGAAAGGAAACCCCGTAAACGTCACCGAGCAGTATAATATAGTGTTAGATAGAAAGAAGGAATTAGGAATCTTCACTACTACCGAAAGTGCGGGGCTAATGGCCGGTTACGCACCGAATAAAAATACTATGTACCACGTATATGTTGGCAAGAAGTTTAATAGTAGTGGTACTGATGTTGGTGGTGGCGTATCCGTTAGATTTTAATGTTTTGACCGTCTATTAATATTAGGCGGTCTTTTTTTGTTTGTTGACATATACAGTATAATGATGTATAATTATATAAAGAGGTGATAAAGTGATACGTAAACAGGTCTACATAGACAACGAGCAAGATAAGCAAATAAAAGAAGTTGCAAATATATTAGGAGTTGCAGAAGCAGAGGTGATTAGAAGGTCAATAACTATGTATATGAATAATGCTTATCGTGACCATTTTTCAATGAAAACTACTTTAATAAAGGAGATATAATAAATTGGTTAAAGAAGATTTAACTGGCAGAAAGTTTAATCTGTTAACTGTTGTTAGTCATTATCAAGCACAAACAAAACGTAGCACATGGAAATGTATTTGTGATTGCGGTAACGATGTAAACGTTTCTGCAACCCATCTTAAATCGGATCATACTAAATCGTGCGGATGTTTAAAAATAGAATCACAAAAATACGGTAGCATAACACACAAACTTAGCAAAACAGCAATACATAGAGCGTGGCAAGGGATGATTCAAAGATGTACAAATAAAAAATTAGATCAATACATAAACTACGGTGCTAGAGGAATAACGTTTTGCGATAGATGGAAAAACTTTTTATATTTTGTCGAAGATATGGTAAATAGACCAGAGGGAACTAGTCTTGATCGTATTGATAATAATGGCAGCTATTGTAAGGAGAATTGTAAGTGGTCTACACCGAAAGAACAAGCTAATAATAGAAGAACAAGTCGCATGATTAAATATAACGGCAAAGAACAAACATTAATGCAATGGTCTAAAGAGCTTAATATAAACTACGGCACATTAAACAGTAGAATAAATAGATATCATTGGAGCACAGAAAAAGCCTTGTCTCAAAGTATAAGAAGTCCTGCCGCTACCATTAGTTATGCCCCCAATAAAAACATGGCGGTCAATGTAATATATGGCGGTGATATTAAAGGAGCAGGTATCGCAATTCGGTTTTAGACCTATTTCGTGAGGTTACGAAAATGGTATGACTGTTGACAAATAAAGGTTATTATGAGATAATCAATCATACAATAGTTGTGGCGGAATAAGTAGACGCTAAATTGCTTTTAATTGCGGTTGCAAACGTAGTTAATGTAAGTCTAATCTAGACTGTAGCTCAGTTGGTAGAGCGGGGTGCAAAACACCTACGTCGGAGGTTCGATTCCTCTCAGTTATGGTAGGTGAAAATCCTATCCGCTATTAGTACAATTACATTAGGTTAAGCGTTTGTAGTACGCTTCAAAGTAGGTACTGGCTCCGTTAATCGGGGCGACCTGCAACTATTAGAAAATACCGTCCTTCTCGTAATGAGTTGGGCGGCTTTTTTCTGTTTATAATCGTTATTGACAAATAATACCTATCGTTATATAATTAAGCTACAGTTAAGGGAGGATTGCGCACAGGTTCACGTGGATTGACACACACCTGCTTTGCCTTGACACCTAGCTAGCGGGGGACGGTCTAGCACTGATTGTAGTAGGTGAAAGCGTACCTATCAACGGTACGTGACTACACATAAAAATCCACTCGTCGTAATGATGGGTGGATTTTTTATTTGCCTATTAATAATTATCTCAATATATTTTGATTAATCGGTATATTTTATGCCGTTATTAAAACCAACTTATAACTATACTTCTATATATTAGTAAATCTAATAAGTAAACAGGTATAATTTACGAAAGCATTTGCTAATCGAACAAATGTATGGTAAAATATTTTCAATAAGAAACAAAAAATCCCCACAAGCATTACGCTTACAGGGATTCATTGCGAATTACCCACTGTTGAAAGCAGTTTGTAATTCTTCCTACTGAATGTCTTCACCAGTCAGCAAGAATCTGATTTGATTGTATCATATTATGATATAATTACGCAAGGTTTTTTCACAGGAAAATTTTGGGAAGAAATTTAGTAGGACATAGCATAACGCTAGTGTCCTTTTTTATATGGGCAATAGTGTCGGATCGACGGTAACACAACGTCAAGGCTTCCGAATACAGCCGTAAATAATGAACCCTGCGTTAGCAAGTAGGACAAACTGATACCTGCCAAGAGGGGTATTCTTTTCTTTGAGGAGAGAGCAACTACTGCGGTAGATAAGTACGCTAAGTACGCCACAAACAGTTAAAATGTTCTGTAGCATCCATGTGGGATTGTTTGTGTTTCAACATAGGTTTAATCACCTTTTGTCATGGCAGAAAAGAATTGGGCAATTGATTAGTTTTAATCAATGGATACCTATGTCTGAAAAGACGTGACGACATACATAGTGCCAGAGGGCGTGGTGATGGCTATACTGTGTTAAAACTACAGATACTACTATATGATACCAAGTCATACTGTTGTATGTCATACTTGCCTGCTTCCCTACCGGGATAAAGGCAAGTTATACAAACTTAGAAAACACAGCCTCCTGTTGTAATTTAAAACATAGAACGTGTCAAGGTTAAACTTGTTATTGTTAGCATATACAAGTTGTTGAGTAAATATACTAAAATAAAGTGTCGGACAGATATTGCATAATCTCTAATACATGATATAATATAAGTGTCAGACAGATTCAAGGAGGTGCAATATTGAACATAGGTATAATAGATGCTGATTTAATTGACAAAGGGACTAATTTCCCTAATCTTGCATTAATGAAAATATCATCCTATCATAAAAGCATAGGCGATACGGTAGAATTGTTGCTTGATTACACAAACCTCTTATTTGATAAAATATATCTAGCAAAAGTATTTGACTTTACAAAAATACCTATCAACTTAGACGACTACCCGCATATTGAATACAACGGTACAGGGTTCTTTTATGACAAAGCCCCCAACTTGCCCGATCACATCGAACATTGTATGCCTGACTACAAACTATACTCAATAGACGACGAACACTACAAATACTATTCAATCGGGTATACAACACGCGGTTGTTTTCGTAAATGTTCATTCTGTGTTAATAAAAAATATGATAAATCCGAAGTGCATAGTCCTATTAATGAATTTTTAGATAAAAATAGAAAGTATATATGTTGCCTAGATGATAATGTTTTAGCTTGCCAGTATTGGTGTAAAATCATTACCGAATTAATAGAAACAAATAAACCGTTTCAATTTAAGCAAGGTATAGATATTAAATTAATTACAAAAGAGAAAGCACAACTATTGGCGAGTGCAAAATACAAAGGTGATTATATATTTGCGTTTGACCACGTAGAAGATTGTTTGCTGATTGATAAAAAACTTGGCATTTGGCGTGATAATTGTAAAAAAAGCACTAAATTATATGTACTATGTGCATTTGATTCACAAGATGCAAAAGACGTTGAAGGAGTTTTCAAGAGGATTAAAATACTGTTTAAAAACAAGTGCTTACCGTACATTATGAGGTATAAAGATTATGACGGTTCACCAATGCGAGGAATGTATATAACACTAGCGAGATGGTGCAATCAGCCTACATTTGTAAGGAAAATGACATTCAGAGAATTTTGTATAAAAGATAACCAATCGGCTTATAGGTATATGACCGAATTTGAAACAAATTACCCGTCAATAGCAAAAGAATATTTTGATGTGAGGTATTCAGACAGGTTCAAGCCAAAAGTAATTAAAGCTAAATATAAAATAGAAACCACAAAAATATCATGCAGAGTTGAAACTGATAAATTAAACAGGTTAAAAACAGAATACGGGAATTTGACTAATACTGAATTGATTGATAGATTAATTAATGAAAAACTGTCAGAAACTATATAAAAGGAGAGCATCACCGATGAAAAAAGCAACGTGTGATTTATGCGACCATAACCCAGCCACGACAGCTATTGAAAACAAACACAACGGTAAGAAACTGAAAGTTTGTAAGGCTTGTGCTGACTACGTATTGAAAGGAAGGTGTGTAAATGATGATTGATGAAAGAACGAAAATTAGAGCGATCCTCGATGAAGTTATACTGATAATGAAAGAAAACGAAACAAATGTTGAAGATACAAAGAAAGCAATAGCAATATTGGCAGGGATAATTAGAAAGTTAGTTTAATCTAAATTGAAGGATGATGTAAATAATGATTGACCATCTTAACCGCATATTCCGAAACCGTCCCGTCGTTTGCCGCGCTTGCAATGCTCATTTTACGGAGAGCGAGTTAAAAGAACTTCACGACGGTACGGGTGAAGCTATTGTATGCCCGGCGTGCGGGAGCGTGAATTTGGATTATATTGGTGGAAAATAACTTTAAGGGAGTTTAAATTACACTTCTTTTTACCTTGACTGTAGTGCTTTTGTAGGTTATAATATTATTAAGAGGTGAATATATGAACGTATTTAAGCAAATTAGAATTAGTCAAGAACTGCTAGACAGAGCAAAGGTTACTGCAATAAGTTTAGGATTGTCAGTAAGCGGATTTATACGACAGGCGATAATTGAAAAAATAAAAAGGAGTGATAAAGAATGATAAACGAACTAAATAAAGTTATAGGTATAGTTCATAACGACCTAAAAGAAAACAAAAACTTCGGAAGTCTGTTCCAGTTTTGGGTATCACAACTAACTAGCGAAATTGAGCAACGGACGAATTTGACCGAGAAAGAAAGCCACGACCTAGCTATAAATTGTGTTAAAAGAATTCACCAATAACCCTAGCCCCCGTAGGCCCACGATATGACGAAGAAGGAGGTAACGAATGTACTATGAATTTGCCAAGCAAGACAATGAAACATATCAACGACATATGAAAGAGTTTGACGACAGACGAAAATTGAAGCAGGATGAAGAAAAAGAAATAACCAAGCAATATTTTGAATTGCGAGAAGTGGCCATAAATAAAGGGTATCGAATCGAAGGGGCTTGCTTGTATAAGAACCATGAAACATTTAAAATACCAGGGTTAAACGAGCGAACAATACCGACGACGAAAGAACGACTACAATACTTAATAGATGAGGTGTACAAATGAACGAATACGATCAACGATTGCTAGATACTGCTCATGCTGAAAATAGGCAATTGTTAGAAAAATTACTAAGAGCGCAAAAAAGGATTAAAAAACTTTTAGCTGAGATAAATAAAAACTGGACAGGGGGGAAATAGATAATGAACTGGTTTGTCAAATATAAAATGCGTTGCAGGTCACAATGGGTGGATTATGATATAACGTGTGGCGCGGTTCTGTCAGACAAGGACAAACATAAAAGAAACGTCGCTGTAAGATTTTGTCGGCTATATAAAATATAAGTAGTTAGATGAAAGGGGTAGTTGAAATGAGCGTATTTCCCGAAGCAAGAGAATTAAATGATTTTGAAATTTGTATGCAAGGGGAAATAGACTATTTAAAATCCATGTTAAAAGGGTCGAAGAATATGCACAGTTGTACTCTAGCCTGCCTTAACGGGGTGCTAGAGCAACTTAACGAGGGAACGGATAGAAACGTATTGATTGAGTTTATTAAAACGTTCTTGCGGGATAGCAAGCAGGAAGGGAGGTAACGAACGTGAACGAGATGCATTGCGAATATCACCCATGGGTTACGGAACATTCACCTTGCTCATTGTGCCAAGAAGAATTAGAGAAAAGAAACTATCAATCTGATAAACTAAGAACGTTAGAGAGTGAACTACAATCCCTGCGGGAGAACCTAAAGACGATTGAATGGTCTAGTGTTAGTGGATATGATATTTGTCCTGTATGTGATGGAGATAGAAAACATAATGAAGATTGCTGGTTAGGTAAAGCTGTTAAATAACCACCGTCGAAGCTTACGTTGATATGTAGGCTTTATTTTTTTTGCCCAGGCAGGAACTATTTTAATATTGTTGAATATACATGATATTAATAACAATACTAATATTAATATTAAGGAGTGAAACCAATGATCATAACGGTTGCCACGCAAAAAGGCGGTTGCGCTAAAACTACTACGGCGGGAATGATCTGCCACATATTAAGCAAAAAATACAAAGTATTAGCTATTGATTTAGACAGTCAGGGATCGTTAACAGACTTAATGACAGGGAGGGATATTTACGATTTCATGGGGGTGACGGTGTTTGAAGCGATTAAAAACCAATCCCCGACAGGCTGCATACATAAGGTGTCAAAGTTTATTGATATTATGACCGCTGACGATCACCTGGCGTTATTACCCCGATGGTTATATGGAGATTACAAAGGTAATAAATCATTAGCCCTAGCGAACGTTATTAACCAAGTAAAAGATAATTACGATTATATTATTATTGACACACCCCCGGCACTTGGAGATCACACAATAAACGCCATATCTGTCAGTAATGCAGTATTAATAATGTTCGGCGTGGGTCGGCAGTCTTATTTGGCTATTGATAGATTTTTAGAAACTGTTGGACATTGCAAAAAATTAGTAAATCCTAAAATTGAAGTATTGGGAATACTTACAACCATGCTAGAGCCTCGCAGGAGCGACCACAGAGCTTTATTAGAAATGGCGAGGGAAACATATGGAGATTTAGTTTTCAAGTCTACAATTGAACGCAGGGCATCGACAGGACGTATTGACATGACGGGCTTTAATAAGAATAGTGAACTATCTTCAGCAACGTCCCAATATAAGATATTTGTAAGGGAGATGTTGGAGCGTGGCAATAGACTTTAAAGCACGAATGAAAAGGCCGGTGCAATTAGATATAATTGATCCTGTTATTAATATTAATACTAATGTTAATATTAATACTAATATTATGCAACAACCCCCTAAATATACTGAAGTTCATAAGGCAACAATGGTTTATATAGAGAATGAATTGTCGAGCGAGTTAGATGTGATCTGCAAGGGCAAAAAGGGGATGAAAAGCAAGATTGTTAATGAAGCGTTGAATGATTTTTTTAAGAAAGTCAATAAAAGATAATATAAAAACAGGCCGCCGTATTGGTAGCCTGTTTTTATATCTATTTATACGGGTTATTTCCCTTGCCGTAGTTATAATTGTTATCCTGCCGCTGATCCGGACTAGACCGATGATGACCCTCTACATACGTACCGTCGCTCTTCTGGTACCCATTCACCCACACGTCGGATGCAAATACGGCACTAACAGACATTAGCATGAGCATTAATACAATTAAGCTGACTAGTTTCTTCATAATAACCACTCCTTTTTTATCTTATATTCAATCACTATATCACAATTTTTGTTTATTAAAAGGATTATTTTGTCAAATAGGAGAAAAGTCTTAGGATTATTGTCTAAATTTTAAAAAAACTTAAACACAAGAAGGAATATTCTTACATAAAGAGAATTGCTTTATTGATGATAGGTTGCGAAAATTGGGGGGTTAAGTTGTTTTATTATGGTTCTTACCATTGTTCTAAAATAATAAAAAGGATGATGATAACAAATGCAAGGTAGTGTTGTGGCAAAAAAAAAGATCAATATCGAAATGTTTAAAAACACGCCTAAATTGGTCTTCTTGATGGAAACGATATATAAATATGAAATTGACATTAATAAACTTAATGAAGAACAACAGAATGAAATTATTGCCTGCTTATTTATCGCCAGTAGATAATTGATCTATTATAACCTGCCTGTCTTTTTGGGACAGGCTTTTTAATTTAATTAATTCAGAGTCGTTGAGAAAATCAACGGCTTTTTTGTCGTCGCAATTCTTTTCAAAAAATTCTCTCAATATAACCGTTACCATGCTACTTAAAGAACGATCTTCTTTTAAGGCCATTTCCTCCAATGTATTTTTTATATCTCCTGGGATTCTTACAGTTAAAGATGGTTTTTGTGACGGCATTGCAATCATGCTCCTTACGTGCGTTTTATTTATGTATTTATTGTATCACAGTGCTTGCAAATAATAAAGGGACTAAAGTCCTATAAATATAGGTCTAAAATATCTATTTATTTACATATTTTACAAAATTTATACTTGTATTTGCACGCACTTGCGGTTATACTATAAATATACCAAGTGCAAACGAACACAAATGAAAGGGAGGTGTGAATATGACTAAACCATCGTTGACTATCAGAACAGATATTAAATTACGCGAAATTATAGAGGTTTATGCAAACGAAAGAGGGATTAGCATTTCGGCGGCAGTGAACATTGCTTTGTTTGATAAATTTAAGAAAATAAAGGAAGTGTAAAAATGTCTGAATTAACAATCGTAAAAGATGGACAGGCAGTAACGACTAGCCGACAAGTAGCTGAGAGTTTCGGAAAGTTACATAAAGATGTATTGGTAAGTATTAGAAGTATTATCGACTCAGCGGGAAATTCCGCTCAGTGGTTATTTGAATCAACCTACAAAGATTCCACGGGAAGAACATTACCCGAATACGTAATGAACCGTGACGGCTTTACTCTCCTAGCAATGGGCTTTACTGGCTCTGATGCAATGCAATGGAAGATTAAATACATACAAGCGTTCAACGACATGGAAAAACAACTTCATAATAAACAACTATCTAAACTTGAAATACTCGAACTGGCCATTGCGTCTGAAAAGAAAGTTATTGAACTTCAAGCGGTGATTACGGAACAAAAACCAAAAATAGTCTTTGCTGAATCGGTAGAGTGCAGTAAAACATCAATCCTGATTAAAGGACTGTCGGTGATACTTAGCCAGAACGGCATCGACATTGGCCAGAACAGACTGTTTACCTATCTAAGAGACGAAGGGTATTTATGCAAGCAACAAGGTAGGAATTACAACAAGCCTACTCAACGGTCAATGGAGCTTAAAATAATGCAAGAGAAAACGACAACGATAAATAAGCCTGACAGAGAGCCTATTATCACTAATACGCCGCTTGTCACCGGAAAGGGAATATTGTACTTTGTTAATAAGTTTTTGAACAGTCAGGCGGTGAGTTGATGGCTTACTTAACGCATGAAGAAAATGAAAGGCGTTTTAGGTATCACAGAGAAGGAAGAATAGACGTTGAAATTGCTAGTTTGTGCGGTGTTACAACATCCGCGATACAAGAGTGGAGAATAAATAGAAGTTTGAAAGCTAATAAGAAGAAGTCACATTCCAAAAGAATTTATGCAAATGATTTTAACCGAGAGATTGTAGATAGATTTTATGAAACATAAAGAGGTGAGCAAATGAACGACTTATCACCAGCAAAAGGGCTAGTCAACGGCCTAGCCCTAGCGACGGGCTGATAGCGTACGCAATATACCGGGGAATGTGAGGGGGTGACGTAATGAAGCTACACCGTAAACCGCCGCAAACTACAGCAGACTATCTGCAAAGCCTGGCCGCCGGAATGGCTTTTATATTCCTGCTAATATGTTTCGCGTAAATAAAAATAGGAGTTGTAAAAAATGGAGTTGTTTAGATTTAGATTTAACATTGGTGATGTAGTTTATTACGTTTTTAATGAACTTCACTCAACATATAAGCCGTGTGAAACTTGTAGCGGTAAAAGAAAAATAACTATAAATAACGAGGAATTTAATTGCCCGAAATGTAGAGGCGAAGGAAGAGTTTACGACACGCATAAAAGATTTTATTTTATTAAAAAACTAACTATTGGTAACCAACGAGTAAGCATAACAAAAAGAAAAATTGATGAAGAATATATGTGTTGTGAGAGTGGAGTGGGTACTGGAACAATATATTCCGTTGACAACTTATTTAATAGTGATGATGAAGCTAAAACTTATAAAAAACAACAAGAAGATATTAACGAGGACATAAAATAAAAAGCCCCGACATCGTAAGTGCCGGAGCCGAAAGGAAAATAGTAATGACTAACTATAACATTGATTTCGACGAATTTCAAGCCCGTCATAACGAGAATTTCCAACCACGACGGAGATCAAGCGTAACGGCGATACAAACTTTAACCTTTTGCCCCGAATGTAATAAGCGGATCACTACTGGCGACGAACTGTATATCTGCGAGTTAGAAGTTTTTTGTTCGGAAGAATGCGGAATAAAATTTGAGACGGAGAGTGAAGCGTAATGGCAAATCTTAATAAAATTTCAACTTTGGATTTAATCGACGAGTTAATAGGTCGGAACAACGTGGAGTATGTCGTGAATGAGAGCAGCTGCCGGGATTGGAATATTATGGTGGAGAACGGCAAATGGACTAAGGGAACGGGACAAGTAACGATCCTCGCAATTCGGGAAGTGTGTTGATATGGCTAAATTATACGAACTTGCCGACGAATACCGCTTATTATCTGAACAACTAGAAGGGATGGAACCACAGACAATTCTTGACACACTAGAAGGTAGCGCAGAGCTAATTAGCATTGAAACAAAAACTACAGGGATTATCCAGATGGTGAAAAATTGGCAAGCGGAAATTCCAGGATATGAAGCGGAGATTAAAAGACTTACGGAACACAAAAAAGCCATTGAGAACCGTGTCGATTCTCTTAAAACGTACTTGAAACAGTGTCTGGAGCTTGCAGGGCTAGAAAAAATCAAGGTTGGGGTGCATTCTGCAAGAATACAAAATAATAGCCGTGGTGCTGTCATTGTGGACGATGCAAAGGCAGTGGCAGCAAAATATATGGATATAATTCCCGAGCATACGGAAGTAAATACAGAGCGACTACTAATAGACTTAAAAGCTAAAATTGCAGTAACAGGAGCCAGGTATCAAGTCGGAACTCATGTGAGGATAAGCTAATGAAATTAGATAAATTCATTACGAAGGTACACGCAAGAATGAGATACAGAATGTGGAGTAACGGAAATTATACCACTCCAAGGCAACACAACAGCAGAAATATTCAAATAGCTAATGCATTAGCACAATTATTATGTGGAAGGAGAAATTCTTAATGAAAAACATTGCATTAAAAATGGTAAAGGTAATGCAAAAATGCGCTTACGTTCAGAAAAAAGGCGAAAACAACTTTCAACATTATAAATATGCTTCAGCAGCCAACGTGTTAGAAAAGGTCAATGACTCCCTGGCCGAAAACAACATAGCAAGTTTCGTAACGTCTAAGCTAGTGGAGTTTAAAGACGTAGTGACGAACGCAGGGAAAACCGAGCATTTAGCAACAGTCGAAGTAACAATATTGCTTGTTGATGCCGACAGCGGGGAATCAATGGCTATTACTGGTTTGGGTAGTGGCCAAGACAATGGAGATAAGGGCGTGATGAAAGCGCAGACAGCGGCTATCAAATATGCTTATATGCTTTCTCTAAATATCTCTACGGGCGACGACCCCGAAGCAGACACAGGAGTTGACGAACGAAACAACGATTCTAAACCTGCAAAAACGCCAATGCATACAAACACACAGCCTACCACAACAAAACCCGTCACAACGCAAGCTACGAAGCCTAGCAGCGCACCTGCTAAAATATCCGACAGCCAAATAAAATCCCTTAACGCCAAGATTGAAAAAGAGGGACTTACCCCGGACGATGTTAAGGATTTGCTCGAATGGAAATTCGCCGTATTGGATATTAGAGATTTGGCGATACCCGAATTTGCCTACTGCATGAACTCTTTACCAAAAGCATGGAGTGACTTCGTAGAAAGTCAAAGTTTACCAGCGTAAAGGAGATAAACAATGATACTTTGTAAAAATGAAAAATGTAAAAGTTATAAATATTGTGGATTTGCAGGGTGGCAATGTACACAAGAACACATAGGCATTGACAGTAATGGTAAATGCTTAACTTATGTAAAAGATACAACGGACAACATCAAACGAGTAAGAGATGGAAAATATAAAAATAAAGAGGTGCGTTAATATTAAATGGCAAGTAAACCAAACAAGCGACGGGTATAACAGGACTGATGCTCCGGCATTAGCGGAGTTTGACGATTACGAAGAAGCAGTGAAGTTTTTGTACACGGGAAACGAACACAACAAAAAGAAACTGGCTATTGACAGCGTAGAGTCGTAACCACACGGGGCAAACAACTTGCCCCTCCTATTTTCACCGTTTTTATTTAAAAAACTACGTGGATCCCCATTCTAAGTATACCCAATACATAGCGGAATATACCAAAAGGAGAAAATAAATATGAAAATCTTAGTAGCCTGTGAAGAAAGCGGCACTCTGACCGCAGAGTTTATTAAACTTGGTCACGATGCCTGGAGTTGTGACGTTCTACCAACAAGTGGCGAATATCCGAACAGGCATCTACAACAAGACGTAACGGAGCTATTAAATCAAGATTGGGACATAATTATCGCGTTCCCGCCGTGTACACACTTGGCAGTATCGGGCGCCAAACACTTCGCAAAGAAACGTGCCGACGGGCGGCAGCAACAGGGTATAGACTTCTTTATGATGTTTGCAAATTGTAAATGTCCGAAGGTGGCCATCGAGAACCCCGTGGGAATTATGAGCAGTGTGTGGAGAAAGCCGGATCAGATAATTCAACCCTACGAACATGGGGATCCATACACTAAAAAGACGTGCTTGTGGCTAAAGGGGTTGCCGCTACTAGTGCCGACAAACATTGTCCGCAAAGGCGAATTTTTAACAACTCCGAGCGGTAAGAAACTTCCAACATGGTATAGCAAATCATCAATAATCGGGCAAGGAAACAGGCAGGTTATGAGGTCCAAGACGTTCCAGGGAATCGGACAAGCTATGGCAGAACAATTTGGAGGTACAGCATGAATGAGAAATATAACTACAGAGCAACGCAAAAACCTTTACATTATGATTTACGTATACTTGACGAGCAAAAGGAAATAGTTGACCATGAGCAGGTCGTGGAGACGTTTATTCTAGCGGTGATATTCCTGGCGGTCGTGTGGTTCGTGCCTGGTGAATTATGAGATCACTATGGACGGACGAAGAAAAACAACATCTGCAAACCAACTACGCGACGGTGGATATTGACACGCTAATCCAAACTCTAAACAAGTCACGTGGATCAATACTTACGATGGCGAGTAGACAGGGAATTAGACAAAGACCAACCAAAATATATTGGTCAGAATACGAACTGAAATTTATGGCCGACAATTACCGAAAACTACCAGTTACCGAAATAGCGAAAACTTTAAACCGTTCCGAGAGTGGGATATGGAAGAAATACGAAAAGATGGGGCTGCGGGTTGTAAATAGAAAAGAGGGCGTATATGCAGTAGGTAAGCCGTACCGAGCCTGCCTAACGCCGGAGCAATCCGATAGGATGGCGGACTTCCTGCGGATGATGTCAGACTTCAAGCTTACGGCGGATCGCGTGGATAAGCCTGCGAGGATTAACTTGACGGAGCTGAAAACGTGCTTCGGGGGACTCGCGGGGTAGGACTAACGACAGCGAACGGACGAAGGAGGAAGTGACAATAATTCTATGGTAGAACGAGACTTTAAAGGTGTTTGGATACCTAAAGAAATATGGTGCAACGAAAAAATGTCACTACAGGAAAAAGTATTCTTTATTGAAATTGACAGCCTAGATAATGAAGAAGGTTGCTTTGCTGGTAATGATCATTTTGCAAAATTCTTCTTTCTATCAAAGAAAAGAGTATCAGTAATAATCAATGAACTTGTTAAAAAAGGATACCTGACAAGTGAGATTATTTACAAAGGAAAAGAGATAGATAAAAGGATATTGAGGGTATCCCCGAAAGCAAGGATACCCCACCAACAAAGCAAGGATACCCCTACCCCCGTAAACGAGGAAGATAGTAATACAGTATCTATTAATAATACATCTAATATATATACAGCACTTTTTGAAAAATTCTTTTCTCTATATCCCGAAGGTGGACAAACATTAAAACCGCAAACATTTAAAAACTTTCAAGCATTGATTAAAAAAAAGGTTAATCCTGAAGATTTAATGCAAGCTGCTAGAAATTACGCTACTGATTGTATAGTTTCTGAAACGGTGGAGCCTTACTTTAAAAAGAGTAGCAATTTTGTTGGCAGGGAAGCTACATATCTTAATTATACTGATAGGGAATGGATTCCAGTAATTCCAAAACAACAAGCTAAACGAGAAAAAACCATTGCCGAAAAGGCAAAGGAGTTGGCAGAAGATTATGCAATTCGCCACGGCATCACGACTAATAGCCCTAACCAAGGGTATATATCCCTCATCAAAGGCTAACGAGAAAGATACACTTGATATATGGATGGGATTATTCGGCAGGAAAGACGATGGACTGATGGAAACGGCATTAAGGCTATGTTGGACTACCTGCCAATTCTTCCCTACTCCTGCCGATATAACCACAGCAATTAAAGAATTACAGTTTGACGAGAGTACGAAACCT
>JGI24143J45723_1000128_pt1 | contig 39328 bp, 39 predicted proteins | sample BarGraIncu00432A_FD_45723 | JGI IMG/M metagenome (IMG submission 45723) | reverse complement strand
CCTGCAAATGCAGAAATCTTCGTTCTTTTTTATTTTATTTAAGTTAAACCATAAAAAAACGCGCCGCATTCTAACTTTTTCAGTTAGAATGCGGCGCATCCTTTGTTACATTAAAAGCTTATGCAACATGAACGTTTGTAGCTTGTAAGCCACGATCAGTTTTTTCTGTGTCAAAAGTTACACGTTGTCCTTCAACAAGATTTTTACGTCCTTCAGCAACAATTGCAGAGAAATGTACGAACACATCTTCGCCACCATCTACTGAAATAAAACCAAAACCTTTTTCCTCGTTAAACCATTTTACTGTACCTGTATTCATTTTGGTACCTCCTACATTTTAATTAAATCGTGATGCAAAAAGCAAAAACACATACTTTTAGAAACCATCTAAACGTAAAAATGACTTTCAAAAATATGTGAAATCAATCTATACACTTTAATTCCTTTTTATTATAAAATATTACAGATGTTTTGTCAAATGTTTTTTACAAACCTTTATAGCTTTTTATCTTAATATCCCGCTTTGAACTAAAATTCAACTAAGGCACAATGCTGGTTTATCCAAACAATCGAGTCTTATTATTGAACAGAATTGATAGTAATTTGTTTTTTATAACCTCCACTTTCAATCAAACTTTGATAGTAATATTTATAAGAGGTACCTCAACCGCCCGGCCTGACAATGCTTTTTCGCAATCCTTCGGGAATACTTCAATCCTTCATTTTGCCTTCGATTCAGCATTGAAACCACTTACCTCATATTTCGAATAATCATCAAACTGCACCGTATCCGTGACAACCAAAGTTTTCAACATCCAAAAAATGCTTCATGATACTCTCATATCCCCTGAATTTCTGTTCGTATTCATTTTCTTTAAACGCCCGTTCAGGAGCATTCATGGTAAAAAAGAATCCTGTTTTCATTTTTTTAGACAACAGCACCGATCTTTTTTTATCGTAGACATGATATTGAAAAAAAAATCGTTCCATAAGAGACCACATCTCCCCCGTTATCTCGCCAAAATAGATTGGCGACCCCAATATAAGAGCATCCGCCTTCTCCACTTTTTCCAGAACCTCATACAAGTCATCTTTTAGCAAGCATTTTCCGTAACTTTTCCCGTTTTTTATTTTGCCACAACGCAGTTTCGTCCCTTTTGTTTTGCTTCATAAAGAGCTTGATCAGCACGATCAATGGTTTCCTCAAGGCGCTCTCCGGCTTTGTATGAAGTAACCCCAATACTGCATGTTTGATGATTTTCTTTTGGAAAAATGGTCTGTTCAATTGTTTTACGAATTCTTTCCGCTGAGATTTTCGCCCCCTCAAGATCAGTTTCAGGCATAATAATGAGAAATTCTTCTCCCCCCCAGCGACTTAACATATCAATGTCTCTAATTTCCTGTTTAAGCATTTTGACAAGATAGACAAGGATGGCATCACCAGCATTGTGTCCATGGGTGTCATTGACATTTTTGAAAAGATCCACGTCCAAAATTAAAAATGACAATTCTGTGTCATAGCGTTGGCAACGTTTTATTTCATCTTCAATGAACTCATGAGCTTTCACTCGGTTGTAGGCTTGAGTTAAGTAATCTTTTTCGGCAAGAATTCGGGACTCTTTGTTTACTTCCTCAAGTTCTTCCGTAATCGCTTGTATAAAATTAACTAAACGAGAAATAATCTGAAAATGTCTATTGGCAAAAGGATCAGGATTCTCAGCGAGTAACGGTTGGCCGCCCCTTTTGATTCTCTTCCTGCTCTTTATCCCTTCTTTCATGCTAACCGCCACCATCGTCGCATTAAGAAGATGTATATTGTCAACTCGACCATAAAATTCACCCTGAGTATAAAACCCAAAGGTCGTTGCAATTGCTTCAAAAGGTTTCGTCTCTAAATCCACATCTTTTTGAAGAAGTGACAATCTGGAAACGCAACTGTAAAGAAAAATCGATTCTGGATTGAAGTTGTCGATCCGATCTTGAATAACTTGGGCCTGATCAATCATTGTTTTTGGATTTCCATAAGCAATCCGAAAGGTTTCTCCAACATTTATATCAGAAAGAAATTTAATTGCGTTTTCTTTATTTGCAGCTGCTGGAGTTTTGGCGTACTCAACGCCATCTCTTTTTAGCAATAAAGGATACTCTGATACATTAAGAAAGAAGTTCTCATCATTTTGAATATCAAGATAACGGTGATAAATATTGAAGGCTGGTTGATCATCTATTCTTTTAACCCACGGTCCATCCATTTCCGTAACAACCATCTCCTTACTTAAAGCCTGCCATCCAAGGTATGTATGTGCTTCAATTTTGATGTAATTTCCCATAAAAGCAACTGCTACAACCCCTTTTGTTTTAACCTCATGGTTAAGGAATAACAAGGAGTCTTCTGTCTCTGCAACATTCCCGAAACCTCCTCCAAAAACAGGAAAAGTGCCCTTGGGGTTTGAGAAACCAGTCAAGAACGCTGCAACATTCATATTCGAAGTCGTCGCCAATAACAGCACCCCTGCTATATTCCTACAAGAACTATTGATTTTTTGTTGCAACATTTCACCCAACACCTCAGGATCATCACCAGATCCATCAACAATAAAACCCTTAATCATTGTTTTTTTTAAAAAAGTGATCGATAAAATAGTGGATTCGATGCACAGTCTACCATGAACAATCCCCCCCATACTTGATCCCCCAACAATGACGGCTTCAGGAAATGTTTCGCTTAGGACAGCTTCAATACTCATAGCCCAGTCAACATCCATTTCTGATATGAAGATTTGAATAAATACCGAAGATGATTCTTTAGAAAAATTTTTAATTTCATCCGTATGCACAAATGCTGTTAAATCTCTTATTGTTTGTACAATGACTGTTTTACTGATCATGAATTTTTCCTCTATTCCGATTTGCATTATTTCATACCCATAATAATGGCCATTTAAAATAAGATAAAAAGTATATTTATGTCTGTCATTTTTTTTATTGTATCAATTTTTTCAACACCTTACCAGTCTTATTATTAATAAATTAATGTATTGACATATTACAAGCAGTAGGTTTAATAGGAATCGACAGAGTTGCTAATTTAGATAACTACACAGCCTAGAATTAAACGATCAGGATTCACAATTTTTTCAATAAGGGTACCTGCTCAAATTTCACACGTGAAATAAACGAACAAAACAAATGCTTTCATTCTGTTTAACACTTAGACTTAACAAAATTCCAGTAGAAAACTCAATTTCTTTAAAAGAAACATTACACATAAAAAATCACTAAAATTTACAGTGAATAGAACTGGAAATTTTGCGAATAATGGTTATACTAAATATATCGGTTTGCATATTATTCGGATTTAAAAGCGTGTAATCGTTTTTTTATGTAATTTTATGTCAAATTAAGAAAGCACAAAATTGAAAAGAGGGTTATTCAATGAATGAGAATCAAACAAATGAAAAAACAAGTATTAAAAAGGAAGGGTCGCAAAAAAAACATTTATCCACTAAATTAGTAGGATTGATCTTTGCAATTCTTGCGGTCGCCGTATTATCCCTAGGAATCATTTCATATAATATGGGCTCTTCAGCGATTACAAATCGGTCAAATGATGATGCGAAAGAATATGCCACCGAAGGAGCTTCCCATATCGGCGCCATTATAACTGGAAACTTGGCAACACTTACTGAAGTTACCGGAAGAGCAGGTCTTGCTTCTATGGATTGGGCTACTCAGGTTGCAGCTTTATCGCCTGATGCCACTCAACTTGGTTATCAGGACATTGCAATCATGGACCTAAATGGCCACGCTAAATATGTACTGGGTGGCGGAGAGTTTGATTCTGCCGGCCAATTTTGGTATATAAATGGATTTAAAGGAGAAAGTGCTATTTCTGATGTTGCTGTCAGCAAGGTAACTTTACAACCCGTTGTTTTTGACGTAGCACCTATTAAAAGCAATGGACAGGTCGTGGGTCTACTCGTTGGCAGAAGAGATCCTACCTTTTTAAAAGATACCACCAATGCTTTAGGAGATGGCGTTAAAAAGTACGGTCTTGTCGTTAATTCAGACGGCGAACTCATGGCCTATCCCGACGATCAGGTAATTATGAATCAGACTAATGTATTTGATGACATTGACAAAAATGGACCTTTTAAAGACTTCGGACAATCCCTAAAAGATCTTGGAACCAGGCAAACCGATATGCTTTCATACCAACACAATAGCGAAACAAAAATTGGAGCCACCGCACCCATTCCTGGAACCAATTGGACGTTGGTAATTACCGAAAATCAAACGAACGTCCTGGCACCCATGATCAATTTAAGAAATGCCATTATAATTGCCTCACTTATTGTTTTCTTACTCGGTGGTCTCGCCGCCTACATTTTAGCCAAACGTCTGACCGCCCCTATTATTAAGCTTAAAGATGCCGCTGATAAGTTGGCACTTGGTGATGTAGATGTAGAGGTTATTCCAACCAGTAATGATGAAATTGGCGAACTCATGATCGCCTTCGGCGAGATGGTTAAAAGCAGAAAACTCCAGGCCCAGGCCGCTCAGCGTTTAGCTGACGGAGATTTCAGTGTTGAGATCGAGCCCGAATCTGACCGAGATGTTCTCGCCTATTCCCTAAATTCAGTAATAAGCGAAATGAATAAACTTCATGATGGCATGGAAGAAATTAAAACCGCGATTATAGAGGGCCAACTGGATTTCAAAGGAAACACAGACAACTATCCCGGTTCCTATAAAGATTTTCTTATCTGTGTGAATAAAATTGTGACTACCTTTAAGAGCCCTCTGAAAGTTGCCATAAAATCCATTGAAAGAATTGGGGATGGTCGAATCCCACCAAAGATTACAACAGAATATCGTGGCGACTTCAATGCCATAAAAAACAATATCAACTCATGTATTGACGGTTTAGGTGCCTTGAAAGAAGGAAATGAAGTTTTAGCACTGATAAGCCAAAATGATTTTTCTACAAAAATCGAGGGAAGCTACCATGGAATCTATGCTGAGATAGCTGAATCGATTAATGGCATTCATGACAAGTTGGTTCATATAGTTAATATTGCCAACCATATTGCAACCGGTGATATGACCGACCTTGCAGAATTAAAATTAGATGGAAAACAAAGTGAAAATGATAATTTAATACCAAGTTTAACTGCCATGATTGAAAACATTGTAATGCTGGTAGACGAAACTGCTAAAATGGCTCACGTCGCCATTGAAGGAGATTTGGACAACCGTGGTGATCTCAACAGGTTCCCTGGCGAATACGCCAAAGTCATCCAAGGCTTCAACAGCACCCTGGATGCAGTCACTGCACCAATACAAGAAGCTTCACGGGTATTAAACGAACTGTCGCAAGGCAATCTGAGCATTGCCATGGAAGGTGATTTCAAAGGACAAAATGGTAAGATCAAGGATGATATGAATAAAACCATTCAATTCTTAAAACGCTATGTAGATGAAATTTCAGAGACCTTAACACTCATTGGCGAGGGTGATCTCAGCCAGGAAATCATAACTTATTATCATGGTGATTTTGTCAATATTAAAATTGCCATCAACAACATTACCACACGTTTAAGCGAAGTCATGGCAGAGATTAATGATTCCGCCGGACAGGTTGAATCAGGTGCCATACAAATATCCGATGGCGGTCAAGCCCTGGCCCAGGGAACAACCGAACAGGCAAGTTCCATTCAGGAACTAACCGCTTCTATTGAAGAGGTTGCTGCAGAGACCAAACGCAATGCACTTGGAGCCAACGAAGCCAACAATCGAGCAATTGAAGTTCGGACGAACGCACAGGTTGGAAATGACCAAATGGAAAAAATGGTCACAGCCATGGTAGAAATCAATGATTCCTCTAACAGCATTTCAAAAATTATTAAAGTCATTGACGATATTGCTTTTCAAACAAATATTTTGGCCTTAAATGCCGCCGTTGAAGCTGCCAGAGCTGGACAGCAAGGGAAAGGTTTTGCTGTAGTTGCAGAAGAGGTTCGTTCTCTGGCCGCAAGAAGTGCTGAAGCTGCCAAGGAAACAACCAGCCTCATTGAAGGCTCCATTGAAAAAGTAGAAGTTGGAACAAAGATTGCCGACGAAACAGCTGAGAGTTTGAGAGATATTTTAAATCATATTGAAAAAGTTGCCAGCTTAGTTGGAAACATTGCCTTGGCTTCCAACGATCAAGCATCAGAAATCGCACAAATTACTCAGGGGATCGAGCAGGTTTCTCAAGTGGTTCAAACCAACTCTGCTACTGCAGAAGAAAGTGCTGCAGCCAGTGAAGAACTAACCGGCCAAGCACAAATGCTTAAAGGCATGGTGAATACATTTAAACTGAAACACCATGACAATATAGGCTTGGGAATGAAGGAGCATACAACAATTTCAGAATCTGAAAAAAGATCAGAAAAATCAGACAGTTCTACTTCTAAACCAAGAATCGTATTAGATGATATGGAAATGGATAAGTACTAACTAATCTTTACTATTGATGATTTATCATAAAAATCCTGTCATATTCAGCTACTACTTGAACCCGACGGGATTTTTGTGTTTTTAGTCCAACCGATCTTTTCGTTTGTTATTTTTTAATCAAAGTCCTTTTTATTATTATCCTGCCATGTTATACTGAGCTTACTAATAATGGAGGTTTTTTCTATGCCATTGACTTTTTACGGTGAACGCGGTCTTGTAACTAGCATTATTCTTGATATGGGAACCGATATAGCAAAACAAAAAAAATTCTTAAGAACGATCAAATTTTCTGATAATTATGAACCTCCATGGATTTCTGATACCGTCAAAATTGATTTTATCGTTGAGCCATCACTTTCCCAGTTTGGCAGTCCAAATCTGATTATTATCGCTGAAGAAAAGTTCCTTCAACGCCATGTAATTTTTATTGAGGCCAGAATTTGTGCTTATAATGATGCTTCAGAAAAACTAAACGTCAGTTTACTGCCTAATTCCTACAAGGGTGTGGCCAATAAGCTGAATATTAAACTTGCCCTTATGTATCGCTTTGCAAAAGCCTACAACAGCATGAAAGAAGACAGTGTCATTGAAGCAGCCAATACCGCGTCAAAAGTTTATCATGATGTTCCTAGAACCTTAAAAAAACCGAGTATGATTAAATTGTGTATCGAAAATTTTGGATATAATCCTGATTTTCTATTTGTTGCCTTAACCAATGATCCGATGGATGTTATCCCTTTTAAAAACAAGAAATTTCTTCCTGCGATTGGAGTTACCAGCTGGCATACAGAAAGAAAATCATTTGGCCTTATTTCTTACGCCATGCTGGATGATAAAAATATTATTGAAAGAACAAACGGTTATTATCCCATTGCTAAACGAAATTTTCTTCATTTACCCGCTGAAATCGGGACCAACGACAATGATCCATCTGTTAAAACAATTGTTATGGATCAATGGAATCCAATCTTAAAGCTAAATCTGGAAGAATTTATTCTCTCCTTATCGGACAAACTGACTACCGGAAAGATCATTATCTTCAATGGTTCCTACAGTGTCAAATCAGCCGATGGAAGAACCTTGGTAAAACTCTTTGCCGATAAAGAAAAAATGTATATCGCTCTGAGAAACGATAATATACCGGAACACTTCGAAGACGAACCGAAAATAAAAATCGGAGTTGGACCCAATGCCAAATCCTTTGTGCTTATTTACTCCGGCACAGATGATCTGACTGATGATCAGCCCAATAAACTGCGGGATGACCTCACCCGGATTATCATTGATTTTGTCGAAAGATAACGTCGATAACACCAAATTTAAAGGCCAATTGTTTATCATTGTATGTGGCAAACACAAACAAAAAAATCCTGTTTGTTATGATGCCCATAACCAGATATAACAATTGGCCTTATTCATTTTATTTTTTAGCGCTTATATCGGATCCTTTATTTGTTTTCCTCTGAATCTTCAACTGACTGATTTTCATCTTTTTCTTCAATCGCTAATACCTCTTCGGTAACGTCATTATTAATTTTTTCAGTAAATACAAGTTCTGTCATTAAATCTCGTTCCTCTTTTAATTTTCTGTTGGTGAATAGAATATTGTATCCCATAAATCCCAGTCCGAAAAGTATCAGGAAGAATCCAACGAAACCACCTAAGAAAGGGATGAATTCTAAAATAATCACGGCCGCAGCAATAATTAAAACTGAAACGAAAGAGCTTAACAACGGTTTCATTTTATCATTAAAGAACCTGCCCAAAAGTTTTGAGAATACGACAACTGCTATCGGCATACTGAGGATGCATGTTGCAATAATCAGCAGCGTCATGGCAATACCGAAAGGCACGTAAATGATAAAGGACAATGCTATCAGTAAGGGTGAAATAAAGAGAAGCGCCGCCCCTATTCCCAGAGATGCCAATATATGCTTTTTGGCCATAATACCGGTATTTTCGTTGAAGTCTTTGGTCAGGAAGGTAATCAATAACCAGATAACCAGTATAAATGCCAGCTTGGTAATAATGGATAAAATAATGGAACCAATACTTGTTCCTTGATCTTTTTCCACTGACTGTTCCTTCACTTGTTCCCAATTAATTGTTGGTACTGATGCATTTGCAGATACAATGGCTTCATTAGCACTACGATTATCAATTGCTCCAGTAACTTTAGCATTGTTGCTGATAATCAACTGTTCTACATCTGATTCCACATAGCCGTTCACAGTACCGTTAATGTTTGCATTTCCAGCATTGAAACGAAGGTTTCGACCAACGGTTCCATCCATATAAGCGCTGGAAGAAGCAATATAAAGATCCCGATTGATCGTTGCGGTATTGCTGATGGTCACATTATTTCCAGCTGAAAACACATCACCATCGACTAAACCGTTGATAGTCACCTGATTTCCTGCTGTGTAAAGATTCCCATTTATTTTCCCGTTAATGGTAACGGTGTTTCCCGCTGCAAAAACATCGCCGTTGTATTCCCCGTCCAGGATAACCGAATTGCCAGCAAAAAAAGTAGTGGAATTAAATACCGATTTGACAGCGATATTGGAACCTGCAAAAAACAAATCATTGTCCGATACCGTCGCATCTGTAATACTGATATTTCCTGAGTTATCGTAATAGCCCTCATGTTTTTCCGAAGCGCCAAAAGCCGTTGAAACAGTGATGAGCAGAATCATCACCATCATTAAAACTGACAAACTTATTTTTTTAAACATTACCCTATCTCCTTCATTTTTATTACAATCATGTGTTTACCAAAATCTCTGTTCATTTTCTAAATGCGAAATCAAGAAATAAATTCCTGTGCATATGAGTACTGAAAAGATGAATGAAAGGGCCTTGAACCATTCCAACAATTGATTTGAATAATCAATGACCATCCTTGTAAAAATTGAAACCAGAAACATGTTCTGACCCACTGGAACAATTACACATCTGATCACGAGAACTGAAAAAGCAATCGCTAATACAAAAATCAGAGGATAAAACCACTCGATGTAAGTGATCGGTTCATTTGCTTTATTAATCCGCCTCATGATATTTGACTTCTGGCTTTCAAAAGGTATGAATGAAACAAATTTTTTAATGGATCCATCATTTAATCCCAAACATTCCATCATCCTGTCTAAATTTTCCATGTCTTATTCCTCCTTCATAGCATTTTTTAACTTGCTGCAAGCCCGATTTAATCGCGAAGATAATGTCCCCATAGGAATTTTTAAAAATTCGCAGATAGTCTTATAATCCCAATCATAGTAAAATCGTAAAATCACTACGCCCCTGATTTCATGGGGCAAACATTCCAAATACTTTTTCATCTCTCCAAAATCCAGGGAATCAATATTATTGTAGCTCAGGGCCGCGTCATTATAAAAGGATTCACTGTTTTCTATATCATCAAGAGAGATCATTGTTTTTTTCTTTCGTAAAAGATCAAAACACCCATTATGGACAATTTTTAAAAACCAGTTTTTAAAATTACTCCCTAACCTGTACTGCTTGATTTTTGTGAATGCTTTTATAAAACTTTCAGCTACCACATCCTGTGCATCAAATTGATTATTAAGAAGGGAATAAGCATAAATATAAGCATATTTTTCATAGCGTTCAACTAATGGTTCGAAATATTGAGAATGACCGCTGGCAATATACTTCTCGATCAGCTCATCATCCGATCCCCCTTCTTTATATTTTTTCAATCAAATTACACCTCCGTTTTTTCTGCACACTTATATAACGAGACCAAGTCGATTTTTCTTCCCGAATTAATGAAAATATTTTTTTAGAAAAACTGCCGATTCCGCATACAGGAAAAAGCCGATAATAGCAGACGGTGTATCTGGAATTTTCATTCATATTTCATAAGCTCCATTTCCATGATTCACAATGCTGACGATTGATCTCAAACTGTCATTTTCAGATCTGATTATTTATTGCTCAACCGCATCAAGTTCACTACCTAGATCCTTCACTGATCCCTCTGATTCAGTAGGCGATACCGCCATTACAAAACCGTCGGTGCTGTCAGCAAATGCCAGAGCCTTATCAAAACTCACATCCAGCAAATGTCCCCCCTGTGTTCGATCTTCGGAAATAAAATGGAAATGATAACCCGGGACATTGACTCCCCCAATGTAATCAGGACACCAGATCCCGACAATGCTTCCGGTAACACTAGTAAAATTGAAAACCGTTTGTTCCTTGACTGCCTCGGTCATAACCGGATAAGGCTTTTCCTGAAGGGGTACCGAACGAGCCTGAATGGTCTTAAACGTCCCGTCAATTCTAAAAACATAAAATAGATTCTTGTTTTCAATGAGCTTGTCCAACTCTGCCTTTAAAGCATCAAGATTGGCAATATTGGCAAGTTCCACCGTGGCATCCTTATCAAAATGCGTCACCACGGCAAAAGGCGTGGTTTCCGTATCTGACACTTTCACTACTTCACCTGTGGATTTAACCTTATAGGCTGTATTATCAATCATCACCATTTCTCCATCCAATGCATTAAAGGTCCCGATTCCAACGTCTCCATAATTCTTCAGCTCGCCAAAACTCATGAATCCATCATAATTTCCCGCCAAAAGAGAATTAATGGTGGACACCTGATAAAGAGTATCATTTTTTTTAAGGGATAAGGCTTCATCAGCAGAATTTGCACATCCAGCCAAAAGACCGACACATAAAACAGGCAACAAGACTATTTTTATTATATTATTCATAAGTATCCTCGCAATCTTTCTATTAGTAATTTATCTCCATTATATATGAATTAGAATAATATAACAATTTCATTTTGATGAAAATAATTAAAGTAGAATTAGCTCTCTCGAAATTTAGCCTTATATGCAGTTCCTTTATATCCATCCAGCTGCACCGTTATAGCCGTTCCATCTTTATTAATCCATGCCATTCCATAAAGCAGCTTATCCCTATCCAGTGGATTTTCAACACAAATTACTTCTATTCCTTCTCCCCCAAGTATTCTTTTTACTTCTTCATAACTCATTCCTTCTTTTATACTTGCCACGTGAATTGGTGTTACACTCATATTACCTAGCGCAATCAATTCACTCTCACACTCAGGCGTTGAAATCCCTTTAAGTGTGACCCGTTCTCTATCATTATAAGCGATACAAACGCCGTAACCGGTGTTTGTATCAACATAAGTGTATAAACCGTCCTCATCAACTTCCGGAACAGCGCCCAAAATATCGTCAACTTCGGCTTTATATTGATTCATTTTAACCTGACTATAAAAATTAAAGATCGCATTATCATTTACATCATTTGATTTTACAACAGAACACCTTTGGATTGTATCATCACCTGTATTATTCTGATCATAGCGTAAAAGTATAATTATCCAAACCAGAAATAATAGTATCCCAATTAAATGCAGGATCAAAGTAGTTTCAGACATTATACTCACCCCCCTTTTCCCACAATTAAGTCCTATCAATATCTATAGCCTTTCGCTTTTTTTATACCCCATAATTTTTCGTAGAAACGTTTGCACTAAAAAAAGGCCTTCACAAGCCTTTTTTCAAGAAAAACAATCATTTCCAGTATTTAATATCTCTAACCGTTCCTTCATAACCATTAAAAGTTATATAAATTCCAGTTTCATCATCATTGAACCAAATCATCATAGAAATTGGATTACTCGAATCTTCTGGGTTTATTGTCGTAATAGTCTCTTTCCCTTCCGAACCAAGAATTGTCTTTACCTCATCATAAGTCATTCCTTCAGAGATACTTGCTACTTGATCTTCTGTTACTGTTGCATTACTTAGTTTAAATATTTTAGTATTATCAGCATTATACATTGCTTTTGTTTTAACAAAATTATCGGAATCATAATAAACAGTAACACCGTAACCAGTATCTATATCTGAATAAATGAAACCACTATCCTTTTCTTTCGGAGTAACCTTTAAAGTATTATCGACATCATCTTTTGACTGCCCAAGTTGAACTTTATTGTAAAAATTGTAGGCATCCTTAACTGCTCCGTTATTACCGCAACCTGAACACATAATCACCAAACTCAAGGAAAATATTACTGCTGGTATAAATCGGCTAAATTTAATTTTTTTCATATCATTCTCCTTATTTTCCATAAATGAAACAATCTACTTTTAACTATTATATTTGTCCATCATCAAAATTGCAACTTATCTTTTGAAACAATAAATTTAAAATCAACCGATACAACCCGATTATTATTTTTTTTCTATTTCAGTTGCATTTTCGAAATTACAATTGCTTTTTTTTAAATCTGTTACTATAAAATACAGATTTTTATAGCATATTATGTTATACTATTTTCTAAGTAAAAACAAATCAATCTTATTCCATAAGAGAATTGCAGGAGGCTTTTTATGCAAAATGTAGATAAAAGTATGTTAATTGGTGAATTATTAAAAGTGAATGACGGCCTTGCTCCTATTTTATTGGAGTCTGGTATGCACTGTCTTGGATGTCCCTCTTCACAGGCAGAATCTCTGGAAGAAGCATGTGCGGTTCATGGCATTAGTGTTGAATCTCTCGTTAAGCAACTTAATGAATTCCTTGCCTCTGCGAAAGCATAATCATCAAATATATAATATTTGCGATTAGCAATATTGTAGGCGGCGTAAAACGAATCAATTATTAAGGCTTATTAATTGTCCTTAATAATGAGTTTGCCAATGATCCTAGGAACCTTATCAGGTTCCTTTTTTCACATCAAACAGCTGGTGGAGACATTTCCTACAAACAGGGAACTGAAATGTCCCCCCATTAATGGCTGTCTACAGTGACTCTAAAAATCTGCCAGATCCGTCAATTTCTCTCCTGCAACTCTGTAAACAGTCCAGTCTTTCATGGGTTCGGCTCCCAAGGACAAATAGAAATCAATGCTTGGTTTATTCCAATCAAGACACCACCACTCGAGTCTTCCACAGCCCTGTTCAACCGCAATGTGAGCCAGTTTTTTAATCAGTGCCTTACCTAATCCGTTTCCACGATATTCAGGAGAAATATATAAATCTTCAAGATAAATCCCAGCTCTTCCGAGAAACGTCGAGAAGTTATAAAAGAAAAGTGCAAAGCCTACTTCCTTATTATCGACCAGTACAAAAATCACTTCGGCTTTCTCCTCCTCAAACAACCAATGCTTTAATAATATCTCCGAGGCAACAACTTCGTTTTCCATTTTTTCATATTTTGCCAATTCAGTGATGAAACATAAAATCAACGCAACATCTTTTTCAACCGCAGCTCTAAAACTAATCATATTTTCCTCCAAACAATTTAATTATTCACTTGAATTTCCTTGCACTTTTTATCTTTTTAAATGCCCAACAATATCATCCAAGTATTGTTCTGTTGTATTAACAAGCTTCAGTTCATCTTCAGATGTAATGACAGCAAATAATTTTTCAATATCAACATCTCCATATGTATTTTCTAGTTTATCATTCAGAAAAGCATTCATAAAACCGTCAACTACCAAGCTTAAATGGGCAATATTTTTCTGGAGATCCATCATCAATTGTGCTATTTTTGAACGGTTAGAAATAAAGTCCAAGTCCATAATATTCAGAGAATAAGGCGAACTGTGATAAGTCTTCCACTCCCTTACTTTATGGTTAAATTCACTTTGTTTAATTGTATCTAACAGAGAATCTTTGGTAAGATGATCAAAATCGATATTATCCAGCAAGAGTAATTTAAAATCAATGACCAATTTCCTCGAGCTGTTCCAAATGTCTGCAACAAGTCTTCTCTTTTCGATCGAATACCCCACAGATGCAACAATGAGACTAACCAATGAACCCGTGAAAATACCAAAAAAAAGGCTGTCAAAATTATCCATATTATGGATAATAAAATTTTTAATTTGATCGTTAGGAATATAGATAAAGATATCATCAAATGCAAAGATCGCTATAACGGAAAACACAGTTAAGGCTAATGTTACAAATATACTGTATTTATATGCTTTCATTTTTCACTCTTAAATCCTTCATTTATAAATGAGTCGTTCACGCTTAACATTCTTCCATAATTTTTCGCTGTCAATAAATAACTGTTTAACCATGATTGTCATACTATCTGTCGACACACATATCTTTTTAATTGATATCTTTTCTATCTTGTGTATCCGTTTACAATTAAATTGTATCATTTTAAAACATTCCTGTCAACGGACATTTCTTCCACTTATTTCACTTCAACAAAATTTTCCCATAATGGCAGCTCCACTCTAATTTCAAGAACATTCGCATCCAGAGTTGCTTTCGCACTGCCACCCATCTGTTCGGCAAGAAGTCTAACAATGGAAAGGCCCAGTCCGGTGGTTTTTCCCCGAGCCTTATCCGCCGTATAAAATCGATCAAAGAGCCGATTCACATCAATCTCATCGGGGGTTCGCACCGGATTTCTAAATGAAATCACTGCGAATTTCTCAGTCTGGATGCTCACCCTGATATTCCCGGCAGAATGGGCCCTGCAGTTCCTGATGAGATTGTTCAGGATCCTAATGGTCATTTCTTTATCGACAAGGGCAACAACTGCAGGCCCTTCTTCAAAGGAAACCGACAAATTGCTTTCTTCCAAAAAGGCCACTGAATCGGCAAGGCACTCTGCTCCAAGGTTTGATAAGTTTAGCCGTTCAATATTCGGTTCAACCTCCGTGTTTAAAAGACAGGAGTATTCAAAAAATTGTTCAATAAGGGCTTCAAGCTCATCAGCATGCTTCTCAGCAATTTGGAGTTTACGACGTTGATCCTCGTTCAATTCACTTTTTTCCATAAGCTGCTGATAGCCTTTTATAACAGTAAGGGGAGTTCTTAGATCATGGGATATATCAGCAATGAGTTCCTTGAACTGTTTTTCTTCCCGAATGCCATTAAGCCGAAGGATTTCTTCGGCTTTCAGACTATTATTGATATTGGCGGCAAGACGGTTGAGTTCTGGATTAATAAGCCCTATTGAAAGAGGCTGCCGTGTTTTTTCATCAAGCCGCTTTTTCAGCTGACAATTCATGCTGTGCAACTGAGTCTGGAGTTGTACACCATACCCAATGAGTAATAAAATTATTGCCACAAAAAAAATAGTTGCCATTTAACCAACCTTTCTGCTGAACTAATATCAACTAAACCTGGGATAAGAACTTCAAGAATAGTAGTTTCAGGTTTCTCTTTGATTCTCGTGCTAATTGCAAATTAAAAGGTCTGTCCAATTTTGAACAGACCTTACATTCAACAAATAAAACATCTGTCTTTACAGAATGCTTAGCCCAGCTTGAACCACGCTAATATCTTCCTCAACACTTCCACCGCCTACACCAATGCCGCCAATAATCTTCGGTTTTAGTCATTTGATTTTCCTCCAATTATTTTTATTTGAATTTTAATGGCGATGTTATATATATGTTAGGGCATGATGGCAATCTTAACACCTGTCATTGCTATGTTGGTTTCCATTGCTTCAGTAACATGATCAAGATCAAATTTATCCGTTACCAACAATTCCACAGGAATATTCATTTCTGCAGCTTTCTTGAAGAAACCCATTGTGGTGATATATTCATTTGCTCCATAAACCCATGATCCAACTAAGGTGATTTCTTTATTACAGAAATCAAAATGAGGATTAATTGTGGCTTCGCCGATATTTACAAAGAAGCCCAATTCACACATTCCACCGCCGCGTCGCACATATTTGAATGCATCAGCTGCTGCTGCTGGTGAACCCGTACATTGGAAAACAAAGTCAGCCCCAAATCCATTTGTAATTTCTTTTACTTTTTCAACACGCTCTTCAATTGTTTTTATTTTTCTAAAATCAATTGTTTCGGTTGCTCCCATTTTTTTAGCAAGATCCAATCTTCTATCGTTTCCATCTACAGCTATGATATTGACGGTTCCAGAAGCTTTAAGAACTGCAATCATCATCAGACCAATTGGACCACAACCCTGGACCAACACAAATGAACTAAAATTCATTATATTTGTTGTTTTAGCTCTTTCTAATGCATGAACGCAAACGGCGGCAGGTTCAAGAAGCATTCTTTGATCAACATTAAATTCATTAACAACAAATATAGATGAATTTTTTCGGATCAAAATATGTTCTGCAAACCAACCGTTAAGGTGAATATCATCCTCTGGAATCAATCCGTATACGCCTAGACCTGCACACAGATTTGGTTTTTCAGGATAACGACGGCAATAATCACATTCACCGCAAAGTAATACCGATGTTACAACTTTATCACCGATTTTGATGGGATCACCCTTTGTATCATGAGTAATGTTTTTTCCAAGTGCGACTACCTCACCTGTCCCTTCATGACCAAGTGTAATCGGGCAAATACCGAAAGGATCGCCTTTAAATTCATGGACATCTGTTCCGCAAATGCCACATCCTTCAACCTTTACAAGAACTTCATCATCACCAACCATAGGTAAATCAAACTCTTTGATTTCTACCTTACGGGGCTCCATCAACATCGCTAAACGTGTTTTTGCCATTATTATACCTCCGATAATTCTAAAATTGTAAACTTTTACATTTACTTATTAACATTTTAACAAATTATCTTCATAAATCAATTGACAAGAATAATAAAGTGTCACATATGTTACACTGTTTAATATGTGTAACATCTTTACCTTAATAACAAAACGTTTTTAAGTCTTTCAGGAATTGCATCAATGAGCAAATCAGCTATTTCTTTGGGTTCCATCTTCATCCCTTCAACGATCCATTTAAAGGTCATATCCATCGAACCCAAGCAGTACATTTCCAGCAAGAATTCACTATGTGAATCTAGTGGCTTCCCGGTTTTTTCCATGATACGATTCGTATAGAATTCTGTTATCAGTTTCAAATCATAATCAAAAAGTGAATTGCAGTTTCGGGATTTAAATGCTGCAGAAAAAAAATCTTTTTCCTCTTTGACAAAGGTGAATTTCTGAATAAGTCCTTCCTCTAAAGTTAAACTAACACCCATCAGTTTGAATGATTGCTGAGCCAATTTATCAAAACACCAATTGACTAAATCATATTTATCCTGAAAATAACGATAGAATGTTTGTCTTGTTAATTCACATTGATCAACAATTTCCTTAACCGTTATCTTATCTAAAGATTTGTTGATCATCAAGGTTTTAACCGATTTAGCCAAACGTTCTTTAGTTCGATCGTTTGCATCCATTGACATCCCTCTTTGTTAATTATTTGAAATTTAACTTCATCATATTTCATTGCCAAACACTTGTCAATGAAATATTTCACCTGATTATATAACATTTTTTGTTGAGAAACGCACTCAATCGATTTTCAAAATGGGTTAGGATTATTTTATATATTGGGGTTGATAAATATTGTAGTAAACGCCTTTTTTTAAAAAAAACGGCTTTGAAAAATGTTTACTTGAGTTCCGCTTTTCTAAATAAGCCATAGGCAATGGCAAGCATGACTGCGGTAAATATTGCACTGACAAGAATCGCCTGAACAATGTCTCCCGCTTTCGAACTTGTCGTCAAAAAAATGTATTCTCCGCCAAAGGGAGTGCAGGCGAAAACCTTGTCAAATAGATCGGAGCTGCCTCTTAATCCTATAAGCTGAGCACTTAGGATGGTGATTCCATAGTAAATGGCAATCACAAAAACCGGTTTTTTGATTCCCAAAGCAAGCGGCACACAGATACTCAGCTGAGCGCCATATACAATCATCATTGCCAGCATAACCAAAAGCAGTTTAAAAAACGCCGTCGCCTCAAAAGCGCCACCGGATTCCTGAGCCATAAGATTCAAAAATCCAACTCCTACTGATTCCAAGCTAAATGTCTCTCCGCTTCCAATGGCGATTCCTGTAACAACAGCATAGGGAATCAGCGCAACTATGATGGCACCGATAAATACGACGGCTTTGCTCACAACGATCGACTTCCGGCTGCAACCACAGGCAACGGCAGCGTGGATGGTTTTGTTCTCATAATCCCCACAGATGAAAAAACCGGCGATGACTGCTCCGAGAATACTGATCATATTGATATCCGAAAACATAAAACCGATTCCGGTCATCCCTGCATCCATTTTCCCCTGGGGGATTAAATAAGCAAAGACAGTCATGATAACCGCTGACAAAGTGGTGATTCCCAAGATAACCTTCATTGCCGTTGATTTTCGCATTTTGAATAAATCAGCCCAAATTAAATTAAACATGATTGCCACCACCAATCACTGAAATAAAATAGTCTTCAAGGGTGTCACCCTCAACCGAAAAATTTGTAACCACAATGCCGTTATCAAAAATGGCTTTTGCCACCTTTTCCTTTTCATTCAGATAATCATAGAGCTTCACTGATCGATCCGGAAGCACCTTGAAATTAGAGCTGTTTAGTTCCATCTCTAAAACACTGGTCAGCTTTTCCGGCTGGTCGCAGCTGATGAGAATATGATGTTTGCAGTTTTCTTCAAGCGCTTCAAGCGTGAGTGTCTGTCTGATTTCCCCCTTATGAATGATGATATAATCCGTTCCGGTCTGATACAGTTCCGGTAGGTTATGACTTGAAATCAAAATGGTCATCTGGCGTTCCTCGCAAAGGTTTTTAAGAAGATTTCGGATTTCAACGACCCCCACCGGGTCTAGCCCGTTGATGGGTTCATCAAGAATCAGCAGTTCCGGATTACCAAGAAGGGCGATGGCAATACCCAGCCGCTGCTTCATTCCAAGCGAAAAATTACGCGCTTTCTTTTTCCCAGTTTCACCAAGTCCAACCAGTTTCAGCAGCTCACTCTCAACTTCCTCATTGGGAATTCCCCGCATTATCCGATGAAGTTTAAGATTTTCCCTGGTGGTCATGTTGGGATTCAGCCCAGGGTATTCAATTAAAGCCCCCAGTCTTTTTCGTTCTGACTGCAAGGCCTTTTCTCCGGTATGACCAAAAAGTGTGATACTTCCTTCTGTGGGAAAACTCAGCCCCGCGATCAGACGCATCAATGTCGTTTTTCCAGCGCCATTTTGTCCGATTAATCCATATATTTTTCCAGCCTCCAACGTGATACTTACATCACGGAGGGCGTTGATACCATGATAGGTTTTTGTCAGATTATTTACCTTAAGTACAAAATCATTCATTTTACTCACCAATCCTTTCATGACTCTAGTTTATGATCAAAAGGTTTAGAAAAGGTTAAGATGAATGAGAAAATCGTTAAGAAATCGATAATTCAGACCATCAATATAACTGTTCAAGATTTAAACAACCGGTAACCGAGCCCCCACACTGTTTCAATATAATCCTCACTGGGATTGACTTTTTTGAGTTTGCTTCTTAAATTGCTGATATGGGTCTTTACCGCGTTGTCATCCCCAAGATAGTCATCCCGCCATACTGTTTCATAAAGGTTCGCTTTGGTAAAAACTTTTCCCGGGTATTTTAACAGAAGTTCCAGAATACTGTATTCCTTAACCGTCAGTTCAACTTCATCATTACCCAGATCAACTCGTTTGATGCTGTCATCCAGCACCAGATCCTTATACCGATACACCTTATTTTTTTTTGTCTGTCTCTGGGATCGTCTGATATTGGACTCAACCCGAGCCACCACTTCTCCCAAGTCAAAAGGCTTGGTAATGTAATCATCCGCACCGATCTTCAAGAGGTCTATTTTGGTCCCCACCATATCCTTTGCGGAAATGATGATCACTGGAACATCTGAAAACATCCGCACTTCTTTGAGAATTTCATCCCCGCTTTTATAAGGAAGCATGATATCGAGAAGGATCAGGTCATAGGAATGGTCTTTCATTTCCGCGATTCCATCAGTTCCCGTATAAACGGATTTCACCACGTAACCGTCATCTGCCAATGCCTCTGCCAGCATCAGATTCACGTCCGTATTATCCTCAACAATTAAAATTGTATTCATATAGAAATTTTAAACCCTCTTTCATTTCTGAATCATTTTTTGTATCGATACTAAAATTATAACATTAAATACAGCACTTTGTCTCAAGGACTGAAGGTTAATTATTGGGGCAAGAAAAATTGTTTACCTTATCCAGAACAAACCGAGCCAGGGCGATCCTCGGAGCATGCAACTGATTAGCAAATGTTTTTGCAAGACTTTTAAGAGGGATATTTATCAAAAAATAAAAAAACTTATGCAATTAAGCATAAGTTTAAAATATCAGGTATTAGACAACTTGAATATTTTCAGCTTGTGGACCTTTTGGTCCTTGTGTTACATCAAAAGTAACTTCTTGTCCTTCATCTAAAGACTTGTATCCTTCTGATTGAATTTGTGAAAAATGTGCAAATACATCAGTACCATCTTCTCCTGTTATAAAACCAAAACCCTTTACCGCATTAAACCATTTCACTGTACCACGCATATGTGTGTACCTCCTAATTTTATTCCCCTAAATCCTTGTAATACGAATAACAACTACATTTCTAAATTAGGATAATACGTTTAAATATAAGTACCTATTAAAAAATATCAATGTTAAATTTATTTACTATCAATTTAAGTTTTAATTAGTATATCACAAGTCTTTGTTTTTAGCAAATTTATCATAAATAATAATCAATGATTCAAAATAAATTTAATCAACCCTCAATTTAGTTGTTGAAAAAACACTTCTCCGATTTCTTGGGGACTTTTCATACAGTATTACTTCCTTATAGACATCAGTAGATGCATCCAAGACAATATACACAACTGTCTTTCGTTCAGTTTTGCAAATCAGATAGGACATTGATCATTTAGATTTAACTTTCATTTTATTTTGCTTTAACACAACCATGCTAAAGTGATATCAAATTAATAAATTAAGGAAAGAAGGAAAACAACTATGGTTCAATTAAGATTTGCTGTCTACTATGAAAATCATCCTGAATACCGTGATATTTCGGCAATCAAGTATTCAAGTCATCCGAAAACCAGACCTGTTCAAAAAAAGATCGGCCAGATAACATCAATTTCTGAACCACGGGACAATTCACTGGAATTAAAAGCCATACTCTCCTGCATTGATGCCAGTATCAACCTGACACATTTAAATCTAAGACAATTCCAAATGCATCTTTCAAACCTGGAAACTATTTCCTATATCCATCCCATCTAATATGTGAACAACGAATACAAAATTAACTAAAATTTAACAGAATTATAACAATAAAATATGCGGCTTATGGTTATAATTTAGTGACATCAATATTGGGAGGAATTTACTTGAATAATTATTGCGAAAATCAGGAAGACAACCACAGAGAAGAATTTTTAGAAATTCTGAACCAGAAAAATATCCAAACGGTATTCCAACCGATTGTCGCCCTTCGAGATGGGACTGTTTACGGATATGAGGCGCTCAGCCGCGGACCTGAATATTCAGCACTGCACACCCCGGATATACTCTTTAAATGCGCTCAGCAATACAATAAATTATGGGAATTGGAGTTTTTATGCCGGTTAAAAGCCTTTGAAGCTTCCTTCGAAATGGGAATGGAATTCAAGATTTTCTTAAATGTCAACCCGAACATCATGGAGGACATCAAATTCAGAAAAGGGTTTACGAAAGAATATCTGAACGAATTTTCAATTGATCCCAAACGGATCATCTTCGAAATAACTGAAAATGAGGCCATCAATAATATTTCAGACTTTATCAAAACGGTTGATAACTATAAAGAACAGGACTATCGAATTGCCATCGACGATGCCGGAGCCGGTTATTCCGGACTTAATTTAATTTCGGATATTCATCCAAATTTTATTAAATTGGATATGAAACTCATCAGAGATATCGATAGCGATGTTACCAAACAATCACTCATCAAATGCCTTAATGAATTTGCATCATTTACAGAAACCGCTTTGATTGCAGAAGGAATCGAAACCAGAGAAGAACTTCAAATATTAATTGAACTCGGCATCCAGTATGGTCAAGGCTTTTTTCTACAAAAACCAAATGCTGTGATAAAGCCAATCTCTAAGGATGTGATTGAAATAATAAAGGAAGAAAATGCGAATAAAAGGAAACTGCTGGACAACAGCGTATTTGATGTTAAAATTGATTCAATTTGCAAACTGGTAAAAACCATCGGCCCAAACATTCTAGTTTCTCAAGTTGATGAACTATTTAAAAAAGATGAAACAATCTCCGGCTTTTGTGTTGTCCACAAAGATATTCCCATTGGCGTCATAACAAGAAATGCACTTTACAAAAAAATCAGCGGTCAATACGGCTATATCCTTTATTCCAATAAACCTGTAAAAAGCATCATGGATAAAACCTTTATGCGTGCTGACTATCAAACAACCATTGATGTAGTAGGCAAAGATGCCATGCAAAGAGAATTTGATAAAATTTATGACTTTGTTGTTATTTCCAGAAAAGATAAGTTTTATGGGATTGTAACCGTAAAGGATTTAATGGAAAAATTGATTGAAATTGAATTTGTGTATGCAAAGCACCTGAATCCTTTATCCGAATTACCCGGCAATTTAATGATTGAACAGGCACTGGAAAGATCTATCAATACTAAAGACAAAAAGACAATCCTGTATTTTGATCTCGACAATTTCAAGGCGTATAATGATCTCTACGGGTTCGAAAATGGCGATAAGGTTCTGAAAGATTTTGCTCAAATACTGAAGAGCAAGATACCCGCTGACGATTTTATCGGACATATTGGAGGGGACGATTTTGTTGCTATTGTTTCAAAAAAGAAAACGGAACAATTATGTACAACGATTATCAATGCATTCAATGAAAATGTCGTTCGTTTTTACAATAAAGAAGATGCCACAAAAGGTTATATCACATCCAAAAACCGTAACGATGTAGAAGAAAACTTTCCCTTGCTTTCCGTATCCATTGCCGGTGTTGCCAGTGATCAGAATAAAACAGTTTTCGATTTGGCGGAAGCCGCAGCTAGAATCAAAAAAAAATGCAAGAAAAAACAAGGCAGCAACTTTCTATTGGCATGATGCCTCCGTTTACTGACATCATTACACACAAAAAAGAGCTAAGACTAATTCCACAATTTTATTTGCAAAACCGGCCTAGCTCTCAATCTCTGATGTCATCTGCTTTTCAGAAGTAAACAAGTGAAATATAATCGTTTATATTATATTCGTATATTAAAGTAAGCAATTTGTAAAATGCTTCTTGTCACCCCTTTGACTGTGACTTCAGGCGTGTTTAATCAACACTGTTTTCCGATCCTGAATCTTTCCCGTACTCAATCTTATGAAGCAACTCTTTTAATTGTTCTGTCAGTTTATTGACATTCGTTTCCAGGGAACCGTCAGCCGGAGTACAATTGCCGTTAAATCCGTAAATTCGCCCACTTTCTAGCTCATTTAAGGAGGCTTTAATTTCTGATATCTCTTCGTCATATTTCGTCAAAACATCGATTTTTTTTTCCATGTCACATTCTCCTTTTCTAGTTTAAACGACAGATGCAAGAGAGGCAATCACATCACATCTGTCCTTATTCTCGCGAGCAAACCATCTAAGCTTTCTTCCTGATACACCCGTTAAATTCAATTTCACACTGTTGGGATAGAATGTCTCTCAATTCGATTCCCTCAAAGCAAAATGCCATTTTAACAGAGCTCCTGGGAAAATAACTTTATTAAATTAAATGATATTCCTTTAACAGGTCTTCAATCACCGTCCCTGATATTTTTTTCAGGCTCCCTTTTTCAATCAGACTGATGATGAAAGGCAACTTCAGCTCTGTGATTTTCTTTCCGTCCATCATCTTGGAAGTGGAATCCATGAGGGTTCGCACATCGTAACAGGAAGCAAAAACTTCCGGAACGCCACGATCTACATCCAGTAATGTGTAGACGGCTTCCATGGCTGTTCGCACTGAATATTCAGTAGTGAATACCGTATCCCGGACCGTATCTGCGAACTGGCCGATAAAAGCAAAGTTTACGGCCCCATCCGGCACCACCTTCGGTCGGTCTCCCTTAGTTCTTGGCATAAAGAAGGCCGTGATATAAGGCATCATGCAGGGAATACAACGGGCTGATTCAGTAGCCATTTCATGGATCTCAGATTCCGGCACCCCGATGTGATAAAGCCATTCTTCTGTGATTTCAAGGCCGGTACATTCCCGCATGGGCTTTTTAATATAATCTCCAGGAACATCAGTAAACAAACCATAGACCCAAACCACCAGCTGATCTTTTGGCTGCACTTTGAAATGGGGCTGGCGATTGACCGTGTAACTCATGAGCCACTTGGAATCTTTCACCGTAACAATCCCGCCGCTGACCACTTTTCCGTTGAAGGGGTCGCGTTTACAGACTTTTTCGATATAGGGGGGAATTCGATTGTCCAGGGTCGTAACCGTGGCTGATTCCCAATTAGTGGCGGGAATATTGGTACAAAACTTATCGGGATGGCCAAAAGCCTCGTCCTGACTTGCAATGTTTCGCCAAAGCTCCCAACATCCACCGGGGGAATTGTTGATGCCGGCAGGATGATTTTGATCTCCGAGAGAGGCTTTTTCGGTACAGCTCCCGTTGGTAATAAAAACCAGATCATCTTCGATCAAATCAATGGATTCTTCGGCGCCATTATGCGTACACATGATTCTTCTGGCCACTTTTTTATCATTCTGAATATCAAAAAGAATATTGGTCACCTGGGTGTCATATTGGAACTGAACGCCATTGCCTTCCAGATAGTTGACCATGGGAAGAATCAGCGATTCGTACTGGTTGTATTTAGTGAATTTCAAGGCTGAAAAATCAGGCAGTCCCCCGATATGATGAATGAATCGCTGAATGTAGAGCTTCATTTCCAGAGCGCTGTGCCATTCTTCAAAAGCAAACATCGTCCGCCAGTAAAGCCAGAAGTTGGAAGCGAAAAATTCTTCAGAAAAGACTTCTTCGATTTTTCGATCATACAGATCTTCATCCCGGGACATAAAGAGTTTCACAATTTCCATGGATGCTTTGTCACTGAGGGTAAACTTCCTGTCGGTATGGGCATCTTCTCCCTGATTGACGGTTGCCCGCATCAGTGAAAAATTAGGATCTTTCTTGTTCAGCCAGTAATATTCATCCAGCACCGAAGCTCCATCGATTTCTGAGGACGGGATGGACCGAAACAAATCCCATAGGCATTCAAAATGGTTTTCCATTTCCCGACCACCCCGAATGATAAAGCCCTTTTGATTGTCATAAATGCCGTCGCAGGCACCTCCTGGGAGACCAAGTTCTTCTAAAATATGAATGCGTTCACCCTTCATCTGACCGTCTCGCACCATAAAACAGGCCGCTGCCAAAGAGGCTAAACCCGACCCCACCAGATAGGCTGATTTTTTATCCGCATCTGCCGGTTTCTGAGGTCTTGCAAAAGCTTCATAATTTCCGTTGCTATAATACATCTTTTTTCCTCCAACTCTTAATGTTATTTTATTGATATTGCCATCATAGACTTTTATTCAAAGTTTTGCCATATACAAAAAGGCTCAATGTCAAAAGTTCTAACACTGTGTCCATATTGTCAAAACTTTAGACAAATCGTCTCATTGTTTAAAGTTTTGAATCACATCAATAAAATCTGCAGAAAAATTCAGTAAATCATATATTTGAAAATGCCTTCATCTCGATGGTGTTCTGAATTTTTCCAGAGCTTTTTCAATATCCCCATGAACCAAAATGCTCAATCTGTCAATAATGATCCTCGGTTCTTCTTTCATCCCCTGCTGAATCCACTCCAGCACGAGTCCTACAAAAGCATATTTGTAGAAGTGGGCAATAAAAGCTTTGTCGTCATCTCGAACTGTCATTCCCGATGCTTTTTCTTCAATAACCCCGATTAAAAGATTGTAGGTTTCATTATAAAGATATGTTTCCAGGTGCTGCCGGCTGATGGAGTGGTAGGTATTTCGGACAAATCCCCTGTTTTTCAGAACATATTCAAATATTTTTAAAAAGCCTTCCTGCCAGGTGTCATAGGTTTTTTTTCCATCCAAAGCTTTGGTGGCTTCATTGGTATAGATCCATTCCACCAGATCATAAATATCCTGGAAATGATAATAAAATGTCTGCCGATTCACTTCGCAGTCGGCAGCTACATCGATGATGGTAATTTTATCTAAAGGTTTTTTTAAAAGCAGCTTTTTCAATGAAGCAGCAAGAGCTCTTTTCGTTGTCTGTGACACTGGACACCTCCGTTTTTTTATATAATAATCTCTATTTTTATTTCAGTTTTAATGTTATTATGATATCTTTAGATAACATACTCAGCTTAGTCGGTTTCAAGTAAAATAATTATTTATTAAGAATCGTTCTTGATTTTTAATATAGTTTGTTTTATAATTAAATAAATTAAATCAACCAGGAGGATTACTTATGGCAATTGTATGGACACCAAATTTATCAGTCGGCGTAACAAGTATTGATGATCAACACAAGGTCTTGTTTGAAAAAGCAGATAAGCTTTTTGAAGCAGGCAAATCCGGTAAATCGAAAGAGATTATCGGACAGATGTTGGATTTTCTTGACAAATATACTAAACAACATTTTCATGATGAGGAAGTATACATGACAAGCATTAATTATCCAGGAATTGTGGAACAAAAAACGGCACACAAGAATTTTATAGCTGAACTCACCAAATTAAAAAAAGAATATGCAGCTTCTGGTGGAAATATCAGTCTGATTATCAATGCGAACCAGATGGTAATCAACTGGCTGACCAAACATATTTCAGTGCTGGATAAAAAAATCGGAACCTATGCCAACACTCTAAAATAAAGGAAATCAAAAAGCTGTCGGTTGGCTGTCAGTTTATGGACATAGGAAAAGACAAACCCGTGATTGAACCAACATGATTTTTCATTTCATTTGATCATCTTCAGGACAATCACGGTTGCCGTTTTATTCAAGCAATCCTGTTTTAGCTGATTGCATACCACTTCAAGTGCAGTTGGAACAAAACCGTCGAAGGCTGCATTAACAACAATCAGCATGGGATGCTTGATTCGCGCGGCCACATACTCAAGGAAGATGTATTCGGTATCCGACAGTTTTTTAACCGGTGTTTTCAGTTTATTTCCCAACCCGATCCGTTTGGCTGTCAACTCAGCCCAGATTCTCTTATCATTGACGTCTCTGACATGCAACAGTGATGCCTTCAAAAAATCCTGAACACATTCATTTCCGTACCGACGTTTCAGATCCTCAAACATAATGGCATATTCGCAATGCACTAACGCTTTCAATTCTTCTTTTTTTCCAAAATCAAACTTTCTTCGGTTGAAGAAAAAAAGCTCATCCGGCTTAAGTTTTTTACCGGTGATCATTTTCAAAAACGCATTCTTTTCATCTGAAGTTGAAAAAAGCAATTCCTGACAGGCATGTTTCTCAATTGAAAACAGTTTTTCATTCCCTCTTCGTATCCGCAACAGTGAAAAATCCTGAAAGCTATCAAGAATCTGTCCGGATTTTTTAAAAACCTCCAACATGGTCAGAGTCATGTCGTTTACCAGTGCAAAATCCTCCATAGTGAATCGTCCATTTTTCTTATTGATCAGTTCCAGGGCCCCAAAAACTTCCTTTTCATCAATGCCCAGGGGCACGGCAATGCCGGAGCTGACGGCAATACCAAGGGCGTGGCCAATCTCTTCAAAATGCACCTCCGTCTGTTTTGAATCCCGGACGAACAATGGCAGTCCTTCAAATGCACACTGTGCAGCAATACCATGCCCATTTCTCAACTTCAGTTGATAAAATCGCTCCGCCGATGGACTCTTGATAATCACGGGATAAATGTACTCCCCATCCCGGTCCTTATCCTTCAGCCAAAGAACCGCTGCCAGTGCATCTGTCACCATTAGAACTTCATCCAGGGTGGTACTGAAAAGCCGGGGTACCGAGGTACTTGCTTCAATTTTCTCCTGAAACCGCTGGATGCACTCATCATAGCTGAGATGCTTTTCCCCGGTAAAATCTTTGAATATTTTTGACTTCAATTTATTCGTGGTTTCCCGTATAACTCGGGTGCCTTCCAGGTTTCCAAATTCATCAAAATTCACTTCGTTAAAACCGTGGATATTGATGATGCGCTTGGCTGCATAGCGATTGATGGGAGCAGTGCGGCTGATATAGGAAACATAGCTTGCTTTCCGCGTGAGATCTTCAGCATGGACGATATACTCAAACCGGTCTGTTTTAAGGGCTTCTTTCTGGGTATCGTTCATCGCGTACCAACAGTAGGGCTGGGCGTTAATACAATAAGCGTTGACATCTTCTGTGAGACGGTTGATGAAAACATAGGTTGCCAGATTCCCACCTTTGGAATGACCCAGAATGTTCCGTTCTCCAGAAATACCCCGCATGTTCACATCATAAAAATTCAGAGCTTTCTGATGATGGTTGGTAACCCTTCCTATCGATGCCACCAGGCACCCTCCCCAACCCAACACAATGCTGGAAGTGTTCATTAGCTCGCATCCGCTGAAAGACACAGCCGCATTATTGCCACTGTCCTTAAATGCCAATCCGACAAAACTTGTTTTTCTTTTTTCTTTCGTATTGCCGTAGCAGCCATAGTTGTCATTCATATAACCGGTGATAACGATGTCTTCCAAATTGTCGCTGGTCGCATAGACACGGCGAAAATTTGCCTGTCTTGACTTGATGTATTTTTTTCCCTTTTCAGATCTGCTAATGAAAGCGGGATACATGGAACAACCGCATTGGTCCAGCAGATCGATATAAACATCCAGCTTCATCGGTGTTTCACGGGAGATTTGATTTTTAAATCCAGCTGGCAGATGAAAATAGGTTATTTCAAGCAGCAAGTATTTTTCAATATCCAGCAGATTGCACATTTTTAAACTCATCCACGAAGCCCTCCTTTTTTATGGTTCAATGGTTAGATCAACCAACTCACTTCTTATTTCCGCTATTTACAATTTTCCCCTGAAAGGATGAATTTTCTAGTCTTCCTGAGCTTCCTTTATAAATGAAAGCAAATCCCTGACATGCTCCTGTGTTTCTTGATCATCTGCATAGGTCAAAATCTTTTTTGCAATATTCTCCGCATTTTTGAAATCACCTAAATAGACGTAAATATCACACATGATGGTGCTGTATACTATCCGATAATCCATATAATTTTCATTTAGAGGATTTTTTAAAATTTTCATCAGTTCTTTGCAGTACTCCAAGGTCTTTTCTCTATTACCGATAAAATCATAGCAACTCACCAGAAGCGGAAGAACACCTTCTGGTTCGAAACCGGATTCAAGGCATTTTTCAAAGAGCGGAATAGCGTCATCAAAGCAGTAATACAAAAACAGAATATAACCAATGTTGTACAATAACTCGGGAGTTTCATTCATAGTCCTTGCCGTATTAAAATATTTAAGGGCATTTTCATAGTCTTCTTCGTTACAATACGCCATGCCTTTTTCAAACAGTTCATCGTAATCAGCCTTAAGTGAGGCCTTATCAATGACCGCATGGATCATTTCATCCGTTACCGTTAAATTGACGAATTCCCCGTTATATTCCTTCATGTATTGAAGAACTTTAGGAATCAATTCATTTCTGGCATAATCAGACTCACCGTACCAGACATTTGATTGACCAAACCCTCTGTCTTCACCTCCAGCAGACGCCTTTTGTATTATAAAAGTCCGCTGATCTTCAGGAAGAAGATGACAGTCTCTGGCAGCGGCGACAAAATTAAAATATAAACTGGCATTTTCATCTGTGAATGATGGCACAAACTGAGCTTCCCGGTAAGCCGTTGCGTTTTCATACCATCCGACAATTCTCGTTTCCCCATCAACAGCAGCGGCACACCAGACAATGGTGAATCTTTCTGACTGAGAGTCCTGTCTTGATATTTCCGGATCGCATTTTTCCAGATCTAAATCATCGAATGAGACAACATGACCGTTGTATTTTCGATTATAATCCATAAAATTATACGCTTCTCCTACCGTTCTGTTCTCATCTATCAGCCTTCCGCCATCTCGAGGTACATCGTCTTCAGTTATTCCCTGATAATATTTCATCCACGCGCCATTACAAAATAATATTTTCATCATTTTTTCCCAATCTTTCACTTTTAAAATTAAAGCAGTTTCCTGGACTTTCGTCTAACTCACAGCCCATAAGTCAATCAACCTTAACGGCTTAATTTTGCCGGGTTCATAAATCGTGATATCGTTATATTCGTTTACCGCTGCCTCACCATCAATATGATGTTTGTTACAGACAACCCCATCAATTGAATGCTTTTTACAATATAGCTCAATGATATAGCCTGATTTATTCTGTTCATCAAAGTATTGGTTTTGTTCATTATAGGTTTTGCGCAGGGTATGAAGTCTTTTATTCCCGGCGATCAATAAATCAATTGCATCAATATTTTTAATATACCAATCATGTACTTTTTTATAGTCGCCTGAAAATTTGTCCGTGGTTATGTTGTTTTCTAATTTCAACATTTTCAAATTGTCTTCAATTTCACATTCTAAGATGGAAATCTTTTTATTTTTATAAATATCTGACTGCAAGATATGAAACCAAAAAAAGACATGATCTTTATCTGTTAAATAAATGCCATTTCCATTTGCCTGAATATACTTGCTTTCTTTTAATTTAAAGCCTTCACTCAATATTGAGTTTGCACTCTTTTCGCTTGTCAGATGGTATAGTTTCATACTTCAACCCCAGTATATTAAATTATTCCATGATGCCGGGACGTTCTAATCCTCTTGACAAATCAGTAAAAACAGTTCTCGGGCAACACCAGTTAATTCAGCTTGATCTTCAAAAGAAAGATTGCGTATTTTTTCTATGACTGGATCATTAGAACCATATAGTGTATCTGCTTCCAGCATATTTGTCATTTGGGACGGTAACATATTTGTCAACTGATAAGCGGCTGGATTAAGGGTGATGGCAATTTTTTTATCACCTTTAACAAATTCCATCCGGTTCCCACAGGACAGACCTTGATTAAGGTCTGTCCATCCTTCTATTTTTGCCTTTTCTAATATTTTTTTCATCCTAAAACTCCTCTTCGTCCAAAATTAATCAGTATCATCAAACCGCTGTTGGGCACTTTTAATTCTATTATACCATGATTCAGGATTATTCGAATAAAAAAACATGTGGCCGTTTGATGCAACGGCTCCATGTTTTTCGTACAATACGGTTTATTTCTTATTTTTTACGATACCGACGTGTCTTCAAAAGAAACCTCGGTCTGATTTTTTGTTTTCAAATATTTTTTAAATCATTAGATAATCCTTTGTAAAATAAGCCCCTGACAGCTGGGTTTTAATGCCAGCTATCAGGGACTCATTGTTAAACATCAATCTAAAATTTAATAACTTTTGGTTCGCCAGCAAAGGATGCAATCGTTGCTACGGCATCTTTTAAATACAATACCTGTGTATTATCATCATTTGCTGAATACCTGGCCTGCAAACTCGGATAAGCATCCAGCATATGCTGTTTGGCTTCGACCCGATCATCTTCAACTGCAATAGCCTGGATACGAATCCAATTATCTCCCAGGAAAGCACAGATTTCTATTTTGGGGTTTGACAAGATCTGCTTTGAAACATCCTTTGACTTACCTGTCTGGATATAAAGTTTGCCATCAAAAATATCAATTGTACCAAAAGGACGAACCCTTGGCTGGTCTCCTTCTTCTGTTGCTAAAAAATAGGTTCCGCATTTTTTTAAATAATCATAAACTTCCTGCATGGTCTGTTCCTCCACTTTATATAAATTAAATAGTTTTTATTTCATTAGATTATATCATGGACGGCTTCAAAAACAAGCAAGTTTTTCATAAAACTAAAGTGTCAACAGATAACAAAATTCTTTTTTATCCGAAAATTCAAACTAACCTCATTCACTACTGGGGCTGATAAGAATATCGGTTCCTTCGACTTTAACCAGATAGCTGCGGGTATCTGGAACCGTAACTTTTATAAATAAGATTTTTCCTTGCTTCACCACTTTCCCTGTCCGCACATCAAATGCTGAACCGTGTCGAGGGCAGACAATCGTGTTTCCTTCCAAATTACCATCGTAGAGCGATCCTCCCATATGCGTGCATTTATTGTCAATTGCATAGTAGCCGTCTTCAAGCTTCATCAGAAGAATTTCTTTGCCCTCATAAGAGACTTTCTTCTTATGATCCATAATAAAATCAGTTGTTTGAGCAATTTTTACATAGTCCATATTAACCCATCCTTTCAATTTTTCCTTTTAAAACAACCGCCATTTCACCAATTCCTTTGGCACTCTGGTACGCCTGGACCTCATAAATCTGTTTCGCCCGGATGTCCCTCGCCGAGATGGGCAATCACCAGATTCATATCAACATAGTTTTTTTCCATCCCCATTGCATACTTTCTACCCATAATACAATTCGCATGTATATTTTTGGGAAATATTATTTCTAATAAAACAATATTAACCGTGTCTCTGCTATTTTAAATTATAGCATAATTTTTTAAAAGGCGTAACAATGATGATTTTCAAAGTAATAAAAATGAACACCCTGAAGGATTCGACTAATAATCGAATACTCCGGGGCGTTTTCTAATTCTAGTTCAGATTAACTCTCTCAAATTAGACCTTGTCAAACAAATATCCATTCTTTATCATCTTTTTATAATCTTCTACACTATTCAGAATCAATTGAGCGACAAAGCATTTTTTATTTTTTTAATTTAAACTCACCCACCATACTCTTAAGCATTTCAGCCTGGCCAGACAGTTCTTCACTGGTAGCGGCGCTTTCTTCGGCAGTAGCAGCATTGGTCTGAATCACCTGGGAAACTTGTTCGATCCCTTGAGTGATCTGCGATATTTCAGACGCCTGCTCGTTGGAAGCCTGGGCAATATCGCCAATGAAAACCGTGACTTTTTCAATATCATTCAAGATGACTTTCAAACTTTCAGCTGTTTCATCGGCAATTTTTGTTCCGATTTCGACTTTTTCAACAGAACCTTCGATCAAACCGGTAGTTTCTTGTGCGGCTTCGGCACTTCGGGCAGCCAAAGTTCGAACTTCTTCAGCAACAACTGCAAAACCCTTCCCGTGTTCTCCCGCCCGGGCAGCTTCCACTGCTGCATTCAGAGCCAGAATATTGGTCTGGAAAGCGATATCATCAATGACTTTAATAATCTTTGAGATATTATTGGATGACTCATTAATTTCTGTCATCGCAATAACCATTTTCTCCATTTGAACATTACCAACTTCCGCATTTGATCGGACATCTCCTACCAATTCAGACGCTTTATTCGCATTTGAAGCATTTTTCTTTGTTTCATCAGCGACTTCTACAATTGAAGCAGTCAATTCTTCAACTGAGCTAGCCTGTTCGGTCGTTCCCTGAGCTAATTCCTGTCCACCCTCAGAAATTTGTCGAGCACCGATTTCAACTTGTCCGGCTGCAACATCAATGTCAGTCATGATATTACTTAGATCTGAGATGATCTGATTCAAGGAATTTTTGATACCTAAAAAATCTCCCAGATACTCTGTTCGGATTTCCTGATTTAGATTTTTCTGTCCAATTCCTTCTAGCGTACTGGTAATTTCATTAACATAACGCTGTAAAAACTTAACGGTTTGGTTCATATCCTCTTTAATTTTACCGTTTTGACCGTTATAATTACCTTGCATAGAAGTGCTTAAATTCCCCCTTGACAATTCGTTCAATACACTTGAAGCTTCCTGTATCGGCGCGATTACGGCATCCAAAGTATTATTGAAGCCTCTAATGACCTCAGCAAAGTCTCCCTGGAATTTTGATACATCCCCACGGTTATCCAAATCCCCTTCAACGGCAGCACCGGCCATTTGTTCGGTTTCTTCAATCATCGCTCTAATGGTTTCCATCATTTCGATCAAGCCCGGTGTTAAATGATCATTCTCACATTGTCTTCCAATATTTTTCAAGAAATCCAAATCTATGGGATCTCCTTTGGCAATATTACTAACAATTCTTACAATGTTAACCATCACATCTTGAACATCATTGATATATCCTGAAATTTCACCATAAATACCCTGGTAACTTCCATTTATTTTTTGAGAATAATCATTCACACTCATCAACGATAAAACTCTATTTCCTTCTTCAAGAGCGCTTAACCCATCAATACAAGTATTTATGTTTTTATTGATGATATCGAAATCTCCATTAAGTGTTTTGGTTACTTTTGGTGGGATCTCACCCTTGCCGATACGGTTAAGATAGTCCCCTGCAATTATAAACGGATCGACCACTGCCGCTAAAGTATTATTGAACCCTTCAATAATTTTTTTATATCCGCCTTTGAATACACCAACATCGCCTCTGATGGAAAGCCTGCCATCTACAACAGATTTTGTCAGCATTTCTGATTCAGAAATCAATTTTTTCAGTTCAACCACTACATTTTCCAGACTGATCGATAAAACATCTTTTTCTGATTTTGGAACTACCACTGCGGAAAGATCACCTTGAGCTATCATATTCGCAACATTTGCCTGTTTTCCAATATTTTCAGCAATGTCGCAAAAACACTTTCCAAGAATTCCAAGCTCATCATTTCGTTCAAGAATATGTTTATCCACGTCTATGTCAGTGTCCCCTTCAATTAATAATTCTGCTTCCTTAGTTATTAATTCGAGTGGTATTGATATCGATTTTTTTATAATCATGAATAGTATAAAAAACATTATCAGACAGATCACAACGATCATTCCGATTAGAATTGGTATGTAAGAATGCGCTTCATTAATAACGGCGTTCGCGTCCATCTCTACATCCATAACACCTACTACCGCTCCCTTTGAGTCAACTATCGGGGCATAGCTTGTAATCAAATAGCCTCCGTTTTCCTCACCATAGTCAACTGGACCACTAAACCGTCCCTTTCCCGTTTTAAGTACAATTGCCGGATCTTCGCTGGATGTGCTGATCGGCACAACGTAACCAAGGTCTCGTTCTTTTGTAATACCATTTGCATTGGATACACCTGAAACGATGGTTTTGTAATTATCAGCTTCTTTGACGAAAGCAAATAGGTTAGCCGATTCTTGATCAGTTTTAACATCATTGAATGTCTTCTGAAGACTATCATAATATGTATCTTTCTGTCCCGTCCTGCTGTATTCCCCCAGTTTATCACCATCAATATTACTGGCCATTGTCTGAGCAATGCTAAGAGCATTATTACCCGCCTGATCAACCGAATTACTATAATAATTGGAATAGCTGAATAGACCTACTGCGGTTGTGCTGATTAATATCAGACTCATGCTGATAATAAGAAGTTTTGAACCAATCGTTCGTTTTTTCATGTATTATTGTCTCCTCTATGATTTTTTTTGAATCTGCTTATCCTAATTTTTTATAACGGAGATTTTGTCCGATTTTTGACGAAAAAAATGGACGAATCGATAATCAATTATCTTCTTTTTTTATAAAATTCTTGTTTATCTTCATCTCTATTATGAAAATTCATCAACTGGCAATAAAATTATAAAGGTTATTGTTACAACAATGTCAACACAAATCACTAATAATTTAATAAAAGGAGATCGGTACCTGTAAACGTAATGCCATTTCACCATCCTTTTCTCCCCTAGTCCGGATACCGGTGATTGTCTCACAAAGATAATCACCAACTATCTTATAATCATGTTCTGCTATATAATTCAACAATCGATTGATATAATCCTTTTCTTTATAGAAGTTATCACAATAGATACACAAATAGTTGCCAGGTTGAATGGTAGCAATCAGTTTGTCAGATACAAAATCATTGTCCACGAAAAAAAATAATTCAGTGGAAAGGAAAGTCTTCTGAAACAGATATTTATTTCTAATTATTTTTCCCATATTCCAACAATAGATTTGGGGAAGCCGATCAAAGCAAGCTTTTTTCTTGAGTTTCTTTAACATTTTTCCATATACTTCCAGATCATAACTGTAAATATTTTCTTTTATATCCATATAATAAATCATACGTCGGGGTATATACTCCAAAATAATTGTTCCATCTGGCGGCATATTCTGAAAGCGGTTCAAATTTTCGATACTTCTTTCAATTCCTCGGCTCTGTATCTGTAATTCTTTAATTTCATAAGAAATAATATTCTGCTGCTTTTCCAGGAACTCCTCCAGATAATCAATTTCCGGATTTTCCAAGTGGATTTTTATTTCTTTAAGGCTCATTCCCAATCTTTTTAAATGTTGAATAATATCCAACACAGCACATTGGCATATGTCATAATAGCGGTAATTATTTTCTCCCCTGAAGCAAGGTTTAAGCAGGCCAATTTTATCATAGAGACGCAATGTCTGTTCCGATATATGATTAAGTTGGGCCATTTCTCCAATTGACAATTGTTTTATTGTTCTCACCTCCTTATGCATTGCAAACATTGTTCCTGCTATAAGGTTTTTCAGTAATTTAATGCGAATCGACGATATTTTTATGAAATTATATACTGGACGAAAAACAGTTGAAATTATACATTAGAGATCAGGCACCGCATGTTCACATTAAAAATTATTGTAATTTTAAAACATCGATTTTGCCTTCACTAATTGTTGCCTCCTTTACAATATTCTTTATTCGAATCAGTTTATCATAAACTGATCAAACTTGTTTTTAAAATTTTGGGCGCAAAAAAAAGATGGATAATACTAATAATTAGCCATCTTTTTCATATATAATTCTCCTTTATCTTCATCAGGGTTATAAAGATCAACTTATAATAAAAGTATAAAGGTTATTGCAACAATAATGTCAATATAAATTCTTCGGAATTTTGCAAATTATCACTCGGATACTTAGCCAGTTAATACCTGCATCATTGGTAAATCTCACACGCTTCCAGTTCGGTATCTTTATATTATTATACCGTGCCATCGAAGTCAATACTGATATTTCCGCTGTGGGTTGATGCATTCAGATGCCTGGTACCGCTTGTGGAATTGGAAATATTCTTATTTCCGCTGTTCGTATCAGCAGTGATTGAATAGTCCGCTGCGTTTCCGGCAATGCTCCCTGAAATATTTCCACTGGAAGCTTTCATGCTAACATCATTCCCGGCAAGCCCTTTAAACGTGATTTTCCCGCTGTTCGTCTCCAAGGCAATCTTTCCATCGGACTTCGTTTTCACGACATTCAAATTGCCACTGCCTACCAGAATGGATAAATTACCCGTGATCTGTCCCGAATTGAGTCCGATATTTCCGCTGTTGGCCGTGAGTTCACAATCGTTGTTGGTACTGATATTTTCAACTTTAATATCCCCGCTTTTGGCATCGACAACGATTGCGCCATCAACCGAAATATCCGTCAGCTTAAGTGTTCCGCTGGAAGAATTGATCGTCAGCCCCTTGGAAAGTTTAAGCTTTGATGCCTCGACAGAGCCGCTGGCAGTCGCCGCCTCAACAGAACCCATATATTTGGACGGCACGGAAATCGTGAGTTTCCGGTCCTGAGTATCAAAATTGATGCCAAGGTGGATATAATCAAACCATTTTTTACTCGATTCATAATTTACCGTCAGATTTCCATCCGCAGATCGTTCGATATCGTAGGTTTCATCGTCATTTTCAAAGTAATCAATTTTGATCTCATCCGAATCCGCTCCCACCAAAACCACATTGCAGCTCTCAACATCCACGGTTAAAGCATTAATATCACCGGCATTGAAAGTCTCCGTTTTTTCTTCAAATGGTTTCTCCGTGCTAAGTGACTGCCAGTTAAACCCGGCGATGGTAAAACCGGCAATCGCCAGAACAAAACCAGTGCCGATTAATGCTCCTGCAGTGATTAAAAGTGTTCTAGTTATTGATTTCATACTCAACCTCCCGTGTGATAAATAATGACTTAACCCAGCGCAGAAACAGTCCCGTGAGTTTTACAAGCCAGACCGATAGTGCCGTTACGCCGAAAAATGCGAGAATGCCGATTCCACCGCATATCAGACCGGATCCCAAAATAAACAAACTGGCTGCAAAATTCTGGAATAAGCAAAACAAGCCACCAAAAANCCCGGCTANCCCGCTGAGTACAAGAGCCGCCACTGTCGCATAAAGAGAAATGATCACCGCCCACACAGAAACATATACCGATAGAATCACGACTACAAAAGCGGCAAGAAGCATAAACCACAAGGGGAACCCTAGAACAAGCAGTACAATTTCCCAGGTTTTGAGCCGGGTTTTTGGCCTCATTTTAGTTTTCATCAAAGTAGTCAATGGCAACTCGAGCATCGTTTCTTTAACGATATCGTCAATATTCCCCATAGCGGCAACCGCCGCCTCTTCACTCATGCCGTCCTCACTCCGATCATCGATCATTTCCAAATAGAAACTCCTAGTTTTTTCGACTTCATTTTCCGGAAGCCCGGCAAGCTTTTTTTCAAGACAGGATAAAAATTCAGTTTTATTCATTGTCAGAAGACCTCATTTCTTCAGTTATAAAATTATACACCGTCGTCACCTCTTTCCAGCTTTCAAGAAAAGTCCTGATCTTTTCCCTGCCGGCATCAGTTATTTTATAGTACTTGCGCAACCGTCCGTTATGTTCAACTGAATAGACATTTAGACAATCATTTGACTCCAGCCTTTTCAATATCGGGTATAGTGTTGATTCGGAAATTTCCAAATAAGGACTTGCATCCTTGATGATCTGATAACCATAAGAATCCCCTCGATTGAGAACGGTGAGCACGCATGTTTCCAACAGCCCTTTTTTTAATTGGACGTCCATAA
>JGI24143J45723_1000126_pt1 | contig 39623 bp, 23 predicted proteins | sample BarGraIncu00432A_FD_45723 | JGI IMG/M metagenome (IMG submission 45723) | reverse complement strand
GGCGGGGGAGGGGCGGGGTGAGGGGGGATGTGCCACTCTTTGTGGAGTTGGCAACTTCACCGCCCCCGCTCCCTCCCGTTCAAGGAGAAGGAGCCTTCTTAACGGCAGGCGGGAGCGGGTAGGGCGAGAGTGCTGCTAACTGTGCGGTTACTATCAAGCCTTAAAAAACCAGCGAATAACAGCTCACGCCAAGCTCATAAGGATAACTACGATGACAAGAGAAGAAGCAGTCAAGAAGATCATCTTTGCCATGGACGTGAAAGAGTTTAGCGACGTGCAGTGGTGGGCGGAGCAGCTTTCCGGGCACGTCGGCATGTTCAAGGTAGGCAAGCAGCTCTACACCGCCTGCGGTCCCGCCTCGGTTCGCATGATACAGAAATGCGGCGGCGAGGTGTTCCTGGACCTCAAGTACCACGATATCCCGAACACGGTCGCTATGGCGGCCCTGGAAGCGGCGAACCTCGGGGTGCAACTGTGCGATCTGCATGCCATGGGTGGTCTGGAGATGATGAGCACCACCATGGAGACCCTGGACAAGAACTTCAGCGGCTGCAATCCGCGTCCGCGCGTGCTTGCCATCACCGTGCTCACCTCCTCCAACGAGGAGACCCTGCGTGGCATCGGCATCAACATACCGGTTCCCGAGATGGTAGTAAAGCTTGCCAAGCTTGCCCAGCAGGCTGGAGTTGACGGCGTGGTTGCCTCCCCGCAGGAAGTCGAGCTGATCCGCGAGGCCTGCGGCCGTGACTTCCTGGTAGTGACCCCCGGCGTGCGCCCCTCCTTCGCCGCTACCAACGACCAGAAGCGGATCATGACCCCCGCCGACGCAGTAAAGGCAGGAGCCGACTACCTGGTAATCGGCCGCCCCATCGCCGCCGCGAAAGATCCCGTTCAGGCAGCGCAGGCAATCGTAGACGAGATCGTCGCAGGCTAATACTTGTGCAAACTCTCCCTCCCCTTCAAGGTGAGGGCAGGGGTGGGGATGGGGGCAGCCTCTACCCAAACCCCAATAAAAGGAGCTTCACCCATAAGGTCCCACGTGTCCCTTATGGCTGCAAGCTCCGCAGTTTTTTAAAGGATACGTATGCAATCAAAAGAAGAAATCATTTACGGTCTCAACTCCGTCATGGAAGCACTGCGCGGCACCCGCCAGGTCTTCGAGCTGTTCCTGGCCGGCTCCAGCGCCGACAAGCGGATGGAAAAACTCCTGAAGCTTGCCGCCGAGCGCAAGGTTCCGGTACGCCAGCGCGAGAAGGCCGACCTGACGCGGCTTTGCGGCATCGACCATCACCAGGGTGTCGCCCTCAAGGTGGAGCCGTTTCCCTACGCCGACCTGGACGATATCCTGGCTGACCTGAAGGGGACCAGTGACGGCCTCATCCTCGTCCTCGACTCCGTGCAGGACCCCCACAACCTGGGAGCGCTGATCCGGAGTGCGGCCTGTGCGGGCGCCCACGCGGTCGTCATCCCCAAGGACCGCGCGGCAGGAGTCACCGCCGCGGCCGAGAAGGCGTCAGCAGGAGCCAGCGAGACCATCGCGGTGGCACAGGTGACCAACATATCCAAGGCGCTGGAGGATTTGAAGGCGGCCGGCTTCTGGATCTTCGGAGCGGACGGTTCCGCCCGGCGCAACCTTTACCAGCAGGACCTCACCGGGCCGGTTGCACTCGTGATAGGCGGGGAGGGTGGCGGCATCCGGCCGCTGGTGCGCAAAGGGTGCGACGAAGTCGTCTCTATCCCGATGCAGGGAGGCGTCAACTCACTGAACGCGTCAGTCGCCGGCGGGATATTACTCTTTGAAGTCGTACGTCAAAGGATGACCGGGAAAAAAGGTTAGACCTGGGAATATTTATGTTGACGCCGGAAGGAAGTTCCGGTATATATCTATGACTACTGAGTGACGCGGGGTGGAGCAGTCTGGTAGCTCGTCGGGCTCATAACCCGAAGGTCACAGGTTCAAATCCTGTCCCCGCAACCAAAACATTACAGGGCATCTAGCTAATACAGCTGGGTGCCTTTTTTGTATTTGAAACCGATTCAGTACGGAATCCGCAGCATCAGTCCTTCTTACCGTAAATGTTTTCCTTGAAACGCCTATCCTGAGCAAGACCTCCTGAACGGCATCTGCCAGCGCTCCCCTCGCCATCTTTCTCTTTGCGGTTCAATAATTGTTTAAATATTTCGGCCGGTTATCCGATAGGTTCTATAATGGTATTCCGGTCATTGAACTCTTGGGGCACTTGTGGCATCACCAGGTGTTTGCAGAGCCCCCCTAACAGTGATACTCTGCGGCTTCAGACAGTTTTAGAGATAACCGCAAAAAACAGATACTCTCACGTTGGCTCCGCCTTCGTCTGGAGACTGCATGAACTCCATGACATCCAAAACTTTTTCCGCCGGCCTGTTACGGGCAGTTACCCTGATTGCCTTGCTGCTTTCTGCAGGCAACTGCCTGGCAACCTCTTCCGAAATCCCCGGCACTCCAAAATCAATCCGCGTGGTCATGGACGACAATTATCCGCCTTATGCTTTCCGAGACGACCGCGGGCAGCTGAAAGGCATTCTTGTCGACCAGTGGGGACTCTGGGGAAAGAAAACCGGCATCCATGCCGACCTAACCGGAGCGGACTGGTCCATAGCGCAGCGACGCATGCAGGCGGGCGAGTTCGATGTGATCGACACCATCTTCCGCAACGAGAGTCGCGATGAAATATATGACTTCAGTAAACCCTACGCGGATATTGCCGTGCCGCTTTTTTTCCACGCGGACATCTCCGGCATCAGAGGGCCGGACGATGCCAGGGGCTTCATGGTGGCTGCCAAGGCAGGCGGCAACGTCCTCGATGTGCTCAGGAAGCATGGCGTCACCGACATTGTCGAATACCCAAGCTACGAGAAAATCATTCAGGCGGCACGTGACGGCAAGGTAAAGGTGTTTACCGTTGATCGCCCCCCGGCCTTGTATTATCTGAACAAAATGGGGATTCAGAATGATTTTCGCGCAACTGAGCCTCTCTATCACGGGGAGTTTCACCGGGCTGTCCTGAAAGGCCATGCAGGGCTTCTGGCTTTCGTGGAGCATGGATTCGCCTCCATTGAAAAGACGGAATATCAGACCATAGATAAGCGCTGGATGGGATCTTCCCTTGCCTCGGCACCCTATTTCCGTTACCTGTTGTATGGTTTCGCTGCCATCTCGGCTCTGGTGCTGTTGCTGGCTTCATGGCTCTGGATGCTCAGGCGGGCGGTATCCAGAAAAACCCGTGAACTGACGGAACGCGTTCAACACCACCGGTCCATCCTGCAACTGGCCATGGACGGCATCTGGCTGATGGACACCGGGGGATACCTGCTGGAAGTCAACGATTCCTATTGCCGGATGAGCGGGTACAGTGAGCAGGAACTGCTTGCCATGCACATTTCCGACCTGGAAGCCACCGAGAATGGGGATGAAACCGCCGCCCGCATCCGGAAAATCATGGCGCAGGGCGAGGACCGGTTCGAGTCGCGTCATCGCAGCAAGGACGGCGGAGTTTACGAAGTCGAAATCAGCGTCCAGTTTCGATCCGTCAACGGCGGCCATCTGGTGGTGTTCATTCACGATATCACCGAGCGCAAGCTGAGGGAGAACGCGACTCGACAGGCGGATATCCTGCTCCAGTTGGCCAGCACCCATACCGATCTCCATACCTGCATGTCCGCGTTGACGGCATCCCTGCAGAACTGGTCGGGTTGCGAGGCGGTGGGCATCCGCCTGCTCGACTGGAACGCCTTTCCCTATTTTGAGACCCGTGGTTTCCCCTTCGAGCACTTGCAAGCCGAGCAGCGGCTCTGTAATGGCCCTAACGGCAAGCTCCTGAGAGATGAGGCAGGAANCCCCGTCCCCGACTGCATGTGCGGCGAAATCCTCGGCGGGTGCTTCAATCCTGCCCTGCCGTTCTTCACCGCCCGGGGAAGTTTCTGGTCGAATAATTCCTCCGCCCAACTCGCCGGTACCGCTCACTCTGAACGACAGGCGCGCCACCGCAACCGATGCGCCTTTGAAGGATATGACTCGGTGGCGCTGATTCCGATGCACGCCGGCGATCAGATCGTGGGACTGATGCAGTTCATCGACCGGCGCAAGTATCGCTTCACGCCCGCTGTCATCGAAATTCTTGAGGCAATGGCGGACAATGTGGCCCTCACGCTGGTTCGGCGCCAGATCGAGGACGAACTGTTTAAAAGTGAGAACCATTTTCGCACCTTGGTGGATACCATCCCCGACCTGATTTGGCTCAAGGATGTCGAGGGAGTGTACCTGTCCTGCAATGCGATGTTCGAGAGTTTCTTCGGTGCGAGTGAAGCCGACATCATCGGTAAAACCGACTACGAATTTGTCAGCCGGGAACTCGCGGACTCCTTTCGTGAGCATGACCGCAAATCAATGGCGGCGGACGAACCGAGCAGCAACGAAGAGTGGGTTACTTTTGGCAGCGACGGGCATCGCGCCCTGTTGTACACCACGAAAACGCCGATGAAAGATGCCGGGGGAAGGCTGATCGGCGTACTCGGCATCGGGCGCGACATTACCGAACTCAAGCTGGCAGTGGAGGCCGTGAGTGAGAGCGAGAACCGGCTTCGATACGCCCTGGAAGGAACCAACGACGGCTTATGGGATGTGCAGTTCGACAGCGGCAGAACCTATTTGAGCCCCCGGGGCTGCGAAATACTAGGTTATGCCGAGGGTGAGATTAACGATGTAGTCGGGGCCTGGTCGGACCTGGTGCATCCCGATGACCTGCAAATCACTGAGGAGAGGCTGCGGGCCCATATCGACGGCCGGGTCCCTCTTTTCGAGGTTGAGCAGCGGCTGCGGACCAAATCGGGCGACTGGAAATGGATACACACCCGCGGGAAGGTGGTCGAACGGGATAAGGACGGAGCCCCGTTGCGCATAACGGGGACACATTCGGACATCAGCGACAAGAAAATACTCGAATCCCAACTTCATCAAGCTCAGAAGATGGAGTCAGTCGGGCAACTTGCCGGTGGCGTTGCCCACGATTTCAACAACATGCTGGGGGTCATCATCGGTTACTCCGAACTGGCGCTGATGCGTCTGGACCCTTCCCAGCCGGTCTATGCCAGCCTCATCGAGATCCGCTCTGCAGCGGAACGCTCCGCCGACCTCACCCGTCAACTGCTGGCCTTCGCCCGCAAACAGACCATTGCCCCCAAGGTCATCGACCTGAACGATGTCGTTACCGGAATGCTCAAGATGCTGCAGCGTCTGATAGGCGAGCAGATCAATCTCAACTGGCATCCTGCGCCGGACATTTGGCCCATCAAGGTAGACCCGTCCCAGGTGGACCAGATACTGGCCAATCTCTGCGTCAACGCCCGGAATGCCATCACCGCGGTAGGCAGGATAACAATAGCGACGGGAAACAGCTCCTTTGACGCCAATGACTGCGCCCCCCAGACGGCTGTCGACTCGGGGGAGTATGTCCGCCTTGTGGTAAGCGACGATGGTTGCGGCATGGACGAAGAAACAAAAGTCCACATCTTCGAACCGTTCTATACCACCAAAGAGGTCGGGGAGGGGACCGGACTCGGGCTCGCCACGGTATACGGAATCGTCAAGCAGAATAACGGATTCATCAGCGTCGCTAGTGAACCCGGTCGGGGAACCGCCTTCACGATCTACCTCCCACGCCATGCAGGCGAGAGTGAACAGGCCTCCAAAGCCGCTGTAGCCGAAGCTCTCCCCCGCGGCAGGGAGACCATCATGCTGGTGGAGGATGAACCGACCATTCTGATGATGGCCGCCGTGATACTTGAAGGGCAGGGCTACACGGTAGTATCGGCCGGGACAGCAGGTGAGGCGATCCGCCTGTTCAGGGAGCAAGCAGGAAGGATTCACCTGCTGATGTCGGATGTGGTAATGCCGGATATGAACGGCCGCGACCTGTTTAAGGAGCTTCAGTCGACCAATCCGCAGCTTAAATGCCTGTTCATGTCCGGTTATACAGCCGACATCATCGCCCACCACGGCGTGCTGAACGAAGGAGTGAACTTTATCCAGAAACCATTTTCGTTACTGGATCTGGCAAAAAAGGTTCGGGCAGTTTTGGACGGTATTTGATGCGAACTGTTTAGTGCCGTAAATTCCCGGCGCTCAGTTCATATTCGACTTACGCTGCCTTGCCTTTAGTTATGGATGGCGCATGCGGAATCCCGAGTAAGCCGTCAATGGACAGGTCATCGTCAATCAAAGGCCAATGGATGCCGTATCCAGAAGGGGAGATTTCAAACTTGGCACGTTCCATAGGGCTGGCCGTCAATAGACGACAGGAAATATCAGCAAGTGCAAAGGAGTGTGCTTGCCCGCCCACTTTGACCAAAAGAATGTCTCCATCAAATGAAACCTCCTCCACCTCGTGTTGTTTTTTCATTCCCGTCCCTCATTGTGGAATCTGTCCCATTCCGTCTCGATGAAATCGAAATATTCGAAAATAATTTTCTTAACTTCCCGTTTAGCTGTATGCCTCCTCAATAGCAAAATTTCTCGGTCGAGCCAATACTTGCATTCCATATCGCCTTTTCGGCAGTGTAGGTGGATCGGTTCATTCCCTTCGTTTGCGTAGAAGAAGAACCGCCAGCCGAGAACTAATAGTATGGTCGGCATGAAAAGCCTCCGCTAGGATGGCGCTGGCCGGAGAAGCATTAGTGAACCCAAAGACACCTCCGGTGCAATGCTAAGTCAAGAAGCCAAGCGGCAGGTTGCTGTCTTCCCTCCTGAGCCTGGGTTGGCGGGATACCGGCATGTGCGCGGCACGGGGCGGGATAGGAGCTTGGACGGGAGAGCGGGAATGCCGAGGGATGCAGGTCGACATTTCGGAAAGCCGGGAGCGGCAATAAAAATGTCCTTGAAAGACGGAAAAAAGCAGTTATAAGAATACTCTAATGTAATCTTAGTAAAAACCACCTTTAGGAGGTGCAAATGACTGTGCAAGTTCCCGTTCCCATGCTGCTCTGCTTGAACGCTCTGGCTTCGCTCGGCCCCGCGGAGGCCGTGGCCATGAAAGACAGTGTCATCGACGCGCTCACCAACCACCCCTTCTTCAAGGACATCCCGCTGGACCCATTGGCCGCGGCGGGGACGAACCTTGAGGAAAGCGTCAGGCTCACCGGTGCAGGGGACCGCTCCAGGATCCCGGACCGCAGCACGCATCTTGCCCGCGTCATCAAGGAACTCACCAGGGTTGCTTTTCACGTTCAGTTGCAGGCAATAGACGAGGAAAGCCAGTTGCATACTTCCGGCCTTCCGCTCGCCGAGCGCCGCACCAGGGCCACCAGCAAGGCACCCCGGGTACCCGTAACGGTCCTTACCGGGCTCGAGGCGATAAACCTTGATGCTCCGGGTGAGGTCATGGTCAGTGCCGACAGCCAGGACAGTGCCTTTGGCTACCACTTCCAGTTCACCAAACTGGACCCGTCGGTCGAAGGGAGTTGGGTCGATGACGCTCCTGGTCCTCATAGGGGGTGCAAGAAGATCGTTATCCGGGGGCTCGATTCACTCAACAGATATTCCTTCAGAGGAAGAGGGATTGGGGACGGAGAACCTGGCCCGTGGTCCAAACCCGTCACCATATCGGTTACCTGATCGAAAAAGTCAGCATGGGCCCCACGACAACGTGGGGCCCGTCGTATCCTCATGTACATGCCACCCCTGCAAGACCGTTCCCCAAGGTTGCGGCAGAGGCTGCCGATGTTTTAAACTCACACTCTCCCTTCCTTAATAGCGGTGGTCACCCGGTTAGTTAACACCCTTCCTTCTTTAATAGCGGTGGTCACCCGGTTAGTTAACACCCTTCCTTCTTTAATAGCGGTGGTCACCCGGTTAGTTAACACCTTCCCTTCCTTAATAGCGGTGGTCACCCGGTTAGTTAACACCCTTCGTTCTTTAATAGCGGTGGTCACCCGGTTAGTTAACTCCCTCCCTTCCTTAATAGCGGTGCTCACCCGGTTAGTTAACTCGCTCCCTTCCTTAATAGCGGCCTCACCCGGCTAGTTAACTCGCTCCCTTCCTTAATAGCGGTGCTCACCCGGTTAGTTAACTCGCTCCCTTCCTTAATAGCGGTGCTCACCCGGTTAGTTAACTCGCTCCCTTCCTTAATAGCGGCGCTTACCTGGTTAGTTAACTCCTTCCCTTCCTTAATAGCGGTGCTCACCCGGTTAGTTAACTCCCTCCCTTCCTTAATAGCGGTGCTCAACTCGTTAGTTAACTCCTTCCCTTCCTTAATAGCGGTGCCCATCCGATTTCTTAACTTCTCCCCATCCTTAATAGCGGTGCTCACCCGGTTGCTTAACTGCTCCCCTTCCTTACCAGCGGCGAGCATCCGGTTATTAAACTCCACGCCGTCCTTGATAGCGGAGACAGTGTCCCTGCCTGGTAAATCGCACTCCTGAAAAAATAACACTCCCAACTTCATCAGGCCGGCGCGTTTTCTTGAAGATATGCCTCAATGACGGCAACTGCTGCATACCCGTGGCTAAGCCGTTACCTTGGAACAAGGGAGGGAAGCCAGGGACACCTGGAAGCAGGAGACAGTACCGCACTGAGCCGCAACGAGGTTGAAGTTGCGGCAAAACTGCCGCAATATTTGTATTATCTAACTTTTATGGATGCAGTAAAATGCGAAAAGAGTCCCCGTTTTCCGAGGCAATAGGGGGTGCATTATGTTTTCGATATATGTTTTATCCGCATTTATGGCAGGTGTTTTAATATTTCCAATACTATTTATAACTGGATGCATTGTAAAAGACCTAGCCAGAAAGTCACTATTAAAAAAAATCGATTGTCCAGAGTGCCATGCAACAATCAGCATAAATGAGCTGTGTCCTTTTTGCACAGATGGACTTGTTTCGCCGGCCCAAGAGAATTAAACTACAGATTCATCGCAAACCATATAGTTAGATTCAAAGGGTTTGTCCAATCTGCTTAGAGACGTTGGATAGGATACTCGTCAAGGTACGGTTGCCCTCCCGCGCATTCTGGCAGGGAAAACCGGCACAACACTACCTCGGAATTCGGATCGCAAACCCCAGATGATTGGCGGTTGGTGTAGTAGTAAAGCCTCCCGGGACCGTATGCTCCCGGAGGCTTTTTTTGTCGTAGGTCGTCCTCTCCACCAAATGAACTGCGGTAGGATCGGGCCAAAGTAACCCGCTGTAATAGTTGAATTAAAGCCGAAAAGGGCATCTGTTTGATCCTTAGAAACATGTTTTTGCCGGCAAAAAGGGGCCAATAAGGAGTGGAAATGTGGGGCGAGGCTGCCGGCTCCGAATCGGTTTCCCGGGGGACAAACATCATCGGTATTTCAATTAGCGGAAGCAAGTAGAAGCTGGTTGAGCTTCAGAAGTGCTGTGAAGCCGGTGAACGCACGATCAGGCAATGTAAGCCTGAGTATGTTGAGTATCAGAAAGTCTGATGAAGTGGGATTATTGCCGATTGAGATGACGAAAGTGGACATAAGAGCTTTGATCGAGCCGGGACCCGTGGGCAGTTGACGAAAGCTGATGAAAGAAGGCGGCACAACCACACCGGCGACAGCGGTCAAGCCGCTGCGCCTAGCGTTGGCATGATGGCTCCACTCACAAGCACAAACGAAAAAGGAAAAATATGAACAGACAAAAAATTGCAAGTTTCAACGTCTTGTTTGTTGCCGGCTTCGGTCCAGTTGTTAAAGACACGCTTCAACACAGTTCCTGTCTGTCGACGCCAGAATACGGAGAAAGTAGTAGAGTCGATGTCACCCACGGCTTATGCCTGGTTCGCGCATTGCAACAAATCTGCCACCAAAATACGCCTATCTATATGCTGGTCGGCTTATTGCGCAGGCCTGAGAGTTCGGTTAGCATTGTCTAACTGAACTCGGCCAGGAAACTTCGAGATCAGTATAGCCATAAGGGAACTGGCTGGTAACGTTCAGCGGCTTTAAAGACAAAAGAATAGCAGCGGGACAAAAACAGCGTAAACGCTTAAGCGGATGTGCCGCGTACCACCCGGGCGGCTAACAGCCGTCTGGTTGATTAGGGCAGGAGGAAAGATGACCATTTGCCGAAGATGCAACGGAGAACGGACGATTGTGTGCCCGAAGTGCATCATCAGAAGGATAACGGGTCTCACGGGTAGCAGCACTGAGGATGCCTGTTGCGACGGCTGCCATGGCTACGGCGAAATCGGTTGTCCAGCCTGCGAGGGAACCGGTCTGAGCCATGATGGATTCTAGGATTACCGGCAGCACCCTGCGACCCCGACAAACCGCTCTGCACGCTCACCGCATTAAAAAAGGAGTCAATCGTCATGACATGTCACGGAATCATAAATAGAATCAGGAAGGAACTTGAGGCGCGGGCGGCAAGCCACGGCGTCTGCGTAGCGGCCGTGGTGGCCGCAAACATGACCAGTCCCTCGGCGAGTCAGCCCCTCGGCGAGCCAGTCCCTCGGCGAGCCAGTCCCTGGTGCCGCTGCGGGCGACGTCCCCCCTTGCCCCGGACCTGAGGCACAAAAAAGGACTCACAGTGATTGACACCTATTATAAATGTAAGGTGTCAATTTATAGGGAGTAGGGGAGGGTGGCCAATAGTCCTCATAACCCAATGGTGACAGGTCAAATCTCGTCCCGCGACCAAAACGTAACAAGGCACCCGACTCTTTCAACCGGATGCCTTGTTTGGTAGTCAAAAGAGTTACTATCCCCGCACCCCCTCTATTTCTTTGACAACGCCAGACAATGCATTAAACTTTGCCAATCACGCCTGCTCAAAGGAGATGGTATGAGCTGGCCTGTCGCTATGCAAAACGCCCGGAAAGCACTGGACTCCCCTCTCATTCCGTCTTCACTGGAACTCATCTCCCTGATCAAGCAAGTGAATCCAACGACTGTCTCCCTGTCCGGGGCTGAGCGCGAACTGGGATACGCGATGAAGTCGAGTCTGCAGAATCTACTTTTGGAACAGTACGGGGAGGCCTTCTGCCTCGACCCCCATCCCCTGAACCCAAACATCGTCCTGATCCAGCACGCGGCCCTTCCTTCCATCGATGCCTGCCACGCCGAGTTGGCTGCCCTTTCCTGCAAGGCCCTCATTTGTGTTGCCCCCCACGACCCGGCGCCTGCTGCCAAAGAATCCTCGCGGAAACCCCGCAAAGTGAAGAGGGATGGAGCCGCCGACGGCAACTCCCCGCCGGACGTCTTGAAAAGGGCTCAACTGCTCCTTGCCGAATACGATTTCGCTGCAGCGGAAGAACTTTTGTGCGGCCTCAGGATCTCGGACTGTGACGATCTGGTGTTCGTCGAGCAGGCAGCCCGTGTGCTCCTGGAAGAAATCGGAGCCTACCAGCAGGCCATCGAACTGCTATTGGCACAGCAGAACCAGTTCCTGCGCGATTCGAGGCTCCGCGTCCTGCTGGCCCGGGCTTATCACCTAAGCGGTGCACTGCCCGAGGCCAGGGCCATTTTTGACGACTTGCACCAGGGCGAACTCGACAAGGAGGCGCTGGTCGCCTATGCCGACATAGCCCATAAAGACGGCAACCCACTGCTGGCCCAGAAACTATTGAAGGCGGCTGGGGAAACACGCGGTTACGCGGTGAGCCTGGATAGCCTGAATCAGGAGGTCGAGTCGGTCTTGCACGCGCAGGCCGAACCGCTACTGCAGCGGGCCTTTTGGGCGCTGAACGGCGCGGACAGGTCGAAGGCGGAGCATCTGGCGCGCGAGGTGCTCCAGTTCTGCCCGAACCACCAAAGGGCGCGCGAGATGGTAGCCCGCATCGACTCCGACAAGAAGGCCGTCGAGGTCGCCGCCTTGTGGGAAAGGCTCGCGCAGGCGGAACTGATCGAGGAGAGGCTGGAAATTCTGGAGCGACTATCCGGTCGCGACCCCGAAAACAAGGAAAGGATCACCGGCCTGATCGCGATCGAAAAAAACAGGCAGCAAAAGGAATCGGCTAAAGCGCGTCTCGAGCGTTTGCGCACCCTGGTACAGGAGACCTCGTGGCCGGAGGCCTTCGACGTCGTCCGGTGGCTCCAGGACCAGGCGGATCAGGATGATGACTGTCGACAAGTCTGCTCCATCTCCCCCTATCTTTCGGTGTTGTACGAAAATAAAAGGCTTAGGAGGCTTTCCCAAAGGAGCGCCCGGCAGCTGTGGCTCGACTTGGTGCAGGCCATGACCTCCGTAGCATCGGGACATCCGGATGGTTGCCTGAAGATTCTGGAAGAAGTGAAGCATTACTTCGAGAAGTACGCTGTGTTTAGCGAAGTTTACCATCGCGCCTTGAGATATGAGCAGGAAAAGGCCAGAGAGGAGATCAAGGGGCTTCTCCTGGTCGCTTCCCGGGAGGGCGCCAGCCTGAGCCAGGCCCAGGCCTGTTTCAGCGCCGTCCGCCGGGCCATGGTTCCACTCCCCGCAGAGGAGAGAGCCGAATACTACCGCATCCAGGAGGCGCGTATCGCCGAGTTGGCGCCCCCTGTAGCGGAGGAGGAGCTGATAGAGGCTTATAAGTACGTCGCCAGGTCGGGTAACCACGCGAAGGCAGCCGTTATCAGGAGTAGCATATCCGACCAGGCGGTTCTCGACCAGTTCGACAGCGAGCTTTTGAAGGCTTTCGCCATCGAAAGATCTCCGGTGTGCCTCGAATTCTCCGACACCCTGGAGGTCGACCTGCTGAGCGCCCAGCCCCTGATCTGGATCGGCTCAACCGACCGCCATCTGCTGTTGCGGGAAGCCGAGGATGTGATCTTAATAGTACATCTCGAAAAAATGAAGGCGACACGATTCGTTTCGCCGTATTTTAAGGACCTCCACATCGCCGACTTCATCTCCCAGGACGACACCTTTCTTTTCAATAATGTAAAGGACCCCCTGCCGTGGTGGCGGGTGGAACTCAGCGACGAAAAAAGCGCCTTCACGGCCTGCTTTGAGATCACCGACTTTTGTGAGCAGGAGGATGACGGCCCCGTGGCCGTGTTCCTCTCTTCAGAGCGGGTCACGGATTACTACGCCCTTATTCTGGACATCGATGGCGTCAAGCCGGGGAGGGCGGTAAGAAAGAGACTCGGGAGCAGGAGCCCGGTAAGCGATTCCATAAAGATCGGGAACAAGGTTCAGACCCAAATGATGCGACTGTCATGCCATCCGGACAAATTCATCATAGGAGCCGAAGACGAAATGGATGTCTGCGCCAAGAACCTTACCTCCGATTTCAAGGTCGACATGCCTCCCAAGGATGTCTGGGCACTCGATCTGGCCAACGGTCATCTTTACTACTTCGATCGCGCCCTCCTGAAGCGGACCGACCTGACCTTTGATCATACCGAAAGGTTCCTGAATTCAAGTGGCTGCTATTTTTTCAATGAACACCACCAGAAACTGGGCTTGTGCCCCTCGACCAGCACCTTGATGCTGGGCTTTGGCCTGAAGGCCGCCCTTTACGATTTCGTCGGTAACAGGCTCTCGAGCCCCTTTGGTTGGGGGCGCGTGATCGGTACCAGGCCGGCGCGCAAGTGGTACAGCTACGACTACTGCAAAGAGACGCGGGCGCTTATCTTAAGGGATGTCACCGGGGAACTCTCGACTTTGCTGCAATGGGAGGAGCCGGAAGTGTCACCTGAAAGAAAGGAGAAGAACCCGGACTGGCATATTAAACTGCACGAACAGATCTACTTTGGGTACCAAGGCACCGATGCACCGGAGGAACCCCAGGTGGCGAGTAGCCCTTCAGCGCCCGCAGCCCCGGGGTCGCCAGTTGCCACCAGTAGGACATCCACCCTTAACCCTTCCCTCTAGTACCCGGCCCATCTTGAAATTTCCTAGACACTTCCCGCCGGCGCTTAACCTCCATGGCGATTTTTACGCTGCGACTCCGCCTGAGCGGGGTCGCAGGGTGGCATAGCTTGAAGTGACTCAGACGGTTATTATCCTCCACCCTTTCCATAATAGCGGAGGCCGACTGATCGCTGGTTTTCATCAGCATCATGCCAACCTGCACGGCAAGCGCAACCTTTACGCCAGGGGGATGAGTGACGAAGGCGCGACCAAAGGGGAGCCCTCGTCTCACGTCCTCTCGTCTCACTCTCGTCTCAGTCAGTTGAAACTCGGCAGCCTTAGGCTACCTTAAATGAGTTATAATCTTAATTTGATGCACTCATGCAAATTAGCGTGCTATCAAAAAAATGGGCCAGAGGGTCGTGGGCCAGAGGGTCGCGTCTGTACATTTACAAAGCTAAATTATTTGATATGGTGAGGGAAGCAATCATCTCATGACGCAGGGGGACATTCTATAGTCAACCTGTCAAAGATATCAATGCCTGGCACCTCGTCACTGGCACCTCGTCACCTGGCACCTCGTCACCACCAAAGCTGACCGGTGCGCTTAGCATTGTCGATAATAGGAGAATGGAAAGTGCTAATTACTATGTTACGGTTATTTGTAATCTCCCTTTGCCTGGCAGTACAAGGGTGTTCCTATCAGGCATGGTATATCGGCTTCCAGGAGCAGCAGCGTCAGCAGTGCTATAAAAATACTGTGAACACTTCCGAGACACAGCAATGTCTCGACCGCGTAAACAACACGACGTATGACCAGTACAAGGCCCAGCGCGCGCAGGCTATAGAACGGCCCAGTCCATAGCTATTTTATCTGCGAAGTGAAGGCAGACAGCTAATTGCGATACGGCAACACACGGGCCGGGACAGTGTGCTGTTAAAGCCGATGAAAGAAGGCCGCCAACAAGGCCGCAACACCGGACAAGCCGGTGCGCTGAGCCTTAGGCCTTTCGCGCTCAACAAATGGCGCATACTGTAAAAAAGGGGGAACGTAATATGAAAAGAATCGTTTCGGTTTTGAGTGTAGTGCTTATCGGATTGACAATTTCTGCCTCATCTGCGATTGCCGGACCAGCCACCGTCGCGTTGACTACTTGCGTGGCTGATAACACTACAGGCAAGGACCGCAAGGATATGGCGCGGTGGATTTTTGTAGTAATGTCGGCCCATCCGGAAATACTGAGACTCTCCAATGTATCAGAAGCTGACCGTGATCAGCTTGATAAAACACTTGCTGCTATAGTGACACGGTTATTGACAGAAAACTGTCAAGCTCAGGCAAAACTCGCAATTGAAACTGAAGGAAACGAAACTCCTCTCAGAACCGCTTTTGAGGCAATTGGTAAGTTAGCCATGCAGGAGTTGATGAGCAATACTGAAGTAACCTCTGCAACCACAAGTTTTGCCAAATACCTTGATACTAACAAAATAACTTCGGCTTTTTCAAACAAGTAAGACTAACCACGGGGCGGCGCGGACACGGGGGTGGAAGATGTGGGAGGATGTGGGAGGATGTGGGGTTGCTTAGCCAACTAGGAAGTTAGACGCGGCCGAGAATCAGCCGGTCAACTCTCCAAACCTTAGACGCCAAGGAGACATCATGACGGTCACGCGTATGGACAATGTCGGCATCGTGGTGGAAGACATCGACGCCGCCATTGATTTCTTCACCGAACTTGGCCTCGAGCTGGAGGGGCGCGCCCCCATCGAAGGAGACTGGGCAGATGGCGTCACTGGATTGCGCGACATGCGCGTTGAGATTGCCATGATGCGTACGCCGGATGGTCACAGCCGGATCGAGTTGTCTCGATTCCTCGCGCCGCCTGTGGTCGCCGATCACCGCAGCGCGCCGGTGAACGCTCTCGGTTACCTGCGCGTCATGTTTACCGTGGAGGACATCGACGATACGCTCGCCCGGCTCCGCAAACGCGGCGCGGAGCTCGTCGGCGAAGTGGTCCAGTACAAAAACGCATATCGGCTCTGCTACATCCGGAGCCCCGAAGGAATTCTCCTCGGGCTTGCCCAAGAGCTCGGGCAGCAGACTTCCCGATGAGCGCATGCGTAAGGGGAGGGGGGCAGCCCTCGATACGGGGCCGAGGGGGAACCGGAATTAAAGGGGGACAAGGGGGGACAACATCGCACAAGAGAATATAAGTTTTTCCGGCAGAATCTTGAGAACTTATGCGTGTCACCCTCGGCATTTATCACCACCCCTTCCTTAATAGCGGTGACCATCCGGTTATTTAACACCACCCCTTCCTTAATACCGGTGACCACCCGGTTACTTAACACCACCCCTTCCTTAATAGCGGTGACCACCCGGTTATTAAACTCCACCCTTTCCATAATAGCGGAGGCCTACTGATCGCTGGTTTTCATCAGCATCATGCCAACCTGCACGGCGAGCGCAATCTTTACGCTAGGGAATGAGTGCCGAAGGCGCTACCAAAGGGGAGTCCTCGTCTCACGTCCTCTCGTCTCAGTCAGCTGAAACTCGGCAGCCTTAGGCTTTCTTAAATTAGTTATAATCTTAATTTGGTGTACTCATGCAAATTAGCGTGCTATTAAATTGACATTTTATTCCTTGTATGGCTGCTAACGGACATGCTAATGGAACAAAGGCCACAAATGCATACACAAACTTCCCTTATTGATGGCTAGATAGTTTTTTGCACAGTATATGCAGATGGAAATCTGGAAGATCTGAGACAGTGTGGATTCGTTGAGGTTATATATAATTTAATCGAATGTGGGAGGATGTTGATGAAGATGACGTTTAGGTTACTTTTGTATGTCTGTTTTGTAGCAGTGTTCTGCGGTTTAGCGAATTCCTCGTGGGCGAATACGGTCGGGACGGCAAACCCTATCACCGTAGGGACCCCGACCACCGATGCACTTACTGTGGTCGAAACGGTTAAGTACTATCAGTTTACCCTTTCACAGCCAAGTTATGTCGCGGTGGAATTCCAGCACGCCTCGAACGGCGACGGCAACGGAACCTGGCAAACCACGGTGCAAAGCGCCGATGGCTTTACCAGTTACCTGACCACGAACGTTCCCGGTACCGCGATCGACACCACAAAATACGTCGGGCTTACGGCCGGCACCTACCTGGTGCAGGTTACTTCGTCTACTCATTTTTCGCCCATCAATTACACGCTGACGGTCACTGCCACCCCCGGCAATTTTGAGCAGGAGAAGAACGAGACCATCGCCACCGCGAACCAGCTCACGTTGGGGACCGCGTTCACCGGTAACCTGGAGGCTCTGCCAAGCGGTAGCGACCAGGATTATTACAAGTTCTCACTTTCCCAGCCAAGTTACGTGGCGGTCAACTTCAAACACGCCAGCAACGGGGACGGCAACGGTACCTGGCAAACGACAGTGCAAAGCGGCGACGGGCTGACCAGTTACCTCACCATGAGCAGCGCCGGCGTCACGACAGACCTGACGAAAAACGTGGGTCTTCCGGCCGGAGACTACCTCGTGCTGGTAACCCAGGGGTCTCATTACAGCGACATCAATTACACGCTGACGGTCACTGCCACCCCCGGCAACTACGAGCAGGAGAAGAACGAGACCATCGCCAGCGCGAACCAGCTCACCTTGGGGGCCGCGTTCACCGGTAACCTGGAGAATCTGCCAAGCGGCAGCGACCAGGACTACTACAAGTTCACGCTGACCCAGCCAAGTTACGTCGGCATCAACTTCAAACATGCCAACAACGGGGACGGCAACGGTACCTGGCAATCAACGGTGCAAAGCGCCGACGGGCTGACCAGTTACCTCACCATGAGCAGCGCCGGCGTCACGACAGACCTGACGAAAAACGTGGGGCTTCCGGCCGGAGACTACCTCGTGCTGGTAACCCAGGGGTCTCATTACAGCGACATCAATTACACGCTGACGGTCAGTGCCACCCCCGGCAACTTCGAGCAGGAGAAGAACGGGACCATCGCCACCGCGAACCAGCTCACGTTGGGGACCGCGTTCACCGGCAACCTGGAGACTCTGCCAAGCGGCAGCGACCAGGACTTCTACAAGTTCACGCTAACCCAGCCAAGCTACGTCGGCATCAACTTCAAACATGCCAACAACGGGGACGGCAACGGTATCTGGCAAACGACGGTGCAAAGCGCCGACGGGCTGACCAGTTACCTCACCATGAGCAGCGCCGGCGTCACGACTGACCTGACGAAAAACGTGGGGCTTCCGGCCGGCAACTACCTCGTGCTGGTGACGCAGGGGACCCATTACAGCGATATGGATTACACGCTGACGGTCAATGGCACCCCCGGTAACTTCGAACAGGAGAAAAACGAGACCATCGGCAGTGCGACCCCGCTCACCCTGGGGGCCGCGTTCACCGGTAACCTGGAGACTCTGCCAAGCGGCAGCGACCAGGACTACTACCAGTTCACCCTTTTGCAGCCGGGCTACGTGGCGGTCAACTTCAAACATGCCTCCAACGGCGACGGCAACGGAACCTGGCTGACCACGGTGCAAAGCGCCGACGGACTGACGGATTACCTCGTCACGAACATTACCGGTGTTGCGACAGATAGCACGAAATACGTAGGGCTGCCGGCCGGCAGTTATCTCGTCAAGGTAGCGCAGTCTACCCGTTATTCCGACATGGATTACATCCTGACTGTTAGTTCCGCCACTGGCAACTTCGAGCAGGGGAGGCACGCCAGCAGCGCCACTGCCAACCCGATCAGCCTCGGTATCGCATACACCGGAAATATCGAAACACTCCCCAGCGGCAGCGAGCCGGACTACTACAAGTTTACCCTTTCCGCTCCCGGTTATGTCGGGTTGGATTTCAAGCACGCTTCCAATGGCTCCTCCAGCACCTTCTGGCAAACCTCGCTGCAAAGCGCCGACGGCACCAGCTATTTCACCATGAACAGCGCCGGGACGGTGACCGACCAGTCCAAATACATCGGGCTTCCGGCCGGGGACTATCTGGTGAAGGTCGCGCCGGGCACGACCAGCTCCGACCTTAATTACGTACTGACCGTAACCAGCGCCACCGGCAACTACGAGGTGGAAAATAACGATACCGTCGCCACTGCAAACCCGATCGTCTTGGGTACTCCCATTGTCGGCAACATCGAGAGTGCGACCGATCTGGACTACTACAAGTTCACCCTTGCGGCTCCCGGCTACCTCAAGATGAATTTCAAGCACGAATCCAACGGCTCCGTCAGCAACTTCTGGCAAATTTCGCTGCAAAGCGCCAGCGGGCAGACCAACTACTTCACCATGAACAGCGCCGGGACCGTAATCGACTTGAGCAAATACATCGGGCTTCCGGCTGGGGACTATCTGGTGAAGGTTAACAGCGCATCCCTCTCCTCCGAGGACTACGCCCTTACCGTGACCAGCGCCACCGGCAATTACGAAGTGGAATATAACGATACAGTTGCCACAGCGAACCCGATTACCGCGGGTATCCCCATTATCGGCAACATCGAGAGTGCGACCGACCTGGACTACTACAAGTTCACCCTGGCCCAGCCCGGTTACCTCAGCCTCAACCTGAAGCATGATTCCTTCAACAGCGTCAGCAACTTCTGGAATGCCACCGTGCAAAGCGCCGACGGCCAGGCCAGCTTCCTCACCATGAACAGCGCCGGGACCGTGACGGACCTCACCAAGTACGTCGGGCTCCCGGCAGGGAGTTACCTCGTTAAGGTGGCCGGAGTGTCCCTTAGCAGCCTCGATTATACCCTGACAGTGAACGCCGCCACCGGCAACTACGAGCAGGAAAATAACGACACGGTCGCCACCGCGAACCCGATCGCCACCGGTACTCCCGTGATCGGAAACCTCGAGACTGCGACCGACGTGGACTACTACCAGGTCACCCTGGTCCAGCCCGGTTACCTCGGCGTCAACTTGAAGCATGATTCCATCAACAGCGTCAGCACGTTCTGGAAAGCCACCGTGCAAAGCGCCGACGGGCAGGCCAGCTACCTCACCATGAACAGTGCCGGCACTGTCACGGACCTCACCAAATCCGTAGGCCTTCCGGCCGGGACCTACCTCGTGAAAGTGGCGGCGGGATCCTTTAGCAGCCTCGATTACACGCTGACCTTGAACGCCACCCCGGGCAACTACGAAAAGGAGAGTAACGATGCCCCGGCGACCGCGAACCCCATCGCCCTGGGTACCGCCTACACCGGCAACCTGGAGCTGCTGCCCAGCGGCACCGACCTCGATTACTACACGTTTACCCTGGCCCAGGCAGGGTACGTCGCCTTGAACTTCAAACATGCATCGATCAGCAGTCTCAGCAGTTATTGGCAGGCTACCGTGCAAAGCGCCGACGGACAGACGAGCTACCTCGCCCTGAACAGCATCGGGACCGCGACGGACAGCACCAAATACGTGGGGCTTGCAGCAGGAACTTACCTGGTGAAGGTGGCAGCGGGCGCGGCAAGCAGCGACATCGATTACGTCCTGAGGGTCAACACCACTCCAGGGAGCACGTATGAAGTGGAACAAAACGACACCACCGGCACTGCGAACTCCATCTCCTTCGGGACCGCGTACACCGGCAACATAGCGGCACTTCCCAGCGGAAAGGACCTGGACTACTACCGTTTCACCACGGTGGGGCAAGGCTCCGTGGCGCTCAACTTCAAGCACACCAGTATCAACAGCGCCAACAGTTACTGGACTGCCGAGGTGCAAAGTGCCGACGGGCTCACCAGCTTCTTCACCGCGAACTACGCCGGTAATGCCACGGACGTCACCAAGAGCATCAACCTGCCGGACGGCAACTTCGTAGTGAAGGTGTCGCAGGGACAGTATTCCGACGACCGCGATTACACGCTGACCCTGAGCGACACCTTCACCCCGACGGTCAGTTTCGGTGCTCCGAGCTACAGCAATAATCTGAGCGTCGCGGTCACCCTGAGCGCAACCGATAACGTGGGGGTCACCGGCTTTCTGATCAGCGAATCGTCCAAGGCCCCGGCGGCGGCCGATGCCGGCTGGGTTTTCCCGGCGCCCACCAGCTACAGCTTCGTCAGCGCCGGGGTCCACACCCTGTACGCCTATGCCAAGGACGCCTCCGGTAACGTCTCGACCGCCGGCGTCGCACCGGTCACCGTAGTCCTGGCCCTCGCGGTCGAGATCGCCGGAAACGGCCACGGCACCATCTACAGCTTTCCGGGCGACATCGTCTGCATCGACGGCAAGCCGGACGGCTGCAGTGCAAATTTCCCCAATGGCCGGGTGGTCCTGACCCCCTCGACCAGCAGCGACTCCAGCTTCGATGGCTGGTACGGCGCCTGCAGCGGCTCCGGCCCCTGCAGCGTGCTGATGGATTCCGGCCACACGGTCGGAGCCACCTTTACCCTGGGCGCCCCGGTAAGAATCGGCGATACTCTCTACCCGGACCTCCAGAAGGCCTACGACGCCGCCCTCGACGGCGATGTCATCATGATGAAGGAAGGGGTCTTTACCGGATCGCTGACCGGCAACCGTGACTTGCATGTCATCATCATTGGAGGCTACAAGGTTGACTACAGTGCCGTAGTTGGAGAAACCACTATCGAAGGTAATCTCACCTTGCAAAAGGGGTCGGTTAAAGTGAGAGGGGTGAATTTGAAGTAAACATAATGGTCAGGCGCGGTCTGACCTAAAAACAAGCATTGACAGCTGCTGAAGAGGGGGGACATCAAGTGATGTCCCCTCTTTTGCGCGCGGCCGAGGAATTCCAGAGGTACGAAAGAGATACCAGAACGTGAACCCTTAGAGTGTAAAAACTGCGTAAACACTCACGCAAGTAGAGGAAAGCGATGGGGACTTTGGTGGCAGGACTAGGTAACTTGATACCCACGCCAACCATTGGGTACGAAGAAACTGAAGTTGGCTTTGATGCAGATATAAGATGGTGAGTCCGATGGACAAATCGATGTGAGAAATACTGAAGTTGTGCGATCCGCAACGCTGACAACTCATCGCTCACCGAGCAGTTAGCAGAGTGTGGTGAAACTTGAGTAAGCGATGGTAAATCGGATTACTCAGGATAAGCGTTCAAGAGATTGGCATTTAAGCCAGATTGAGCCTGGACGCTGAGTCGTTGACGGGGTGATGCTGAGGGATTGCCAATCAGAACGGGTAGAGACGGTCTCAGCGGGCTGGTGAAAGTGGAGTGAAGCCGATAGAAGGCTTAGCCGCTACGCCGCTCACCCTGGCTGTTAAGCAGCGTTTCTGTGCTTAAGTGTTTCCCACCCGATACACACCACGGGGCGGCGCGGACACCGGGGGCGGAGGATGTGGGGTTGGGGGTGGGATCGGACCTAACAATCAGTTGGTCAACTCTCCAAACAGGAGGCCGCGATGTCGACTGTTGATTAGTTGAATAAAATATTAGTTTTGTGGACAGTAGCTGTTCCTAATGATAAGTCAAATGAGAAAGAGAGAAAAATACATTATTGATTGTAACTGACAGATATTTTGTGTTTGTGAGCTGGATTTTACAGTCAGTGCAAATTTCGTCAGGGAGTATCCTGGTATTAGTATTGAGTAGTAGAAGAGAACAATAAATTCATTGTGAAGGGGAAAAAATGAAGCGACTGATTTATTTGATGACTATTATGGTTTGTATCTCCAACTATGGCACCGGCCATTGCCTTACCAAGCGTCCCAAACCTGCCGGCACCTCGGCAACCCAAAAACAAGACGATAGAGAGAATTCTCATGCCTGCCAGTCGGTGGAACGTGGTTCGTATATTCTCGGTTCTGCAACATCCCCAGGCTGGCTGAACCAGGAAGAAGCCATTTGCCGCAGCCAGAGAAAGTATCCTGAATATCTCGAAGCTGCCCAGGTTATCCCGGGAAACAGTGCGGCAGACGAGGAGATGAGACGTCTTTATGTCATGAACTCGATCTGGGACAATACGCCTACCCTGCATACTGGCGTAATGAGCTTCAACGCTGAGAACTTTATCAAAAATGAGCCGAAAGAATTCGCCGGGTTGGCCTTCGGAACGCCGATTGACGAAGAATTTGTGGCCAGCAAAGCTCTCAACAAAGAGGCAACTCCCCCGAAATCCAAAAAGCGCAAAGGTAAGGGCGGTCCCCTTGATAAGGACTATCTTGGAAATCAGAAAAATTCCAAATCCATGTACAGGATAAGCGATTACGAACCGGGCTATTACTTTTCGACATCCAACGGCGATGGTTCGCGCACGGTAAAGAAAGTGGTCTTATCCAGTGATCCGAAGTTGTACGAAGAGTTGGCCGACTGGAAAGGGAAGGAGACAGGGTTCTTCTCAAAACTCATGAGTAACAAGATTACACCACAGGAGGAAAATATACCGAAGGATGTGGATGTCTTGGGTGTGGCGCTCAGTGCCCCGATGTATAAGTTTGACGGCAATGACCATTTGGAGGAAGTCTGGGGTTTCTTGTCGATCAGGAAGAATCTCGGAGCCGAGTTCTCGTTTCAGGAATCTTCTCACCTGTTCAGCACTCTCATCAACAGGTTGGGAGAGCCGGCTTTGAAGGCGAAGAACGACAACTACAAATTCGGTATCTGGCTGGGGAAAAATGGCAGCAGGATCGACTTTTTGTGCCGCGAGATAGATGGGCAATGCGTGGCGGGGTCTGTTTTGATGGTGCAACAATCTCACGCCGCAGGCAGTGAAACGTCTGGCGCGGACTTCTTTAAGTAGCCGGAACAATAGTAAAGCAATAAAAGGAAGCCCTGGCAAAAGCAAGGGGTTCACTTAACGTGTTGAAAATGCCGCTTCCGCTCTGCCGGAGGCGGCATTTTTTTTGGGAATCAGGCTCATCCGCTGATATTGGCATTTAACTGTCTATACTGAAAATATACTTAGACGATAAAATCCACTCCGGTTACTACCTGGCGCTCCTCCTTTTATAGACCACCACATAGGACTCCGACACGGGATTGTGGGTCAGAGCGCTGGCATCCCAGTAATAGCGAGTCGTATTCTGGTCAATTATATCAATCAATCCTACCTGGTCGTAAAAGTCTCGGACATATGGCCCCCCCCACTTTAACAGGGTTTTCACCGATGAGTCCTGCGTTAACCAGGACATATCAACATGAACATTGACGATGTATTTGGGCCGCGCTGACTCAATTTCTTTGATCATTTGAGCCTGCATTCGTTCAGCGTAGGGCTGGTTTTCCATCAAGCCGTACATGTAAATGTAGCCTGAGGCAGAAATCCTGTCTGCATAGAAATAAATTTCCGGCTCTGAACCCAGGACAATGATTTGTTCGCCGGGACTGCTGTTGTTTTTCAGATACTCTGCAATGGGTAACGCTTCAGGAAAAGGGTTCAAACCGTACACGGTACGGCTTACCATCCGTGGCGTTAAGGTGAAATAAATACGCCTTTCTCGATAGAGGCTAAAGCCGATGGCTAAAATAAGCAGCACCACCAGGGTATACGTACACCTTTTACTGGCCTGGGTTGAGACAAAAAGATGCTGAGTCGAACCGATACCTGCACCTATCATAATCGCCAACGCCGGAAGCAGCAGGATAAAATAATGCCCGGAAAAATAGAATCCCGGACAGACGGCAAGCATAGAAAATAAGAGTAAGCCGAAGATAAACGATCTGTCAGTGCGGAAGCTTTTATTGCTGCAGCCAAGTAAGATGCACGCGGTTCCTGCAAGTAGCCACAACGGCAATTGGCAATAGCTGATATCCTTGAAGTGGAAGCTAAAACTGAACCAGCCGTCGGCCAGGGTCGGAGTTGCCGCGTATTCGCGAGCATACTGCATGGTCCAGAACCAGAAATCCGGGAACTTCCCCGTTGCGCACATCAGCAGCACAATCAAGGCATAAGGGATGACCGAGCCAAGCAGAAACAGTGAACCGGCCAGACAGGCTTTTTTGCTGATGGGGCGACTTTTCCAGAGGTGCCGGATCAGGTAGCAAACCGCAAACAGAAACAGCAAAAACGCATGCTGCTTCATGGTAATCGCCAAGCCAAAACTGAGCCCGCTGACAAACAGAAAGGACGCTCGACGGTTCTCTAGAAAACTCAGTAACAACAGGAATCCTGCCAAGGTAAAGAGCACGACAAAGTGGGTCGCATGAGCGAAAAGGCCGTTCACTGAACTGCTGAGGGATAACACTGCGTAGCTTGCGGCGGCAAACCGGGCACTGTCCCTATCTACGAGCCTCCTGGTGATCGAGTAGACGAAATAGACACATATTGCGTTGACGATCAAGAGTCCCAGATGGATTGCGACAGGGGTTTGTCCGAACAGGAACATAAAGAAGGCATATACGAAACTGACCCCGGGGAGCTTCATGCTGTAGGCGTGGGTAAATGGTGCAATGCCTTTAAGAAGCAGTTGTCCCATGTACGCATATTCGCCTTCATCACGCTCCAGGGGGGCACCCAGGAGCCGAATGCGAACATAGAGGACTATAGCCAAAACCAGAAGGGGGAACAGCAGCGCTAGATATTTAGGAAGGGAATACGTTTTCATGGGGATATCGTTTGCACTCCTAAGACGCCGACCTTCAGCCGCAAAGATTGCGGTCCATAGCACCAAAGAACGGCTGAACCAATAAAGAAAAGCCTTCTCCCGGTGCACTCGTTAATTAGGCGCCTAATTTATCCGGAATAAGTGCAACGGTCAATTTTTTAATTATTCGGGTTAAGTACAGAAACACCCGCTTCAGGAATGGCACTGTTAGGGGTAGTTGTTGAGGCCGGGGGGGATATAACCTTGGTAAGTTGTGCAAGTTGTGCTGAGAAGCCGGCCTGAGGAAAGGCGAGCGCCAACCAACCGGCAAGACCCGGTCAAGCCAGGTCAGCCGAGCGTTCAAAGGCCAGATTTCTAAATGCCCGGATGGGTCAGCGTGGCACGGGGCAGGTAAGTCGGGCCCGGGTAGCCCCCGCAGGCGCTACAGCCCCGGTTTTACGTTATTTCCAACTGTTTTTCCACGCCTGATGATAGAATTGGTGCTTACCGGCGACCTGCCGATGCTGGCAGAGCCGGGTAGCGCCTGCAGCGTCATGGCGGTGGCAACACCTTCCGGCGCCTGCAGCAGCTGCCCGGCGCCAGGGTGACCCTGCAACGCAACCAGATCGAAAAAACGGGACGTCTCGAAAACCCGTGACGGTTTCAGGTGTGAGCCATGAAATCCCTCGTACTATTAGTCGTGACGTTGTCCGCACTGTTCCAGTTTAGCGCCGCGTTCCTGGCCGTACGCTTGGTCCGCCTAAGCGGCGCGCTGGTCGCCTGGGTTTTTCTGGCTGCAGGCTTTCTCCTCATGGGAATGCGCCGTGCCGTGACAATCGCCCACATTTGGAGCGGACTATCCCCGGGCGATCTGACTGCGGAGATCCTTGCCTGCCTGATATCCCTCCTGCTCCTCTGCGGCATCTCGATGATCGCGCCCCTCTTTGCCAGAATAAAACGCTCGCAGGACGAATTGGCCCGAATGCACCGGGAACTGGGCGAGAGTGAGAAAGCTTTCCGCGCCACCTTCGAGCAGGCCGCGGTCGGCATGGCCCGGGTGGCGCCCGGCGGGCGCTGGTTGCAGGTGAACCAAAGGCTCTGCGACGTTGTCGGCTACTCCCGGGACGAACTGCTCGGCCAGAGCATTCAGGATGTCACGCACCCTGACGACCTTCAGTCCGATCTCGCCCTCCTGCGCGAAATGCTGGCCGGGAACCTTGCGACCTTCTCAACGGAGAAGCGCTACCTCCGCAAGGATCGCAGCACCGTCTGGATCAATCTGACGGTCGGACTGGTTCGGGATTGCGCCGGAGCGCCGGATTATTTCAGCTGCGTCGTTGAGGACATCTCCAAGCGCAAACATGCCGAAGAGGCGCTGGCCGAAAAACGGCGTCTGCTGGAAGAGCTCAACCTGAACCTGGAGCGGCGCGTGGCGGACGCCGTGTCGGAATCGCGTGAAAAGGACCGGATCCTGATGCAGCAGGGCCGCCAGGCCGGCATGGGGGAGATGATCGGCAATATCGCGCATCAGTGGCGCCAGCCGCTCAACATGCTGGGGCTGATCGTGCAGGAGCTGCTGTTGACCTACGGCCGTGAGGGATTCTGCCGGGAAAGCCTCCAGGCGAGTGTCGGGAAGGCAATGGGGCTGATAGCGCATATGTCAAAAACCATCGAGGACTTTAGTAACTACTTCAGGCCGGACAAGGAAATGATCCTCTTCAATGTCAAACAGGCCGTCGAAAAGGCCTTGTTGCTCGTCGAGCCGAGCTTCAAAAGCCTGGGAATAACCGTCGCGGTGACCGAAAGGGAGCCTGCCGAGGTCAGCGGATATCCGAACGAGTATTCGCAGGTGCTGCTCAACATCCTCCTCAATTGCCGGGATGCCTTCGAAGGGTGCCCGAGCGACATTCAGCGGGTTATCGCGATCACCGTTCTCAGGGAAAACAGCCGGTCCGTGGTGACCGTTGCCGACAACGCCGGAGGCATTCCCGGAAATGTCCTGGACCGGATCTTCGACCCGTACTTCACCACCAAGGGGCCCGAAAAAGGGACCGGGATCGGATTGTACATGGCGAGGAGCATCATCGAGAAAAACATGGGCGGCAGGATCACCGCCCGCAACACGGCGCAGGGCGCGGAATTCAGGATCGAGGTTTGAGCGCCGGAGCGGGCCCGCAGGCACGGCGGCAGTATAAGACCAGCACTGATGCGCCCTGCAGGATTTGGTGCTCCGGCTCTATGGTGTGTTGTCATCTCTTGTTACCGTTAGGAGCCGGAGGGGACGCTGGGACCTTAGGTACCTTATACGCCGGAAGGGACGCAACCGGTGCATAAATAAGGTACCCAAGGTCCCTCCCTGCATCACTTGATCCTGCGGCAGCTTCGCGTGGTCAGACGGAGCAAGCTTTTACCCCATTTCCGTCAGGATCGAAGTCCCTGCAAAGGGTTGCGCATTGCCCAGGCTTTTGAAATAACGGGAACGGGTGGACAGGTTAAGACCGGTGTACACCTTACAGCCAAAGAGCCCCCGTTTCCAGGGAGTCATGCCGAAGAACCGCTTGGCTATCGCGCCATAGGAGTAGGCGTCCCGGTTCAGGCGGGCAAAACCGTCGATGAGCTCGTCGACGCTCATCCCCATCGGCTGGTACAGGACCGTGTCGGGAGGATACCCCTTGAGCCACCAGTCGGGTGCCAGCAGCCTCCCTTCGTCCTGAAAGCGCGTGTATAAACGCGTTCCCGGATAGGGGGTGAGTATCCTCAACTGGGCACAGTCCATGTGGCTCTTCAGGATGAACTCGAGGGTCTGGTCGAACACATCCTTGTTCTCGAAATCGAAGCCGAAGACAAAGCAGCCCAGTATGCCGAAACCCTGGTCATGGAAGCGGCGCATGGCCTCGTAGAAATCTATCTGCAGACTCTTTATCTTGCCCACCTCGTCCTGGGTCTGCTTCTGCACCGATTCGAAACCGATCAAAAGCCCCAGGCAGCCGGCGCGCTTCATCAGGTCCAGCAGCTCCAGGTCCTCGGCAAGCGACACGGTGGCCTGTGCCAGCCAGCGCTTCTTGAGAGGAATCATTTCGGTAAAGAGTTTTTTGGCTTCCACCCGGTTCAGTCCCAGGGCGTCATCGACGAAGAAGAGGTCCTGGGCTTCAATGGACTCTATCTCGGAAATCACCTCGCTCACCGGCCTGACCCGGTACTGCCGCCCCAGGGTCGCGCCGACGCAGCAGAACTCGCAATCGTACGGGCAGCCCCGGGAGGTTTCCACCCCGATCGGGATGGGAGCGATGCTTTTACCCTTGGGGTAGGGGGCGAGCTCCCGCCGCGGTCTCGGCAGCGCTTCCAGGCAGCTCATCTTCTCCGCCTTGTAGGTCCTCTGCAACTTTCCCGCTTCGGCGTCCGCCACCAGTTGCGCCCAGACTCCCTCCGCCTCCCCCAGCACCACCGCGTCCGCATGCAGCAGGGCCTCTTCCGGCAACACCGTGGGGTGGATGCCACCCATCACCACCTTCACCCCTTTGCGGCGATAGGCGTCAGCTATCTCGTAGGAGCGCACAGCAAGCTCGGTCAGGACCGTGATGCCGACCAGATCGACCGGCTCGTCCATGTCATCGGGGCCAAAGGACTCCTCGACAATGGTGATGGTGTGTCCGGGCGGGGTGAGCGCCGCGATAAGGGGAAGATTCACCCTTTGCAGTTTGAAGGGAGTGGAGATGGAGTCTCCGCGATGCTCATGGGGTGCAATAAGCTTAATTCTCATAATTCAGTAGTCTCCTTGCCGTCGGGTCTGGAAACGCCCCAACCGGCTTCCGGTGGGGAAGCTATGCTCCGCACCAGGTAATCGCCCATCCCATAAAGTGAGCCGCTCAGGTAGTGACGCTTCTCGTTGTCGGCTGGGGTCAAAGCGAAAATCGATTTGTCATAGTGTCGTACCCGCAAAGCGGCCGGCACCCCCATCAGGTCGAGCAGGGTCGCGAAATTGTTGAGGTGGGAAACCTTGATACCCGGGGTAATGCCGTACACCAGCCCCTTCTTTTGGTAATCCTCCCCGGTGACGAGGAATCCGGGGACGTCGACGATCTCCGGGTCGGGTTTCATGTGGGTATACACCTGGCCATGCTCGGCGAGCGTCTGGCCATGGTCCGAGGTGTACAGAACGGCATAGTTCCGATTGGTCGTTTTGGTTACCAGTTCCCGGAAGAATTCATCCACCTGGAAGCGTATCCCGTTGTCGTAGGTATTGACGAGCTGCTCGCGTCCGGCCGGACTGGGATCGATGGGTTGTGCCGCTTTCATGACTGGTTTCCAGAGGGTGGAAGGGATGTCGTCCGGATAGCGGTTGCGATAGCTGAAATGGAGCCCCTTCTTGTTGACCAGGATCAAATAGCCGCTTTTCTCATTGAGAAGCTCGCTCAGCACCCGTGCCACGCCGAGGTCCTTGCTGGCGTCGAGATCGATGCCGCGCTCCCGGAAAGTACTGTCGTCCATCCAGCCGTCCAGGGACCTGACCGGGCTGTCACCGGCGGCTTTCCTGAGTGCGTAAAGGTAGATCTGGTTTACGTCGATGTAGAGGGTCTGGTAACCCATTTTTTTGGCGTAATCGAAGATTGTCGGGTTCTTTTCGGTGCGAAAGTCGCCGTCGGGAAATGCGTTGTGACCGGTGATCAGATAGGCGTTACTCAGGTGGGAAAAGGAACCGGCCGCAACGCAGATGCCGAGGTTCTTCAGGAGGCCACGGGTTTCCAGGTCTTCCAGAAACGGCGTGGTGGCGCGCAGGTAGCCGTTCAGGCTGAGATTGCTGCCGCGCACCGACTCGTCGATGATGTAGATGATGCTGTCGAGCGGCCGCTTCGGGGCGGGAGCGTCCGGCAGACCGTCGCGCGGACCCCGGTATTTGCGCAGGCTCTCGAAGCGGCAGGCAAGTGCCGAGCGCAAAAAGGAGGCCAGGGGGTTCAGATGAAAGCTTCTCTCCGGCAGGTAAAGGAACAGGAGATAATTGGAGCCAAGGAGATAGAGTAGCGGCAGCAGGCTGAGCGCAACTGTTCCCCAAAAACCCGCCTGCGCGGGGACCGCGACCAATGGGGAGAGCACGAGCGCATAGGGGAGGGCATACCGGAAGACGCTCGGCTGGAAGAAGCTTGAGATGGCTTCCAGGCGGTGGTTGCCGCTGACGGTCAGGGCGAGGAACAGGTCGGTGGCGGTCATGAACTGATTCAGCGTCAGCCAGTAGGAGCACTGGATGATGATGATAAAAAGGAAAAAAAGCAGGACGAGCACGCGCAGCAGCCCCGGCAGGAGGGCTGTCAGATAAAAGAGCGCCACCAGCTGCCCAAAGACCAGCGTAAAGGCGCCCCAGAGTTTCACCACCCCGGTGCCCGGGGGGACCTGCCCCGAGGTCCGGTAGGCGCGGGACCTCAAAGCGAGATCGACCAGCACGGCGAGCGTCGCCGCGATGAGGGCGGCGCTGACCCGGGGACAGGGTGCCTGACTGATGGCGCTTACCAGGGACATGCAGTTATTGCCCCTCTTCCCACTTGGTGGCAATGATGCCCAGGATGAAGACCACCGTCGCGAAAATACCTATGATGGCCGCCGCATGCCCCGCGGCGGCGTTGTCCTGGAAGATCATCGCCGCCCGGAGCCCCTCGTTTACGTAGTAAAGCGGCAAGGTCTTGGCGAGCGTCTGCAGGAAGCCCGGCATCAGTTCTACGGGGAAGAAGCTGCCGGAGAGGAACATCATCGGGAAACTGATGGCGTTTGCCGCGGCAGCGGCACTCTGCGACTCTTTCACGAAGCGGGTGAGCGTCATGCCGATTCCGACGAAGGCGAAGACGTCCAGCATGACAAAGGCCGGGAGCCAGAGGTTCAGGTGCAGGTTGGCACGAAACACGGCGTAGCTCACCACGAGCATGATGGTCGTGGTTACCAGCGCGATGGTGAAAAAGTACAGGACGTCGGACAGGATCCATTCGGTACGCGTGATGGGCGTGGTGGAGAGTTTCCTGATGATCCCCTTCTGGCGCAGTTCCGTGTTCATGTTCGCCGTTCCAAAGAGGCTCAAGGTCATCACCGACATGGCAATGATGCCGGGGATGAAATACTCAATGAAACGGTATTGCTTGGTCAGTATCGATTTCTGTACCGTCTTGATGAAGGGAGGTATCCCGGAGATCTCCTGGTTGGCCCCGGCGATCACGCCGCTCAGGATCGCCATCTTGGTGGGGACCGAAGAGGAACTGGGGTCGTAGACATAGGTGAGGGTGGCGGTTTCCCCGTACTCCTTGAAAAACTTCCTGCGCATGAGCGAGCGCTCGAAGCCTTTGGGGATGACGAGGACCAGCGTTGCCTTGGTTTCCCTCAGGTACTGGACTGCGTCGACTGCGGGGTCGACCGCGGTCAGCTTGAACTTCCCGCTTTCCCCGAGGGCCGCGACGGAATCTTTGGAGGATTTCGACTGGTCGAGGTCCTGCACGCAGAGATGGAAATTCACGTTGTCCTGGCTCATGAAGATCGAGCCGAAGAGCAGGATCAGGATGATCGGGAAGGAAAGGGTGAAGAACATGGTGGTCTTTTCGCGGTAGACGCAGATGAGCTTCACATAGAGATTTGCCACGACGACGCTTGGTTTCATTGCTGCCCCCCTGCTGCGACAGGGCCGTCGTGCAGCGCCTCTCCGGTTAGCTTCAGGAAGACTTCCTCAAGGTTTGGTTTGCGGACGTCCAGGCCGAAATAGTGCGCTCCGGCATCCTTGACGGCGCTCAGGATACGCAGCACGTCCGGCGCGTGCTCCACCCTGATCCTCAGGTCCCGGTGCTGGTCGGAAAGCGGCTCGAAGCCGAGTTCCCGGACGACTTCAAAGGCTTTTGAATCGGCGGACTGCAGGGTAAGGAGCTCGTAATTCGCGTTCTTGCGGATGAGTTCCCCGGGGGAGTCCATCGCGATGATGCGCCCCCGGGAGATGATGGCGACCGTGTCGGCAAGAAGCTCCGCCTCCTCCATGTAGTGCGTGGTCAAGAGCACCGTCTTCCCCTGGCTTTTTAGCCCCTCCAGAACCTGCCATACCTCGCGCCTGGCGCGCGGGTCGAGTCCCGTCGTGGGCTCGTCGAGGAACACGACCTCGGGATCGTTGACCAGTGCCAGGGCGATTCCCAGCCGCTGCTTCAGCCCTCCGGAGAGATTCTTGTACTCTACCTGACTGCGGTCGCTGAGGTTCACGAGCTGCATCAGCCCGTCGATATCGGCGCGCGGGCCGCTGAAAAGCCGCGAGTAGTACTGCAGGGTTTCTTTGACCGTTATCCTGTCGAAGGAGCTGAAATCCTGCGGGAGGACGCCGATGCGGGCCACGATGTCGAGTTTTTGCTTGGTGACGTCCATTCCCAAGAGGGAGACTTTCCCGGAGGTGAGCGTCCGGATGGTGTCGATGATCTCGACGGTGGTGGTCTTTCCGGCGCCGTTGGGTCCCAGCAGGGCGAACACCTCGCCTTTTTTAACCGTGAAGGAGATCTCGTCGACTGCCGTTAAATCGCCGTAGCGTTTGGTCAGTTTTTCCACTTCGATTGCGTAGTCAGGTTTTGCGCTCATGAATCTCCAGATGTCTTTTCTATTGGTGACGCTGCTGCTCGTCATTTTTGGTGCGGCAAGGTCTTTGCGACCGGCAAAAACCGGTTATTTTGAGAGGTACCGCCGGGGCGAATCTTGTATTCGCCCGACTTTGAATCATCTGAGGCGTAGGGCGCGCCGAAAACCGGGGCGAACACAAGGTTCGCCCCTACGGGATCATTGCCCGTATTCCGCCCCGCGCCCCGGATGGGAGGCTGCGACTCTCGGGCCGGGCGAGCCTGGAACTGCCGCTTTCGGACCGCAACCGCTTGCTTCGCCGCTACTGGCAGCTTTCGCTGCCGCCGGCGTGGCACTGGGCCAAAGGCCAAGGCTGCTCAGGATCTTCCCGGTCAGCGCGTGCGGGCCGACCAGCAGTCGGTCAAACACCGGCCAGCGGTGCCTGAAGAGAAGGTAGCTCGGGATAAAGGTCGCACCCAGGTGCGCCTTGGTTTCCTCGGTCCCCTGGCCGGCGTAATAAAGAGGGATCTTCCGCTCCACGCAGACGCGGACGTTTTCCAGCCAGGACAGGGCATAAAGGTTGTATTTGCTGCCGGGCCCGTAGTTCATGCAGAAATATTTGTCGACCATCTCTTCTGGTTTTATGAAAACAAGGTTGAAGGCCACCAGCTCTTCCTGAACGAAATAAAGCACGTATTCGGCGCCGGGCACTCTCCGGCAGACTTCCTCGAAATAGCAGCGCCGGTGGATGCCAAGCGGCATGGGACTGCGCGCCACTGTCACCTCATAAAGCGCGTAGATCCGGTCCATAAAAGGGGAAATGTCGCGGCTGTGCTCTATGCGCACCTCGGGGGCTACCCGCATCTTGCGGCGCAGGTGCTTGCGCGAGCCACGGGAAAGCTTGCCGAGGTATGCCTCGATGCTGTCAAAGTCGATGGACAGCCGGGCACAGGGCCGAAAGGGCACCCGGTTGAATTGACTCAGGAGTCCCTCGGGAAGCCCGCCATACTCGTTAAAGTTGTAAAGCGCGACGACATCGGACTCATGCCGGAGCGCGACCGCTTGCAGTTCGGCAAAGGCCATCTTGCAGGCGGCATCCCGGGTGCTCGCGTCGAGGTCAGGATCGATCCCCAGTTCACTCCATCCCGCGTCAACCGACCCCAGGCACAACACCCGGGGATGAAAAATCGCAGGGACCAGCCGGCCCGCCGCTTTCAGGACCTTTTTCAGCCAACCCTCCACGAAAGCCGACAGATCGAATCGCGTTTCAAAGAGCGGTAGCAGGAGAACCGGCAGCGCATCCCGGAAAACGACGATGCTCCCCAGGTTGAAACCGTCGACGCCGGAGTCCTGCACCAGGGAAAGGTGGGGGGCGGCTGTCGAGGGTTCCGGGAAAAGCCGCTCAAGGTCTGCCGCCGGCACTGAGTCGAGCCGGGGCAGGTACCTGCAGGTAAGCTCACTCATGGGCTGCGGGCCTCCGGTCCAGCTGGGCGATGGAAAGCCACAACTGGCCCATAGGACGCGAACGTACCCAGGTGGGAAGACTGGCGGACGGCTGAAACTGCAGCTGGGTCTTGGTCGACAGGGTGACCGGAAAATCATACCCGTCCTGCACCCCTGACGCCTGCGCGGCAGCAGGGTAGACCCTGACCTGTCGCGGTTCCACGCGATGGAAGGCACATCCCAGCGCCTTGACGAAAGCCTCCTTGACCGACCAGAGCAGGGCGCAGGCGGTTGACTGGTCTCCGCCGGTAAGTCTCAGGGCATGCTGCAGCTCTTCAGGAAGAAAGACCCGGTCCACCGGGTAGTCGCCGGGAAATTCACCGGCCCCGGCCACATCGATGCCGACCTCGGACCCGGATCCGCTGAGGGCGGCCCAGACTTTACCGCCAGCCTCGCTGAAAGATATGGCCGGACCCCGGGAGTCGCCCAGCAGGAGCTGCGGCCTCCCCAACGGATCAGCTACCACTTTAAGGGGCAAGAGTGCTCCGGGGGAAGTCTGACCGCCGGTCCATGGCGGGCTTTCCCGGGCCAGGAAGTGCTCCCACAGGGTGGCGACCAGGAGTTCCCGGCAGGCTTCGGTGTCCCGCGCCAGGGATGAGTAGAATACCGGCTCCCGCTGGCCCGCGGGATACATGCTGTGAACGGTAGCTGCCGCGTTACCCGTCATAGCGCAACCCATTGCATGCGCAGGTTGCTGACCTGCATGATGGTCTGTCCCTGTTCGTCAACCCCCCGGGCGTCCCAGGTAAGGCCCGCGTCGTCCTTACCGCGCAGGCGGGCCTCCAGGATTATCGGTTCCCCGGCCCGGCATTGGCGCGTAAACCTCAGCTCTCCGACCTCCAGGGGAATCAAGGAGCGGGGCTCCGCGGCGTCGGTTGCCGCGAGGTAAAAACCGGACAATTGCAACAGCCCCTCGAAAAGGTAGACCGGATACTGGTATCTGGTGTCGCGGAGATCCGCGAAGTCCGGGATCTCCCGGTAGCTGGTCCGCCCCCGCACGGCTTTCGACCCTGCGCCGTCGAGGCTCTCCAGCACGCGATACCTTCCTGCCAGGCCGCTCTTTTCTGTGTACCACTGCAGCACTTTTTTCTGGTTCATGGGCCCGCTGGAAAGTTCCTCCGGGCGGACCGGGAAATCCGGGAGCTCTTCCACGCTAAATTCAGCGCCTCCATCCAGGATCACCTGCCCCTGGTAGTGCGGGATGAAGCGGTCGGTCAATCTCCCGGCGGGGGTGATTTCCGGTGCCGAGAGGATGACCTCGCAGGCGACCTCCCGCAGTCCGTTGTCGACCCGGCGGCAGGAAATCCTGGCCGGTCGCGGGATTCCGGGGGGGCACTGCATCATGTCCATGAAGCGCACCTGGCGCACTCCCTCAACTTGCAGGTGGGGGTAGAGAATCCGGGCGGCTTCCAGGAAGGTTTCCAGGACCATGGTGGCTGAGACCAGGGGATGCTTGATGAACTTGAAGGGGCGGTGATCCGCGATCCAAAGGTCCTTTTCCAGGGAGAAGGTTCTGGTGGCGACCAGTTCTCCCCGGCGCAAATTAATGCTGGAGATACCCGAAATCATCGGGAAGTTTTCCGGTTTAAGGGTAACGGTTCCTCCGTCCAGCCCTCCTGCGAGCGGGGGAGCTGTCGTGTCCAGGACCGGTGCCGTCCTCAGGGTCGGCAGGGTCCTCATGAACATCACCCAGACGTCGGAGGCCGGGGCGACCATGAGTTCCCGGCAGAAAAGGGCCGCCAGTTCGTCGGCATGGATGTAGCCGACCCCCTTCAGCTGCAACAGCTCCCGGAGTTCGGAGTCCTCCGCCATGCCCGCCCCCTCGATGGGGGGAAGCATCAGGGCCTTGCAGAGCAGGGCGCCGTTTTCCCGGCGCAGGGAGCTCAATAGAGCGGACATCATGCGGTTGGCCGCCGCGTAGTTGGCCTGGCCCGGGTTGCCTTGGATGGCTGCGGCGGAGGAGAGTCCCACGATAAACCTCAAGCCGGCCCCTTGTGCGGCTGTGAACAGGTTCCAGGCCCCGAGGAATTTGACGTCGGTGACGCAGGAAAAATCTTCCGCGCTCATCTGGCCCAGGAGGCCGTCCCTGAGGATCCCGGCGCCGTGAACGATCCCGTCGATCCTGCCGTAACGCTGGATAACCTCGCCCAGGGTCGCGCGGACTGCTTCGGGGTCGGTCACGTCGCAGCGGTAGTAGCTTGCTTCGATCCCGGATGAGCGCAGATCGGCCAAGGTTTGGGCGATTTCCCCCTCCCTTCGGCAGGCAGCGGAGGTCTCCGGGTGCACGGGTACGGTAGGGGATTTTGCCGGGTCGCTGCCCGGGTCCAGATGCGTTCTCCCCAAAAAGACCAGGCGGGGACTGAAGGGCGCCAGACTGCGCGCCAGGAGTGCGCTGATGCCGGTGGCACCCCCGGACATGACGAGGACGTCTCCGGGGTTGAGCTTGAGAGCTGAGGCATCCGCCAGGAGCACCGGGGCCGAGTGCCCCGCCGAAGTGAGAAACTTCCCTTCGCGATGCAGTAACTCCACTGCAGCGCAGCCGCGGTCCAGGGCGCCGGCGAGTGCCAGCTGCAGGTCGCTCTCCTTTCCGATTTCCAGGGTGCGGAACTGGACCGACGAGTATTCCTGCGCCGCGCTCAGGAAGAGCCCGAGCATCCCTTCTGCCAGGAGCTGCACCGGAGTTCCGGCGTTTTCCCTGGAGTGGACCAGAACCACGAACTTCTTTTTGGGCGCTTGCAGGAATGCCTTCAGCAGGGGGAAAAATCCCCTGATAAGACGCGAGACATCCGCCGGATCCGTTAGGCTTTGCGAAGCACCTTCAGGCAGAGCGATGACCATTCCCGCGAGGTCCGCCAAATTAGCAAAGCTTTTTGCCGCACTGCCGGCCCCTGCCTCAGTCAGAATGTCGTAGCATCCCGGACCCGATATGGCGGTACCGGGCAGGAAAACCAGGGGAGTCGTGTCAACCCGGTAATCCTGCCGGAAGGCCTGCTTTATTCCGGCGGCAAGCGCGCTATCCCGGTCCGGTGTCAGCAGGAGCACCGACTCTCCGGGACTCAAGGTAACGGGGTTGGCGAGGAACGTAGGCAGCGCGGCGTAATCGAATACGATCCGCTTCAGGCTCGCCTCATCCTGCAAGGGTTCCGGAACTTCCTCCGTCGGCGCCTTGCTGCCGGTCTGTGCTTCCGGCTGCGGGGTGGCAGCTTGCTGCCTGGCGAGTATCAGGGAAATTCGCTGGCCGATGTCCGCCACGGTGCGGACGTCGATAAAGTCCTCCATTTCGATGATGATCCCGAACTGACGCTCCGCGGCATCCATGATGATGGGGAGACGGCTGGACCGGATGGAGAGATCCCTCCTGAGATCCATCTCGGGCTGGACTTCATCCCTTTCGAACCCGGTGGAATCCATGATGATCCCGATGAGCCGTTCCATGAGATCAGCGCCTTCGGGAACTGCGCCGCTGGCCGGAGTTGCGCTGCTGGCCGGAGTTGCGCTGCTGGCCGGAGTTGCGCTGCTGGCCGGAGTTGTGCTGCAGGCAGGAGCCGCGCTGCAGGCAGGAACCGCGCTGCAGGCGGGCGCTGACTGAAGCGTTACTGCCGCAGTCTGGGCAACCTCCCGGGCCGCAGGCTGTGCGTCGGCGTCGGGCTGCTGCAGCACCACGCCCTGCCTGACCAGTATGGTGGAAATTCTCTGGGCGATGTCCTCCACGGTGCGGACGTCCAGGAAATCCTCCATTTCGATGGTGATCCCGAATTGGCGCTCCGCAGCATCCATGATGATGGGGAGTCGGCTGGACCGGATGGAGAGATCTCTCCTGAGATCCATCTCGGGCTGGATTTCCTCCCTCTCGAACCCGGTGGCTTCCATGATGATGCCGATAAGCTGCCCCATGAGGTGCGCATCCAGAGGAGTCTTGCCTGGCAGGGCTTCGGGGCAAGGCTCGAGCGGTGCGGAGCCGGCAAGGGAAACAAATCCCCCTTCCGTCGGGAGCTTCAGATGCCCCTCGACGTAGAGTCGGGCCAGAGCTGCTCGGTAGGTGATCCCTTCCGCGGAGGGGAAGCAGGTCTGAATGCAGGCCGGCTCGCAAAGCGTGTCCGCAATGAGGTTGCTCAGTGCTTCCCCGGGGCCCACCTCGACAAAGAGCCGGACTCCGTAAGCATTGGCCAGGGTCTGGACATTATTCATCCACTGGACGGGAGATTCCAGGTGCGCCATGAGAATGCGCTTGATCTCGACGGGATCGGACGGGTAGGGCGCCATGGTAGTGTTGGAGATGACGGGGATTTCCGGGGACCTGAATTCGATGCTGGCGACGTACGCCTCCAGCTCAGCGTGGATGACCTCCATGATGGGAGAGTGGAAGGCCATGCTGACCCGCAGGAAGGTGGCCCGGTATCCCATTTCCTTCAGTCTTTTGCAAACGCTCTTCACTGCTTCGGTGTCGCCGCTCAGGACGACCTGTTGCGGCGAATTGATGTTGCCGATATGGACATGCGGCTCCCCTTCAAGTAGCTCCTTCAAGAGCTCCAGTGGTGCATCGACCGCCGCCATGGTGCCGGGGTCCCCGTGCATGGCGGAGGCCTTGTCCATGCAGAGCGCCCTTTTGTTCACGATGCGAAAACCGTCCTCTGCAGAAAAGACACCGGCCAGGCAGAGGGCAGTCAACTCGCCCAGGCTGTGGCCGGCCATCGCCACAGGGGTGATGCCGAGGGAGGTTAAGTTCCGGGCCATGGCGTGTTCCATGGCAAAAAGGGCCGGTTGCTGCCACCTGGTCTTTTGGAGGTTTTCCTCCCGGTCGTGGAACAACAGCTGCAGGAGGTCGAATTCCGCTGCTGCAGCGGCCCGGTCCATCCAGTACCTGATGACGGGGAAGGAGTCGTAAAGCTCCTGTCCCATCCCCGCATACTGTGCACCCTGCCCGGGAAATACCAGGGCGAGCGGCGGCGCCGGCAGGTCCGCGGGGCCGAGGAAAATCCCCTTTTGGGACAGCGCCCGCACTCCCTTGGCTGAGCCCAGATCGGTCTGGGAAAGAGGGGGCATACTCCCGATGACGGCCAGCGCCTCGGGGTCGGAGGGAGACACGACGGCCAATCGGAAGGCGCGACCGTCGAGGTCGGTGCGGAAGAAGGAGATGCCAACTTCACTCAATATGGCAGCTTCCCCCTCACCCAAGCCCTCCCCCGCCAGGGGGGAGGGAGAGTTTAGGC
>JGI24143J45723_1000123_pt1 | contig 40164 bp, 28 predicted proteins | sample BarGraIncu00432A_FD_45723 | JGI IMG/M metagenome (IMG submission 45723) | reverse complement strand
TTGCAACAGGGGGCGATTCAGGCGGAGCTGCAGTTTCTTTGGGGCGGGAGTTGGTTCACGCCGAGCCAGTAGGTCATCACCTGCTTCATGTCGGCACAGAATTGGTTGTAATCCACCGGTTTGCGGATATAGCTGTTGGCACCCAGGCTGTAGCAGTCCAGAATATCCTGTTCCTCGGTTGAGGAGGTGAAAACGACTACGGGTATCACCCGGGTCCTGGCGTCACCGCGGATGCGCCGCAGCACCTCCAGCCCGTTAACCTTGGGGAGTTTCAGGTCTAGCAGCACCAGCAGCGGGCTCACCGAAAGGTCGCGGCCAGAATAGTGCCCGGTTCCGAAAAGGAAATCGAGCGCCTCGGCCCCGTCGCGCGCGACCACGATACCGTGTGGCATATGTTTGCGCACGGCCCGCAGTGTCAGCGCCTCGTCGTCCGGATTGTCCTCCACCAGCAGGATCATCTTGTTCACTGGAACGCTCCTCTCTCATATTGCATTACAGTGTATTACAGTCAGTCATGGCGTATACCAAGTTTCAGAGCAAAGTGCAATAAATTTAATAATATTCTACTACTGGTAGCACCTGCGCAACTGCTTGATTTTTTACTCACACGGTGCGATACTACAGCCACTTCAGTAATTTTGAGAACGGAGGGTGCATATGTTCGGATTCGGCATGCCGGAACTCATCGTAGTTCTTGTCATCGTACTCGTGGTGTTCGGTGCCGGGCGGCTCCCGGAAATAGGCGGCGCTCTCGGTAAAAGCATCAGGAATTTTAAGAACGCCTCCAACGGCAAGGAGGAGATCGAGATCAAGGCAGGGCGCGCAGAGGACGATAAAAAAGGCGAGTAGCCAGGCTCCCGCCATTTAACAAGATTCCAAGGCCCCTGCAGATAGGGGCCTTTCTCTATCCAGCCCGCCGTTGTTGCGATTAGCTTGTTCGGCGAGTCAACCCTTATCCCAAGCTCCTTTCGTCTGCCAAAGTTTGCCTATTGCCTGCGGCACAATCATGCTGCAGGTGCTGTCCTAGACCTCAAGGAAAACTGCTTTGTTAAAAGGCGCGACCCTCTTAAGTTAGTTGCCTGCTTACTTTTTGCCGCCCTTTATCTGGCCTTCTTTCTGCTTTTGCGCTTCACCAACTTTCGGTTGCTGCCTTTCACCCTGGTTCCGTTCCAGGCTTGTTCCACTGCGTACTTGCTCTGATCCGGGGCGTGTCGGTTGCTTGGTATGGCTTTCGCCACCCTTTTGTCCTGGTTTATTCTTGGTGTCCATGTCGCCTCCCGTTAAGAGGGCCGCGCCAACCGCAGCACCGTTGTCATTTAGCCGACCGCATCAAGTAAAAGATGTGTCTGACGCATGCACGGCACCTTTTCTCTTTCCTTATCAGCTTTCCTTAGTACTTTTCAGCTTTGCTTCGTCTCTCGCCTCAGTTCTTGCACCTTGGTAGCGATTGCCTGAAACTGATCATTGTCCAACACCTTTTTGGCAAGTTTGAATAGATCATCCTCCTCGTCCGCATGCTGCCGAAACAGCCGACTCAGGACCTTAACTTTTGCCGGCCAGCGCTCATCGTCGACAGCCAGGCCGGTAAAGGCACCGATGATAGTCCTGGCCACCTGGTGCTCCTCGTAGCTTTCGAGAACCCTTGGTCGTGACTCGTCCACCTGCTCGAGAGCGGTATAGAAGAATCTTTCCTCGGCCTCCATGTGGTTGAGCAATTCCCGCTCAAGCTGGGTGAAAAGCTCCTGTCGGGTGGCAACCTCTTTCTTGCTGCTCTTCCCTATTTTTTTAAAAATGTCCTTCAGCTCTTCGTGGTCTTTTCGCAACAGATCGAAGAGCTCAGTTTTCCCCTGAGACTTGCCGGAACCTGGCCCCCCCCGGTGGACATCATCACGATGCGTCTTCATTAGTATGCCTCCCAGGGGTGTCCTGCCTGCATTAGATAAATCCTTTCCATTCAAGGGGCGTCAGTCTCCAGCTTAAACCTGCGGGAACTTCCTTAACCCCCATGACTGCCGCAGGTTAAAATGATGGGCAGCTGATGCGATAATTCCATATCAGCTGCCATCATTCGTCCCAACAAAGCGACCAGCTAGAGAGTCCTTGTCCCCGGCTTGTCAGATCCAGCGAAATCAGCCTTTGCCTCACCTTCGACCCCTATATCTCCGGCGCCGCTCTGCTTCAGAATATCCATTGCACGTTTTTTCCAGTCAGCATTGTCGCAGTGCACTGATAGTAAAATGCCCCCCTCTTTGATCCGTCCTTCGTACCTTTTTGCTTCGTACTCAGGTATACCCATGCCGATCAGAGCGCCGGTCAAACCGCCGATCACACTTCCTGCACCGATACCGGCAAGTAGCGAGACGATGGGACCTGCGGCGATGAAAGGACCGACCCCGGGAATAGCAAGGGCGCCGATACCGGTAAGCCAGCCCAGCGCGCCGCCAATGACTGCGCCCGTGCTAGCACCTGCCGAAGTTCCTTCGGGCACTTTGGTGTGTTTTTCATGCGCAAAATCCTTAGTCCCCAGGTTCTCAGAGAAGAGTACCGATATATCAGTAGGGCGAAAATCGGCGTTTTTCAGCGCCTGCACCGCCTCTTCAACGTTTTGTCTGCTGCGATAGATACCGAAAACCGCGATGTTTTTTGCCATGGTAAATCTCCTTTTACCTACTTTGAGTTAACCCCGACGCTACAAAATTTGCCCCAGCCGCTGCTTTCTTATTTGTGGGCGGGTTTAGGTACCTTGACGCCTTTTTCGCGGGCCTCGGAAAGCCCGATGGCAACGGCCTGCTTAGGGTTAGTAACTTTTTTTTCACTCTTTCCGCTCTTTAGTTCTCCTCTTTTAAATTTATGCATTGCTTCCTCAACTGTTTCCTGGGCCTTCTTTCCATATCTGGCCATGGTCTCCTCCGTCGCTTTTCTTGGTTCTAGATAATTGTTACTGCAGTCATCCAGATGCCCTCCTTGGCGATCCAAAGCCCTGTGCCACTGCGACCCGACAGCCTCAGACCATCCCCAAAAGCGCCAGGATGAGCAGAACCAACAGAATAAGGCCGAGACCGCCGCTTGGATAATAGCCCCAGCTAGCACTGTAGGGCCAGGTAGGCAGTGCACCTACCAACAGTAGAACAATGATGATGAGCAGTATGGTTCTCATATTTTCCTCCCCATGTTGTCCGGGAAAAAACTTCGTAACGCCAATGGCTCCAGGTGACGAACCACTTCTTTGGAGTATTCCAATTACTACATTGGCTAACTTTAATATTCTCTCATTGCACGCTAGTTTGTCAATAGGCAGCTATCGGTTGGCATCAGCTTCGCACCAACTCCCGCTCAGGCTTGACACCGACTCCCTTGCAACCCGGCTTTTCAGTGTTTGGCTGCCCCGGAGAATTCCTGTTCAAAGCTAGGAAGAATCGCCTTGATGAATGCGTTCTTGATAAGCTGAATGATAATCTGCAGAGTACTGGTACGGGGCTTTTCCACTAACCCCGAGATATCCGCCTTCGTGGCAACCTCCTGCCGCGGCCTGTTTTCCAGCAGCTTGGCAACCCCGCCGATCAGCTTTTCGTATAGCTTGTGGAAAAGCCCCTTCTCCTTGTCTTTGCGCTTGTCATAGACCTTCATGTCCCTGAAAAATGGCTTCACATAGCCGGAAATCTGATCATTTTTGATGTGCAGTTCCGTAATGAGTGAAAAAGCTCCGGCTGCCACGTCGAAATTTCCGTAGGCACGCAGCAGGTCGTTCATCGCAGTCAACTGGGTGTCTTCGATTTTCAGGTAAAGATCGAAATCCGGCCCGCTTTTCTCCGGCCGAAATTGAGCCGATGCTGTCGTTGCACCGCTTCCCATAAACTTGGCCTTCATGCGCTCCTGCGCGGGACCTTGGGAGAACTGGTTGGAGAAATTCATCAGGTGAAAATCGGTGTCAGCGAGAAAGACACGGTAGGTTTTGCCGGCCTCCCCGTTCCTCATGCCGAGGGTGCACCCGGTAAGGCTGATCTCATCGGCTCGAATCAGGATTCTGGGTTGGTTACTGACGTCCTTGGCTGCCTTTCCTACGACGGCTGCACGTTTTTTTTCGGCTCCCGCAGTGCCGGGAGAGTGGATATAGTCGATGCTCATCCCCTGGATGTTCAGATCCATCAGATGGGCAATTTTCACCTTCGGTGCGTACTCAGTCTCGCCTGAGGCCCGCAGCACCCCGCCGTGGATGGAGGGGTTGGAGCGCGCAATCACCGACTTGAAATAGTCGACCGGTATTTTTTCCAGTTTAAAGCTCGCCTTTGCTCCAGGATACGGCTCGGCTAGGAAGTTAGCCGCGCCCTCTATGCTGCCGTGCCCGGTCCCGAAGATCGCCGTATCTAAATGAAAAGTGGAAGGATAGACCTTGTCCGGCAGTTGGATGTTGCGGATGTTCTTTGCCCCGAGATTCAGATGGCTCAGCACCAGCGGCCTTTTCGGGTCCTGGTCGATATAGGTGATGTTTGCATCGTCGATAGTCACCGTATTTATTTTAAGCGGATAGATATCCTCCACAGCCTGTTGCCAACCGTGCTCCTTGAGGGTGACGTCACTTGCCGCCTCGCTGCGCAACTGCAGCAGGTTGATGTTGAGCTTCGGTTGGTCCAGCGCTAACTCTGCAACAAGCCGTCCTGAGAGTATTTCACGCCAGTGGATGCTCGCTTTGATAGCGGGGAACTGGGCAATGGGTGGATCGGGATGCGCTTGCTGCCGTACGGTTAGTCCTTTCAGGGTCAGAGAGAGCCCGATTAACTGTTGTACGTGTAAACCTGGCAGTCGTACCGAGTACCCCTTAAGGTCACGGTTAATCTTCTTTTCCATGGTACGGCGCACAGGCTCATCAAGGAAAAAAGAGGCGAAAAAGAGGACCAGGGCAAGGACGACTGCTATGCCGAGGCCCCAGCGCAGCGCTTTGGAGCGAGGGAGCCAGCTATTTTGTGACGTTTTTTCTCTGTTCTCCGCCATATGCATCTCCGGCCCTACAGGCTTATTATTATTTGCTAATAAATGTAGGACCTTGAGGCGGTTTGTCAACAGTTAAGCCGAGGTTACTGCCGACAGATCCCGAGCCAGTAAAATAATAATTTACTTATCGATATGGTAAAATTTTCTTGATACCCTGAGGCGCGAATGACAGCCTTGAAAGCCGAGTTGAGCCTTATTTTAGCTCGCTGCACTGCCCCTAGCCACACTGGGTCGAGAATACATCTGACATAAGGAGGTCCCTGATCATGAGAGCAATCTGGTCTGGTTCGATAAGCTTCGGACTCGTCAATATTCCGGTTAAACTTTTCAGCGGTTCCGAAAGCAACACCCTTGATCTCGACATGCTGCGCAAAAGTGATCTTTGTCCGATAAAGTATTTACGCGTCTGCAAAACTGATAACAAAGAAGTCCCCTACGACGAGATAGTCAAAGGCTACGAGTACACCGACGGAGAATATATTGTCCTTACCGACAAGGACTTCGAGAGCGCCAATCTGGAGAAGACGCACCTGATAGATATTCTCGATTTCGTGGACGAGAAAGAAATAGACACCCGCTACTTCGAAAAACCGTATTATCTGGAACCGGACAAGACCGGGCCGAAGGCCTACGCATTACTGAGAGAGGCCCTGAAGAAGTCCGGGAAGGTCGGGATAGCAAGCTACGTTTTAAGAAACCGAGGGAGTCTCGGCGTGGTAAAACCGCTGGATGATCTCCTGGTTTTAAATGAGATCAGGTTCAAGGACGAAATCAGGAACCCCGGTGAGCTCAAATTGCCCAGAAGCGAAACCCTGCGCGAACAGGAAATCGAGCTTGCTCTTTCTCTCATCGACCAGTTGACCACAAAGTTCGACCCTGCCAAGTACAAGGACGCATACCTGGACGATCTGAAAAAAATCATCGAGCTGAAGGCGCAGGGCAAAGTACCGAAGCCTCAGTCCAAAGCACCCCAACCTGGCAAGGTGATCGATATGATGGCGCTACTCAAGGAGAGTCTGAAACAAAAAAGGAAAGAGGCTGCCTGAGAAAGGGGCTGCCGGGGGTGAAACATGTTCTCATTTCGCAGCTACTTCAAGCTGGGGTCAGTCAGTTACCTGGAGTTGGGAAAGCGCGTCTTGCAAAAGATCAGCGAGGCGGATTGCTCGGCGCACGCCGCCGCCATGGCCTACTACTTCCTCTTTGCCGTATTCCCTTTTTTCCTTTTCCTCACGACCGTCATCGGCTATCTGCCGATCCCGCACTTACTGGACTACGTGCTGCATAGCGCCCAGAGAATGTTGCCAAGCCAGGCCTTCGACCTGCTTCAGGACAATATCCGGTCTCTCTTCAGCAATAAGAAACAGGGGCTGCTTTCCTTGGGCTTCGTACTGGCACTATGGGCTTCGTCCAACGCTGTGGTTGCGGTCATGAACGCGATGAATAAACTGTATGTCGTGAAGGAGGGAAGGCCGTTTTGGAAGGTGCGGTTGACTGCGATTTTCCTGGTGGTCGCTCTTTCCTTGTTGTTCCTCATGGCGCTGAGTCTTCTCATGTTCGGCACGAAGATCGGCATCCTTATCGCAGCCAAAGTGGATTTTGGTATTTATTTCAGAGCGATCTGGAACCTGATGCTCATTCCTGTGACCCTGTTTCTACTCTCACTGGCTGTGGCAACCATCTATTACTTAACGCCTGACGTGGTCCAGAAGTGGAAATGGATCTCCCCGGGCTCGATAGTCGCCATACCGAGTTGGATTGTCGTGTCCCTTGGTTTTTCCTACTACATCAACAATTTCAGTTCCTACGACAAGACCTACGGCAGCTTGGGGGCTGTTATCATCCTGCTTTTATGGCTTTACATCAGCGGGTTCATCATTTTGGCGGGAGCCGTCATCAACTCTGTTATCGAGCACAGCTCAGAGGAGGGAAAGGAGCCAGGTGAAAAGGTTGAAGGGGAGCATAAGCAAAGGGCCTGGTGGTCCCGCTTTTGGAAGAGCAGAAAAGCCGGGCAGAACCAACCGGGCTAAAGCGTCCTTTCGCTCAAAGAAAAGGAAATTTTCATATTGCCCCCCCCTCTGACCTCTCCCTCGCCACCTGGGGGAGGATCGCGGTGAGGGAGGTTGCAGGTTTGCTATTGCTGCTCCGTTGAGACGCCCTCGCCCTTGCCCCTCTCCCGGAGGGCGAGGGGCAAGGGCGACACCTTCGCAACTGGGGAAAGAGATTGAGGCAGCTTTTTTAAAAACCGAAACTACCTGATCTGACCCCGAATCTCGCCGTCAGGGAAGGTTCCGGTCAATATATTTACATAGGCATTCCCTGATTTCAGCAACCGCACCAGATCGGTGATCTTTTTGCCCTGCAACTCGCCGAGAAGACTTTCTTCCGTTATGGTCCCTTCAGCAAGAATTCCACTGAAAGCCCCTTCTTTGGTCGGCCCTCCGAAAAGGCCGGCAATAGGAGGCCCGTTTTCACCTTTTCTCCCCTTCTGGATATAGGCTCCCGTGACATTCATGAGCCCGCTTACGTTCAATTCAAAGCTCAATTCCTTTTTGTAGGTGGTAAGTTTGAAATCGCCTCTGGCATCCGTTTTGACTGCGGGGACCTCTTGTCTGCCGGAAAGATCGGCCTTGAACCTGCTTTGGGCGGCGAAGCCGGGCAGGGCGACACCAAGGGCCAGCATAACGGTGAGCGCCAATAATAAGATTTTCCTCATGACGTACCTCCTCGTAATGTTGGAGACTCCCGGAAAGGTCTGCATCGCTCTTCGTGCCAGGCCTTTTCGCTCACTTTCGGTTTCTACACTAAACGTATCTTCTCCATATTAAGGTTACGGCCTCAGCCTTTACACCTCTCCGCCTCTGTTCTATTCTGCATCCGGCGCCTTACCTGGAGAACCTGACTCGTTCCCTTTGGCGGCGGTCTCCGATTGCTGCTTGCCTGCCTCCGGATTCAGCAGTCCCAGTATTCCCTTGAGGGGAATGGATACCCAGTCGGGGCGGTTGTTGAGTTCATAGCCCAGTTCGTAGATCGCCTTGTCGAGCAGGTAAGTTTGCAGCATGGTCTCCGCCTCTGCAGCATCCCTGGGTATCAAACCTGATCCGGTCACACTCTTTTCGTAGGAGGCGAGAAAGATTCCCGCATTGTAGCGGTACCACGCCTCAGCCCAAGGGACCAAAAACGGGATGTCCTCGGCGCGCACCTGGCTGCGCTGCATGAGCACCGCGTAAGCCGCGTAGAAGAACGAGCGCATCATGCCCGCCACATCCCGAAGCGGAGACTGCTTGAGCCTCCTTTCACTTAGCGATTTGATCGGTTCACCCTCAAAATCTATGATGACAAAATCGTTGCCGGTGAAGAGCACCTGACCCAAATGATAGTCCCCGTGGATGCGGCTTTTCCAGGCGGAGAACTTCCCCACGGTGAACTTCTGCAACACTGCCATGATCTCCTGTTCGTGCCCCAGGACCGCTTCCGCCTCGGGACGCAACTGCTGCGGGATTTTGGCCAGGTTCCTGCGCAGCAGGTCCAGGGTTTTTTTGGCACGACTGCGCATGGACTGATAAACAGAGCGCTGGTACAGCAGGGCGAACGGCTCGGGGGTGAAGGCGGGATCGTCGTACCGGGAGCATAGTGCCAGGTGAAACTCCCCGGTCCGTTTGCCCAAAAGTGCAACCATCTCGGCATAAAACCCCCGCATCATCTCCAATAATCCCTGCGGAAGTCCGACGGCTTCCCCTTGGGGAGATCCGGCTCCCTCTTGCGGCGCAGGCGGCTGGACCTCGTCGCGGTGCGCCAGCACCCGGTCCAGAAACTGTGTCACCTCATTCAGGGTGAAGGTCCAGGCATCTCCCTGGCTCGGGAGAAAGCCCTGCATCAGGGCGATGGCGACCGGATCCGCGCCGGAGCGCCGGTATTCCAGCACCCCCGCCAGGGGGGCCACCTGTGCGAAGCGGGTCCGCTCGGTCAGGAATCGACCGATCTCGACCTCAGGGTGTATCCCTTCTTCCATGCGACGGTAGAGCTTCAGGAAAAAGGTGTTGTCAAAAATAATCGCGGAATTGCTTTGCTCCCCCTTGCCGACCTGAGAGGCGAGCGGGAGGGGCTTATCTCCCAAAAAGGAACTGAAACCGGAACTGGGCCGGCCGTACAAGCGCCCTCCCTCGGCGCGGATTCCCTTTCTGTGGGCCATCAGCTCGAAGAGAACCTGCCGAAACTGCCCGTTGGCCAGCCCGTCGTACAGGATTCCGGCCTTATCATCGACCTTCAACCCGGTGATTGCGGCCCAAGGATAAGCGCCTTGGATCGCGTCTCCCCCACCGTCCAAGGGGAGAAAGTGCAGCGGCAGCAGGTAGGTTTCCGTGCTCCCCTCGGTGTAGCTCACCTCCACCAGTGCCAAAATGACGCTGGAGCTGTCGACGGCAAAGGGGATCCTCTCCGCCAGGCTGAGCCGCGCCACGATGCGGCTCTTGCCCTGAAACCAGCGGCATTTTTTCAGATACTCGGGAAGAATCGACTGCTCGAGCTGGCGCAGGGGGGCTCCGGCGAAAACATTTTCCCAGGATCCCGCAACGGCGAACTCAGCCACCGCAGCTTCTAGCGCCGGTTTCTCACCTCCGTCAGTTAGCAGCATCAGGTGGTAACCATAGGGGCCGACTATGATGACGTAGGGAGCATCCTTGATGGCGGGAAACCTGGTGCGCCCCAGCATATCCTCGGGATAAAGACCGATGAATCGGGGATGGTTGATCTCCACGAACTGCGCGGAACGGGAGAGATTAACCAGCACCAGGATGGTCTGCTCTTCATACTTGCGCAGCAGCACCAGGATCTTGGGATTATCCAGGGTGATGAACTCCACGCTTCCCCAGCCAAACGCCTTGTAGCGCTTGCGCAGGTCGATCAGCCGCTTCATCCACCAAAGGAGGGAGGAGGGATTCTTGGCCTGATTCTCCACGTTGAGCGCCTCGTAGTGATACTCGGGGTCGATGATGACCGGAAGGTAGATCTCTTGCGGGTTGGCAGGCGAGAACCCGGCGTTTCGGTCCGGGCTCCACTGCATGGGCGTCCTGACGCCGTTGCGGTCGCCCAGATAATAGTTGTCCCCCATGCCGATCTCATCACCGTAATAAATGATCGGGGTACCAGGGAGGCAGAAAAGGAGCACGTTCATGAGTTCGATCTTGTGCCGGTCATCCCCCATGAGGGGAGCGAGCCGGCGCCTGATCCCCAGATTGATCCGGGCCCGCGGATCCCGCGCGTAGATGCGGTACATGTAGTCACGCTCTTCGTCAGTCACCATCTCCAGGGTCAGTTCATCGTGGTTACGCAGGAAAAGCGCCCACTGGCACTGCTGGGGAATAGCGGGAGTCTGCTGCAGGATGTTGATGATCGGGAAGGAATCCTCCATCTGCACGGCCATGAACATGCGCGGCATGAGCGGGAAATGAAATGCCATGTGACAGGCGGCTCCTCCGCCGAAGTAGGACGCCGCATCTTCGGGCCACTGGTTCGCCTCCGCCAACAGCATCCGGTCCGGATATTTCTGGTCCAGGTAGGCGCGCAGCTTCTTGAGGAACTCGTAGGTTTCCGGGAGGTTCTCGCAATTGGTCCCCTCCCTTTCATAGAGATAGGGGACTGCGTCGAGCCTCAGCCCGTCCACCCCCATGCCGAGCCAGAAATCGATGACCCGGAACATCGCCTGGTGCACGCGCGGATTGCCGAAGTTGAGATCGGGCTGATGGGAATAGAAGCGGTGCCAGTAGTAAGCCTTGGCAATTGGGTCGCGGGACCAGTTGGAGCTCTCGAAGTCCTTGAAGATGATCCGGGCATCGGGGTACTTGTCCGGGGTGTCGCTCCAGACGTAGAAGTCGCGCCAGGGCGAGCCCGGTTTGGAACGGCGCGCCTTCTGGAACCAGGGGTGCTGGTCCGAGGTGTGGTTCAGTACTAACTCGGTGATGACGCGCATCCCCAGTTGGTGGGCCTCGCGCAGAAAGTCCTGGAAATCGCGCAGGGTCCCGTAATCGGGGTGAATGCCGCGGTAGTCGGCGATGTCGTAGCCGTCGTCGCGCAGCGGTGAAGGATAAAAGGGAAGCACCCAGATTGCGGTGACCCCGAGGTCGCGCAGATAGGGAAGCTTGCTGGAAAGCCCGCGAAAATCGCCAATGCCGTCACCGTTACTATCGCAAAAGCTCCGGACATGGACTTCGTAGATGATGGCGTCCTTGTACCAGAGCGGGTTTTTTTCACCTCGTGTCGGCATGGCTCGTACCCTTTCTATAGGTAATAGTCGAAATCCGCTTCTTTACGCAGCCAGGTTCTGATCCGGAAGACCCGCGCCGGAGTCTGCCCGGGATCGAGTTCCACGCTGTTCCAGGCCCCCTGCCAAATAAAGTTGTCTCCACTCAGCAGATCCTGCACCAAATAGGATTGGCCCGGTTCGATCCCCAGTTGGGTTAGGGGGATCTCGAGCCTCGCCAACTTCGCGTGAAACGGGTCCAGGTTGACCGCCACCAGGATCGTGTTGGAGCGATCGCCTGCAGCCTTGCCGTAAAAGATTACGTTATCGCTCTCCACCTGGAGAAACTGCAGGTTATTGGTCTCCTGCAGCGCCGGGTTTTCGCGTCTCACACGGTTCAGTGCGGCGATGAACCCCTTCAGGTTGCCGGAGGTTCCCCGGTGCCAGGAGTGTATTTCGTATTTCTCGGCGTGCAGATACTCCTCACTTCCCGGCTCGGCCCCGGCCACGCAGAGCTCAAAAGGAGGGCCGTAGATCCCGTAACTGGAGCAGAGAGTGGCCGCCAGCACGAGCCGGATCATGAAGGCTGGCCTCCCTCCGACCTGTAGGTACTGAGTCAGGATATCCGGGGTGTTGGGCCAAAAGTTGGGGCGCAGAAACTCCCGGACCTCCCCGGTGGTCAGTTCCCCGAGGTAGGAGATCAGTTCCTGCTTGCTGGAGCGCCAGGCGAAATAGCTATAAGATTGGCTAAAGCCGACTTTAGCAAGGCGGTACATGACCTTCGGCCTGGTGAAAGCCTCGGCAAGGAAGATCACCTCGGGAGATCTTTGTTTCGCTTCCCCGATCAGCCACTCCCAGAAGGGGAAAGGTTTGGTGTGCGGATTATCCACCCTGAAGATGAGCACCCCCAGATCCATCCAGAAAAAGAGCACACTTTTCAATTCGTCCCAGAGTTCTCGCCAAGCTGCAGTTTCGAAGTTAAAGGGGACGATGTCCTGGTATTTCTTGGGCGGATTTTCCGCGTACTGTACCGTACCGTCGGGCCTCCAAAGAAACCATTCGGGATGCTCCTTCAGGTAGGGGTGGTCAGGAGAGCACTGGAAGGCGAGGTCCAGGGCGATCTCGATCCCCCGTTTACCGGCTTCCCGGACCAGCATCTGGAAATCTTGAATGCTGCCCAATTCCGGGTGCAAAGCCTTATGCCCCCCGGCGACTGAGCCTATCGCCCAGGGGCTTCCCGGGTCCTCCGGCTGCGCAACGGTTGCATTACCTTTCCCTTTGCGCTTGGTAGATCCGATCGGGTGAATCGGCGGCAGATAGAGCACGTCGAAACCCATCTCGGAGATTTCCGGCAACAACGCCTGGCAATCCTTGAGTGTGCCGTGTTTTCCCGCCACGCCGCAGGAGCGGGGGAAAAGTTCGTACCAGCTGCTGAACAGAGCTTTTTTCCGGTCGACGCTCACCGAAAGCTCCTGGTGATAGCGCGTAGCGAGCCCCCGGGCGCAACAGGCACTAATGGTCGTGGCCAGTTCCGGATCCAACCCAAGAGCCATCGCCCGATGACGATTCGCCGCGTGGCCGAGTGCGCCGGCCGCCTGGCGCAGCCTTTCGGCAACTTCGTCACTGGCCTGCCCCGCCGCCTTATTGATGAGTCCAACACCGGTCAGGATGTCGACTGCGATATCCTGGCCGGCTTCGTGTTTCTTTTTCAGGTCCTTTTGCCAGGTCAGGAAATGGTCCACCCAGCCGAGCAGCGTGTAGTGATAGGTCCCCGGTTCAGTTAGTGTGAAGGCGCCTTGCCAGCGGTCGTTGTCCAGGCGCTGCAGGGAAATCTCTTGCCACGTTTTTTCCCCCGGCTTGCAATACAGCAGGGCCGCGGCCACTTCGTCGTGACCATCACTGAAGATATCGGCCTCGACTGTCATCTCCTCGCCGACCACCCGCTTCACCGGATAACGCCCGCAATCTATTTGCGGAGTTACTGACTCTATGACAACGCGCTCTCTGCCTTCCATGGGAACCTTCTTGTGCTGAGAGGACTTAAAGGGACTCTCAGGACTTAAGTGACTAAAAGGGGTTGGCTAATAGTCCCCCACTAATGACTCTCACAGCTTCTCAAGCAGGGCAACGGGTGCGCTCGCGAAGAGATTGGCCAGAGCTATCCCTGCTTTTCCTGCATGCTCCACTGAACTTAGCTCTTCGTTGGTGATGATGTTTCTGTAGCGCCCGGCTGCTCCCTCCGGCAACATGAGGAAACTATCCAACCAGGCAGCCTCTCCTAAGGGAAATTGCCCCGGCTCTGGCGCCAGGGTCGCCATAAATCTCGGAGCCGCAGCAATGACTATTTTCTCTTTACCCCGACGCGCAAAGGCGCAGAGATTCCTGGCCCGGGCACCCTGCGCCTCCAGTGGCAGGTACTCGCCCGCATCGAACAGCTCTCGGTTTTCTCTGCGGTAGTTCAGTGTCCTGAAGATCAGGTAGAGCTTAATCCTGCCATCCTCATAGCTTTTCAATAACTCACCCATGAGCTTCTTAGGTCCTATTTCTGTCTCGCGCGCCTTTAACCCGGCGAGTGCTGCCACCCTCACCCCGTAATCCACCGGCTTGCGGTTATCGGGATCAACCAGGGTGAGGGCCCAGAGTTCGGTCCCCTGGTAAAAGTCGGGTACCCCGGGGGAAACCATTTTCAGAAACGCCTGGGAAAGGGCGTTGAAAATGCCGAAACGGGCAACCATCTTTTGGAAGGGCAAGAATTCCTCCAGGAAGCCATTGCCGCGCCCCCGGGCCATGATGGCATCAAAGAAAGCGGTCAGGGCGCCTTCATATGCGGCATTCGAGCTGACCCAGCTGCTATTTACCTTGGCTTCCCGGGCCGCCTTGACTTGGTAATCCCTGATCCTCCCCTGGAACTCCTCGAGACCTGCCTGGTCCATCTCACCTAACGGCCAGACACCCAGCAGGGTCTGGTACAAGAGGTACTCTTCATTGCGATCCGGAACTCTTTGCCCGTCCAGGAGTTGCCCCTTGGCCCGGTTCAGGCGACTCCACTTCATCAGGGCTCTCTGCCACTGTTCGGGGATCTCCGACAGGGCGCTGATGCGCGCCCGGACATCCTCGCCACGCTTGGAATCGTGGGTCGAGGTGGCGATCATCGCGTGGGGAAAAGTCTTGAGTCGCTCCAGGTTTTGGCCGTGGAAGGCCTCCAGCGGCGTGCCGAAGCGCCCAGGCATGCCCCCGACGTCATTAAGCGACACCAGCCGGTTGTAGACGTAAAAAGCCGTGTCTTCCAACCCTTTCGCCATGACGGGGCCGGTTATCTGCTGGAAATGCATGGCAAAATCGAGCCAGGCGTTGCGGTCGCTCTCCCTTGCCTGCTCCGGGAATCTGAGTAGCAGCACGTCGCGCAAGAAATCGAAGACCGAACTGTTCATGGCCGGGTTCTTGCGCTTGGCCCTCGCCACCGCGGCCTCGATATACTGGATGTCCTTCTCTCGGACCGTACCCGGAATCACGTAGGTCCGGTATACCGGGAAGCAAGCAATAACTTCACTGATGGCGCGCACCATGCTGTTCAGGGTGAAGTCCCGGGTCAACCGGTCCGTCTCGGAAATCGTGTTGAGGCGGTGCGCCAGCATGTTTATCTCGCCAGAGAGCGAGACCTGCATCACCAGTTTCTTCTTCTCGTAGACCAATTCGGTGAAATCAGAACGGTGGCCCAGGTAGCGATCATAGATGCGGTCGAAGGCCTTCGCCTTTTCCGTATCGACAAAGATGCCGTTTACCTGGTTCAGGAAATCGTATCCCGTGGAGCCCGAGACCGGCCACTCCTTCGGGAGCTGCTCTCCTTTCATGAGGATCTTTTCCACCAGCGCATAGAAGGGCTGGAAGCCGGGGTCCTGCTCCATCTGCCGGTTGTAGAGAGTAGCGCAATTTTCGCTTTCCTGCGCTTGCCCACCCGAGCTACCGGCTCCCCCTCCCTGTCCCTCCCCCTCCGGGAGAGGGGACCCGGTGCGCAGTTTTTCGCCCGGCCGAGGATCATTTGCTCCACCTGCTGTTGCTGCTCCTGCTCCTCCTGCTCCTCCTGCTCCTCCTGCTCCTGCTCCTCCTGCTCCTGCTCCTGCTCCTCCTGCTGCTCCTGCTGTTACTGCTCCTGCAGTTGCGCCTGCAACTACTCCTGCATTTGCTGATCCTGCATTCACTGCTCCGGCTCCTGTCTCTGCTCCAGAATCCTCTGCGATCTCTTCGCACCCGGTAAGCTGCTGGTAGCAGCTTTTTTGCAGTTTCCTCAAATAGGTGAGCGGGTCATAAAGGCCATCCACGTGGTCGATGCGCACCCCGGTGACTTTTCTCTCCCGAATCAGCCGGAATAGGAGCTGGTGGGTCTGGTCGAAGACAGCCGGGTCCTCCATCCGGATGGCGGCAAGACCGTTGATGTCGAAAAACCTCCGGTAGTTGATCTCCTCAGTTGCCACCCGCCAGTAGGAAAGCCGGTAGACCTGTTCCTGCAGCAGCTTATCCAGCAGGTCGAAGCTGTGCGGTTCCCCCTTGGTCCCGTTGAAAATCGCCAGGTTCTCCTCGATGAATGCGCCGATTTCAGGTATTTCCTGGCAGAGCCGCGCCAGCCGCCTTTTAAAGATCTCCTTTTCCCGGTGGCGCTCTTCCTTTTTCTCGGCAACCTCCTCCGTCGGGCCGGGAAGGTGCTGCAGGGAGGTCATGATGCTGAAAAGCTCCTGCAACGGCGCCGATTCCGCAGGAAACAGTTCGTGCAGGCGCTCTGGGCGATGTCCCAGGACTTGCAGGGAGCTCTTGGGCTCCAGTGGTATTTGAAGCCCGGAACATTGTACGGTGAAGGCACCCCCCTGAAAGGCCAGACGGAGCTCGCCACTCTCCAGCACCCGCCCGTACTGGTCCCCCAGGAAGGGGAGCAGCACCTTGCCGGTGAGCTCCTTTTTCACCGGTTCCCAGTCGATGTCAAAGAAGTGTGCGTGGGGGGAACTCGGGCCGTTTTCCAGCACATCCATCCACCACAGGTTCTCGACACTTTCAATGCACATGTGGTTCGGAACGAAGTCAAGAATCTGCCCCATACCGAAGCGCTGCAGCTCCTCTACCATCGCCTGGTAGGTGGCCTCATCTCCCACCTCGCGATTCAGCAAGGTCTGATTCACGACATCGTAGCCATGGATGCTCCCCTCTTTGGCCTGCAGGTAGGAGGAGGCATACAGGTCGCTGATCCCCAATTCGTGCAGATAACCGACGATCTCCCGCACAGCGGCAAAGGTGAACTGCCTGTTGAACTGGAGCCGGTAAGTGGCGGAGGGAACTTTCGCTTTGGGCTTTAGGTCCTGATCCATGCTCCCCCCGTTTTATGCCCCTGCCAGTACCGCATCAAGGTTGAACCTGAAGGTGTCTCCCAATTTCCGGAAGGCCTCCAGCCAGATCGGCGCCCCTGCCTCGCCCGCGCGCTCCTTTTCCAGGTAGTCGCGGTAAGTCGACTTTGCCAATACGTAGTAATCGTTTTGCACCTGCCAGAGTACGATTTCTATCGGAATTGACCTGATGAGCCCCATCAGTTTTTCAATCTTCGTCATGAGCTTCAGATCCGAAGGATTCTCGACCAGAGCACGCGTCAGCTTCTGCAGGTGGGTCCGCAGAAAATATTCGGTATTGGCAGTGTCCAACTCCACGTGCCACTTGCCGATCTGGTCGATAATCCGCTGCACCGCGTCGGCATCAACCTCCTCTTGGGTTAGGGCGCTCTTCAATAGGTCGTTCAATGCCGGTTGTGCCGCGACGAGAAACATCTTCGGCACGGGCATCCCGGTTTCCTGGATGAATTCCATCAGAGGGCGGCCGTGCTCGTACAGGCTCTGATAGTCTTCAATGCTTTCCGACATGCTCGCCTTGATAATCATGTTGAGGATCTTGCGCTGTTCATCCCGGAAGAGATTGGAAAGGGAATAGCTGTGGGTTCCGAAATGCTTGTCCATCAGGGCGATCAACTCGGTGTAGAGCCCTTTGTCGAAGGCCGCACTCATTTCCTCCTTCATGGCGGCATAGGCCTCGTCGCTATCCGTCGCCACGCCCCCCTTGAAATCGTGGCTGCCGATGCGGACCACGCAGAAGGTCAGGCTCTCTGCTTCCTCCGTTATCTCTGAAGCGACATGGATGTGCCCGATGGCGACTGAGGCGTCTTCCGTGGCGATCTTACGGTAATCCTCCTTGGCGACCGCGTAGCAATAGATCTGCGCGCGCTCCTCATAATCCTTGAAGAGGGAACTGAAAGCGTAGTGGGCACCGACCTTCACCAGGTCAAGGCGGGTCGGAAGCACGAAATTCTGGTAGATCCAGGCGCCGTCCTTGTTCTCGGGGATATTGCTTTTGGCCTCTTGCAACCGCTTCAGGAAAGCTTCCTCCACTCCCTGCTCCACGACGCCGTGAGCCAGTTGCAGCGCGCGGGCGGCGTAGTCAATGACCTGCACGGTTTCCAGCCCGGAGAGCTCGTCAAAGAACCAGCCGCAACTCGTGTACATGAGCAGTGCGTGGCGCTGCATCTCAAGAAGCTTCAGCGCGGCTATCTTCTGGTCCGCATCGAGCTCCCGCGCGGCGTGCTGCGCGAGAAACGCTTCGGCCTGCTCCATTTCCCGGTTCAGGATCACCTCGATATAGGCGTCCCGTGCCTGCCAGGGATCCTTGAAGAATGCGCCCCCTTTTTGCTCGAAGCCGACCGCCAGGCGGTCCCGGAGCCAGTCCAGCGCAGCGCGCAGCGGCGCTCGCCACTGCTGGTTCCATTGCGGAAACCCCCCGGAGGCGCAACCGCAGTCGCTGTTCCAGCGCTCCACCCCGTGGGCGCAGCTCCAGGCCGTCCGCTCTACAATCTCGGCCTCATGGGTGGGGGGAAACAGCTCAAGGAACTCACCGTAGTTGGTGATCCGGGCCAGGTTATTGGACTCGATTTTGTTCAGGGCCGAGGCGAGCGCCATGTCTCCGAACTTTTGGTGATGCCCGTAGGTTTCACCGTCGGTGGCAATATGCATCAGCTGCGGCCCCTCCCTGTCATCGGAGAATCCGGCCAGCAGCCGCTCGGCGAGTTGGTCTCCGTTGGAGAGCAGATTTTCGAAGGCGAGCGCCTGGGAAACCGGGCCGTCGTAGAAAAAGAGCGCAATGCTCCGCTTGGAAGGAAGGTTGCAGAGGTACGCCCGGGAGGGATCGATGGCCCCCTCGGTCCACTCCTGGTCTCCCGATTTCCTGAAGCGCGCTGCCTGGTGGGGCGCCAAAATGGCGTATTTCATCCCCTGTTCCGCCAGGATGTCGAGCGTTTCCAGATCCACCGCGGTTTCCGCGAGCCACATCGCCTCCGGAGAGCGTTTAAAGCGGGACTCAAAGTCCTTGATCCCCCAGATGATTTGGGTCCGCTTGTCCCGGGAGTTCGCCAGCGGCATGATAATGTGGTTGTAGACCTGCGCTATGGCCGCGCCATGCCCCGAGCGCCACTCGATGCTCTGCCGGTCCGCGTCCAATATCGCCTGGTACACCTCGGGGGCGCCCTTCTCCATCCAGGAGAGCACGCTGGGCCCGAAGTTGAAACTCATCTTTGCGTAATTACTGACTATATCAACGACTCGACCCTCGCCGTCCAGGACGCGTGAGGCGGAATTGGAGGCATAGCACTCGGCGGTTATGCGCTCGTTCCAGTCATGGTAGGGTGCGGCCGAGTCCTGAATCTCCACGGCTTCCAGCCAGGGATTTTCCCGGGGCGGCTGGTAGAAGTGACCATGCACACAGATAAATCTTTCCTTAGATTGGTCCATGTTCTTCTCCTTTAGGTCTTGCTGGCATACACCAACAGACTGAACGGGTTGACACTAACGGCACTGCTGGTACTCGCATCTGTCACGACGATGCTTCCCGGCGCCACCTCTCCCGGCCCCCTCCAGTGCTGCGCGGAGGAGTCCAGAACTTTTTCCCAACTGCCGGCCGGCAGCTGGAGAGGTATCGACACCTGAGTGTTGCTGAAACCAAAGATACAGACGACGGCGCTATTGGCTGCCTGCCTCCGGAAAATGAGGACCTTTTGCTGGGCCTGGCCGGCCACCTCCATCTGCTTGCGGTCGAAGACCTGAAGAGCGGGCAACCTCTTGCGCAGGGCCAGCAGCAGCCGGTAAAACTCAAGGATCAAGGCCTGCTCTCCCTCCCTTGGCTGGGTCAGGTCGAGCTTTGATTCCAGGAAGGTCGACTCGGCTTCCGGGTCCGGAAGCTCTCCCTCGCAGACACCCGAGGCGTGCTCTTCGTGTTTGCCCCGGCGTACCGCTTCGATCAGCTCCGGATCGGTATAGCCGACAAAATAATGAAAGGGCGCCCTTTCCCCGTACTCCTCTCCCATGAAAAGGAGCGGAAGGTAGGGGGAGAGGAGCACCACACCCGCGGCAAGCAGGAGCTTTTCCAATGATTGCACCGCGCTCAGACGGTCGCCGCACTTCCGGTTCCCCACCTGGTCGTGGTTTTGGCAAAAGACTACGAACTGCGAGGTGGGACGCTCCCCGGTCGGGCCTCCGTGGCAGCGTTTGCGGTAGGTGGAATACTCACCGGTATAGACGAAGCCATCGCTGTAGGCCTTGACCATCTGGCTGAATTGGCCGAAATCCTCGTAATAACCGGTAGTTTCTCCGGTCAGCAGGGTGCGCAGGGCATGGTGGAAATTGTCGCACCACTGGGCGTCGATACCGTAGCCGCCGTACTGCACCGGGTTTATCAAACGCATATCGTTGGTATCATTCTCGGCGAAAAGATAAATCGGCCTCCCCTGCTTCACCCGATGGAGGTGCACCTCAGCCACGATCTGCTGCAGAAAGTGCTGGGCGCGCTGGTCCAGGATCCAGTCGACGGCATCCAGGCGCAGGGCGTCCAGGTGGAACTCGTCGATCCAGTAGAGAGCGTTGGCGATGAAAAATTCACGTACCGGGTCGCTGTTGGGGCCGTCGAAATTCATGGCGCGCCCCCAGGGGGTGTGGTATTTGTCGGTGAAGTAGTGTCCGAAGTCACCGATATGATTACCTTCCGGCCCGAAATGGTTATAGACCACGTCAAGTATGACGGCGAGCCCCTTGCGGTGGCAGGCGTTGACCAGCTGCTTCAGCCCTCCGGGGCCGCCGTAGCTGTTTTGGGGAGCAAAAAGACAGACGCCGTCGTAGCCCCAGCCGCGGCCTCCCGGGAACTGGGAAACCGGCATCAATTCCACCGCACTTACCCCAAGCCCGCAAAGGTAATCCAGAAAGGGAATGATCGCCTCGAAGGTCCCCTCCTTGGTGAAGGTGCCGACGTGAAGTTCGTAGATTACGTACTGCTCCAGGGGAATCCCGCTCCACCCTTCATCCTGCCAGCAGAAGAGCCTGGGATCAACCACCTGGGATGCCTCATGCACGCCTTCAGGTTGAAAGCGCGACACCGGGTCAGGACGGACCGGCCCCGCGCCCGGTTTATAAAAATAGCGGTCTCCGTCGACAACCCCGGGAACCGTCCCTGAAAAGTACCCCTTTTCCTCCTGCTGCAGCGGGTACGTGCCCGCCGCCTTCCCCGAAACGATATGCACTGCCACCGTTTCCACCTTGGGAGCCCAGACCCTGAAGCGGGTTCCTCCACCCTCAGGGACCGGGTTCGCTCCAAGATCAAACTGCCACGTAGCTGCTTCCATGCTCCACCTCCAAATGACTCAATCGGCTCCCCTCCAGCGGAAAAGCATTATTAAACATACTTTACCACTACACCATGTCAATGAGCCAGCACTAACGATTCACCCGTCCAAGCCTTGTGCTGCCTGAGGCTAGGGTTCACAATTTAAGCTACTTAGGATGAACACCCCGGCCCTCGCTCCCTGAGCATTTGGCCCGTCACATCATTGACATCCAAAGCTACTGTGATATTTGTTCGGGGCAGGAAACTGTTATCGGCCGATCGGGAGTCCCCTATGAAAGGCTCAGCAAAAAAAGTCCTTCTGGCCGCCCTGGTCGCCAATCTCCTCATCGCGACCATAAAGTTCCTTGCCGCCTGGTTCACGGGGAGCTCGGCCATCCTCTCTGAAGGAATCCATTCCCTGGTTGACTCCGGCAACCAAATCCTCATGTTCCACGGGCAGCATCGGGCTGCGCTCCCTGCCGACGAGGAGTTTCCCTTTGGCCATGGCAAAGAGATTTACTTCTGGAGCTTTGTCGTCTCCATTCTGGTCTTCTCCGTCGGGGCCGGACTCTCGCTCTTCGAGGGGATCAGCCATCTCATTCAGCCTAACGAAATCCAAAACGTCTGTATCAACTACCTGATCATCGCCTTCGCTTTGCTTTTCGAGGGAATCTCCTGGGTCATATCGGTACGGGAGTTCGCCAAGGAAAAGGCGCCCCAGCACAACTTCCTTCAGGCGATTCGCAAAGGAAAGGACCCGACACTTTTCCTCGTTGTATTGGAGGATTCCGCGGCCCTGCTCGGTTTGCTGGTCGCGCTGGCGGGGATCTTCCTTGCCAGCCAGACCGGGATACCCCGCTTTGACGGGGCGGCCTCGGTGCTCATTGGCTTGATCCTGGGCGGAACGGCGATCGTCATTGCGCTGGAGACCAAAGGTCTTTTGGTGGGAGAGGCGGCCCTGCAGGAGGTGGTGCAGGCGATCCGGGAGATCGTTTCCGCGGGAGAGCATGTCGAGCATGTGAACGAAGTGCTGACCCTGCATATGGGACCCGAGTACATCGTAGCCACCATCAGTCTCGATTTTGTCGATGAGGTACCGGCTGGTGAGATTGAGCGCACTGTACAACTGCTGGAGTCAGAAATCAGGCGAAGGGTTCCGGAGGTGAAGAAGGTGTTTATCGAGGCAGAGGCTTGGCGCAGGCCGAAAGAGAAAAAGTCCTTGACCTAAATTATTGACTGCAAACTCTTCAGGAAGGGAGGCTGAGGGGGCGCCGGCGTTGCTGCCCCCCCTGCCAGCCTCCCCCCGATCACTTACAATCATCCACCCAAAGGCACTTATCCTGCCCGCACTCCGCTGCCGCGCCTGTTTCGAAACATTCGGTGTTTTGTTCTTTCTTCTGTATCGCCCGGACAAGTTCTGCCTTCGTCATTTTCCGCACCGGTATTTCCAGCCTCTGAGCAATTTCCTTGATTTCCTGAAGTTTCATTATTTTGGTCTCCTTTGTTTTGTGCTCACTCGGCAGGGCCCTCAAGGCAGCCGGTGCCTGCATCAGTGAAGCAGTATGCACTATTGAAATGATCTAATCATATAACGCTAACACAGTCTAATGTCAATTCCAACAGCTGCCAACTTTTAGCGTAGCACCGGCGGGGTTGGGCTCTCCCGCTCCGCAGGGGACCTGCCGGACTCTGCCAAGGATAGCAGAGCAAGTAGCGTCTGTATTTGTCAAATTACTTGGCAGGATTCACCTTCTATGGCCCCATATCTGGATTCGGTTAACAAATTTGAGGATGGAATCCTCTTTTTATTTCTGCTTTAAATCCAACCTGACAATATGGCAAAAGCTGATACAGTCGATCCTTTTACGTAATTAAGTATAATAAACGAGTAAGTATTCTTAAACCTGTTACAATCGTGCTCTGGAATTGAGTCATTGGAGGGTCAGATGCCAAACAAGCAGTCCGAATCAGAGGTGAATCTTCGCCAGCGAGCGGAGCAAAAGATTCATTCGGATGCTCCGAAACCGGTTTATTCCAAAAAACAATCGCTGAATTCACCCACCCCGGCATCGGTTTGTACATGTCGCGCATGATCATTGAGGACAGCCTGGGAGGAGAGATCAGCCAGATACCGAGCACAGTGGGGGCCAGGTTCAGAGTCACTCTGCCACTGGGGGTGGCGCCGTGACCTGTCTGAAAAGCCTCACCCTGCTTCTGGTCGACGATGAACAGGAACTGCGCCGGGAAACTGCCGCGTTTCTCGAACTGTATTGCGGGCGCGTCATCCAGGCTCCCGATGGTCGGCAAGCCCTGGACCTGATCGATGCGCACCGCCCCGACCTGGTGATAAGCGACATCCGCATGCCGGTCATGGACGGCCTGGAACTGGCCGCCTGCCTCAACTGGCGCTGGCCCGGCACCCCGCTGATTTTCTGCACCGCCTTTACCGAAACCAGCTACCTGCTGAAGGGGATCGAACTGGGCGTGGCGGCCTTTGTCCGCAAACCGGTCGATACCGATGAACTGCTGGCGGTCATCACCAAAGCGGCCTTGCCGCTGCTGCAGCGCCGCGAAATCGAGGGGCTCACCGACGAACTGACGGCCTTTCTGCGCTCGCAGATCGGTGACACACCCGCCCAGCGCGACGTCGCGGAGCAGGCCACCCGTGTCGCCCGAACCTCCTTTAATGTGCTGCTGGAGGGTGAAACGGGAACCGGAAAATCTCGCCTGGCCGCCATCATCCACGCCCTGAGCCCGCGCAGGGACGCTCCGTTTCTCACCGTGCAGTTGGGGGCGCTTCCCTTGCATCTGGCCGAAAGTGAGCTGTTCGGCCACCGCAAAGGTGCATTTACCGGAGCCGACCGCAATCGAACCGGACTGGCGGAATGCGCAGACGGTGGGACGATGTTCCTGGACGATATCGAATCCTGTTCGACCGAACTGCAGGCGAAACTGCTCCGTTTCGTGGAGGAGAAGAGATTCACCCCGGTGGGGAGCTCTAGCGAAAAGAAGGTGGATATACGCATTATTTCTGCCAGCAACCGCAGCCTGAAGCAAGAGGCGCAGCTTGGCCATTTTCGCGAGGACCTTTATTACCGGCTGGCCGACGTTACCATCGCTCTGCCGCCGCTCCGGGACACCCCAAAAGCGGTGGTTCCCCTGGCGCTACGGTTCCTGCGGGAGACCTGCGCCGAGTGCGGGGACTCTCTGCCCTTTCTGGATGACGCGGCGTGCGACTTACTGGCCAAGATGCCCTGGCCCGGCAACATCCGTCAGCTCAAAAGCGTCATGCGCCGCGCGGCGCTGAACGCCGGGAGCTGCATCGGAGCGGCCGATATCGCCCGGCAATCCAACCCGGCCGGTGCTCGCAGCGCGCCCTCCGGTGACCCAGACACTTCGGCGCCCCCCCCTTTCCCCTGTGCCATGGACAAACTGGAGGAGTGGTCGCTCGAGCAGGCACTGTGTTACTGCGGCGGCATGCGCATGAAGACCGCCACCATGCTCGGGATGAATTACTATACCTTTCGCCGCAGGCTGGAGAAACACGGCTTAGCGCCCGGGGAGGAAGAGTAGCCTTTCCTGCCCTAGCGCTATCCCCTGCCAGCGGGAACATCGGGGCGGCCCAGTCGCTCACGGCACTATCCATTTCAGCTAGCCGTTTTGAATGCCGCTAGCAATCCGCCCTACCGCATTCCCCACCCCCCTGAACCCAACACTCCTTAATATTAATAACTTAACCTGTGGCACGACCCGTGCTAACAGACAATCATGTCCAATCCTGCCCCAGCCCAAAAAATACCCGCCACGCAAACTTTGTGCGAGTTTTCGCTGCATCCCTTTAGCGACTGCTACTGCTCTAACATAACTGGTCGCAGTGTGTGCCGAATCGTCACCTATTGTATGGAGCGCTATCAGGATTGTCCGGTTTATCGCAAACGAGTTATGCCAGTCGAGGCTGCGAAGTCAAAGGAATATCAAACCGACCCGAGGTAGTAAGGAGAGCGTTATGGTCGCACATGCACTGTTTGAGTCTGACAGGAATTCCGCCTTGTCAGGCAGTTTCCCGGAACCGTTGCCGCGGTTATCTCCAAGCCCTGCTTCGGGGGATGCCGGCACAGTTTTGCTCGTTGATGATGACGAATTTATTCTCCACATTGCAACAGAGATGCTCACGATACTGGGCCAGAGAGTTATTCCCGCCAAAGATGGTGTGGAGGCTCTGAAACAGTACCGATTGTACGAGGACCAGATTGATGTTGTCTTCCTGGATCTGAGCATGCCACGTATGGGTGGAGCAGAAACCCTCTTGGAACTGAGGAAAATAAACCGCCAGGTACAGGTTGTGCTGTCGAGCGGTTACTCTGAAGACAAGATTGCCGAGCTATTCACCGGGAAGTTCCTGGCCGGTTTTATTCAAAAGCCTTACAGCTTTTCGGTGCTCGCCCAAAAACTGGCACAGGTTCCCGGCAACAAAAGTACCGCTTACTAATCGATTAGCGCACATGAGGGCATGACACCTATGACGACCGAGGCAGAAACCAGCGTGGATGCAGCTAGCCAGCGGCACCAGTCGAAACACCGGCAACTCGAGGAGCTTAATTGCGCACTCGAGGCCACGGTCGACGAACGCACCAAAGAACTGCTGCAAGAGCGCGATACTCTCAGAGGGATTCTCGACTCTATGTACAGCGGTGTCTACATTGTCAATCCGCGCCTGGGGATCGAGTACGCCAACCCGGCACTGATAAAAGAGTTCGGCCCGGTCGGAAGTCACACCTGTCACGAATATCTACGCGGATCGCTGACCAGCGGCGCCGAGTACGGCAATCCTGAGCTGCTCTCCGGCGAGACCTTACAACGGGAGTGGACCTCCAGGATTACCGGCAAAACCTATTGCACCTTCCTTACCCCGTACAATAGCCCGGCAGGTGAGATCTGCAAACTGGCGATTCTTCACGACGTGACCGCTCAAAAGCTCGCTGAACAGACCATTAAAAAGCGTAATGAGGAGCTTGAAGAGCGGGTGGCCAGTAGAACCCTGGCCCTGGAAAGGGCAAATTCCGAGCTGACCGCCATCAACGTGGAACTGGAACAAAGACGGTTCGACGCAGAGGAAGCGCGCAGCGCATTGCAACTGGTAAGCGAAAAATACCGGATACTGTTCGATAACGCCAACGACAGCATTCTCATCCACGACCTGCAAGGGGGGCTGCTGGCAGCCAACCCGGCGGCCGTGGAGCAGCTCGGTTACAGCCACGCGGAGCTCATGTCCATGACGGTCAGCCAGGTGGAGGCGCCGGATCAGGGCCGGCAGGTGGCGGAGCGGACGGCAAGGTTGGTGGCAAAGGGGCATCTCACCTTTGAGACGGTACATCGGCGCCTGAACGGCTCCCTCATCCTGGCCGAAGTCAGTGCGCGGCTCACCACCTGGGACGGGCAGCAGGCGGTCATGAGCATCTGCCGCGACAGCACGCTGCGCAAGCGGGTCGAGGAAGAGCTGGCGGCCACCAATAACCAGATCAAGTTCCTGATGCAGCATATTCCGGATATGATCTGGCTCAAAGATCTGGATGGCGTCTATTTGAGCTGTAACCCGAAATTCGAGCTGTTCTTCGGAGCCAGGGAGGCGGACCTCGTCGGGAAGACCGACTATGACTTTTTTGACCGGGGGGCGGCGGACACCTTCCGTCAAAATGACGCCAAAGCCCTGAGGGCCGGCAAATCCTGCAGCAATGAGGAATGGCTTACGCTTGCTTCCGATGGCAGTCGGATACTGGTCGAGACCATCAAGACCCCGGTGCATAACGCCACGGGACAGGTCATCGGAGTGCTCGGCATCGCGCGCGACATGACGGTGCGCAAGCATTTGGATGAGGCATTGCAAGCGACCCTTTCCCTGCTCAATGCCACTCTGGAATCGACAGCTGACGGGATCCTGGTGACGGACCTGCAAGGAAACCTTACCCGATGGAATCAGAAATTCGTGGAACTCGGGAGCATTCCGGTAGAGCTGCTGTCCGGGAACCCGGACAAAAAAGTTCTCACCCACGTTTCCTCCCTGCTGACCCGGCCGGGCGAATTCCTGAACGAAGTGACGGAATTGTACCGACACCCGCAAATGTCGAGCTCCGCAACCCTCTGTTTCAAGGACGGCAGGGTTTTTGAGCTGTACTCGCAACCTCAAAAGATCGCCGCCGACATCCTGGGGCGGGTCTGGTCCTTCCGGGACATTACCAAGAGCAAGGTCGCGGAGCAGGAACTGCTGGCAGCGCGCGACGCGGCTCATGCTGCCAACCTCGCCAAATCCGAGTTTCTGGCCAACATGAGCCATGAAATCCGCACACCGCTCAATGCCATTATCGGGTTTTCCGCTCTGGCGCTGGATTACGACCTTCCTGCACGCCAGCACAATTTTGTCGGCAACATCCACACTGCGGGCCAGGCACTCCTGTATATCATCAACGACATCCTTGATTTTTCCAAGATGGAAGCGGGCCAGCTGAAGATGGAGCGGATCCCCTTCAGGCTTGACACCGTGCTTGCCAATGTCAGCAACATGGTTCAGCAAAATGCATCGGAAAAGGGGCTGAAGCTGCTGGTCCAGACTTCGCCAAAAGTCGTTTCCTGCATGACCGGCGACCCGCACCGGCTGGTCCAGATTCTTGCCAACCTGCTTAATAATGCGGTCAAATTCACTCAAGCCGGCGAAATCAAGCTGAATATCTCCCTGCTGGCACAGCTCGACAACCGGCAGCAGTTGGCGATTTCGGTGCAGGACACCGGCATCGGCATACCGGCCGAGCAGATCGTCAAACTGTTCCAACCGTTCACCCAGGCCGACGGATCCACCACCCGGCGGTTCGGCGGTACCGGCTTGGGGCTCTCCATTTCCAAGCAGCTGGTGGAACTTATGGGGGGCGAGATCTGGTGTGAGAGCCGCGTCGGGGAGGGGAGCAGTTTCTGCTTCACGGCCTGGTTTGGCGACTGCCAGGAAAGCAACCCTGAGCAGTGCCTGTCGCTTTGCTCGATACATTCGGTGTATCAAACCGCCCAGTTGTGTGACCTTTCAGGTTACCGCATCCTGCTGGTGGAAGACAACAGACTCAATCAGCTGTTGATTATTGAGCTTCTCGGGGTCACCGGCGCCGAGGTTCAGGTCGCCTCCAACGGGGAAGAGGCCGTGGCCCTGGTGACAGGAGCCAAGGAAGCCTACGATTTAGTCCTGATGGATATCCAGATGCCTATTATGGATGGCTACGAGGCCACCCGCCGACTCAGGTCCGACAGCCGTTTCAGCTCGTTACCGATCATCGCTATGACAGCCCACGCGATGCAGGCCGAACAGCAGAACATGAATCTGGCCGGCCTGGACGCCCAGATCACCAAGCCGATCGATACCCGGATGATGCTACAGATAATTCAGGCTTTTCTTCCCGAGCGGCAGGTGAGCGCGCCTCCTGGCGAACCATCTCAAAACCCCTGCCTTGAGGATTTCTCCTTCCCCGAGATAGCCGGCCTTGACGTCTCCGGCGCCTTGAAACGCATCAACGGGAACAAGGAGCTGTACCTCTGGGCGCTAGGTAACTTCGTCGAGAAGGGTCCTGCGGCAGTAGTCGCCCTGGAGGGCGCGTTGAGTCGGGGGGACACCAGCCTCGCCTTACAGCTGCTGCATACCGCCAAAGGCGGTTTTGCCGGCACCGTCGGCGCGGTGGCGCTGCTGGAACTGGTTTCGCAACTGGAACACGCCATCATTCAAGGCGAGCCTTCGGCAGACTTAATGGCGTTTTTTGCCGTCGAGCTGAATCGCCTGGTGGTGGAGCTGACCCATTATCTGTCAGGCGTGGACGGGGATGAGCATAGTTAGCTGCCGACAACTCCCTTTAGTCTCGGGCGTGGCGTGGTTGCGGGTTGCCCGCGGGAAAACCGCACAATGCTTTATGGGGCACTGTGAAGCCGACGCGCTGCGGTAAGCTTAGAGTGGTAAGCGACTTCGTTTAAGAGGGGAGCGCCATCGCTATGAGCTTGGACGAATATAAAAAGAAAAGAGACCTGGAGAAAACTCCCGAGCCTCCCGGAAAAATCAAGGAGGATGGCAAGGTATTGAGGTTTGTCGTGCAAAAGCACGCAGCCTCCCATCTGCACTATGATTTCCGGATCGAAATGGACGGTGTCCTGAAAAGTTGGGCCGTCCCCAAGGGCCCTTCACTTGATCCGGCGCTGAAGCGCCTGGCGATGATGGTGGAGGATCATCCCTATGACTACCGCACCTTCGAAGGGACCATCCCCAAGGGTAATTACGGAGCAGGTGAAGTCATCGTTTGGGATGAGGGCACCTATCACGCCCCGGGTACCAGCGACAGCCAGGAAAGCGAAAAACTGCTGCGCGACGGGCTCTACAAAGGTGACTTGAAGTTCATTCTCGAGGGGCACAAGCTGAAGGGCGAATTCGCCCTGGTGAAGATCAAGGCCGACAAAGATAACTCCTGGCTACTTCTGAAGAAAAAGGATCAGTGGGCCACTTCGGATGACGTTACCCGCGATAATCGTTCGGTCCTGAGCGACGCCGAACTCGGCGACGTCAGAGCCGGGAAAAGCGAGACGCGGGCAAAGAGCCCAAAAAAACTCCCCCCCGAACAATCCACTGCACCCGGGCTCACAGCCCCCATGCCGCATGACATCAAGCCGATGCTTGCCACTTTGGTGGATAAGCCATTTGCCGACCCCGACTGGATTTTTGAAATCAAACAGGATGGCTACCGTGCCATTGCCGAAATACAGCAGGGAGCGGTGCAGCTCTATTCGCGCAATACTATCGGCTTTAACCGGCAGTTCGCCTCGGTGGCAGGCTCGCTGAAAGCCATACCGGGCGATGTCATTTTGGATGGGGAATTAGTCGCGCTTGACGACAAGGGCCGCTCCTACTTTCAACTGCTGCAAAATCACCTGCGCAGCGGTCACGGCAACATATCCTATTTCGTTTTCGACCTGCTCTATCTCAATGGCCGGGATCTTCGGGGTCTTCCCTTGATCCAGAGAAAGGAACTGCTGAGGGATCTGCTGCCTGATCTCCCCGGCATCAACTACAACGACCATGTAGCTGAGTTCGGGGTGGACTTTTTTGAACTGGCTCAAAAAAATAACCTGGAAGGCATTGTCGCCAAGCGAGCTGACAGCCAGTATCAAACCGGCAGAAGAAGTAAGGACTGGCTCAAAATCAAGATCCGCCAGCAGCAGGAAGCTATCATCTGCGGATACACAGAGCCCAGAGGAAGCAGGACACTATTCGGGTCACTGGTGCTTGGGGCCTACCAGGAGAGAGAGCTGATCCATATTGGATTTAGTGGCGGCGGATTCGACGATCGTACTCTTAAAGAGATCTATGGGAAGCTGCAACAGCTCGTTCAGCCGGACTCGCCCTTCGCCGGGAAGGTGAAAGCCGACATGCGGATAACCTGGGTGCAACCTGTTCTGGTCTGCGAAGTATCCTTCTCGGAGTGGACCGATGAGAGGCTCATGCGCCAACCGATTTTTCTGGGACTGAGAGAAGACAAGGAAGCGGCAACTGTTGTTCGGGAAATCGCCGCAGCCAGTACTCAAGAGGTTGCTCGTACTCAAGAGGTTTCAGGTATCCAAGATGTTGCTCGTACTCAAGAAGTGGCCGACCCTCAAGAAGTTGCCGGAGCTCAAAAGTTCGAGGATACGCCAGGAGAAGGAGTGCAGCCAAATCACAAAAAATCCGTTGGTAAGCGCAAAGAGAGTGAAGTCACCATAGGCGGGCACAAAATAAAGCTATCCAACCTGGACAAGGTATTCTGGCCCGAAGAAGGGTACACCAAGGGAGATGTAATTGACTATTACCGGCAAGTCGCCCACGTCCTCCTGCCGCATTTAAAGGACCGCCCCGAATCCCTGTACCGCACCCCCAATGGAATAATCGAAAAGGGATTTTTCCAAAAGGAAGCCGGCGAACTGCCCCCGGAATGGATGTCCACCAAAGAGGTCTATTCCGAATCACACAAGAAAACTATCCGTTACTTCCTCTGCCAGGAAGAAGCAACCCTGGTATATCTGGCAAACCTCGGCTGCATCGAAATTAACCCCTGGCTTTCGCGCCTGCAGCATTTGGAGTTCCCGGACTATTTCGTCATTGATCTGGACCCGGAGGACATCTCATTTGACAGAGTGGTCGACGCTGCGCTGGCTGTTCGCCTGGTACTGGAGCGGGCAGGGGCAACGGGCTATCCGAAAACCTCCGGTGCCAGCGGCATGCACATCTACGTGCCGCTGGGAGCCAAGTACGATTACGCAACGACTGGGAAGTTCGCCCAGGTCGTAGCTACGCTGGTGAACCACGAAATACCCGATTTCACCAGCCTGGTGCGGGATCCTAAAAAACGGCAGCAAAGAGTCTATCTCGACTTCCTGCAAAACAGAGGCGGTCAGACGCTGGCAGCGCCCTACAGCGTGCGCCCCAGGCCTGGCGCAACAGTTTCCACTCCGCTTCGCTGGGAAGAAGTGAAGATCGGTCTGAACCCGTTGGATTTTACCATCAAGACCATGCCGCCCCGGATCGAGCAACTGGGAGACCTCTTCAAGGGTGCGCTCGGCCCGGGCGTCGATCTGGATAAATGCCTGGATAACCTGCTAAAAGGTTAGCAGCCATAGCAGGGTAGAGTTCTCTTGCGCCGCTTTCTAATAACAGATATAATTTAGATGTTATTAATAATGCAAAAGGGAGGTTGGCTATGAAAGTACGCGAGGGTGATGTGCTGGTCTGCGGTACCGGCGATTGCAAAGTTGAGCTGACCGTAACCAAAGAATGTATGTCGAAAACCTGTGGCGAGCCCTGCGAAATCGAAGCGGTCTGCTGCAAAGAGCCGATGGAATTGAAAGAGTCCACGCAACAGAAAAAGTAAGTTTGAACTCTGGCCCGGGCTGTTGGAAAGATAATCTAGGTTCTGGGCCGCACTCTTTTGGGTGCGGTTTTTTTGTACCTGGGAGGGAAAAAGTTCAAGACACTAAAGCTGGGAGGTGGTCGTCATGTTGCGATGGGCCTTAATATTTTTCATTGTTTCCATCGTCGCAGCAGTTTTCGGTTTTGCCGGTGTAGCTTCAGCTGCAGCTGGCATAGCAAAGCTTTTGTTCTATCTCTTCCTTGCCTGCGCGGTCATCATGCTGATCGTTGGGCTTTCAATCGGGCGCAATATCACCCGATGAATTAATTGATTGATGAATATATCAATCAACATCCATCAGCGTTCCCACGCTCACGCGTGGGAACGCTAACCTGAGAAAACATCAGCTGCACTAAATCTGCCTCGATTCAACGCTCAATCGACCTCCGCCTCCAGTTGCTTGCGAATATCCTGCAACTCCTGCTTTCGCTCCTTTGTAGTCTTCGGATATTTCATTTTGAGATCCTGCAGGGTGTCCACCAGTATCTGGGAAATGATTAAACGGGCATTCTTCTTGTCATCGGCCGGCACGACATACCAGGGCGCTTCTTTACTGCTTGTTGCGCTCAGGCATTTCTCGTAGGCGTCCATATACTTTTTCCAAAGAGTCCTCTCCTTAAGGTCGTCCTGGCTGAACTTCCAGTTTTTATCCGGGTTATCAATACGCTCAAGAAAACGTTTGCGTTGCTCTTCCTTGGAGATATGGAGGAAAAACTTGATCACCCGGGTGCCGTTACGATCGAGATGGGCCTCCAGGTCCAGAATGGAGCGGTAACGATCGTGCCAAAAGTCCTTGTCGTCGAGCAAACCTTCCGGCAGTTCCTCAGCGGAGAGGATCTCCGGATGCACGCGAACGATCAGCACCTCCTCGTAATAGGAGCGATTGAAGATACCGATACGGCCGCGTTCCGGCAGGTGGCAGGTCGTGCGCCAGAGAAAATCGTGATCCAGTTCCTCGGGACTTGGGTGCTTGAAACTGAAGACTTGGCACCCCTGTGGGTTGATGCCTGACATCACGTGTTTGATGGCACCGTCTTTCCCGGCGGCGTCCATTGCCTGGAAGATCAGCAGCAAGGAGTAACGGTTCTCGGCATAGAGGAGGCCCTGAAGTTTACTCAATTTCGCAGTATGATCATCCAGAAGCGTCTGATACTGCTCTTTCGATTGGTACACAGATTTGACAAGCGTCGGGCGCTTTTTAAGCGTGACCTTTTCCCCTTCCCGTACTCTGAAATCTTCTATGTCTATTCCCATCGGTATTCTCCAGTGTTCCGCCCTCATCATCAAGGGGAACCTCATCCGGCCCTTGCGAAGCTTCCGTCAGTCATTGCTTGAGATGGTTCTTTTGACTCCCGGCATTGGGTATTTCCTCAATAGTTCTCAGTAGGAGTCTAAGCCCACACGCTGCTTTGTCAACAGACAGGTGCGCGCACGCCCCTCTCTGCCTTGACTTTGATGCGGACCTTGGTACAAATTGGTTAGCAAATATTAACAACTGTGATCCTGATCACAAGTCATCCCCACACTTCTAATGGCACCCCCTTGCGGGCGCCCGGCCCTGAACGGACCTACCTGCTACTTTCAGAGGGATTGCTGATGCCCGAGATGTCACGACGCACATTTTTATGGCTGACCGGAGGAAGCAGCATTGCGCTCGCCACCAATCCCCCGCGCAAGCTCATCAACAAGCTGATTCCACAGGTGATCCCACCGGAGAACATCCGCCCCGGCACCTGGCAACTCTATGCCACCACCTGCCGCGAGTGCCCGGCGGGTTGCGGCATGCACCTCTGGCATCGGGATGGACGCGTCACCAAGGCGGAAGGAACCCCCGGACACCCGGTGAACCACGGCGGTCTCTGCGCGCGCGGACAATCGGCCCTGCAGGGGCTCTACGACCCGGACCGCGTGCAAAAAATTATCTTTCGCCCCAAAGGAAAGACTGAGCAGAAGCGTTCCTGGGAAGATGCGCTCGCGGGCATTTCCGCCCGGTTAGCAGGTGGTGGCAGAGTTGCCATCCTCTCCAGCCTGCAAACCGGAGCGCTTGCCGAGGTGATGAAAGGCTTTGCCCGCGCCTTTGGCTCCGACCGGGTAGTGATGTATGAAGCTTTCAACTATGAACCGTTGAAAACCGCCCATCAGCAGCTCTTCAACCTGCCGCTCATTCCGAGCTACTACCTCGAAAAAAGCGACTTCATCATCAGCTTCGCCGCCGACTTCCTGGAAACCTGGATCTCGCCGGTATCTTTCGCGGCTGGTTTCGCCACGATGCACGCGTTCCAGGCCGGCTCCAAGATGAACCGGATGGCATACGTAGGTCCCCGCCTTTCCATGACCGCCGCCAATGCCGATGAATTCCTGATGGTGCCGCCGGGGTACGAACGGGTGGTAGCCGCCTCGATGCTGAAGATCATGATCCATCAGGGGTGGCAGAAGAACGACATCAGCGCCGCCAGGGAATCCCTCGAAACTTTGGTTGTTCAAAGCGGTCCGATTCCCGGCGTTTCGCAGGAGGCGCTGGTACGGCTGACCAGATCATTCTGCACCTCCCGGTCGAGCATCGCACTGGCCGGCCCCACGGCGGCAATGAGCCCCCTGGCCACCGACACCGCTCTTTGCGCGGCGCTCCTCAATTACGCAGCAGGACGCATCGGGCAGACGGTTGATTTCTCCCGGCCCCACGCGCTGAGCGCAGCCGCGCGCGAGCTGGAACTCGAGCAGTTTTTCGCCTCCCTTGGCCCGCAGGACGTCCTATTCGTGCATGATACCAACCCCGCCTACAGCCGTTCCGGCGCGGCGGCGCAGCTGAGCAAGGCGGGACTGACCGTGTATCTCGGCACCATGATGGACGAAACAGCACAACAATCGCACTGGTTCCTGCCGACCGATTCACCCTTGGAATCCTGGGGTGATTTCGAGCCGGCAGCCGGCGTCAATGGCCTCATGCAGCCCACCCTGAGTAGACTGTACGATACCCGTCCGGCCGGCGATCTCTTCATCGAACTGGCCAGGCGGGCAGGTAAGCCTCTTTCCAGGACGGCATCCGGGGCTCCCACGGCCGACTTTCTCAGCTGGCTTAAGGGGCGCTGGGAGGGGCTGGGTGCCGTGGACCAGGCGCCCGAAGCCGCCGATTCTCCCTGGACGCTTGCCCTGCGCAACGGCGGCCTCTGGAACTCAGAGCCTGCAACAGCAGCGCAGCCGGTGAGCGGGGCACAACTAAGCGCGCTCCGTTTCGCCCCTGCCTTGAAACCTGCTCCCGCCGAACAGGTGCAGCTTTGGCCCTGGTCATCGGTCATGGCCTTCGACGGGCGTTTTGCCAACCGCGGTTGGCTCCAGGAAGCGCCCGACCCGATCACCTTCCTGGTCTGGGGTAACTGGATCGATCTGCATCCCAAAAAAGCGGCAGCACTTGGCATCAAGGACGGGGACCACGCCGAACTTTCCACGGAAGCCGGCACGCTACGGGCAGCGGTGCGGGTGACCGACGAGGTGAGCGAGCATCTGGCAGCCATCGCTCTGGGGCACGGCCACCACGGCCTCGGTGAAAACGCCCGGGGGATCGGAGCCAACGCCGCTGCGCTGCTCAGGGGACACCAGGATGGCTCCACCTTCGCGTCCTGCCGGATACGCCGGGTGGCAGGAGGCTCCGCCGACGCCTTGATCTACACCGCGCGAGAGAGGGAGCAGTTCGGCCGCGAAATCGTGCAGTGGGTGCCGCTTTCAAAGCTCGCACGCATGGGGACGGGCGAGGGGGACGACCTGATCCTTCCGCTTCCCGAGGGATACCGGCCCGACAAGGACCTTTACCCGAAACGCCAATACGCGCAGCACCGCTGGGCCATGGTGATCGACCTGCAGCGCTGCATAGGGTGCGGCGCCTGTGCGGTCGCCTGCTATGCAGAGAACAACATCCCGGTAATCGGCAGGGAACGGGTGGGCAAGGGGCGCGAGATGGCCTGGCTGCGCGTGGCCCCCTACCGGAAGCCCGGGCAACCCGGCCGCCTGAGTTGGCTGCCGCTCCACTGCCAGCACTGTGACGCCGCGCCCTGCGAGCCGGTTTGCCCGGTATTTGCCTCCATGCACAACGAAGAGGGGCTGAACGCGCAGATCTATAACCGCTGTATCGGCACGCGCTACTGCTCCAACAACTGCCCTTACAAGGTGCGCCGCTTCAACTGGGTGAACATCATTTGGCGCGCGCCGCTCGACCTGCAGCTCAACCCGGAGGTGACCGTGCGCACCCGTGGGGTCATGGAGAAATGCACTTTCTGCGTGCAGCGCATCCGTCAGGCGGAGTATCAGGCCAAGCGCGAGACGAGGTCGATACGCGACGGCGAGATTCAGCCCGCCTGCGCGCAGTCCTGCCCCACCCGGGCCTATACTTTCGGCGACCTCCTTGACCCTGATGCGCAGGTGACCAGGCTGACCCGCGGCGACCCGCGCCGCTACCACGTTCTGGAAGAGCTGAACACGAAGCCCGCTGTCACCTTCCTGCGCAGGGTGGATATCGATAACGAGGCGGGGTAAGTTTCCGAAGGTTGCCTCTACCGAAATGATAATCGGTCAGATCCGACCGATTCGACTGATCCAAGATCGTACCGATCGGTCGGGTCAGACCGATTGAATGATCAAAAGGCTGGAGTTGCAGCTACACAGATAAGCAACAGGGAGGTCCGGTGGCAGACCTGAGGTACGGTCAAATAAACGACGATGTACTGAGCGCGATGGGGAAACCGCGAGCGCCTTTTTATTTCGCCGTCGCCTTTTTAGCCGCCCTTATCGGCTGGGCCGCGCTTTGCTGGATCTACCAGATCCAGCTCGGCATGGGAGTCAGCGGGCTGAACCGTCCGGTTGGATGGGCTACCTACATCACCAATTTCGTGTTCTGGGTCGGGATCGCCCATTCCGGAACGCTCATCTCAGCGATCCTGTACCTGCTGCGCGCCAACTGGCGCGACGCCGTCTCCCGCTCGGCGGAGGCCATGACCATCTTCGCCATCATGACCGCCGGACTTTTCCCGCTGGTCCACCTGGGACGGGTCTGGGTCGTCTACTACATCCTCCCCTACCCCTCGCAGCGCCAGCTTTGGCCGAACTTCCTGAGCCCCTTGGTCTGGGACGTCTGCGCCGTCAGCACCTATTTCACGGTGAGCCTCATCTTCTGGCTGGTGGGACTCATCCCCGACCTGGCCGCGGCGCGCGACCGCTATGAGGAAACCCTAGGGCCGGACAGCTTACGGACCAGGCTCTATCGGGTGATGTCACTGGGATGGACCGGTGCCGGCAACCAGTGGCGCCACTACGGCCGCTCCTACCTCTTTTTCGCGGCGCTCGCCACCCCGCTGGTCATCTCGGTGCACTCGGTAGTTTCCTGGGACTTCGCCATGAGCCTTTTGCCCGGCTGGCATAGCGCCATCTTCCCCCCCTATTTCGTCGCCGGCGCCATACATTCCGGGCTCGCCATGGTACTCACCCTCCTCATCCCGATGCGGAAGCTGCTGCACCTGGAAAGGCTCATTGAGCTGCATCATTTCGAAATGCTGGCAAAGACCATCATCCTGACGGCAACCATTGTCGGCTATGCCTACGCCATCGAGGCATTCATCGCCTGGTACTCCGGGGACCTGATCGAGTGGCAGTTTTTCCAGTGGCGCACCTTTGGCCCGGCGGCCTGGATGTTCTGGACCTGCGTCATCTGCAACGTGTTTATCCCCTTGCTCTTCGTATTTAAAAAGGTGCGCGGAAATATCCTCTGCCTCTTCGCCATCTCCCTGCTCATCAACGTCGGAATGTGGCTTGAAAGGCTGATGATTCTCTTCACCTCGCAGGCTCACGACTTTTTGCCGCAAAACTGGGGGGGATATTTCCCCACCTGGGTCGAACTAAGCATCACGCTCGGCTCCTTCAGTTTCTTCTTTATCTGGTTCTTTGGCTTCAGCAAACTCCTCCCCACCGTCCCTTTGAGCGAGCTGAAGGCAAAAATCGCCGACGAGGAGATCGTGCCGACCGGTTGCTGCGACACGAGGATTCGTGAGCGGATCGCCCCCCTGCGGCCGAGCGTGCTGGCGGTTTTCTCCAATGCCGGCCGGCTCCTTGAGGCGGTGAAAATCGGCTGTGACGCCGGCTTTCATGAGATGGAAACCTATTCGCCGGTGAAGATAGATCAGCTGGACCAGGTGCTGCGCCAGCCCAAAAGCCCGGTGCGCCTTTTCACCCTGACGGGCGCGCTGGCCGGGCTTGCCGGCGGGTTTTGGCTCGCCATCGGAACCGCGCAGGTAAATGGCCTGATCGTCGGCGGCAAGCCCCCGGTCTCCCTGATTCCCTACTGCGTGATCGGCTTCGAAGGAACCATATTGCTCGGGAGCATCGCCAACCTGATCGGGCTGGTGATCTTCGCGCGCCTGTTCCAGACCAAAACTTGCGCTTACTATGACCGGCGCTTCAGCCGTGACAAGTTCGGACTATTGATAAGTTGCGAAGCCGGACAGGTCCAACAGCTCAGGACTCTGCTACAACCTGCCGCCCCGGAGGAAATCCATGTCCACCAGTGAACGGCCGGATAGCTTCCTCACGACCCGCACCATCGTCTGGCTCCTCTTAGCCTTGGGCGGCTCCCTGGCCTGGCTATTCCTTTTGCAGGGAGGCGACCCGGGCAGGGCCTGGCGCTCACTGCTGATAAACTTCCTCTTTTTCAGCTCCCTTTCCGGGGGGCTCGTGGTCTGGCCGGCAGTGGTGCGCACCTGCAACGGGCGCTGGCATCAGGAACTGGAGCGACTGGCGGCAGCCGGTATCGCCTTCTCCATCCCATCCCTGGTTGCCCTGATTGTGCTCTGGATCGGAAGCCCCGCCTGGGCTCCCTGGTACCGGGTGCGCCTGCACCAGGGAATCTGGCTCGATAACTCGTTTCTCTTTGGCCGCGATCTGGCGGCGCTGCTTCTTTTCTGGGGGCTGGCCTTTTATTACCTGCGCGAACGACGCCGCGGCGAGGCGCGCACCTGCGGAGCGCTGCTAATCCTGCTCTATTGTCTGGTCTTTTCCCTGCTCGGTTTCGACCTGGTCATGGCACTTGACCCGCACTGGTACAGCAACCTGGTCGGGGGGTATTTCTTCATTTCGGGTCTCTACATCGCGATTTCCGGTTGGGCTCTTTTGGCATCGCGGCACAGTGAGAGCAGCAAAGATCAACTCCACGATCTGGGGAAACTGATGGTCGCCTTCAGCCTGATGACCACCTATCTCATGTTCGCGCACCTGCTCCCCTTCTGGTACGAGAACCTGCCCCATGAGATCCGTTTTCTGGTGCCGCGCATGAACTTTCAGCCCTGGAGGTCGGTGAGTTACCTGCTACTTTGCCTGGTTTATTTTGGACCGTTGGTACTGCTTTTAAGCGAACGTGCCAAAAGGAGCCGGCTGATTTTAGGGGGCATTGCTCTGCTGGTCCTGGCCGGCATGTGGGTCGAGCGCTGGTGGCTCGTCGCCCCCACCTTTGACCCCGCCACCCGGTTCGGTCTGAGCGAGTTCTCCCTGGCGGCTGCCTTTCTCGGGTTTCTCGGTTTTGGCATGGAGTTATATCACCGCAGGACGCCGCACCCGCTGGCCGGAGACAAATGAGACATGGCAAGACTCGCGGAAAATAAAGATCAGAAAGGGGTGCACCACGCGGCGCTCTGGGCTGCTGCAGCTGCACTGGCCGTCTTGGTGCAACTTGCCTGCGCCACCTTGGCCCTGTTCGACATTCCTTACCCGGCGGGGCTCGGACCACGCCAGCCGATACCGTTCAGCCACCGCGTCCACGTGCACACCAAGAGAATAAGTTGCCTAATCTGCCACTCCGAAGTGACGCGTTCCTCGCGGGCCGGCATTCCACCGCTGCAGACCTGCCTGCTCTGCCACCAGCGCGTCATCAGAAGTTACCCCTATATTGCCCAGCTCCGGGAAAGTTTCCGGCAGGGTCGTCCCGTGATCTGGGAGCGGGTGAACTGGGTTTCCGAGTTCGCCTATTTCAACCACTCCGTGCACATCCAGAGGGGATTTGACTGCGGCCAGTGCCATGGGGATGTGTCATTGATGGACCGTGTGGTAACAGCGCACAAGTTCGAGATGGGCTTTTGCATCACCTGTCACCGGAAAAACGGTGCCACCCACGACTGTTTTACCTGTCACAGGTAGAGGTAAGCTGTTAATTCAGCACGAGAATCGTTAAGTACGCCGTTTAGCAAGATGCAGATACTGAAGTCCCCTCTCCCAAAGGGGGAGGGACAGGGAGGGGGAAGCCTTTAACAGCTTTTCCCCCCCCCCCCCCCCCCCCCCCCC
>JGI24143J45723_1000121_pt1 | contig 40456 bp, 41 predicted proteins | sample BarGraIncu00432A_FD_45723 | JGI IMG/M metagenome (IMG submission 45723) | reverse complement strand
GAGCGGCTCGNCCTGCGCTCCGCCGGCCGTAAAGGCGGGATGGGCCGCGCTCAGGCAATGCACCGGGATCCCGCGCGCGGCGAGCACCCACTTGAGCTCCTGGTACTCGCGCGCTCCCGAGGTGATCCCGCTTTCCCAGAACTCGCCTACCTGAAGGTTCGCCGCCACCCAGAGCACCCCCTGTAGGTGATCGGGATGCTCATGGGAGAGGACCAGGTAATCGATGTGATCTACCCCCAGGGCGTGCAAGGCTGGCGCGAGCAGTCGCCTCCCGACCCTCAGTTCGTCGTCGCCATGGTTCCCGCCACCGTCCACCAGCATAAGCTTTCCGTCCGGAAGCCCCACCAAGGCAGCGTCCCCCTGCCCCACACTCAGGAAGGTAACCCGCAGCGCTCCCCCCTCCGGACCAGGTGCAGGGATGGCGCGCAGCACCAGGGCTAAAAGCAGCAGGAGCGCCAGCGCCCCTGCCGCCTTTCGGGGACGCACGAAGGTGACTGCGCCAAGAAGGAGGACCGCAAGCAACAGGTCCAGGCGGGACGGACAGTAGGCGGTCCAGACCGGCGCCCGCGCCAGATAGAGGATGATCACATCGGAGAACCGCACCAGGTAGGCCGCCAGTTGCAGCAGGGCCCGGGCGGGTTCCGGGGCGATGAAGCTGAGCGGCAGCGAAGCGAAGCCTGCCACGACCGCGCCGTACCCCATGAGCGGGACGATGACCAGGTTGGCCAAAAGCCCTATGAAGGATACCCGTTGGAAATAGTAGGCGACCGGGACGAGTGTCGCCAGTATGGCGGCCGCCGAGGCAGCCAAGAGCAGCAGGAACCAGCCGGCCGCTCCCTTTACCCGGGAAAAGGGCGCGGAAAGCGGCGGCGCAAGCACCACCAGCCCCCAAATGGCAAGAAAGGAGAGCTGAAACGAGAGGTTGAAAAGAGTCTCCGGTGCCGTGAAAAGTATGGCGCCGGCGGCCAGCATGATGCAGTTCACCGGGTCCAGCTCCCGCTTGACGTAGAGCGCCAGGACGACCGCTGCGATCATCAGCACGCTCCTCAGAGTCGCAGCCTGGGCACCGGAAAGGAACAGGTAAAAGACCACCACCGGCAGCGCCGTTACAAGGAGCGCCCGCCTCAGGTTGAACCTGAGAGCCAGCGCTTCGCAGCAGCGCGCCGCCAGAAAGAGCGCCTGAAACACGCAGAGGAAGATGATCCCGACGTGAAACCCGGAGATGGAGAGGATATGGTTCACCCCGCTTCTTGCGTAGGCATCGTTCAGATCCACCGGGACGTCCGCGCTGTCGCCGATCAGCAGCGCCTTCAGCACCCCTCCCTCGATTCCGGGGGAACTTTGCATGATGAAGCGCCCCAGTGAGGCCGCCAACAGGTCCATGCCATGGCGCCAGCCGCTTCCGGAGCGCAGCAGCACCAGTTCGCCGGTGTCTTTAACAAATCCGGTCGCGAAGACTCCCTGGTAAGCGAGTTGGCGCGGATAGTCCCCCTCCCCGGGCAGCCCCAGGAGCCGCGGCAGTCGTATCTTCGAGGAAAAGAGAATCCGGTCCCCGGTGCAAAGCGGCGCCCTCCCCTCCTTGACCCGAAGCAAGAGCCTTCCCGCGACGCAGATGCCCCCCACCCCCCGGTGGAGATAGCGTTCCCGCAGGAAAAGCCGCTCTCCTCCGACGGCGACCCCTTCGGGGCGCTGGTCCACCACCCCCTCGATGAGCACCGGCGTCTCGGAAGCGCAGTCGGCGATCCCGGGTGGAGGCCTGAGGAACGGCTCTAGCGAGAGGCCGCCCCAGACGAAAAAAAGGAGTGCAAGGGAGAGTAAAAAGGGAGCGCGCCCCCTAACCAGCGCAGCGAGCAGGGTCGTGAGAAGGAGGGCGGCAAGGCTCCAGGCGGGCGGTGTGGCGTCGATGCAATCCGCCGTACAGAGTCCGGCTATCAGGAAGGCAAGCGGAATCAGCAGTGGCCTTTCCAAAAGCACACCTCCCGTTGGTTCTTCCAGCAGTTTCCTGGTCGGGCCGAAGCTCCCCATCCCCCTACTGGCCCCCCCCTGAAAGGCGGAAGGACGTGAGCGGTGGAAGGTGAACACCTATTAGGTACGGCAAAGGCCTAGCCGGGCGAGGTCGTTTTTTTTCTGATTTTCAATAAAGATGAAATTAAAAGATACCAATTTATAGCACAGCACCGGCAACTGCGCCAACTCCTGTGCATGCCACCCCCCGCTGTTCAGGGAGAGATCTTTCCATAGCCCCCTATAAATACAGGCTTTTTTAGGTTAATGAGTCCCTTCTGTGCAAAGTTGGAACAGGTATGCCCCTGGCCGCAGCTCTTTTTAGCCAAAACTAAACAGCCTAAAAAAAGCACAATTACAGACACTTAGGCAGTTAACGCCTCTGGAGACGAAACTTGGTACGACCGTTGTAAAGCAAAAGGGAAACAACGACCAAAGGGGGGCAAGGACATGGCATACCGGGATCGCAGCACCAGCGAAAAATCAGGATCTTTTGACTATAGCATCATGGAAGTCAGGCTCAGGAAAAAGGGAGCTGCCGCCGGAACCAAAGAGGATCTGCGGCTGATGACGGTCGATAACCACTGGGAAACCCTGCGTTTTGTCCAGGACAATATGGAAGAATGCGTCGGCAACATCGTAAGACTGAAGCGGCTGCAGGACCACCAGGCAAAAGGGGTAGCCGAGAGCGCCGCGCTGTTCCAGAAGAATCTTGAGCCGCTGGTTTCTTCGCTTGCCGCGGCCAACGGCCAGGGCGTGATGGACAAACTCTCCGCCTCGCTGAAGAAAGCCCTGCTGCTCATGGTGATGGAGCGCTACCAAAGCGACCGGGAAAAGGCGTGCAGGGTGCTGGGCATCTCCCGTGAGAAACTGGAAACCGAATTGAAGCTCTGCGGCGTTTCTCGCTGAAAAGCTGGTCGCTGGCATTGGCCACTTGCAGTACCCCTGCCGGAAGCGAATTGGACGGAAACACCCACTGCAGTTACCTCGCGTTTGTGGGTACGTTAGCGCTTAGCTCTGGCAATATTCAAGATACCCCTGAACAGAACGGGTTTCATAGTTAGTTACAGCGCGACCAGTCCCGCAGAAGCATCGAAGCAACAACGCAAAGAAGGCCACCGATACTCCGGCGGCCTTCTTGCATTTAGGCAACACTCACTTCAGTAATACTCTTCCTGGTAATCAGGGACCTCTGAAAACCATTTGGGATGTAGCCGGGCTTCTGCCATAGCGCTCTCCGCTGTTTCAATCAACCGCTGCCTGTCCTTTGGATAGCTGCCAGCCAGATTCAGGAAATTTGAGACATGGTTTGAACGTAAAATTGTTTTGTGCGGATTCAAGCGGCACAGCATTGCCAAAGCCTCTTGCAGTATCTCACCATGACTAAGGAGGCTGATGGAGCGGAAATAATCGTCGTTATGGCGTCTGAACATAGTAAGCAGCGAAAAATATTCCGGAGACAAGGCTGTAATCCAATCGGCTGTTGCTGCCGCATGTTCGGCAGTACGCTCGCGTCCAGCAAGTCCCAGGATGGCAGTGACCGAAAGTTTGATCTCTGCAGCCTGGGCTTTACGGCATAACTGGAGCATTTCTGAAGGCTCATACCCCTTTTTTACCAACCTGAGAGTATCCGGATCCCCGCTTTCCAAACCGAAGTAGAGAATGCGCAGCTTTTTGCGCTGCAAGGTCGCCAGTTCATCAATCGTCTTGGTAGTGAGGCTTCTGGGCGATGCGTATGCCCCTACCCTGGTTAAGCGCGGGAAGGTGTCGGAAAGCGCCTCCAGAATGACCTCTAGGCCCTGCTGCGGATAGACCAAGGCGTCACCGTCCGCAAGGAATACGCGCTGTACATAGCCACGACTGCTGACGGGAACGGAATGAATTTCGCGGACCAGTTCCGCCACCGGGCGTATGCGGAAGGTTTTCGATTTATACATCCCGCAGAAAGCGCAGTGATTTTGTGAGCAGCCTATCGTCGCCTGGATAATGAGGCTCTGCGCCTCAGATGGCGGACGGAAAAGCGGCTCTTCGTAATTGAAATTACCCACCATAGTACCTCCTGCCTGCCCACTTCCCACCACCGCCAAAACGAAAAGGAATCTTAGGAGTTATTGCTATTTCCAACAATCTTCACATAATTTGACGACACGTCTCTCCCCCTCCATGGGGAGAGAGAGTTTCAGCAGCGAAAGACGTGTCTATCTAAAATCTTGGATCAAAGGCTTCAATAATGTCCCCTCTCCCGGAGGGGGAGTGTTAGGGAGGGGGATCTCCTTTTCCATATCAGTAAAGAGTCGCCGGTTGCTCAGTAGCTAAAAAAAAGGGGCGCTCAGCGCCCCCTTCCTTTCATTCTTCTGCACCGCAACTTCTAGCCGAGCAACCCGGCGTAAAGCGGGAAACGCTTCATCATCGCATTCACGTCGCTCTTTACCGCTGCCAGTTTGGCCGCGTCCTCCACGTTTGCCAGCACATCGGCGATGAACCCGGCAACGAGTTCCATCTCCTGCTCTTTCAAGCCGTGCGTGGTCGCAGCGGGGGTCCCGATCCTGATCCCGGAGGTGATGAACGGGGAACGGGTGTCGAACGGGATGCCGTTCTTGTTGACGGTGATCCCGGCCCGGTCCAGCGCCTCTTCGGCGACTTTCCCGGTCAGCCCGGTCTCGGTCAGGTCAACCAGCATCAGGTGGTTGTCGGTCCCGCCGGAGGTGAGCTTGAAGCCGCGCTTCATGAGGCCTGCCGCAAGCGCCTTGGCGTTTTTCACGATCTGGCCCTGGTACTCCCTGAATTCGGGGGTGAGCGCTTCCTTGAAAGCCACAGCCTTAGCAGCGATGACGTGCATGAGCGGGCCGCCCTGGATGCCGGGGAAGATGTTGGAGTTGAGTTTCTTGGCGTAGTCCTCGCGGCACAGGATCATGCCGCCGCGCGGCCCCCTGAGGGTCTTGTGCGTCGTGGTGGTGACGAACTCAGCGTAGGGGACCGGGCTTGGGTGCAGGCCGGCCGCAACCAGTCCCGCGATGTGGGCCATGTCGACCATGACGACGGCTCCCACCTGGTCGGCGATGCGGCGAAAAGCTTCGAAGTCGATGGTGCGCGGATAGGCACTGGCGCCCACCACGATCATCTTCGGCTTGTGCTCGTGCGCCAGGCGCTCGGCCTCTTCGTAGTCGATGGTCTGGTTTTCCTTGGTAACTCCGTACGGCACGATGTTGAAAAGCTTGCCGGAGAAGTTGACCGGGCTGCCGTGGGTGAGGTGCCCGCCGTGCGCCAGGTTCATGCCGAGCACGGTGTCGCCCGGGTTCAAGACGGTGAAGTATACCGCCATGTTCGCCTGCGAGCCGGAGTGCGGCTGCACGTTGGCATGGTCGGCGCCGAAAAGCTCCTTGGCACGGTCGATGGCGAGGTTCTCCACCACGTCGACGCAGTCGCACCCGCCGTAGTAACGCTTGCCGGGGTAGCCCTCGGCGTACTTGTTGGTGAGGACCGATCCCTGCGCCTCGAGCACGGCCCGGGAAACGAAGTTCTCCGAGGCGATCAGTTCGAGGTTATACTCCTGACGAACGGTCTCAGCCTTGATGGCCTGCGCCACGGCAGGATCGAATGTATCCAGTACTGACATGTTGTTCTCCTGAAATTATCGGGTTTTAAAAGAAAACGGGACCATGGGTCCCGTTCTTATTTGCTGCATTATGCCGGACCGTTACAGCGCCTGGAGTTTCAGCTCGCCCTCCAGGGCGGTAATCTTGTCGAGACGCGCCTGGTGGCGCCCCCCGGCAAACGCGGTCTCCAGCCAGGCCGTAACCATGGCGCGCGCGGCTGTCGCGTCGATGACCCGACCGCCCAGCACCAGGATGTTGGCGTTGTTGTGTTCCTTGGCCATGGTCGCCATGAAGACGTCCGTGGCGAGTGCCGCGCGTACGCCCGGGAACTTGTTCGCCACGATGGACATGCCGATGCCCGTGCCGCAGACCAGGATTCCCAGCTGCGCAGAGCCCTCGGAAACCCGGCGCGCCACCAACTCCCCGAAGTCCGGGTAGTCAACCGAGCTGCCGTCGCAGGGTCCCAGATCCTGGCAAGATACGCCGGTTTCCAGGAGCAGCCCCTTGATCTCTTCTTTCAATTCCAATCCGCCGTGATCGCTGGCAATGACTATCATGCTAAACCTTCTTGAAAAGCAGCGAGGCGTTGGTGCCGCCAAAACCAAACGAGTTGCTCATGGCGTAATCCACCTTGGCGTCCCGCGCGGTGTTCGGCACGTAGTCCAGGTTGCACTCCGGATCGGGGTTATCGTAGTTAATGGTCGGGGGAACCACGGAGGTCTGCATCGCCATCAGGGCAAAGATCGCCTCGATGCCGCCGGCAGCTCCCAACAGGTGACCGGTCATTGACTTGGTCGAGGAGACCATCAGCTTGTCCGCGTGGTTTCCGAAAACGGAACGGATCGCCATGGTCTCGTACAGGTCGTTGAAGTGGGTCGAGGTGCCGTGGGCGTTGATGTAGTCGACCTGCTCCGGATTAATCTTGGCGCCGTTGAGCGCCATCTTGATGCAGCGGGCAGCACCCTCGCCGCCGGGGGCGGGAGTCGTCAGGTGATAAGCGTCACCGGACAGTCCGTAGCCAACCACTTCGCCGTAAATCTTGGCGCCGCGTGCTTTGGCCGCCTCGTACTCCTCGAGCACCACGATGCCGGCACCCTCGGAAAGCACGAAACCGTCGCGGTCCCGGTCAAAGGGACGCGAAGCAGTTGCCGGATCCGCATGGGTGGAGAGCGCCTTCATGACGGAAAAGCCGCCGATGCCCAGCGGAGTCACCGTCGATTCGCAGCCACCTGCGATCATGGCGTCGGCATCGCCGCGCTTGATCATATGGTAAGCGTCACCGATGGAGTGGGTCCCTGTGGCGCACGCGGATACGGAGGAGAGGTTCGGCCCCTTCGCCCCGTACTTGATGGAGATGTGCCCGGGCGCCAGATTGATGATCAGCATCGGGATGAAGAAGGGAGATACCTTCTTATAGCCACCCTCGAGGAGAGCCGAATGGTAACGCTCAATGGCGGGAAGCCCGCCCAGACCGGCACCGACCAGCACGCCAACGCGCTCGGCATTCTCTTCGTTGATGACCAGACCCGAATCTTCCATGGCAAAATGCGCGGCAGCCAACGAGTACTGGATGAAGAGATCCATCTTCTTGATCTCTTTCTTGTCGATGAAATCCTCGGCAACGAAATCCTTTACCTCGCCAGCAATCTTGACCGGCAATTCGGTGGTATCGAAACGGGTAATCGGCGCGATTCCCGACTTACCGGCTATCAAAGCATCCCAGTTCTTGGCGTTTCCTGTCCCAAGCGGGGAGACAACACCGACCCCCGTGACAACAACTCTTCTCATTCTTCACTCCTTAGAATCTGGATCGTTCATGGCCGCCCGCAGGCGGCATGAAAAAGGGGAAGAAATCTCCCCCCCTGTCTACTAGGTGTGATCGGTGATGTAGTCAATAGCGTCCTGAACGGACTGGATCTTTTCTGCGTCCTCGTCGGAGATCTCAATTTCGAATTCTTCTTCAAGGGCCATGACCAGTTCGACGGTGTCAAGGGAATCTGCACCGAGGTCGTCCATGAAAGATGACTCGTTGCTCACCTGCGCTTCGTCCACTCCCAGCTGCTCCGCCACTATCTCTTTAATACGTTTTTCTATCGAAGCCATCTATACACCTCCATTTGATTTTGCTGTCAGACGATTTTGATTGATCAAGCCTGCTAGTTTCATAGCATGGCAAAAGCGAATTTGCAAAAGGTATTTTCGGCACCCCACCCTAAAAGGTGCGGCGTCGGGTCTCTTACATGTACATGCCGCCGTTCACCGAAAGGACGTGCCCGGTGATGTAGGATGCCCCACCGGAAACGAGGAAGAGCACCGCAGCGGCGACGTCGTCGGAGGCACCGAGCCTTCCCATCGGGATCTGCTCCTGAAGCGACTCCCTGGCCTTGTCAGAGAGGTCGTGGGTCATATCGGTCTCGATGAAGCCAGGCGCCACCGCGTTCACCGTCACATTGCGGCGGGCAAGTTCTTTTGCCACCGACTTGGTGAAACCGATCATGCCGGCCTTGCTGGCGCAGTAGTTGGCCTGCCCGGGATTCCCCATCTCGCCGACCACGGAGGAAACGTTCACGATCCTTCCGTAGCGCGCCTTACTCATGATCTTGGACGCTTCACGGGTACAGTTGAAGGCCCCCTTCAGGTTGACGTCCATGACGGCGTCCCAGTCGGATTCCTTCATCCTCATCAAAAGACCGTCCTTGGTGATCCCGGCGTTGTTCACCAGGATGTCGAGGCGTCCAAAGGCGGCAACCGCCTCCTTAATGAGCCCCTCTACCTCGGCGGAGATCGAGACATCGACCTTCAAGGCCAGAGCCTTGCCGCCGGCAGCGGCGATCTCGTCGGCGGTGCGCTGGGCAGCCTCGATGCTGGTTGCGGTGACGACGACGGACGCCCCCTCCCCTGCCAGCTTCAGGGCGATGGCACGGCCGATGCCGCGGGATGCCCCGGTAACGACTGCCACCTGTCCGGTCAAACTCATAATGCCCCCCCTGCCAGGGTCTTCACCCCGGCGCTGTCCTGCACGTTGAAGGACTCCGACTCCTTGCTGATGCGCTTGACCAAACCGGCAAGCACTTTGCCCGGGCCGATCTCCACGAAGCGGGTCACGCCCGAGGCGACCATCTTTTGCACCGAGGCGTCCCAGAGGACCGGCGAGCAAACCTGCTGCACCAAAAGCCCCTTGACCCGGGCGGAGTCGGAATTCGGCGTGGCCTCTACGTTACTCACCACCGGAGCGGCGAGCGGGCCTACCTCAATCCCTTCCAGGGTGTCGGCAAGCCGCTCGGCGGCCGGTCCCATCAGGGCGCAATGAAAGGGGGCGGAAACCGGCAGCAGCATCGCCTTGCGGTAGCCGCGCGCCTTGGCGATCTCGATGACGCGACCCACGGCGCCCGTGTGGCCTGCGATGACGATCTGTCCCGGGGAGTTGTAATTGGCCGGCGAAACCACCTCGCCCTGGGCCGCCTCCTGGCAGATCTCCAGCAAAAGTTCGCTCTCGATGCCGAGAATCGCCGCCATGGTCCCGACTCCGACCGGTACTGCAGCCTGCATGAAGCTGCCGCGCGCGCGCACGGTGCGTAGCGCATCGCCAAAGCTAAGCGCGCCCGAGGCGACCAGCGCCGAGTATTCGCCCAGAGAGTGCCCTGCAAGATAGGATGGGAAGAGCGGCGATTCCTCGCGCAGCACCCTCCAGGCCGCAACACTGGCGGCGAGGATGGCGGGTTGGGTATTCGCCGTCAGTTTCAGGTCCTCTTCGGGCCCCTCGAAGCAGAGCCGGGAGATGGCAAAGCCGAGTGCGTCGTCCGCTTCCTCAAAGCTATGCGCTGCAACCTTGAAGTTTTCCGCCAGTTCGCGCCCCATCCCTGGGTGCTGGGAGCCCTGTCCGGGAAAGATGAATGCGTAGCTTTGCATGAGATACCTCGTTTCCCTAACTTAATGTGCTTTTCTAGCTAAGTGCTTTTCCGATTAGTGCCAAACCTCCGCAGCTCCCATCCCTTGAAACTTGAAGAACTTCGGATGATTAGCCCACGATCTGCGCGTGTTTTGCCGAGGGAAATTTTGCTTCCCCCTCCCTGACCCTCCCCCTCCGGGAGAGGGAAAGCTTGGTTTCTCAGGAGGACCAATCGATTTCTTTTAGAAGGAAGGCTGCGGGATATTGGTCTGATCCGCGCAAAGAGGGCGGGTACTACGACCCGCCCCCCTAATGCCAAAATATTCCGGTAAAAAAATTACCAGCGCAGCAGTGCGGCGCCCCAGGTCAGTCCGCCGCCGAAGGCATCCAGAAGTACGATGTCGCCCTCCTTGACGCGTCCGGCACGCATCGCCTCATCAAGAGCGATCGGAATCGAGGCGGCCGAGGTGTTGCCGTAGCGGTCCAGGTTGACGTACACCTGATCGCCCTTCAGCGCGAGCCTCTTGCCGACGGAATCCACGATCCTCTGGTTTGCCTGGTGCGGAATGAAGAGTGCAATCTGCTCCGCGGTCATTGAGTTGGCAGCCAGCGCTTCCTGGGCAACTTCGGCCATGGCGCGTACTGCGTACTTGAATACCTCGTTGCCGTGCATGGTCAAATAGACCAACCTGTCGTCCAGGTTCTGCTGGGTCGCCGGGTGGCGGGAGCCGCAACCTTTCTGATACAGGATGTCCCAGTAGTTGCCGTCGGAGTGCATGTGGCAGGAAAGAATACCGTTTTCACCCTCGACCGCCTCCAGCACGACCGCACCGGCACCGTCGCCGAAGAGGAGGCAGGTGTTGCGGTCGGTCCAGTCGATGATCCGGGAAAGCACTTCGGCGCCGATCACCAGCGCCTTCTTCACGCCGCCGGCCAGAATGAACTTTTCTGCGGTGGCGAGGGCGTAGACGAATCCGGAGCAGGCGGCGGAAAGGTCGAAGCAGACCGCCTTACTCGCCCCGATCGACTGCTGCACGATGCAGGCGGTGGACGGGAAAGGAAAGTCCGGGGTGAGGGTTCCCACCACAATCAGATCGATATCCGACGCGGCCACGCCCGCCATCTCGAGCGCCCGCAGGGCGGCGGCTGAGGCGAAGGTCGAGGTGTACTCTCCCTCGACTGCAATGCGGCGCTCCCGGATCCCGGTCCTGGCGACGATCCACTCGTCGGTCGTGTCGACCATTTTTTCCAGGTCGAAATTGGTAAGCACCTTCTCAGGCAGTGCCGAACCCGTACCGGTAATCCTTGCTCGAATCATGAAGCCACCCTCTCCTTCGCGTCGGCGGGCGTCTCAGCGCCCTCACGCTCGCGTATGGTTCCGGGGAAACTCTCCTGCAGCTTTTCGGCCATATGTGAGTTCACCCCCTTAAGCGCGTATTCGTAGGCAAAGCGGATCGCGTTCTTGATCGCCTTAGGGTTCGAACCGCCGTGACAGATCATGCCGACGCCGTTGATTCCTAATAGCGGGGCGCCGCCATACTCTGCGTAGTCTACGGTTTTTTTGAAATTGTTGAAAGCCTTACGGCAAAGGAGGTAGCCTACTTGTGACAGGAAGCTTCGTTTGATCTCGGCCTTGAGCATCTTGCCGACGGTCTCGGAAAGCCCTTCGGAGAGTTTCAGCACCACGTTACCGACGAAGCCGTCGCAAACCACGACGTCGACGGTGCCGTTGAAGATATCGCGCCCCTCCACGTAACCCACGTAGTTGAGCGACTTATCCCGCAACAACGCACTGGTTTCGCGAGTGAGCTCGTTTCCCTTGCTCGCCTCTTCACCGTTTGACAATAGGCCGATCCGGGGAGAGGTGAGTCCCATGGCAAATCGGGCGTACACCTCTCCCATGACGGCGAACTGCACCAGGTGAATCGGCTTACAGTCGACGTTGCCGCCGACATCGAGCACCAGCGTGGAGCCGGACATGGTGGGAAGGAGTTGGGCGATCGCCGGACGATCGATACCCTTCATCCGTTTCAGCACGAACATCCCCGCCGCCATGGTGGCGCCCGAGTTTCCCGCACTGACCACGGCAGCCGCCTCGCCACCCTTCACCAACTCGTAGGCGACGCGTATTGAGGAGTCCTTCTTCTTGCGCACCGCGTCCGAGGCAGAGTCGTGCATACCGACCACTTCGGAGGCGTGCCAGACGGCGATGTCTAGCCCAGTGGTGTTATGGCGGGCCAGTTCGGCCTGCACCTTTTCACGGTCTCCGACCAGGGTGACCGGCACGCCGAACTCCCTGGCCGCAGCTACAGCACCTTCCACTTCAACATGAGGGGCGTTATCGCCCCCCATTACATCGACAGCAACTCTCATATAACCCCTAGGGAGCGGATTCCCGACAGTCACGACAGGCTGAAGCAAGAACCTACAGCTCTTCGGATTTCAGTACCTGGCGCCCTTTGTAGGTGCCGCAGGAAGGGCAGACACAATGCGGAAGCTTGGGAGCCTTGCACTGGGGGCAAGTCGAAACGGTCGGAGGCGTCAGGAAGTCGTGAGCACGTCTCATATTTTTGCGCGATTTGGAGGTTTTCTTCTTAGGTACAGCCATGGTATTTCTCCTTTTTACTTTTCTAGGCTAATCTTCTTCAGGGCACTCATCTTCAAATTAATCCCGCCGCGGTCGCAGCCGCACTCACCGGCATTCAGGTCCGCACCGCACTCGGTGCAAAGCCCCCGGCATGATTCGCTGCACAACGGTTTGAAAGGGACTTCCATCATGACCTGCTCCGCGATTTCGAAGTCCAGGTCTATCTCTTCTCCGGAATACGAGACCGAAATCAGGTCCTCATCACTCAGCTCCACCTCTTCATCAAGCTCCCCGGCCACCGATTTCGTATAGAAAATCGTGAAGTTGGAGGAGATCGGCAGCTGATACTCCGCCAGGCAGCGCGAGCAGGAGAGCTGGACGGCACTCGTCACGCTGCCGGTTGCCCGCACATGGTCGTACTCCCAAATGGCGGAGACTTCCGCACGGACCGGTTCGACGAAGCTGCACTCACCCGCCTTTTCCATCTGCGCGAGGTTCGGGTAGTGTCCGGCCGACTGCTCTTCGTTGAGGTCGATCCGCGTTTTTTTCACATCATCGATACGTATCTTCAAAGGATGTACTCCCCCTTTTTCAAAGCTTCCGAGTATATAGATGGAGGCGATTTTGTCAAGGTAAATCTAGGGGCTGGTGCCCCAACAATCCAGGGGCTCGAAGCTAGGGACTAGGGACTGGGGGCTAGGGACTAAATCTGGGGACTAGGGACTGGTAAGAACGCTCTTCCAGCCTTGCCACTAGTCCCTAGCCCCCAGCCCCTGGTTTTCCCAGCCCCTGCCTCACCAGCCGCCCAGGCGGTAGTCGACGCTCACGCCGCTCTCCCCGCGGGAGAGTAGCCCCAACTGTTCGGAGGCCCCCTGCACCAGCAGGTCCAGCGCCGGGGCGTGTTTCTTCGGAGGTCGTATCAGCTCAGGTTCACCCTTGACTCCTCCCAGGCGCGCCGCCTCCTCGATGGCGTCCTGCAGGGTTCCCAACCGGTCCACGAGCTTCAGGGCGAGGGCCTGCTCCCCGGTAAAGATCCTGCCGTCAGCGATTGCCGCGACGCTTTGCACCGGTAGCTTCCTCCCCTCGGCAACCGCCCGAACGAACTGGCGGTGCGTGTTGTCGATGACACCTTGCAACATCGCCCTTTCCTCAGGTTTCATGCTGCGCACTGGAGACCCCACATCCTTGAACTTTCCGGTCTTGATGGTGAAAGACTTCATGCCGACCTTCCCCATCAGCCCTTCGATGTTGGAAAACTTCATCAAGACGCCGATACTTCCGGTAATGGTCCCAGGATTGGCATAGATCAGCGTGGCCGGCGCGGCGATGTAGTACCCCCCGGAAGCGGCCACGCTCCCCATGGAGACTACGACCTTCTTCACCTTGGCGAGTTCCTTTACCTGCGCGCTGATCTCCTGCGAGGGTCCCACCACCCCGCCGGGGGAGTCGATCCGGACCACAACGGCCTTTACCCGTTTATCTTTCTTCAGGGCGCGCAGTTGGCGGATGGTATCCGCGCCATCAACGATGACACCTTTCACCTCGACAATCCCGACGCCGTCGCTCCCCATCATCGCATCGCGGTCGCCCAGGAGAGCCGTAGCCACCAGGACGCAAAGCCCAAAAAGAAGCATCATGCCGCCGACGCCAATTGCGCTCCAGAGCATCCATCTGTTTTTCATGCCACCCTCCAGATTTTTCTTGTCATAACGGCGCGCAATGTCCTATATCAGATGATCGGTTTTGCCCCGCTGCCGTTGATGGCAGGAGTGACACAGGAGCAAGAGCCAGTCATCCCCCAGTTTAGCACCAATCGGGCTCGCGCCACAGCCATTTCGTTACTAAGAGGAAAGCATGAGGCTACTGGTCATCTCTGACAGCCACGGCAACTACCCCCACGCACTCAAGGCGCACCAGCTTGCGGGTCCGGTGGATCACATCATCCATCTGGGCGACGGCGCCGAGGATGCGCGCCTGATGGCGCAGGTCCTGGAGGTTCCGGTAATCCAAGTGGCGGGAAACTGCGATCCCGACCCCCGGCTCCCCCAGGAGCTGATCCTGGATTTCGGCCGCTGCCGGGTCCTGCTGATCCACGGCAACCGGCAAATGGTAAAATCGGGGCTCAGGCAATTGGTCGGCAAGGGGATCGAGGTGGGAGCCACGGTTGTCCTGTACGGCCACACGCACCGCTCCGCCGTGCAGACGGAATCGGGCATGCTTTTGGTCAATCCGGGGGCGCTTAGAGAAGGGTTTCCGGGGAGCTACGCGATCTTGACCGTAAGTGAAACGGAAGTTCACGCCGAGATTTTTCCCCTGTAGTATTCGGTCAGCAGCCGCAGCCGCAGTTGTGACAGACCTTGCGGTTCTCATCGTCGGGGGGAACCGTCTCCGGGGCGAAGGCGATCCGGTTCACTGCGCGCTTGATGTCCTCCAGCAGGTCGAGGTGGGGACTTTTCCCGATTACATGGCCCACACAGACGTTGCTGATCCCGTCCGAGGGTGACGCGATCCGGACCGCGTTCAAAAGGTCCGCGTAGCTTTTCACCTCGATCACCTGTCCGGCCCCCTCAGCAAGCTCCAAAGCAATGCCGAAGTGCCCCAATTCCTGTGCCAGTTCCGCGAAGAACAGTTCGAAGGCGACCCCGGAAAGGAGATTTTCCCACTCCGGTCTCAGGTGATTTTGTCCATAACAGGTCAAGCGCATATTCTTAGCCATCTAGTACCTCGTTAAATCAGGGGCAAGGATCTGGGGGCTAGGGGCTAGTAATCAGGGGCTAGGGGCTAGTTAAATCAACCAGACGTCCCCGCCTCGATGCTCAGCCCCACCCTATTCCCTATTCCCTATTCCCTATTCCCTAGTCCCTATTCCCTATTCCCTAGTCCCCAGCCCCTCGGCAGCCTTGCGCTGCATCGAGCTGAAGATCATGTCCAGCACAGCCTTCTGCTTCGCCTCATACTTATTCAGCACAGCTAGACAAGTTCCCATCGGGAACTGCTCGTGCAGATAGTCGGAATCACGTCCGGAAAGGATGACGATCCGGTTCTTGTCGAGGCCGATGGATACCGCGTAGCTGAAGATCTTGGTTCCGTCCAGTACCGGCATCTCCAGGTCAACCAAGAGCAGATCCACCGGGCCCGCCTTAAGGATGGCGAGCGCCTGGAACGGGTCGCAGCAGGTCACCACTGCAAGCAGCGGGTAGAGCGACCGGATCTGCTCCCGCAGGGCGTCCAGGTAGGGAGCGTCGTCATCAACAATCAGAATATTTCTCATTACCACCTCAACCGTATCACTTAAGCACCCGGGTCGCCGCGGAAAGAACCGGGAATGGTACATGTAAATCGAGCGCCCGGGCGGTCTTCAGATTCACCACCAGTTCGACCTTTTTTGGGGTGGCGACCGGAAGCGTGGACGCCTTCCTTCCACCGAGGATGCGCGCCGCATAATCCGCAGCAACCTGCCCCTGCTCAACCGGGTCCGCCTCCAGGGAAATCAGGGCTCCCTTCTGGGCGGCCCCCGGCATCTGGGACAGCACAGGAATCTTCAGCTCGCCCGCCCGGTGCACGATCTTTTCGAAACCGCGGGAGCCGGCCGCACACTCGGAGACATAGATGCAATCGACCCGAGCGGTAAAAAGTGTGGCAAGAGCCGCGTCCAGCCCGCTGGCGCCAGCAAGGTTCACCTCGGAAAGCGTAATCCCCATTTGCACCGCGATCCTGCGCACCTCCCTGAGTTGCACCAGCGACCCTTCCTCCCGGCCGGTATAAACCACCCCAAGCGAGCGGATCGGCTTCAGTTCCAGGGCCGTCTTGATCAGGGTCACCAGTGGGACCTTGGAACTCACTCCCGCCATGTTGTGCCCGGTCGATGCGAGTCCCTTGGCGACGCCGCATTCCACCGGGCTGTAGACGTCCGCAAAAACCACGGGGATATCGTTTGCTTCGTGCAAAGCCATCAGTGTCGCCGGTGCGCCGTAGGTGATGATAACGTCGGCCCCGATGGCGTTAAATTTCCGGATGCTGTTGGCCCAGGAAATCGGATCCGGGTTCGGGGTCTGGGTAATCACCTCGAGGTTACTCTGGTCGTACCCCTTCAGCACCAGCGCCTTCATGAACGCCTTGTGGGCCTCGCGGTAGCGCGGTATGTCGCAGGTAAGAAGCGCCGCGACCAGCTTCCCGCCCGCGCGGGAGTCCGCCACGGGGAGCACCGCGGTAAAGGCCAACAGCAGCAGTATAATACGGATCAGTGTCAGGATCTACCCCTCGTCACCACTTTGCCGTCAGATAGGCAACGACGGCATGTACGGTGCCGTTGTACGCGCTGTAAACGGGATTCTTCTCGTTGTAATCCTGCAGCGTATATTCCAATGAGCCCGACCAAAGCCTGGTGAAGCGGTATTCCCCGCGGGCCGAGGCCGAACTGATGACGGTGTCCTGCCGGGTGATCTCCCGGATGCCGGAGGTGTCTCCCGGGACGGTCGTGAAGCTGGTTTCCTGGGGCGTGAAGGCGGAAGCGGACCGGATCTGCTGCAACATGAGCGAAAGGTCGAGCTTCTCCGTGGCGGCGCAGGTGGCGTTCACTCCGTACACCTGTGAGTGGGTGGTAAAGTCTGCCGTGTCCTGACTACCCGAGGCCACCCCGGTGAAGAGGACCCCCTGCTCCACCCGGCTATGGAGATAAGCATAGTTTGCGGAGAGTGTTACCCGCTGGAGAGGCGTAAACCAGACCCCGAGGTTCGCGTTCTCCGTCGCCCGATCCCGGGAAAGTGGTGAGGACGCCGTGTAGCTGGCGGGGTCGCTGAACGGTGCATCCACCAGGAAATGCTCAATCTGGTCGTTCCATTCGCGCCGCGCGGTCAGGTTTGCCGTCGCCCCCCACTTGGCCGCCGTATAGGTGGCGAGCAATTGCCCCTCGTGCTTTTGCTGGAAGGAGTTGCCGTAGGAGGGGTGATCCGTCGTTTCATAGCTGTATTTGCCCGTAATCCGCATCCCCTTGGAGGGGTGGTAAAGCACCGCCAGGGAGCCCTTCTGGGTGGCAGAATCCTCAGGAAGTGCCCAGGCGGAAAGCGAGGGACTCCCCGCGACATGGTCCCTGGTGAGGACCTCCCCGCGGTACTCTCCGACCAGAGTCAGCTCTTTCCTGGGCTTAAAGGAAAGGGTCGCGATCGCAACATCTTTCGTGCTGTCCACAGGGGGTTTCACCACCTGGCCCGGAACGGCAAAATTGATGTTGCTGACAGTTCCGCGATCCGTGTTGTCCAGCTGCTGGCGCCGGTACTTAAGCGCCAGGGAAAACTCCTTGCAGGGGGTGTAAACGAAATCACCCGCCACGTTTTGCAGGTTCACCCCGGTGTGCTTCACCCCGCTCGTGTCGGTAAGCCGGGAAAGGTTCTCGCGCTGGTCGATGCTGTAGGAACCGCTTCCCACGACCCCCCCGGCAAGCGAGGTGTGCAGCTTCACCGTATGGGAAAAGAATCGGCTGTCCGGATCCTCGTTATGCTGCTGCACCCCGCCCAGCACCTGGGGGTTCCCCAAAAAATCGCTGCGCGGAGCAAAGCTGGCAGTGGGGATCGCCATCTGGTCCCGGAAAACCCGGACCCGGAAGTCGTAGATAATATCCAGCCACCCCAGGTGGGCGTCCATGCCGAGGTGCCCCTCCTGAGTCTGGTGCTGCACCCCGCGCGCCTGGGCGAAGATGGTATTGGTAGCGCCCTCGAAGGCGGTATCGGCAAAGCGCTGCTGCACGGTCCCTTCCTTCACGAGCCGCCAGTAGCCGAGATTGACGTGCAGCGGGAAGTTGTGCAACCGATAGCGAAACTCCGCCAAGTCCTGGGTGACGCTGACTCCATAGTTTTGAGCGGGGTCCTGTTGCGCCTGGTAAAGCGCCGTCGCAGGCGCCGGAAGGTCGGCCCTCCCCGCCAGGAAATTAGGGGAGAAAAGCAGCTCCCGGTCCAGGTTGTGATAGAGCGACTCGGTCCTCAGGTGCAGACGGTAGTCCCCCTTGTAGTCGATCAGCAGGTCGCCGCGGTAATCGTGCTCGTTAAGGTAGTCCCCTTCCAGCTCGAAATTCCCCTCCTTTTTCAGGGTCCGGTAGAAGAGCTCTCCGCTGGCCGAGGAATGGAGAAAGCCATATTCCGAGGCGCGCCCGCCGTAGCCTGCAACGGAGGTCTGGTTGTAGCCGAGCCTCCCCCCTTTTAGTTCCAGGGGTGCCACGACCCTCTCGTCCCCGCCGAACACCGTCCCCTCGCCGGAAAGCGCTGCCTGGTCGGGCTCCTGGCCCTTCTCCATCGGGTCGCCCTGCGCCGCGGCGATTCCCGCGCTCAGCAGCAGCAGGAGCAGCAAAGACGGGACTCCATATGCAAGATCGAGTACTCTGGCCACCTTCGGGCTCCTTTTCCGGTTCACTGGCGCAGCGTGCCCCTGCCCGTGACTGCCGGGGAGGGGGTGTCGGTGCCGTGGATCTGCGAGTGGCAGTCCGTGCATCGGTTGGTGAAGAGCTGCTTTAACCCGGGGGTCGTCCCTGCCAGGTGCCCGGTGTGGCACTGCAGGCAGAGAAAGGGGAGTGCGGCGTTCAGCAGATGGCTGTTGACCGAGCCGTGCGGGGTGTGACAGTTCTGGCAGTTCTCGGTCACGTCGCCATGCTCGAAGGCAAAGGGGCCCTGCTTCTCCATGTGGCACCTGGTGCAGGTATCCTTGATGCTGTTTCCCTTCAGGAGGTGTTCCTGGGTGGAGCCGTGCACCTCGTGGCAGTCCACGCAGACCATCTTCTTCTCCCGCAGCGGATGGTGGGAATACAGTGAGTTCTCCGCCCGCACTTCCGGGTGGCAGCCAAAGCACATCTCCGCCATCTCCTCGCGGCTCACCTTCTGCCGGGGACCCTTGTGTAACTTATGGCAGTCGAAGCAGCTCACGTCGTTGACTGCGTGGCTACTCGCGTTCCAGTGGGCGAGCGCCGGAATCGAGGCGGCCGAGTGGCATTTAAGGCAGATCAGGGACTGGGCCTGGGGAGGGAGATGCATGAGATCCAGGAACGTCGTGGTATCGCATTTTTTCTTGAGGAGGGTGTTTGCTTCCCGGTCGTCGGAGAGTTTTTCGATGGCGAGGCTCCCCGGCCCGTGGCAGGACTCGCAGTTGACCAGTGGCAGGCCGGTTTCGGGTTTGATCTGCTCGCCATGCGTGCTGTGGCTGAAGTCGCTGGAGATCTTGTCGTGGCTGTGGCACTTGGAGACGCAGTTGTTGGTACCGACGTACTCGGCGTCCAGGCGGCCGACGATCAGTTTCTCGTACTCGCGCATCGGCAGGATCGGCTTACTTTGTTTGAGGGAGGCGCAGGAGCCCAGGACCAGCGGGGCCAAAAGCAGCAGGAAAATTCCCGCCATGGAGCGCAGCATACCTGGCAGTGCCATCTAATCTCCCCTGATCCCCTTGGTAGTCGTATAGATGAAGCCGCGCACGATCGGGTTTTCACTCCGCTTGATCTCGCGCGGGGTGCCGATCTCCACAATGGAGCCGCCGTGCATCATGGCGATGCGGTCCGAGATGTAGAGCGCAAAATTGAGGTCGTGGGTGACGATGACCGTCGTGTTCTTGGTGGTTTCCTTCAGCTTCAGGATCGTGTTGGCCAGCTCGTCCGTGGTAACCGGGTCAAGTTCGGCGGTCGGCTCGTCATAAAGGATCAGGTCCGGGTTCATGGCAAGCGAGCGGGCGATCGCCACCCGCTTCTTCATCCCGCCGGAGAGCTCGGAAGTGCGCAGGTCCTCCTTGCCGACCAGTCCCACCATCTCAAGCTTCTCCCGGATGATCTCCCTGATGCGCTGCTCCTTGCAGACCCGCTTCTCCCGCAGCCAGAGGCCGACGTTCTCGCCGACAGTAAGCGAATTAAAGAGCGCGGAGGACTGGAAGACCATGGAATAGCGGTAATCACGGTTTGAAGCATCCTTCGGCGTGTTAAAGATCGGAATGTCATCGATGAAGATCTCGCCGCTGTCGGGAGACTCCAGCTTCACGATATGCTTCAGCAGCACGCTCTTGCCGGTCCCGGAAGGGCCGATAATGCAGAACGTTTCACCGGCCTTGATCTCGAGGTTGATATCCTTCAGCACGTGGTTGCCGCCGAAATACTTGTTCAGCCCCTCGATGCGGATCCCCACCCCCCTGGTATCCTGGAGGTTTACCGGGCGGTCGCCATTGTCGGCGTGGAAGAAGGAGCCTGACAGACCATGTTTTAGCTTTGCGAACACTCTTTTCCCCTTCTGGGCACAACCTGATTGAGGTCAGGCCCGCTGTTTCACTATCGACAACCGCCCCTGCAAAGAGAAGGGTCGCAACATATCATCAAGGAAATGGCGCCTATAGTAACAGACATGGGAGCCACCTGGCAAGCGGAGAATGTTTGTTACCATTAACCTGTCAGCAGTCGCACTAATCAGCACCGTCAAGTGTATCATCGCGTAAGCGCAACACCTACAGTACCTGACGCTCATTCCCTGGACAGCATCAGAGATCCGCTGCCTAGCCTCGCACATGGCATCGATCCAGAGGATTCCCAGTGCCTGGGGAAGCTTGATGCTTATGGGAATTAAAAAAGATAGGGTGACCGGTTGTCGAAGTAGCGCCTGATGCGAAAGACATAGACGTTCAGCAGCATGAGAAAAAGCGCCGCCGCGAGAGTGTTGAAGCGCAGGTCATCCTCCGGGATGGGAACATCCGCGAGACGGGCATAAAGCCCCGGAGGGATCAGCGCGAGATTGACGCACGCGTTGCAGATGTCCAGCAGATTATAGCCGATGAGTAGCCAGACCGTGAGGCGCTGGCGTTTCAGGATTCCGATGCAGAGGTAAAGCGAGATCATGCTGTCGGCGAAGACCAGGCAGTCGCCGGCTCGTCCCGGGTAGAACCTCCCCATGAAGGGGAAAGGGTAACCGTAACTGGATACGGTGAGGAGCAGGAAGAAAACGTAGGCCGCGGCCAGGGCGTGAAGCCCGAGCGGGCGGCCTTGGGAATCCGGCATCAGTGGCGTCCTTCAGGAGGCATTCCCTTGCGGGTGATTGATGAGCGCAGGTTCAACGGGAAGCCAGTTTGTGATGTTCTTTGAGCAGGCAAAGGTCCATCACCACGGCAAGCCCGGCCTCTTCAGCCCTGGTCGCGGCGGCCTGGTTGACTATTCCTTCCTGCATCCAGACGACCTTGGCCCCCTTGGCGATCGCCTGCTCCACGACCTCCGGGAGGAACTCGGCGCGGCGGAAGACGTCAACGATTTCCACCTCGTCCGGGATGTCAGCAAGAGTCGGGTAGCAGCGTTCCCCGAGGATCTCCTGGCAGGCGGGGTTCACCGGGATGATGCGGAACCCGGCCCGTTGCAGGTAAGCCGCTACCTCGAAGGAGGGTTTTCCCTGGTCAGGCGAAAGTCCGACCACGGCAATGGTCTTGTACCTGGTGATGATGTCCTTGATATCTGCTTTCCCCATTTTGGCTCCCTCCAGTTGCGATCGGTCTGATTCGACCGATCCGACTGATCCAAGATCCGGTCGATCCGACCGATCCGACCGATTTAACAGCACCGACCAGCCAAGCGCTGACTGCCTAAGGCATACCACACTTCAGAGTTTTTTCACCTTTTCCTCATGTCGCTGACGGCGACGCAGAAAAAGATGATGACCATAACCCCTGCAATAAAAATCCAATCCGCCGGACTGAATTCGGCCATGCTACCTCCTAAGCTTCAAGTTTTTCCAAGGCAGCCCGCGCCTCGGCGTAGTCAGGATTCAGGACGAGCGCCTGACGCAGCAGGGTGCGCGCATCCCGCCCCCTTCCCAGGTCGACGCAGCAAAGGGCGCAAAGGTAAGGGATCTCCGGCATCGGAAACTCGCTTACGAAATGCTGGTCCGCCATGATGTCGGTAAAGATGGCGATTGCCTCATCGCTCTCCCCCTCCTGCTGCAACAAAAGCGCTCCGGCGACCGCCTCCAGGTAATCCACCGCAGGGACCTTCGGGAGATCCCCGCGCTCGATCCGTTCCAGCCGGGCGGTCAATTCGGCGCCGGCACTAGCGGAGAGTCCCGGCAGGATCCCGCGCCAAAGGGAAGCCGCAGAGTCGTACTTGCCAAGCAGGTAGCGGACCTCGGCGAGGGTCGCGGCGGCCTTGGGGTCGTCGGGAGCAAGCTCCAGGGCCCGCGCCAGATACGTTTCGGCCTTGAAGAGCGTAACCGTGGAGAGCTGCAGCGCGGAGAAGCGGCACCCCTTCTCCAGGAGCGTCGCGCCGATCTCCAGCGGGAAATGGGCGTCGTCCGGCTCCATCAGCGCGAAGATGCGCAGCAGGTTCACCCGCCGGTCCAGATAGGGAACCTCCACGTCCTTCTCGCCCAGCATGATGATGTGACTCGCCAGCTCGGAGACGTAGTGCGTATACCCTTCCTTGAGAAGCGCCGCATAGGCCGCGCAGTGGAGGCAGCCGGGGTCGGAGCGAAGCGCCTGGTAGATGCCGCGGCCGAGCGCGTCGTAGCCTGGCAGTTCACCCTCAAGGGCCTGATAGTCCGCCTCCAGGAGAGGCACCGGGCAGCCGCCGTAGTGAAGCGTCACCTTGCCGTCCAGCCCGGAAAGGACCGCATCGGCAGGGGGGGTCAGGTAGATGATTCCCGGAATTTTCGTAGTTTCGAGTGCTATGGCTAAACCTCCTTAGCGTTCCCGCAGAGGGAACGTGTCGACGCCTGCATGCACGCCGATTGTTTTGTAAATGCGGACCCCGTCCCAGGGCTCGTCCAGGATCCCGTCGTGGATCGCCCAGCTCCGTCCCAGGACCGTTCGTTCCATGCCAGGTCGCCTGAAGGGGGTGGAGCCGTCCAGCCGCCGGTAGAGCTCACCGCCGGGGGCGAAACCGGCGTCAATCTCCAGCATCAGGCGCTTACCTACCAGGTAATCAAAGCCGTAGCGCTCGTAGCGGATCGCGTTGTCGTAGGTGAGCGGCTCGGCCACGATCAGCTGCATCCCGAGCCCCCCGACCAAGCGCTCCAAAAGCGGCAGGAATTCGCCGAACATCCTCATACCGCGCCTGGTCTGATTCGGAAACAGCCCGGCCGACATGGCCCGCTCCTCCTCAGGGAGGTTGCGCCCCAGGGTGGTAAAACAGTTGTCGCGCCCCTGCGGGTCCAGGTCCACGTCGAAGCGGGGCGCCGCGGGGTCGGCGATGATGCAAAAGGAAAGCTCCATCTGGCCGAACTGGGTGTCGCAGAGCTCCAGGAAAAAGACCAGGTCCCGGTCACCGGGATGCAGCCGCGCCTCGATGCGCAACAGGCGCAGCCCCTCGGGGGCGATGAAGCGCAGCTCCCCTTCGGAGCGCTGCAGCAGCCCCAGCAGGCGCTGCGGCAGCAATGCACCGTAGATCCGCTCCTTCTCCGGGATCTCCAGGCGGTTGATGTCGTTCAGGGAGTAGAGCTCGCGGCCCCCGACGTCCCTCAGCATCTCATTTCCGGCGGTTATGGCCATAGGCACCGATCAGAACGGGGAAGACGTTGGCGCGCACCTGCGCGATGCTCTTTTCCACGGCGTCCAGGGCCGCATTGCGCTCATCGACCTGGGCCCAGTGCATGGCGTCCAGGAGCATGCGGTGCGGAAAGCCGAGCTCCGAGCTCAGTTTCACAAAGGCCGCGGGCAGCCGGGGCGGCAGCTCCCGGTCATTCATCACCGCCCAGGCGATGGTCCAGGCCCGGGCCACGTTCATCATGTCATAGCCGCCGCCCCCTACCGCGACCCAGGGGATCTGCAGGGCGCGGAGCTTTCTCATGACATAGGCGTAGCCGTGAGTGGTCACTTCCAATCGGGTGAGCGGATCGGTCCGGAAGGTGTCCGCGCCAAGCTGGGTAAAAAGAACGTCCGGGTCGTAGGCCGCAATGAGCGGAAAGGCAACCTCGTCAAACGCCTTCATGAAAAGGGCGTCATCCGTGTGTGCCATGAGCGGCAGATTCACGCAGTACCCTTTACCGGCGCCGGTCCCCGTTTCGGACTCGAATCCGGTCCCCGGGAAAAAATAGACCCCGCTTTCGTGCAGCGAGATGGTCAGCACCCGGTCCGTGTCGTAGAAAGCGTTTTGCACCCCGTCGCCGTGATGGGCGTCGATGTCGAGGTAGACCACTCGCTTTCCCTGGGCCACCAGGTGGTTGATGGCAACCGCCGCATCGTTCAGGTAAGAGAATCCGGAGGCACGGCTTCTTTGGGCATGGTGCCACCCCCCCAGCGGGTTGAAGGCGGCCGCGAATCCCTCCTCGGTGACCAGCCGCGCCGCCTCCAGGGTGCCGGAAACTCCGAGGCAGGCCCAGTCGTACACCCCGGGGAACACCGGGTTCTCCAGATCGCCCAGGCCGTAGCGGAAGTCCGCCCGCGGCTCCCGGGCAGCGCTGAACTCACGCAGCCTCTCGAGATACTCGGGACTGTGGCAGCTCAGAAGTTCCTGATGCGTCACTTCGCGCGGGCGGCGCAGCTCCATGCCGGGAAAATCGAGTAGACCGTAGGCATCCATCAGGTCACGGGCCAAGCGGTAGCGCTGCACCTTGAAGGGGTGCTGCTCTCCGTAGCAGTACCTCCCGAGGTCAGTACAGTTAATGAGTGCTGTCTTGCGCGTCAAAAGTACCCCCGGCAGGATTTCAACTGAATTTACCCCGAGGCGCAGGGGAGGTCAACCACTAATCCTGCACATTCATTAGGCACTCTCGCACACTTTTTAGGCAACAATATGGGATACCCTGCGGCAGCTTCCGGTGTCAGACGAGCTATTTCAATATGATAGCGACTTGGCAGAGAGTTTGCTAGGTCAGAGCGCCCTTTCCAACGATGGCTGGGCAATTTACCAACGGAGGTATTTAAATGAACGGGATGTCAATGACGACGCCACTGGGCAACAGTAGCGATGTGCTTTTCCTCATGCTGGGCGCGGTCATGGTTTTCGCCATGCACGCGGGTTTCGCCTTTCTCGAGGTCGGCACGGTTCGCAAGAAGAACCAGGTGAACGCCTTCGTGAAGATCCTGACCGACTGGTCGGTCTCCACGGTTGTCTACTTCCTGATCGGCTTCCCCATCGCCTACGGCATCAGCTTTCTGAAGCCGGTAAAGCAGCTGCTCGGAGACACTCAGGGTTACGACATCACCCACTTCTTTTTCCTGCTCTGCTTTGCAGCCTGCATCCCCGCCATCATCTCCGGCGGCATCGCCGAGCGGGCAAAATTCTGGCCGCAGGTTTTCGCGGGCGGGATCTTCGCCGCCTTCAGCTACCCGATTTTCGAGTCACTCATCTGGGGGAAGAACTGCGCCCTGCTGCAGGACCTCTTCAAGCGTTTCGGCGGAGCAGAGTTTCACGACTATGCCGGCTCGGTCGTGGTCCACTCCATCGGAGGCTGGCTGGCGCTTCCCGCCGTGCTGATCCTCGGCCCGCGCCTGGGACGTTACACGCGCAGCAAATCCCACCCGATCCCGATCAGCAACATCCCCTTTCTGGCCCTCGGCTCCTGGATCCTCGCCATCGGCTGGTTCGGCTTTAACGTCATGAGCGCGGGGCACCTGGAAAAAATCTCCGGCATCGTCGCCGTCAACTCCCTTATGGCGATGGTGGGCGGCGTGCTGGCGGCGCTGGTCGCCAGCAAGAACGACCCCGGCTTCGTGCACAACGGAGCGCTGGCCGGACTGATTGCGGTCTGCGCCGGGAGCGACATCATGCACCCGCTGGCAGCCTTTGCAACCGGCGCGATCGCCTCGGTCATCTTCGTCTATGGCTTCCACATAGAGCAGGAGAAACTGAGGATCGACGACGTGCTGGGCGTCTGGCCGCTGCACGGCATCATCGGCTCCTGGGGCGGGATTGCCGCCGGCGTTTTCGGCCAGGAGGCGCTGGGCGGCATGGGGGGGGTCACCCTGGTTTCCCAGCTCATGGGGACCCTGGCCGCGATCGTTTTCGCCCTGGCCAATGGTTTCCTGGTCTACGGCATCCTCGCCAAGACCGTCGGCATCCGGCTCGACCCGGACTCCGAATTACTCGGTGCCGACCTCTCCATCCACAACATCGGCGCCTACCCCGAGGACAGCATCCGCTGATCCGGGAAGTACCTCAGCGCACCATTTGAAAAAAGGCCCGGAAGCGGGCCTTTTTTTATTTTTTGATATTTCCTCGGAAAACGGTATATTACTAATGGTGAATCATTTTTAATTACATCAAAAGGTTGGATCAATCATGAAAATGCATCTGGGTGAGCTGTTGGTCGAGTCCGGTATCATAACGGTAAAGACCCTGGAGCGTGCGCTCGTTAGGCAGCAAGGAAGCGGCAAACGTCTCGGCACGGTACTCGACGAAATGGGTGTCATGAACCAGGAAGAGTTGATCGAGGCGCTGGCCCAGCAGTTCGGCTTCGAGACGGTACGGGACACCTCTTCCCGACCCATCCCCGCGGCACTTCTCGAACTGATCCCGAAGGAAGTTGCCCTCCAGAAACTGGTCTTCCCTTTACTGCGCCAGGATGGCAAGCTCTCCCTCGCCATTACCGACCCCTTTGACACGGACACCATAGAATTTCTAGAGCAAAAGACCGCACTGAGGATCGTGCCGGTACTCGCCACCCGGGACGACATTCTGGACGCCGTGAGACAGCATTACCTGCGTGGCGAGGGCGCGGACAACAGCGCCCTGAAGATCCTCGTGGTAGACGACTCCGCGAAGATCACCACTACACTGGGAGGGGCGCTTCGCAGCGAAGGGTACCAAGTGCTGACCGCCAACGACGGGGTGCACGGTCTCAAGATCGCCTTTTCGCAGAAGCCGGACCTGATCCTCTGCGACGCCTCCATGCCCAAGCTCGACGGCTACGGGCTGATGCGCGCCGTCAAGGCAAACCCGGCTACGGCCGAGATCCCAATGATTCTCCTCACCGCGAAATCCTCACCGGAGGAGGAGCACCGGGCGCTCAAATCAGGCTTTCACGACTTCATCGCCAAGCCGATGATGACAGTCCGCGTGGTGTCCCGTGTCAAGCGGGCCTTTGAGATCATGCAGCAGGTCAGGCCGGGACTGGAAGCCCCATCCGCTTGAGCGCTCCCAGTACCAGCGTGCCGATTTTCTCCTCCGGGCTCACCTCGCAGCTCCCCTCAGCACCCATTTTCCGGTGCCAATGAGGGGGATCAAGACCTTCCCCCTCGGCTAGCAGACGGTCCGCCTTCTTCTTAGGTAATTTCTGCCAGAGCGTCGGCACAGATTTCCAGCGCCTCTTCCAGTTGGTCGCTGGTGACGTTGAGCGGGGGAAGGATGCGGGCCACATTGCGAGTCAATCCGCAACCGATCAGGATGAGCCCTTTAACGAGGCAGCGCTCCAGGAACCGGGCGCAGCACGCGCCATCAGGGGCGCCACTTGAATCGACAAATTCCACCCCGATCATGCAGCCAAGCCCCCTTACTTCGCCGATGCGGGGGTCTTTGGAGGCGAGATCCTGCAGATAGCTGAGAGTCCGGGAGCCGATCGCAAGCGAGGCTGCCAGCAGGCCGGTGTCCCTGATCACCTGCAGAGTCGCCCGGGCCGCGGCGCAGCTGACCGGGTTTCCGCCGAAGGTGGTGCCGTGAGCGCCCTGGTCCCACCTCTGCATGACATCCCGCCTGGCAATGACCGCGGAGAGCGGGAACCCCGACGCCAGCGCCTTGCCGACCGTAATGACGTCTGGTACCACTTCCGCATGTTCAAAGCAAAACCATTTTCCGGTCCGTCCGATCCCCGATTGCACCTCATCAAAGATCAGCTGGATGCCGTAGGCGTCGCAGATGGCACGCAGCCCCTGCAGGTAAGCGGCCGGCGCCGGGTAGTACCCCCCTTCTCCCAAGAACGGCTCGATGATGAAGGCACAGACCTCTTCTGGGGGAACCTGGCGTTCGAAAAGGAGAGTGATCTGCTCCAGGCACCTGGTGCCACAGGCGTCCGGGGTGAGCCCGCAGGGGCAGTTAAAGCAGGCGGGGTAGCCGACCTGGTACACCGAAGGGAGCAGCGGATGGTAGCGCCGGCGATAGGCGGCCGAACTGCTGGTCAGCGAAAGTGCACCCATGGTTCTGCCGTGAAAAGCGCCGGTGCAGGAGATGATCGCCTGGCGCCCCGTCGTGTAACGGGCTAGCTTGAGGGCACCCTCCACCGCCTCGGCCCCCGAATTGCCGAAGAAGAGCATGTCCAGCCCGGGGGGAGTGATCGACACCAGTTCCTCGGCCGCCGCGACAGTCGTCTCGCTGTAGTAGATCCCGCCGGTATGAACGTAGCGCTCCAACTGGTTGCGTACCGCGTCCATGACCTGAGGCTCGTTGTGACCGAGGTTCAGCACCGCAAGCCCCGAGGTGAAGTCGAGGTAGCGCCGCCCTTCCAGCGAGATGACGGCCGCTCCTCTCCCCTCGCTGATGGCAATCGGGTAGTAGTAGTGCGCAGCCGGCGTGAATACATCCGTTCCCCTTTGAACCACCAAGCCATCCTCGTCCATTGCGCACCCCTCGGTTTTCATCAATAATGAGAAAATGATAACATAGCGTGCTGCCAGCGCAACGTGCCCCCGCCCCTTTTTGCTTGAACTTTTCGTGTTCCCCTCTTGCATTCCAAAAAGATTAGATTAGACTAACAAAGACCGATAATGATGTGTTACATATCCTCTATTGAGCTACACGAGGGAGGGCCGATGTATAAAGAAAAAAGGAATTTTGCCAGGTTGGCCTTGCATGCAAAGGCAAACATCCACTTATTTGATGAGCTCATCGAAGCCGAAGTGGAGAACCTCAGTATGAAGGGGGTCTTTGTGACGTCGGTCAGGCGGATGGACCTTGACGACAAGGTGGCGGTCACCATCTACCACACTCTTACGCCGCAAATTCTCTGTGATTTAAAAGCGAAGGTAGTGAGGATTACTGACAGGGGAATGGGGCTGCAATTTGAAAAGACCCTTCTCGATTGAGAAGGGTCCCTGAGTAACTACTGTGGCCTGAAACCGGCTGAGAAGCGGTCGGTTTTCAGCAGATGCGCGGCAGTTGCTCGCCAGCCAGCATCTCTACCCCCCTCACGCCGCCCACGGAGGTTTTCATCTGTACCCGGCCCTCGGAGCTTTCGGTCAGGGCGCCAATGATGGCGGCGTCCTTTCCCAGCGGGTGGCGATGCATGATGGCCAGTGCCTCTGCGGCCCGCTCCGGTGCCACGAACGCCAGCAGTTTCCCCTCGTTGGCAACGTAGAGCGCGTCGAGCCCGAGGATGGAACAGACCCCCTTGACGCCAGGGTTTATCGGCAGGCTTTCCTCATCGAGCAGGATGGTCACGCCGGACTGAATGGCGATCTCTTTGAGCGTCGTAGCCACCCCTCCCCGGGTCGGGTCGCGTAGCACGTGCAGTCCCTCACCAAGAACCAGAAGCTCTTCCACAAGACCGTTCAGTGCAGCGGAATCACTCCTGATGCCGCTGTCTATTTCCAGCCCTTCCCGCGCCGAGAGTACCGCGATGCCATGGTCGCCGATGCTGCCGTTTACGATCACCTGGTCGCCAACCCGCCCTCCGGCCCCGTCAATGCGCAGACCATGCTCAAGGACACCGATGCCGGAGGTGTTGATGAAGATCCGATCTCCCTTCCCCTTGGGAACCACCTTGGTGTCGCCGGTGACGACGGTGACGCCGGCACTGTCCGCCGCACTCCGCATGGAGGCGAGGATCAGGGCGAGTTCCGACTTTTTGAACCCCTCCTCCAGGATGAAGCCGACGCTCAGGTAGAGCGGGCGCGCCCCCATCATGGCGAGGTCGTTCACCGTACCGTTCACCGCCAGATCCCCGATATTGCCGCCGGGGAAAAAGATGGGATCCACCACGTAGGAATCGGTGGTAAAGGCGAGCTTGGTGCCGCTAATCTCCAGCAGTGCGGCGTCGTTTTGGCCGCCGCTGGCAAGGGATTGCGAGAGCTTCGGTATGATCAGGTCGTCGAGCAGCTGATGGGAAAGCTTGCCGCCGCTGCCGTGGCCCAGAAGAATGATATCGTTATCCAATGCGTCGCTCCTTTGTTTGTTATCTGAGACAGTCCCATCCGACCGATCAGTCGGATCCGACCGATCAACCGACAATTTATCTGGCGTACTTGTAGGCTGCAGCGCAGGTCCCCTCCGAGGAGACCATGCAGGCGCCCACGGGGGATTCCGGGGTGCAGGTTCTGCCGAAAAGCGGGCAGTCGAAGGGGGAAACCTTCCCCTTCAGGATTTCCCCGCAAAGACATCCCGGATGCTCCTTCAACTCTTCGACGCTAACAGGAATAGCGAGTTCCGCATCGTAGGCTGCATAAGCTTCGGCGATTTTAAGACCGCTTCCCGGTAGGATACCGATGCCGCGCCAGTCGGCGTCAAACGGCGTGAACACCTGGGCAAGCATCGACTGCGCCTTGGCATTCCCCTCCCATCGCACCACCCGCGAATACTGAATTTCCACCTTACTTTCACCAGCCAAAGCCTGGCGTACCAGCATCTCCACCCCCTGCATTACGTCAGTCGGCTCGAATCCAGTCACCACGCAGGGGACCCGGTACTCTTCGCACAGGAATCGGTAAGCGTTGGCCCCGATGATGGCACTGACATGCGCCGGGCAAAGGTAACCGTCCACCGCGAGTTCCGGATCGGCGGAGAGGATGCCCATCGGCTGGGGCATGGTTTTATGCGAGGCAAGCACAAAGTAGTTATCGAGTCCCAGCGCCGCCGCGGTAAGGATGCTGCCGGCAACCGTCGGCGCCGTGGTTTCAAAGCCGACACCCAGGAAGACCACCCGTTTCCCGGGATTCTTGACCGCGATCTGCACCGCGTCCAGGGGCGAGTAGACGACCCGCACATCGGCGCCCTTGGCCCGCTCCTCCATGAGAGAAGAGCTGGACCCGGGGACCCTCAGCATGTCGCCGAAGCTGGTGATGATCAGGTCGGGAAGACGACAAAGTGCGACGGCGCGGTCCAGATAACCGTTCGGGGTGACGCAGACGGGACAGCCGGGCCCTGAAATGAGCCGCACCTCTGGCGGCAGCAGGGTACGCAGCCCGAACTGGTAGATCGCCATGGTGTGCGTCCCGCAGACTTCCATGAAGGTGAGCGGCTTTTCCCGTCCTGCAGTCAATTCCCTGATCCGCCGCGCCAGTCCCGCGACTAATTCTTTATCCCGGAACTGGTCCAGGTAATTCATAGGTTTCATCCCATCAACTCCGGCGTGAACACCTCTCGCATCAGGGCTAGAGTCTCCCTGGCATCCTCCTGATCCAGCTTCGAAATGGCAAAGCCCGCGTGAATGATAACGTAATCACCCACCACCACATCCTGGTCCAGCATCATGAGGCTCGCCTCGCGTTTCACCCCGTCGACCTCAGTCATCGCCAAGTCGCCTTCGATACTAATCACCTGCATGGGAACACCAACACACATAGAAAACTCCTTTTGCTGCTCCGTCTCATAAATTATCTTATTGTCAAAACTTTTCCCTTGAAGCCTGCAACTGCAGCCCTGCGATGACCGCCTGCCCCAGGGCAAGTCCCCCGTCGTTGGGAGGCACCAAGCGGTGGCAAAATGGCTCGAACCCCGCGCCGCTCAGAAGCTGCGCGACCTCTTCGGTAAGGAGCCGGTTTTGAAACACGCCACCGGAAAGTACCACTCTCATGGTGCCGCTTTCCTTGCGGATCCTGGTGCAAACCTCCAGGATGCCGTCGGCAATCGTGTGGTGAAAGGCGCGCGCAACGTCCGCCAGCTCCCTTTTCCCGGCAAGATCGGCACAGATGGCAGCGATCATCGGCGCAAAGTCAATCCGGTGGCAGTCGGTGCTTTCCACCTGGTACGGATACGGAGCTAAAGACAGCCCGCGCTCGGCCAGGGCCTCCAGCTCAATGGCCGCCTGCCCCTCGTAGCTGATCCGGGTCCTCACTCCAATGAGCGCGGCCACCGCATCGAACAGGCGACCGCAACTGGAGGTGAGCGGAGAGTTAATGCCACGCTCCAGCATCTTTAGAAAGAGGGACCTCTCCTGCGGCGTTATCGCGGCGAGCAAGGGGACGGGCTGCTCGAAGAGCTCTGTCCCGAAACAGCTGTAGAGCGCGGAGATCGCCATCCGGTAAGGCTCCCGGACCGCAGCATCCCCCCCGGGCATCCTCAGATAGCGGAAATGACCGCGCCTTTGGAACCCGCTATAGCCTCCCAGCAGGAACTCGCCCCCCCAGATGGCGCCATCGGCCCCGTAACCGGTGCCGTCGAGAACCACGCCGATCAGTTCGCCGTCCAGGCCGTTTTCCGCCATGCAGGAGGCCATGTGAGCGTGGTGGTGCTGCACGGCAATGCGGGGAAGCGCCAGACTTTCAGCGAAGTGGGTGGAAAGGTAATCTGGGTGCATGTCGTGAGCAACCGCCTCAGGTGTGACCTCCAGCAAACGGCCCAGGTGGCCGACGGTCTCCCCCAGGCAGGCGAGGGTCGCCGCGTTCTTCAGGTCACCGATGTGCTGGCTCATGAAACCGCGTCCCCCGCGGGTGAGGCATACCGTCCCCTTCAATTCGGCCCCCACCGCCAATATGCTTGGCTGGTGGGAGGGGAGGTTCACCCCGCGCGGCACGTACCCCCGCGAGCGGCGCAGGAACAGGGGCTCCCCCAGACTGAGCCGCAGCACTGAATCATCGGTCCGGGTATGGATTTCACGGTCGTGGGTCAGGAACAGATCGGCGATTCCGGACAGCCTGCCAAGCGCATCGGCATCGCGGTAGGCGATCGGCTCGTCGGAGAGATTCCCACTCGTCATGACGAGCGGAGCGCAGCCTCCCTTGATGAGCAGGTGCTGCAGCGGGTTACCGGGGAGCATGACGCCAAACCAGCCGTTTTCCGGAGCCACCAGGGAGCTGATCGGATTTCCCTCGCGCTTTCGTAACAGGACGATCGGCCGTTCCACCCCGGAAAGAAGACGCCCCTCCAGCTCGGAGCAGTGGGCGATCTGCCGCACCGCATCCAGATTCTCGGCGAGCAGGGCAAACGGTTTCTCGTCGCGCTTTTTTCTGAGCCGAAGTCTCGCGACTGCCTGCTCGGAACAGGCGTTCACGGCAAGGTGAAAGCCGCCCACTCCTTTCACCGCAACGGTCAGCCCACGGGCCAAGGCACCCAGGGCCTCGGACAGCGGATCGCCCGGAAGAGCTGCGCCGCTGACGTCGAGGAGCCTCAAACGCGGGCCGCAGACCGGGCAGGCGTTGGGCTGGGCGTGAAAGCGCCGGTTCAGGGGGTCGTGGTATTCGGCGAGGCAGTCGGGGCACATGGCGAAAGGCGCCATGGTGGTGTAGGGACGGTCGTAGGGAATGCCGGTGATGATGGAGTAGCGCGGGCCGCAGTTGGTGCAGTTAATGAACGGATAGAGGTAGCGCCGGTTCCCGGGATCGAACATTTCGACCAGGCAGTCCTCGCACACCTCGCAGTCGGGCGAGACCTCCCCCCCCTTGGAGAGCTTGGCGCTTTCCAGGATCAGAAAACCGCTGCCCCCCTCGGGGCTGAGCGGTTGCACGCTGAGGGCGGTGATGACCGACAGCGGCGGCGCTTCCTGCCGGATGGCGCGGCAAAAAGCGTCCAGATCTCCGCTGGTACCCTCAACCTCTATCTGCACGCCGCGACCGGTGTTGCGCACCCAGCCGGCAAGACCGTGACGCCCGGCGAGACGGTAGATGAAGGGGCGGAAACCCACCCCCTGTACGATCCCCTCAACCTCGAGACTGGCGCGCTCCCTGTTTGTCATGGTGCGGTACCCCGTAGGGGCGAATAATTATCGCCCTACTACCCATGCGATTTGCGCATTCCTTCGTTAAGCCAGGCATACCAGGCGTCCATCCCTTCGCCGGTGCGACTGGACACCTCGAATATGATGATACCCGGGGAAACCCGACGGGCCATCTCCTTGCAGGACTCCAGATCGAAATCGAGGTAAGGGAGCAGATCCACCTTGTTGAGCAGCATGACGTCGGCCGCGTGAAACATCTGCGGGTACTTGAGCGGCTTGTCCTCGCCTTCGGTCACGCTCAGAACGACGACTTTGTGGTGCTCGCCGAGATCAAAGGAAGCAGGGCACACCAGGTTGCCGACGTTCTCGATCAGCAGCAGGTCGAGGTCGTCCAGATCAAAGCATGCCGTCGCGTGCAGCACCATGTGCGCGTCGAGATGACATCCGGCGCCGGTGTTGATCTGCTTCACCGGGACTCCGGTGGCGGCAATGCGGACCGCGTCGTTATCGGTCTGCTGATCCCCCTCGACGACCGCCGAACGGCAGCTTCCCGCCATGTCCTTTAGCGTCCGCTCCAGGATGGTGGTCTTGCCAGAGCCCGGGGAACTCACCAGGTTCAGCACGAAAAGCCCCTTGGACTGAAAAAGCGCGCGGTTCGCCTCAGCCATGCGGTTATTTTTGGCGAGGATATCGACCTCGATGCTGACTTTTTTGGGAAGTTGCACCGTTTCCTGAGTTAGCCCCCCCTGGAGATGCTTGTCGCCATGATGATGGTGTTTGTCACCATGGTGGCCATGGTGTTTTCCGCCGTGGTGGTCAGGACTGCCGTCATGAGCCAGATCGAGCGGTTCACCCTGGGGGTCAGCCTTGTCATGGTCGTGATGGTGTCCGTGATCATGGTTATGGTCGTGATGATGGCCATGATCGTGATCGTGTCCATGGTGGTGGTCGTGGTGATGGTCATCAGGTGGGGCGCAACCGCAATCGATGCACATAGTACAAACCTCCGCATTTCTTCCCGTGGGCCAATTTTCTCGCCCATGAGCCTATAGGAAAACAGGAAAAAGTCAAGATTGCAGGGGCCGTCCTCCCAGCCCTATACGCACAGCAGGGCCGACGGCTCCCTAATGAGCGGGTGAGAAAGGAAAAGTTTGCCACTGGCGACCTGGTGGCCTCTACTGTTTTTCGTTGATCTTCACGACATCGTCGCCGCTTACCGCTTTTTTGAAACCCCTGATGCTGCTCCCCAGGGCCTGGCCGAACTGCGGGAGTTTGCTGGGACCAGCAACCACCAGGATGATGGCAAGAACTATGCACAACTCAGGCAAACCGAAACCGAACATGATGCTCTCCTTTTTCCCTTGTGACCCGGCAGCCGGACGCTGTCAGGCCTGAACCAGGGGCTCTTTCCTCTTGATATCAATGCCTACCGTTTGCAGCTCCGCGATTACCAGCGCGGCAACCTTCTCCAGACCCGCCTCGAGCGGTGGGGAGAGCTGGTCCCCCGGCTCGAGCGAACCGGCGACGATGCCGTAGAAAGTGAGATCGGGTTTGGGCGCGTCGCGCATCTCGGAAATCAGGAGCATCTCCTGCAGACCGATCTGGTGCGGAGACATCTTCACCGGGATCTTTTTCAGCATGATGTCCTCACGCTCGTAGCGGAAGATGTCACCCGGTTCGCCTTTGGCCTTGACCACGTCGACCAGAATGACCTTGTCGGACTCCTCGAACTTGAAGTGGACCATGATCCCCAGGGTGCCGCCATCGTACAGCTCGACGTTCTCCGGCACCTGGTAGACCCGCTCCATATGTCTAATGAAATGGACGCCGAAGCCTTCATCCGAAAGGATCAGGTTGCCGGCTCCGTAAATGAGAATATTCAATGTAACCTCCTTGAAACAGGGGCTGGGGGCTAGGAACTGGGGGAGGCGAACGGCCCCCCCGGAGTCCGGAAGTTTCACATGATAAAGCAAAGGGGCTGAGGGCTCAAGGGTTTTATCCCCTGTGCGAGCCCTCAGCCCCCCAGACCCAAGCCTCTACCTTACTACAGCACCTTTACCTTGGTGATTTCGTTTCCTTCCGGGTCGATGGTGTGCACCGCGCAGGCGATGCAGGGGTCGAAGGAGTGAATGGTCCTCAAGACCTCCAGCGGACGGCTGGTGTCGGCGATCGGATTGCCGATCAGCGAAGCCTCGTACGGCCCGTGCTCGCCCTTCTCGTTTCTGGGAGCCGCGTTCCAGGTGGAGGGAACCACGGCCTGGTAGTTCTCAATCTTCTTGTTCTTGATGACGATCCAGTGCGACAGTGTGCCGCGCGGCGCCTCGTGGAAGCCGACCCCGCGGTACTCGCCCTTGGGAATCTCGGTCGGGTTGGCGTAGGCTTTGTCGCCGGAAGCGATGTTGCCGATCAGCTTGTCGAGGTTTTCCAGCGCGATGTCAGCCATGAGGTGCGCCCGGGCGCCACGGCAGTAAAGCCTTCCCATGGTGGAGTGGATGTCGTTGAGCGAAATGCCGAGGGTAGCCACGGCGCCGTCCACAAGCTTCTTCACCTTGGCATTTCCCGACACGTAGGCGGCCAGGATCTGGGCGGGCGGGCCGACCTGCACGGGCTTTCCTTCCAGAGTAGGAGCCTTGCACCAGGAGTACTTGCCGTCTTCCTTGAAGTCGGAGTAGTCCGGTTTGGTCTCCCCTTCCCAGGGGTGCAGCGTCCCGCTACCCTCGTACCAGGCGTGGGTGACGTTTTCCTTGATGTTCTTGATCAGGTAGTCGTCGCGGTGGTCCTTGACCGGCCGCATCCCTGCCACGTTGCCCCCCATGATGATGCCGCCGGGGAGAGAGAACTTGGTGTTACGGGTGTCTTCCGGGAATTCCGGCACTGCCATGTAGTTGGTAACGCCCGCGCCGTACTTGAACCACTCCTTGTAGGAGCCGGCGATGGCGAGCAGGTCCGGGTAGTACACTTTCTGGACGAAGTCGCGGGTCTCTTCCATGAGGGTGCGCAGATAGATCAGGCGCTCCATGTTGAGGGTCGCTTCGTTCTCCATGTTGATCGCGGTGGCCACTCCGCCCACGACCAGGTTCTGGATGTGCGGGTTCTTGCCGCCGAGGATTGCGGTCGCCTGGGAGGCCTTACGCTGATAATCGAGCGCCTTCAGGTAATGGGTGACCGCCATCAGGTTCACCTCAGGGGAGAGCTTCATGGCCGGGTGGCCCCAGTAGCCGGAGGAGAAGATGCCGAGCTTGCCGCCCGCCACGAAACTCTTCAGCTTGTCCTGGGTCGCCTTGAACTCTTTTTCGGAGTTGCCGGGCCAATCGGAGATGCTCTGCGCGATGCTCGCGGTCTTCTTGGGGTCCGCGGAGAGGGCGGAAACGATGTCGACCCAGTCGAGCGCCGAGAGGTGGTAGAAGTGGACGATATGGTCCTGCACCGAGTGCTGCGCGATCATGATGTTGCGGATGTACTGGGCGTTGAGCGGCACCTCGACGTCGAGGGCGTGCTCCACTGCGCGGATCGAGGAGATCGCGTGCACCGTGGTGCAGACCCCGCAGAAGCGCTGCACGAAGCTCCAGGCGTCCTGCGGCTCGCGCCCTTTCAGGATGACCTCGATGCCGCGCCACATCTGTGCCGAGGACCAGGCGTTGGTGATTTTACCGCCGTTTGCTTCGACATCGATCCGGAGATGGCCTTCGATGCGGGTGATCGGATCCAGCGTGATTCTTGTAGACATGTATTCCTCCGAAACTAATTAATTTTGTGTTTTGATTGCAGCCTTAAGCGGGGTGAGCGTTCCATTGAAATCGGGGTTTCTTTCCGACTGCGCCACCTTGGCCCTGACGTGCTTGGGAGCGCCGTGCCCCGCCGCGTTCGGCAGTACCGGGAAGAGGGCCACGAAGACCTTGTAGGCAAGGATCTCCAGCGCCACGATTCCGAAGGTTACCATCACTTCCCCGAAGGAGGGGAAATAATGCCACCCCTTGCCGGGGTTGAAGCCGATCAGGTACACGTTGAAGCGGTAAAGGGCCCCGCCCAGTACGATCATCGAGGCGCTCACGAAGAGCCAGCGCGGCGAGCGGCGCATTTTCTTGGAAAAGAGGATCAGGGAGCCGACTGCCACCAGCAGGAAGTCTGCCAGGAAGAAGCGGGAGTAGAAATCGCCGTTAACCGCTGCACCCAGCTGGCCGCGGTGCACCAGGTCGCCGATCAGGACGCAAAGCCAGATGATCGTCACGTACGGCACCAGGCTGGCGAGTCCGGAGAGTTCCTCGACCTCGTAGGGCCTCCCGAAGGAGTAGCAGGAAATCAGCGATTCCAGGATGGCGATGGAGTAGCCGATGAAGATGCAGTTGATCAGGAACAGCAGCGGCAGGAATCCCGTGTGCCAGAGCGGGTGCAGTTTGGTCGAGGCGATCAGCAGCAGGCTTCCCAGGGAAGACTGGTGCATGGTGGGAAGCGTGATCCCGAGTACGATGAAGAAAATGAGGACCTTGTTCAGGCGCGGCTTGAGCCAGCCGGCTCCCAGACGCACCAGTTCCAGGGTGTCGGTCATGGTCTTCTGGTCCGGGGCGATGCGCGGGTGCAGCCAGTTGCGGATCGCGTTCATCCGGGTCCACTTGCTGTTCTCGATCGAGGTGAGGATCGCCGGAATGAACTCGATGATCAAAACGGTTGTGTAGGCCATGACGCAGAGCGCCACTTCGAACATGGCGGAGTTCGCCTGCCACTTGCTCGGGATGAAGAAGTTGTAGGCGTTCCAGGGGCGGCCCAGGTCGACCATGACGGAGAAGCCCGCCAGGCCGTAGCCGAACATGGAGGTGAGGATCGCCGAGCGGATCAGCGGGTGGTACTGCATGCGGTTACGGATGTAGACCAGGATGGCGACCGCGTAACCGCCGCAGGCGATGGCTGTGCCGGTTGCCACGTCGTAGGTGATCCAGATTCCCCAGGGATAGCCGTCGCTCATGTTGGAGACCGCACCGATCCCCTTCACAAAGCGTACCCCCACGAAGAAGAAGCCGACCAGGACCACGGCGAGCAGGATGAAGAAGGACTTGGTGAAAATCTTCCCCTCCAGCTTTTGATAATCTTCACTGTGTCCCATTACTTATCCTCCTTCTTGTGCTCATGCTTCCCGCCCTTCCCCTCGTTCCCCTTCATGTTCTTCACCGCGATGAAGCAAAGGGTGCTGTAGAGGGCGACCGGAGCGATGAACCCCTTGTAGATGGTGTGCTGGATCTTCTCCGAGAACTCGGCCGGCGCCTCGGGCTTGATGTCCGGCAGCCCCAGCTTGTTAAACGGCATGGAGGCCAGGTACAGGTGGTTGGTTCCGCCGCCCTCGTGCTCGCCGTAGATGTGCGCGATGTACTTGTCGGGGTTGTCCTTCAGCCTGATCTGCGCCTCGTTCAGGAGGTCCTTTCTTTTGCCAAACTTAATGGCGCCGGCCGGGCAGACCTCGGCGCAGGCGGAGATCCCCTTCTCGCGCAGGTTGGTGTTCTTGCAAAGGTCGCACTTGACGATCTGGGGCAGCGCCTTTTCCCACTGGAACTTCGGGATGTTGTACGGGCAGGCGACCTGGCAGTAGCGGCAGCCGATGCAGGTGTTCTTGTTGTAGTCGACGATGCCGGTCACCGGTTCCTTGGTCATGGCGGTAACCGGGCAGACCGAGACGCAGGACGGCTTCTGGCAGTGCATGCAGGAGTACTTCACGTAGCTCCAGCTCTTGGGGGACTCCTTGAAGAGCTTGATCAGGGTCCGGGTGCTCCCGGAGAGGTCGCTCGGCGCGTCCCAAAGGCCGTCGGTGTCGAACTTCGCCTTCTCGTAGGAGAGGGAGCCGTAGTCCGAGTTCACCCTCTTGCAGGCCGACATGCACGCCTTGCAGCCGACGCACTTGGTGGCGTCGTAGAGCATGCCGAGTTCTTCGTTGTTGATGCGCATCCCCTCGTGGGCCTGGCAGGTGGCGGCTCCCGCCGCGACGAGCCCGGCGCCGGTGGCGCCCACCAGCTTGAGAAAGTCCCTTCTACTTTGTCTTTTCATCGCCACCCTCCTGCGGCCCGTCGCCCTTGGGCAGCTTCTTCGCCATCATGGCTCCGGCGCCCAGTGCGGCTCCCGCCGCGAGACCGACGAACCCGGTGGTGAGCGGATCGGGACCTTTCCCCTTTTCCTTCAGATCGACCGGCGCGTAGCTGTCGAAGGGGGTCGGCTCGTGAATCTGAACCTTCTCGGCAATCGGCTTCTTGAAGAGGATGTCCGGCTCGGTGCAGCCGATGCAGGGGTGTCCGATGGAAACAGGCCAGGCCCCGACGTCGTTGAAGCGCACGACCGAGCAGTTGGCGTAGGTTGCGGGCCCTTTGCACCCCAGCTTGTAGAGGCAGTACCCCAGGGCATGGGTCGGGTCGCCGTAGGCCTTGGAGAAGCGGCCGGCGTCGAAATGGGGGCGGCGCTCGCAATGTTCGTGAATTCTCCTGCCGTAAGCGAATTTGGGGCGACCCATCTCGTCGAGCTCGGGAACCTTTTTGAAGGTAAGGTAGTAAAGCACCGTGGAGAGGAAGTTATAGGGGCTCGGCGGGCAGCCGGGGACGTTGATGATCGGCTTGTCCTTGATGATGTCCTTGACGCCGACCGCACCAGTCGGGTTCGGGGAAACGGCCGGGAGTCC
>JGI24143J45723_1000120_pt1 | contig 40611 bp, 42 predicted proteins | sample BarGraIncu00432A_FD_45723 | JGI IMG/M metagenome (IMG submission 45723) | reverse complement strand
ACGACCTGCTACCAGTGGTATTAGCTCCATGGCATCTCCCTTCGAAAAGAAGTTGCCGAGGGATTATATCGCAGGTGGCTCTAACCGACTACCCCCCTTATCGAATTTGGCCCTTGTCATCATGAAACTGACAGTGGGCATCATGATGCACTCCGTGAGCGTCATATCCGAAGCCGTCCACTCCGGCATTGACCTGGTAGCATCTGGCATCGCGTATATATCCGTGTCGCTTTCTGGCCAACCAGCCGACGAGAAACATCATTACGGGCATGGCAAAATCGAAAATGTTGCAGGCACCATTGAGGCCCTACTGATTCTATGTGCTGCGATATTCATAAGTTACCAGGCTGTGATGAAGCTGATTCATGGCCATTATGAAGTGGAAAAAATTGGAATCGGCACCGTTGTCATGGGGATTTCAGCCCTGTCGAACTGGTTTGTCTCCTCGCACCTGATGAAAGTGGCAAAGAAAACGGATTCTGTAGCCTTGGAAGCTGACGCACTTCACCTTCGGACGGACGTATATACGTCCTTGGGGGTCTTTGCTGGCCTAATTGCCATGAAACTAACCGGGTTTGCCATATTAGACCCCTTGGTTGCTCTTGGCGTCGCTGTCCTGATAATAAAGGCCGCATGGGAACTGACACAATCAGCCTTTCATAACATTCTTGACATTAAATTACCGGAAGAAGATGAGGCGATAATCCTGGAAGTGTTGGAGCAAAACGCCTTCAGGTTCAAGGGTTACCATAAATTGAGAAATCGTAAGTCCGGCCATATGCGTTATATCGACCTGCACTTATTGGTGCCTAAATTAAGTACGGTAAATGATGGCCACGAACTGGGCCATTTGATTGCAGATTTAATTGAAGCCAAACTGCCCAACAGCCACGTCCTTGTGCATATCGAACCCTGCGATGAAACTTGCACGGATTGCCGGATGAGATGCGCGTTTAAGGCATAATGCTGGCCTGTTCAACGAACTCGCGTCTCAAGATTGCATCGGCGCACCAGTACACCGTCTGTGCTACAGTGGCCATTTCCTCGGCAGTGTAACCAGCTTTCTCCAGCACCCTGGAAAGCATTGTTCCTACTACGGTTGGGGTTTCATTTACCTCGACCAATAATTCGAACTCTGCCCAAACACTTACACCTACCTTTGCCAAAGCTGCCCCCTAATCATCTAGCGCCTCTCGGAGTTTTTCAGCCAACGTTGCGACATTAAACGGTTTTTGGATAAAATGGACACCTTCATCAAGAACACCTTGGTTGGCAATGACATCGGCTGTATATCCCGACATAAATATACGTTTCATGCCGGGGTAGAGGGACAGAATTTTTTTCGCCAAGTCACGCCCATTCATCTCGGGCATAATTACATCGGTCATAAGTAAATGAATCTCTCCTGAGTGTTCACGAGCAATCTGAAGGGCTTTACCTGGAGTATTCGCAGCCAGTACGTTGTATCCATGGTTTACGAGAATCATCGTGGCAATATTCAGAATAGCCGGTTCGTCCTCTACCAGCAAGATAGTCTCATGGCCCTTGGGAGCCGATGTCACAGCAGTATTTTTGGTAATCTGGCCATTCTTGCCCGTATAACGAGGCAGATAGATAGCAAACGTAGTTCCCGTACCCAGTTCGCTGTTGACATCAATAAAGCCGTTGTTCTGCTTAACTGCTCCATAAACGGTGGCCAGTCCTAAGCCAGTGCCTTTTCCCATTTCCTTGGTCGTGTAAAAGGGTTCAAAGATATGAGACATCACACCTGTGTCCATTCCAGCACCATTATCGCTTACCGAGAGACGAACATAATCCCCAGACATAATGTATGCATCTGAAATATGACACATTTCACCTACAGAACAGTTACTCGTTTCGATGGTAATATTACCAATGTTAGCAATGGCATCACGGGAATTGACGCACAAATTCGCTAGAATTTGGTCAATTTGTGATGAGTCCATCAATACAGGCCATAAAGCATCCGATGGTTTCCACGCAAGGTTAATGTCCTCACCTATCAACCTTTGCAGCATATTGAGTATGCCAGCGACGGATTTATTAAGGTCTACAACCTTGGGAGCAATCGTTTGCTTACGGGCAAAGGCCAGCAACTGTCGTGTGAGGTCTGCGGAACGCTCAGCGGATTTCCGTATTTCATTAAGGCCCGAATTTACGGGATGTCCTGGCTCAAGTTGCATGAGTCCTAATTCGGCATGCCCAAGAATGACACTGAGCATGTTGTTGAAATCATGGGCAACACCACCAGCTAAACGACCGATGGATTCCATTTTCTGCGCTTGTAAAAGTTGGTTTTCAAGCTTTGCTCTTTGTTTTTCAGACTCTTTTTGGGAAGTAATATCTTCTGTAATTCCTGTTGAACCGATAATCAATCCCCGCTCGTCAAAAATCGGAGTCCTATAGGTAAGATGCCATTGTTCACCATCGGGAGTATCAATTGCAACTTCTGCGTGCTTTTTCTGGCCAGACTCGCACACCTCACGGTCATCTGCCATATATGCCACGGCAATTTCACCAGGCCAAAAATCGGCGTCAGTCTTGCCAATACACTCAGACACAGAAAAACCGCTGGCAATGGCGAATGGTTCATTTACCATTTCATAACGCCCATCAATATCCTTGAGCCACGCCATCATCGGCAAATTATCCAATATGGCTCGTTGGCGAAGCAAAAATCTCGAATTCTCGATTTCAGCAAGTTTATGCACGGTAATATCAGCGTTAATACCAAGCATCCTCTCCGCGTCTCCATTGGTGCCTCTTATTACTTGGCCGATAGCCTTAATATATTTCACAGTGCCATCGGGGTGACGAACACGGAAAGATGTGTCGAACTTCTTCTCCCCCTTAATTGCCGCTTGGGATTCAGCAATAGCAGCATCTTTATCCTCGGGATGGAGTCCGTTAAGCCATGCATCAACAGTATTTGGGAATCCATCTCGTGTAACCCCGTACAGTTCAAACATACGGTCATCCCAAACCATGACATTGGTTCGTACATTCCAATCCCAAACTCCTAATTCAGCGGTTGTGGTCGCCAAATGAAGGCGCTGAGTAGTGTTTTTTAATTCGTTTTCAGCACGTATACGGTCAGTCACATCGGTGACCATCCCCATATAACAGGACGAAGATAATTTAACAGCTGCCAGAGACCAATACCCGATGTCACCATTTTTCTTCAGATATGCAGCTTCACCGCTTGAATGACCGGTTTCTACAAGTTCCCTGAACCTATCTGTGCCCCATTCTTGCGATTCCGGGGGCAATATATCAGGTATGCTCATTGTTAGCAGTTCTTCTACCGAATACCCAGTAATCTGAGTTGCAGCTGGGTTTACATCAATATAATGACCTTTTTTGTCCGTAATAAAAATACCATGGGGTGAAAAGGCTACATAATTTCTAAATTTCTCCTCACTATCCCGCAATGAGTGCTCTAAATTCTTCACATCGGTAATATCTTGAATTGTTCCGATTAAAGACAGGATGTTACCGTCATCGTCGAATTCTGCTAACCCCTGTCCGTTTACCCACCTTACTTCACCGTCATTTTTTCGAATTATACGATATTCCTTTGAGAATGGTTTTTTATGGCCTACGACCTCTTCGACAAAGTAATTATCCATCATATCGTAGTCATCAGGGTGAATTATATCAAGCCAGCCTTGTACGCTTCGAACAAAATGAGCATCAATTCCAAAAATTGCATCAAGTACTTCTGAGAACTCCCATATACCAGTAACAAAATCAGCGTAGTACGAGCCTATAAAGGCCACACGTTGAGATTCCTTGAAGAAATGCTCACTTTTCTTGAGGGCTTCATTTGCCCGTTTATCTAAAGTGATATCTCGGATAAATGCAACAAAGCAGTTACTCTCTATTGATTGATATTTTACTCGCACCTCAACATCAAAGACTGTTCCGTCTTTACGTTTATGACGTGACTCAAAACGCCCCTCGCCAGTATTTATGACATCCTTATTGGTAGCGGCGAGACGTTCATCATCGAAATCTGTATCTAAATCTAAGGCATTCATATTCTGCAATTCTTGCTGACTATAACCACTCATATTGCAATATGCATCATTAACTTCGATAATTTTACCCTGCATATCAGTCAGCCAGAAGCCATCAAATACTGTCTGAAGTATAGCCTTGTGACGTTCATCGCTTTTTCTTACAGACTCTTCTGCAAGCTTACTTTCAGCCACATCGAATGCTAGGTCGGCAAGCAGCGTAATAACTTCAATGTCTTGTTGATTGTAATCAGTCGGCTTGTTACCTACTCCGAGAACCGCGACAACTCTTTCGTTACGGAAAACCGGAACTGCTAGTTCTCGGACAACGGTAACATGCCCTGCTGGCATTCCTTTGCGATGGGGCAACGTGCCATAATCGTTATGAATTACCGGTTGCCTTTCTCGTACACAATCAGCCCACACTCCAGCTTTAGAAATATGGTAATCGCTCTCAATGTCCGCAGCATTCCAAAATTTAGTCAACGTATTTGCAGACCAAGATTGCTGTGTTAGCATCTGACTGTCAAAATCAAATAAATGGTAGAATCCAATGCAGCTACCAGTCAATTTTTCAGCTTCGCCTAGTGTTTCACTCAACAGTTCGGCAACTGTATGATTTAGTGAGTATTTCATCAACTGTAAACGCACCGACATAATATTTTTGGTACGATTTTCTCGCGTAAGGTCTCTGAAAAACGAAATCAAGGTGCCACCATAAGCCGGTGAATAGGTGACGCTTACCTCAACATCAAGAATGTCCCCATTCTTATGTCTGTAGTTCGTTTCGAACCGCATAGAACCCATTTGGATTATTTTTTCAACCCGGTTAGCAACATCATCAAGGTTTTCTGTGGCACGAATAGAGGAAATATGCATCCCAACGAGTTCATCACGGGTAAAACCTATCATTTGGCAGAAACTGTCATTAGTTTCATTGATATTTCCTTCCAAATCAACCAAGAGAAAACCATCAAATGAGGTAGATGTTATGATGGAAAGCTCATCCAAAAAAATATTTTTAACATGGTTATTGTCCATGGTCATTCCTTATAATTCCGATTTGAATCAGGATGCCTATGCTCATAAGCCACTATTCTCACACACTAAATGGGGATAATCAGGTTTGGTGAGGCATTCTTGACACTGTTCACCATGGGCGAAACCGCGTACATCTCCAATCCCTCATCAGAGAACGGCTGATAGAGCGGCTCCAGCTTCTCCGGGTCTCTTTGGTCACGGTCAAGCCATTGTTCCCAATCACCAGGGCGCAGAATAACGGGCATACGGTCGTGGATAGGTGCCATGAGGTCGTTTGCCACTGTGGTCAGGATTGAACACGAATCGGTAGTCTTTCCATCCGTTCCTTTCCAGGATTCCCATATCCCTGTAAAAACCATCGGAGAACTATTCTTTAGTTTAATGTACATCGGGGTCTTCTTCTCCCCTTCCCTCTTCCATTCGTAGAAACCGCTGCTGGGTATTAGACAGCGACGATACTTGATGGCCTGCCTGAAGGACGGCTTTTCAGCTATGGTCTCGCTTCTGGCATTTATGAGCGGCGGGCCAACGGGTGTTTCCTTTGTCCAAGCAGGTATGAGGCCCCACCGCAAAGCATCAAGGCGACACTGATAATCAGCATACTGACGAACTACCGGAATCAGCTGGGTAGGGGCAATATTGTATCGTGGCTCAATCGGGAAAGACGGGGGTTCCGTTATCCCGAACACCTCGAAAAGCATTTCAGCCGGTATTTGGAAGGTAAATCGTCCGCACATGGCAGTCATATTATCATTAAAATGAAGGGATAGAAAGTCACGAGAGGAAAAACTCTGAAATTATTGCAATTTGTAGTAGATTGTCTGACTTTGGGTGGTTACCCAGTTACCCTTTTTGCGTCCTTGGCCCCTGACACAAAAAAGCCGCAATCCGAAGATGCGGCTTTTTATTTTCAGTAATCAGGTGGCCACTATTTTTTGTTGTCCATAAAAACGAAGACATGGAGCGCAACCAAAACCGCACCGGCTCCGGCCCAATATATCCACCGGTTATCTCCAAAATGAATTTCTGCCCATTCCTTCATCGTCATTCCAGAGCTTGCCACCTTCTTTGGCTCTTCAACTTTGGTAGCTTCTGAGCAATTCGCGTCCCCCTTACATAACGGGTTCTCGGCAACAACCTGCTTACCTGAAGGATAGCTTGTAACTGGCAGGGAAAGATTTGGCTCCGGCGTCCGTGTTGGCTGGGTGTCAGCAACCTGTGAGCCTACCAGACCAGCCAGTTCCTGGGCACCGACAGCAGCAGGGCAAAAAGAGATAAGGCAAATAATTACGGTGAGTTTACGAAACATAGTTTTTCTCCTTGACTAAAATATTCTAAAGGATAGCAGAAAACCTCAGCTTTGACGGATTCCCAAGCCTTAAATCAATGAAAATCTTCTGCCTCGCTCATATCCCAGATGGTTCCGCGCCAATTGCTGATTAGTCCCTTGTCCTGGCAAACCGGACAAATCCAGACTACATCATCGTTTTCTGGGTCTAACCAAGCAGCAATTTCAGTCAAACAGGGCTTTCTGTTCGGCCTTCTTCGGCAGGATACCCGGTACTCTGGCGGATATTCCGGGTCGGGATAGCTCGCCATGACAATAATTGAGGAAAAGTATTCCCCCAGCTTTCGGGCCTGTGGAGGTTCCTTTATCATATCCCCGTTTTCGTTAAGGAAATGGGTAATATCCGTAAACCAGGTGTCTGCCATCACTGAGTCCTCTTCCGTTCGCGTGATTCCGCATGCAAGCTTTCACTTACTTCGCAGCAATCCTTATCGCCAGTTTTGTCAGCCGCCTATTGGATTTCCGATTCTTCACGGCCATGGCCAATGCTTTCGGCTGGCCAATGATGGTTACTAACTTCTTTCCCCTAGTCACTGCGGTATAAATCAAATTCCGCTCCAGAAGGGTATAGTGCTGCATGGCCAACGGGATGACGACAGCAGGATACTCCGACCCTTGGCTTTTGTGAATGCTGGTGGCATAGGCAAGTGATACCTCGTCTAGCTCCCCGAACTCATATTCAACCGCCCTGCCGTCATATTCAACCTTCAGCAGTCCCTCTTCGACGTCAATCTCGGTTATCTGCCCGATGTCGCCGTTGAAGACTTCCTTGTCGTAGTTGTTGACGGTCTGGATTACCTTGTCACCGGGGGCAAAGGTAGTTCCGAATCGCGTCACCTTCGGCTCGCCCTTTTCATTGAGAGCCAACTGGAGCGCGGCATTAAGAGAACGGGCACCAAGCCCTCCCCTGTTCATCGGAGTAAGCACCTGTATGTCTCTCACCGGGTGGAGTCCAAAGCGGCTAGGAATCCGCTTGGTAACCGCCTGGATGAGGATGTCGTGAATTTGCTCAGGCGTCTCTGCCGGGATAAAGTAGAAGTCGGAAAGCTCAGTTCCTTCAGCCTTCAGGGGCATCTCCCCCTTGTTAATGCGATGGGCGTTCACGATAATGCGCGAAGAAGCTGCCTGGCGAAATATTTCCGTGAGCCGCACGGTGGGTACCTTCCCCGAATCGATGATGTCACCCAGTACTGCCCCCGGCCCTACGGAAGGAAGCTGGTCAACGTCACCAACAATCATGAGCGCCGCCCGGTCAGGGATTGCCCCCAGCAGCTTGTTCATGAGGGCTATATCCACCATTGAGGACTCGTCGATGACAACCAGGTCTGTCTCCAGCGGGTTCTCCCGGTTACGCTTGAAGCCGAAGCTCTTGGGGTCAAACTCCAGCAGGCGGTGAATGGTTTTCGCTTCCAGACCGGTTGACTCAGTAAGCCTCTTTGCTGCTCGCCCTGTGGGTGCGCAAAGAGTGACGTTCAAGTTCTTGGCCCGAATAATCAGCAGGATACTGTTGACCAAGGTGGTCTTTCCGACGCCGGGGCCTCCTGTTATGACGACCATCTTGGAGGACAGAGCAAGGTTGACGGCCTGGCACTGGGACTCTGAAAGGGTCAATCCGGTTTTGCCTTCCACCCATGGTATCGCCTTCTCATTATCAATGGTTCCCCATGGCGGTGTCCCTTTGAGAAGACGGATAACGCTCGTTGCGGTTCCGACCTCTGCCCGGTGGAGCGGTGTCAGGAAAAGACAAGAGATGCCGTCTACGTCCTCCTGAATAAGGTTCGCCTCTGCAATCTCCGCATGGATTGCCTCCTCAAGAATAGGGTCAGAGATTTCCAGCAGCTTTGATGCTTCCTCTATGAGCCTATCCCATGGCGCTGCACAGTGGCCATCTCCAGAAATTTCCTGAAGAACATGCCGAACTCCAGCCTGAGCACGGATAAGAGAGTCACGAGCAATACCGAGATTCTGAGCCAGATTGTCGGCGGTCTTAAATCCGATACCGTGGATATCCAATGCCAGGCGGTACGGGTTCTCTGTGACCTTGATAATGGATTCTTCGCCGTAGGTCTTGTATATCCTGACCGCCCTGCCCGTTCCGATTCCATGGGATTGCAGGAAGACCATGATTTCTCGAATAAACTTCTGCTCGGCCCAAGCGCTCGTTACTTTCTCCATTCGCTTCTTGCCGATTCCAGGAAGGGTGAGGAGCTTTTCCGGCTCGGTCTCGATGACCGTGAAAACGTCCCCCTTGAATGCCTTCACGAGCACCTTGGCAAAGTGAGGGCCAATACCTTTGACCATGCCGGAACCGAGGTATTTTTCGATACCTTCCAGGGTGGTCGGAGGAACAACCTTCAGTTGGTTCGCTTTGAACTGAAGACCATGAGTGCGGTCGTTCGTCCAGATACCGATGCACTCAATGTACTCGCCAGGGGTGATAGAGGCTGCGGAGCCGATAACGGTAATCAACTCCCGCTCCCCCTTGACCTTGGCCCGAAGAACGCAGAAGCCCGACTCCTCACTGTGGAAGGTAACTCGTTCCACGGAGCCAGAGAGACGTTCCACGGGGGTATCGGTTTTCTGGGGTTGTTTCATAGGGAACCGGCTAAAAAGGGTTGGATGCTGCAAATCTGGGGCAGCACGGGTTTCAACTTCTGCAATTCTGATTCTTCCTCAGCATATTTCCCCTTCAGCAATCGCATCATATACTTCCGTCATCATTTCAAGCACATAGTCTATACACTCGGCGACCTCTGTCGGTGCATCTGCTTGGGCAGCGATGTTCCGAATAATCAGGAGAGTTTTGCGCATGTACTCCAAATCTCTGACGGCCTCCCAACTCATAGCCTCATCAATCTGAAACAATAGCCGGTCAGAGTCCTGAAATGGATGGTGGTTTACGACCTCATCCCTCAATACCTGCCAGGCACCTTGCAGGTCTGAGAGAGCCGTTTTTTGAAGGGTACGATGTTCTGTCATGAAGGGCATGGGCCGTTCCTTTCCAATATCAAATCGTTATGCGCTACTTTTAGAGCGTCGTTTCCCTGGGGATTGCCCTATCCCGTACTCTGCGTCTAGGCGTTTTTTAGCATGTCTTGCGGCCTCAAGATAATCCTGTTCGTCGCACCATTCCACACGGACATTTCCTTCGCGTATACCACAGACCACGATAACTCGGACATCAGCAGCGTACCGGCGTTCTTTTATTTCCCGAATTGTCTCGATAAGCGTCTCAGGGTCATTTGAGCGCAATTCCGTCCAGAATTTCGGGTTGGAGCGAAAAAATACGTTCAGAAGCTCTTGGTAGCCCTCTGTTTGATGTCCAAGCGTTAGATTCCAGGCAATTTGTGCAAACAAAAGAGCAGCGTGAGCAGCTTCCGAGGTAGGGGGCGTTTTGGGGCTGATAAAAGCAGACTGCGCTAATTCCAACATTACGGCTGACATCTTTGGGAGAGCAGTCATTTGCTCTTTCCTCCATTCCTTTGATTGGTGCAGGGCCATGCGTTGGTTCTGCACAGGGCATATCTTTGCAGAACTCGTGGTTGGAACAGGGGAATATGGTTACTTACCACAGCACTTTTTGTATTTTGCACCGCTCCCGCAGGGGCACGGGTCATTCCGGCCTATCTTCTCAACATGGAGGGGGGCTGCCTGGGTAACAGCTTTGGGCTGGTCTTTCGCAATACGCATATTCTCACGGACGGTATGGGCATACTCCTGGATACAGTCAACAGCCTCTTGAAGCATGGATAAAAATTTCGATTCTGAAATCATGGCGTTTACGTCGGAGTTTGAGGCATGTTGGATACGATTAATTAGTTCAGCGGCTCTTTCCGGGAAGGCAACAGCACGTAGAATGCAGTAGCTCACAGCAAACGCATCGGACTCGGGGTCTGATTTACCGGAAGCAGATTCGGAACGGCGGTAGAACTCGGTTAACTTCTTCGACTTACATACCGCCACGAACAATCCGTGGCTCCATTTCCGTACCCGGTCAACTTCGCTGTCGGTGACCTTCTTCAGGTCAAAAGGAAAGGACAGAGTAGCATCGATATGTTCAGAATTAATCCGGTTATACACCGAAAACAGGCTCCCGAGAAGGCGTTCTCCTTCCGCTTCATCCTCAATTACGCACATTTCCTCACCACCAAAGATTTCCGGCATCCATTGGCTTGGGACAAGCATTTCAGGAATAATTGCCAGGCCGAACAGAAAACCATGCAGCTCATCGAGCGTCATGACTTTACCTTGGTTTTCGGCGGTACTGAGGAGCTTGGTAAGGTTCTTTGCCTCTTTGGAGGTAAACATGGTCATTGTGATTTATCCTCTGATATCAGCCGTACTGGCAATTGTGACACCTAAAATTTACGCGTAATTCCAGCGCCCTACCCATTCAGGAGTCTCAAACCAGCGGAGTCATTTTCCACAACACTTCTTATATTTGGCACCGCTCCCACAAGGGCACGGCTCATTGCGTCCGACCTTTTCCACATGAATCGGCACCTGTGGTACCTGGTAATTATCAGCAACCCCTTCCTCTAAATCGTCATCAAAGGGTTCCGCGTATACTCGAAGGGTCTCAACTGCATCATCAAGCATGGCAAAGAGGTTCGCCTCTAGGTCAGGGTCTTTACAATCCAATGCATCAGGGTTGCCCTCAGGATTACCAAAAATCTCTGGTATCCGTTCCGGGAAGGCCACCCCCATTATCACTGCAAAACTTCCAGCTATTTCAGCATCTTCGTCAAAGATATCATCAAAATCTTCATCAAGACTTTCGTCATCATCATCGTCAAGCCCGTCCGGCTCAGCTATGTCAGGCTCATAGTCGTCAGACTCCTCATCACCCTCCATTCCCCATACCTCAGGCCGAAGGTTGGTGGCAAAGAAGAACCCTTTTGCCCAATCACGCATGCGCTGAACATCCTTCTGTTTCATCGTCTCATAATCAAACGGGAACAGGAGGTCACCCACCCTATTTTCTTGGGTCATCCGGTTAAAAACACCAAAAAGGCTGCCCATGAGAAGGTCAGCGTCTTCTTTACCTTGGACATCCAGCCCCTCCCCGAGAATACAAGGAAGCCATTCGCTGGGCATTATTGCTTCAGGGATGATGGCAAGGCCAAACAGGAAACCGTGAATCCCCTCAAGAGAAAGGAATTCCTCAGGATTGATTACGCTGGTAATAAGTTGTTTCAGGTCTTTCTTTTCTCTGGCGGAAAACATGGCCATATGGAATCCTACACTTTAGATAGTTACGTCGTTAAAAACCAGCCGCCGGTTCTACCCACGCGAATCAATCTTCGTCCTCGGGGAACGCGCTGCGGAACATTTCCTCAAGCGCATCGTGGTATCCCCAACCAATGTTGCGGGTAGAAGTCACCAGGTCTTCGAACCGGTCATAAAAATCGACAATGGTCGATTTATCCATTGTGCGCACGAGTTGGAGGGCCTTGTAGTACATGCGTTCTAGCGCAAGATAAAAACCCTCATCAATATCACCAAAATTAACCGTGAATTCTGTACCGGTCTCAACAAAGGTGAGCATCAGGTCAAGAATCCCTACCGGTTCCCCTGCGGCTTTGGTGTAATCACTTATGGCTTTCTTTGCCTTGGCGATTTGCACCGGCTTGTTCTTATAAACGTCTGGATAGAGGGCATCCTCGATTATTTTCAGGTAGGGCTTGAGTGCGTCCTCTCCGGTTGAGAATCGAGCATGCAGGAAGGTTTTATTCAGGGCACTGCTCGCGTACAGGTCGGATATCAGCCCAACCAGAGCAGCACGGTCATACCCGGCAATGGCCTTCTTGATATCGCTCCATGACGGATTTCTTTTATATTTTTCCTTAGCAGGATTCTTCACGGGGCTTCCCCAGTTGCTACGAGCGCTAATTACGGTGTTCGGTCTGGTTACATTTACACAACCGTCTTGCGGTATACGGTGACAGCCTCATAACCGATTGCATCAAGAACTTTTTTGCTCGGCTCTCGAATTCTGTTGAGAATATTGCTTACATAGCTCTGAGTCACATCAATTTGTTCACTAAATATACGTTGTGAGCAAGCAATATCAATATGCGCCTGGATTACGTCCATGATATGTTGTAGGTCAAAATAATCATCAGAATGCAGTGGTGGTGCATTTTCAAGAGCAAGCAGCACACGTTTGCCACGTAAGCTCATTTCTTTAGTGTAATCCGCACAGTTATTCGAATTACTACGGGTTTCGCCACCAACATTTTCTGCGATACTAAGACCTTTCAACATTAACAACCTCCATTTTATCGAGAGTCACTTTCCACAGCATTTTTTATACTTCGAACCGCTTCCACAGGGGCAAAGGTCGTTGCGACCTACTTTTTCAACTCGAAGCGGCTCAGTCGGAATCACAAGTCGGTCAAAAATTGGGACTATCAATCCGTCCCGTATAGCATTGCCATGGTTCAGAATTTTGGATATCGATTTAGGCAACAAAACAAATAATCGGGCTAAAAACTCTGCTGAACCTTTCACAAGCTGTGAATCATTTTTCTGGGAACGCTGGATAAACTCGGTGATTTTTTCAGGGTCTGTAATTCCCTTAACTACCGAAAAGCAAGACGTTATCTCTAAATCATATTCGTAGGGTTCAGAACACTTGGTAGTCGCCTTGTATCTCTTAGCCCAAATTTCGGGACGCAGGCTGATAGCAAGGTAAAAGCCTACTGTCCAGTCCTGGGTACGCTGGACTTCTTTGGATTTGATGGGGTCGCTAAACGGAAAGGACAGCTCGCCGTCCAGATTCTGCTGGTTAATCCGATTGTATGCGGCAAGGAGACTTTTAAGAAGACGCTCGGCTTCCTTCTCGTCGTTCACTTGCAACATCTCTTCGCTAATAATTCCAGGGAGCCATTCGCTAGGCAAAACCGGTTCAGGTATGATTGCCAGACCGAACAGGAAGCCATGGAGTCCATCCAGGGTCAATACGCCCTCTTGGTTGGTGGCACCGGAAAGGAGTTTGGTGAGGTTCTTCTTTTGAGTAGGAGTAAACATGGTCATACAGCCTAATCCCCTTTATAGACCAACGTCTGCTTGCACCTCGGGTAGTTGATACATCCCCAGAAGAATCCACCCGCGCTCCGGCCCTTCGATGACTCACGTTTAACCAGCTTCACATCGCACTGCGGACACGTCGGGGTACTGTAATCACCTTCCAGGGCAACGTTCAGGAGATGCTGCTGTTTCTCCTCGGGCAGCCTTTTAATGAGTTCAAGAAACTGACTCCCGGATACCAGCTTTAACTTGTTCGCACTTCCGAATTCCTCGGCCTCTCCAGTAAAAACGCCAGATGTGATTATCATCCCCATTCGTATCCGCTCTGCTGCCATTACACCAAAAAGCTCTCTCACTATCTTGATGCCGACTTTGTAGGTATGCCAAGCTTTACACTGAATGATTCCAATGGCTTCAGGGTTCCCCACCTTATGGACGCGGATATCAACCCCTCCGTCAGCCCCGGTTTTCGTTTCGGTGGCCACGAAACCGGTCATACTCAGGAACTCTTTGGTTACCTTCTCGAAACGCCGCCATTCAATAATTTTGAGAACCGTATCGTCCCATTGCTGGGGAGGAGCTGGCTTTGCAGACTGGGTGGTAATTGGGCCTCCGATATCGAAGTTCCTGGTGTTTGGCACATACCCGTGTGAAGAACCAAGGATACTAACCGACTCAGGATGAGCTACTTGGGATGCTGGAGTTGCTGGCATGACAACCGACTCTGAGGAAAAGACAGATGCTTGCGGCGTCCTCATCGGCTCAGGTCGCGGTTTCGAGGGAGCTGGATTCACCTGTGGCTCTCGTCGGGGAACGCTGGGTGATACGGAACGTTTAAAGGGATAGCTCGGCTCAGATTCCTTTTTCGTCTTGAGTAAAATGTAAATCACCAGAGCTGCCAGGCCAAAGAGCACCAGGAAGGATAACCCCATTACCACGGCAGATGACAGCTGGCTCCGAAATTGCGGACTCAGAAGTGCCAAAAAGAAAACGATGCCTATGATGCCTGCCAGCGCCTCGCCGGGGGATTGTTGATTACGTCGTCTAGCCATTCGTGGCGTTTATGCTGTCTTTGAGCATGTTGCTCGGCTTGAAGGTAAGGATTTTTCGGGCTTCAATGGTGATTGCATCACCGGTCTGGGGGTTCCTGCCAAGACGGTCAGCTTTCTGTTTCACCTCGAAGTTACCGAAACCGGTGATTTTTAACTTTTCGCCAGTTTCAAGGATGTCCTTCATGGTGTTGAATAGAAGCTCCACCATTTCAACGGATTCCCTTTTGGAAAAGCCTGTTTTCTCTGCAACTCGCTCTACGATTTCCGCTTTGGTCATACGTGTCATTTCCTTTTCAGAGTCGGTTTTATAGATTATATCCATCCTTCACGGTCTGAATTCTAATTGCTTTTCCAACGCCCGTTTCCATCATAATTTGGGCATCTGTTCATTCCTGAAGAGTTCCATACTGCGTCAAACGCAGGTCTTAATGTTACATCTATTTCGCTAGAGAAATCGTTTATTACGACTTCAGGGATGGTTAGAATATCACGGTCAATATACCTTGGATTGAATGATGGCATACCAACTCTGCCGTTACTGACGGTATAATTTTTGACACCTATCAGGGATACAAATACGTAAAGCGGTGGTGTCACACCATAATTTTGATAGACAGAAAGCATTTTATTGACAGATTCAATTATGCCTAACTCGTATTCTGCAAAGTAAATAGATTTGTTTGCATCAATTTCATAAATATTAGAAACATATTCAGCCATTCCGCTTCTAAATAGCTGAAAATATGTGTTATGTTCGTTATAATTTAAAGTACCAGCGAAAGTTAAGTAACCATCTATATTGTACCGTTGGAAGCCGCCCTCTGCTCCCATTGGCGTAAGATTCAACATTCGATTGCTAACGTTGGTCAAGTCCAGTAAGTTATCATTGGAAAATGAACTCAAAGGTATGATATGAAGGACTACCTTGTGCCCGGCGACCATCTGGGTAGGGGCTTCACCGTTCAGTATCAAATTCAGGCGCTCCACCCTGAACCGCTTAATACGTTCTACAATATCTCCAGACATCAAGAAGGCTTGCCGCAGTTCAGGCACATCTAAGGGGTATTTCCCACATGAATGCCTGGCATAGAATCGCCAATGCTGGTTGAAGGTCACTACGTGAGGTGCTACCCAGCTCTTAGGGATGCGAATGACCGTAACGTACTTTAACTCATTAAGAGGGATATTGCGGATGGATACGCCATAGATTCTGGGTTCGATGCCATCACGGATAAGGCTTGTCAGTTTAAGCGCCTCTGCGTCGGGGTTTTCGAGTTCAACCCCTGGGAAATCGGTAGGGATGCCACCTTCCTCATGAACCCCTATTAGCATGTGCCCACCTGCCGTGTTGGCAAACGACGAAACGTCTGCGAGAAATTCTCGCTTTTCTTTGTCGCCAAACTTTAGAGTACGCTTGTACTCTAGCACCTTACTCTCGGGTACCTTATTATCGAGAAGTTCTTGAAGGTCTGCGAGTTCAAGATTTTCTACTGCCTTTGACTCTATGGCCATTTACCCCCCTCACCGTCATCCTAAATACGGCTCAGAATGCCTCTATTCCGGGTCATCGCTAAATGTTGAATAATCAACCATCAGTTCCTCATCGACCTCAATGTCTCGTAAGGCATAAAAATCAAGATTTTCATCACAACGAACATTTGGGTTATCCCTTGATTCGTTAAGATACCACCCAACGTTGAGGTTGTTGAAGTTGTCCGGGCAATGATACCTGTCTCCGTTGATGACACAGAAATCATCATAAAGCCGCCTAATTTCAGGGTCTAGTTTCTCGACATATTTTTTGTTTACCCATACCATTTTGCTGTTATCGCCGGTAAAAATGTAAGCATCCTTGGGAATGGGCCTAATCGCAAAGACACCAATACCGTGAATTTTTGAAGGGCGAAGCCGGGTGTAGACACCGTCATGCGGAAATTTTTTCATTTAGTCTGGCCTGTATTCTTTCGTTTAGCTCTCTTCTGGGTTATTTCGCTCAACTCTTTTCTAAGTGACCTCGCATTTAAAAAAAACACGGTAACTATCACAAACGCAATGGCTACCCAAATCAGTATCTTAGCGTCATCAACTACGTTTGAAAGGAGAGTTTTTACCAACAATGCCGCAATGCAGACTAAAGCCGCAATTACAAGGTTGGCGCATACAACATAGTACGTCCAGTATGATTCACGAACAAGCGAATCTGCTCCATCAGCATGCAATCGTTCGTAATCTATTTTGTACTTTGGCTTACTGTTCCAACAATCTTCTGCCAGGTCTCTGACAGCATCGATGAATTCACCGATAATGAAGGCTGCGACTGCCAACAGCAGGAGACTGACACTAACAACTGAACCTTGCTTGGCAATTACATCAGTCAGCTTTATATAGTCCCAGTTATAGTGAAGAAATAAAAGGAATATCAGGACTACCAGCCCCGGAACCCAGTGAGATAACAATTGGTGAGGTTTGAGTGGTAGTTCCATATCCGCCACCTTTAGCGTTTTGGCTTAGTAAACGACGGAACCACCGCCCAGAGGATGGTCTTTTACCTTCATTGCATCAAGAGATTAAATCCATAGGGGGTATCGACTATCCGTTGTTTCTTACAGAACATCTTTATAAGACTGCTCAAGAAGCCCCATAACATAATCCATATCGCTCATACTTTTCAAGTACACCCGCTTATCCAAAGTCCAATTGTAGCCTTCAGGTATTTTATCGACAAGCCCCTTCGGGTCGTCGTAATCAACGGGCCTCATATGAATTTTAATGTGTTGCTTTGCAACGGTAACCTCTGCAAAATTCTTGGTCATTCGATAGGCGACATAGTAGCGCGTGGCCTTTTCCTTAATTGCTTCATCAAGTGTAAATATGCGTTGGCGCATCTCTTGGAACATTGCAACTACATTCGGCGGGATATTAGCTAATAGGGCTTCAACTGATACCTCTTCAGAAATGCCAGGTTCATGAGTAGGTAGATTTGCTGGTAGGGATGCCTTGTTCTCAGTAACTGTCAGTGGTTCAAGTAGGAATATGTCGTTTTCATAATGCCTGTAATGCAAGAGTTCGATACGGAGAGGAACAACCTCGACCGTATCAATGTCAAACTTGCTATATGACTCAGCAATGCATATAACACGCGGATTTTTCCAATCAATTTTCAACTTTTCAGCAATCTCCTTCCCGAGTTTCTTTTGTACCAGCATCTCGAAAAAATCAACTTTCTGGGCTTTTAACCACTTGAGGTACGAAAGGGCCTGATTGATGACGTTTTCGTTTTTGCTCAGCTTATATTCGATAATGACGGGAGCACCGAAATAATCAACGGCAAGGGTATCAATTCTGCCCCCAAAGGTTGTAGGATACTCCGTCTCCAAGAAATACATATCAAGCATTTCCTGAAGGTTAGCTTCAACAATTTCTTGGAGTGCCTTTTCCTTGGGCAATTGAATAAGCTTTAACTTACTGAATTTACTATTTATTTTTCTATATATTGGCACTGTGCCTCCATTTTCTCACACGACACCCTCTTTTCCCTATCGTATAGTTAAAAGCTGTCAATCAAATTATTTTCCCGGAGTGAGTAGCGTTCATGCGGCCAGCAGCCCTTGAACTGAGGATGTTGCCAGTTTTCCCGCCTTAGTTTGGGCTTTGGTTAGCATGGATTCAAGTTTGTCGCAGATAGTCATGAGGTAGTCAACCTTAGCAACGATGCGCCGCTGTTCAGAAATTGGAGGAAGGGGCAAAATCAGTGACGAAATTTTCCCTAAGAATAGGTTTGATTGAGCTGTTGCCTTTGATTTAACTGCCATTTGATTTTGAAGGTATGGTGATTGCAGACATAAGGCCGCATAAGAATGTGAGATGTCTATAGGTAGTCGAACCATTGCCGCACTTCTTACCATTACATATTTATTGTCTTCATCTACTATCGAAACCCTGCCAATACTGCCACTGCATGAGATAAGAATGTCACCCTTATTTGGGTCACATCTCTTACGTATACGGTCAAATTCCGCACCATCAACGTAGTCCACGTCGTTGAGTAAAATACCCCTGTTTGTTACATTTCTAGCTGAAAGCAAGTAATACCCGGAAGATGCCCTACGAGGTGTGATATGCTCCCCGTCTGTTATTTTTGTAGAGACTTCTCCCAACCTCACCCGCTCCCACCCCTGCGGTAACTGATACGGCACTTCATCGGCAGCCACCGGCGGCAAGGGGTCGGACTTACGAATTAACTTCTCCTTTATGAGCCTCGCCTTCTCTACTCGTATTTTATCCATCAGCTTCGCCACTGGCTCTTCTGTTGGGTCTTGCGCTACAAGCCTCCCCTGCACGGCCAACTGAAGGATACTCTGACGAAGTTTGGCTATGGTTTCAGGTGTAGTATAGAGCAGGTCAAAGCTGTCCCGGACAAACTGCCAGGCGGTGGTGAATTCAGCGGCCTCATAAGCACTGGTAAGCCCATCAAGAGCGGAGTTGTTCAGGCGAAGGAGCCTTTTCTGGCTCTTCTGCTGCCGGGCCTCTAACTCGTTGCAAAGGGCCATGAGCTGGTCAACTTTGGCGACGATGCGGTGCTGTTCGGCAAGAGGAGGCAGTGGAACTAACAATACCTCCCATTTCCCTTTACTCAAAATAGGCAATGTGGTACTTGGAGCATTTTCGAGAACTTGGTTTTTAAAAAATGGAGATGCCATAAAATACGTTAGCAGCCTGCAATCTGTTCCGTAGTATGGGGTTATGGTGTTTATTTGCTGGTTACAGGAGCAATCACGGTCAATAAAGTTCACCTTGCTGATTGAGCCCCCGATACAGACCATAAGCACAGAATATGCTGGTATCAACCGCCCTTTCTCAATACCTTTGGAACTTAAGCCCTCACCAGTATATCTTACTCCCTTCTCTGAAATGTCTGCTGGTTTTACGAAGGGATAGTCGTTTCCAAAATAATCTGGATTAGTGGTGGATGGCGTTGTGCCTGTTTGCGTAAATCCTAAAGTGCCGAGCCGCGTCCATCTCCACCCCTTAGGCAGTGAGAATGGCTTTTCAGCTTCATCTATTTGAGATAACATCTCAGAGTTACGAATCTTCTTTTCCTTCACCAACTTAGCCTTCTCTACCTTAATCCGCTCCAGCAGCTTCGACGCCGGTTCGTCTGTCGAATCCTGTGATACAAGCTTTCCACGCACAGCAAGTTGAAGAATTAGCTCCCGCAGCTTTTGCACCCCGTTGGGAGCATCCGCCAGGAAAGCGAAGTTTTCAAAAAAAATCGCCGGGGTCATCCCTGCCCCCGTTCAAATGCCGCCATCAACTCTAGCTTCAGGGTATCCCGCGTCTCGGCAACCTCGGCCAATAGCTTCTTGTACTTAGCCAGAAGTTCCACGGGGTCTCCGTGGTCTTCGTCGGCTTTGTTTGGGTTTTTAGTATCAAGGTTGTAGTTGTTGGCCTTGATGTCTTCCACCGACACCCGCCAGGCGAACTCGCTCTCCTCCCGGTTCTCCCACCACGCCTTTTCAGGAGCGAATTCCTCAATACGAATCGGCTTTGTCTTGGAGTAGGACTTATAACCAGCCGGATACGGGTGCTCGTAGTACCAGACATCCTTGGTCGGTTCCCCCTTGGTGAAAAAAAGCAGGTTCGTCTTGATGCCGGTGTAGGGGCTAAAGACACCGTTGGGAAGGCGGACGATGGTGTGCAGGTTGCACTCCTCCAACAGCTTTTCCTTGATGCGGGTTTTGACACCCTCGCCGAAAAGAGTGCCATCGGGGAGAACCACGGCCCCCCTGCCCCTATTCTTCAGAAGCGTCATGATGAGGACAAGAAAAAGGTCGGCTGTTTCCTTCGTGCGGAAAGATGCCGGGAAATTCGCCTGGATGCCGTCCTCTTCGATGCCGCCGAATGGGGGGTTTGTAATAATGACATCCACCCGGTCTTTGGGCGTGTAATCTCTCAAAGGCCGGGAAAGCGTATTGTCGCGTCGGATGGTGGATGGTACCTCAATGCCATGAAGCAGCATGTTGGTGACACAAAGGAGGTGCGGCATGGGCTTCTTTTCGACGCCGAATATGGTCTTTTGCAGGACGGCATTGTCAGCAACGGTCATGACCTCGTTCCTGCGGATATGCTCGATGGAGCAAACTAGAAAGCCGCCGGTACCGCAAGCGGGGTCAAGTACCTTCTCCCCCAAACGTGGGTTCACCATATCAACCATGAATTGGGTAACGGCACGAGGAGTATAGTATTCACCGGCATTCCCGGCGCTCTGGAGATTTTTTAGGATTTGCTCGTAGATGTCACCGAACAGGTGACGCTCGGATTTGACGTTGAAGTCGATGCCATTTATTTTGTTAACCACCTGGCGGACGAGAGTTCCCGACTTCATGTAGTTGTAAGCATCCTCAAAGACCTCCTTCACGATGAACCCCCTCGGGTTGTCATCCGGCCCAAAAGAGAGATTTTTCAGGGTTTTGAAAAGGTCGTTGTTGATGAACTCAAGAAGCTCGTCGCCGGTCATCCCCTCCGGGTCGGAAGCCCAAGAGCGCCAACGGAGCCGTTTAGGGACGGGTGAGGTATAGTGGTCGTCAAGAAGCTGGTATTCTTGCTCCTTGTCGTCAAAAATTTTCAGGAACAACAGCCAAACAAGCTGAGAAATACGTTGGGCGTCACCATCAACCCCGGTGTCCTGTCGCATGATATCTTGGATAGATTTAATTGTTGAGCTGACTGACATGTGGGGGTAAATCTCCTTACTGATTGTTACTGCGCGGCGTATAGATAGCCTTCGAGTTCATGTAATGCTGCGGTATAGTTATCTTTTCCACCGAATAACTTGACGATTTCCATTGGTGAACCGAACCTGTCAAAGGGCGTGACCTTGAGCACGTCCATCTTTTCCAAGTTCTCAATTCCGTTATCTTCATATTTGTCCAAGAGGGCATGAAGGACTTCACGAGTAGCAGCACCATGTTTTGAAAAATAATCCTGCTTGCGGATATTATTCGCCCGTTCCCTCCGGGTCAGTGGCTTCTGGCCGAAGGCGATATGACAGATGAGGTCGAACGGGTCAAGGTCTTTCCCGACTTCCTCGGCAAGGGCCTCGAAGAATATCCCCTTATCCTGCAATTCGTCGATGATGGCCTGCTTCTTCTCTGCTCTCGTCCATGACCGGAGAAAGTCATCTAAGGATGCGTATTCCCGCAAGATGCTCTTACGAGTGTAATCTTTTAGGGATTCCGTAATGAGCCTACCATCGGGGCCATAATACTGCACTCGCTCATTAACCACAAAAACGGGAACATCATTGACGTAGTACTTACGGCGAGGCTCACCGGGCGGTTCTGGGAAAGAGCCTGGCCCTGGCGACTCAGGCCCCTGCCCTTCCTCACCGGGTTCCTCCTCGCCCCCCTCGCCCGGTTCATCTGGTGGCACCGGGGTATCTTCTGGCCCTGGCTCGTAAATCTGTACGGGGTCACCATCAAACGCCGGGTCTGCAAACAGCTCGGTCGCCCTTCGGAAATCCATGATAGTGAACCAGTATTTATCGAAGTCCTCGTTAATGCGGGTGCCTCGACCTATAATCTGTTTGAACTCAATCATGGAGCTGACGGATTTATCGAGAACAATGAGCTTGCACGTCTGTGCGTCAATGCCGGTCGTCATCAGCTTGGAGGTCGTCGCTATTACCGGGTAGGTGCTCTCTGGGTGAATGAAGTTATCCAGTTCCAGCTTCCCTTCCTCATTGTCGCCGGTTATCCGCATTACGTACTTGCTGTTTTTGGCTACCAGGTCGGCGTTTTCGTTAACGATTGCGACACGCATCCGTTCGGCATGGTCGATGTCCTCGCAAAAGATAATCGTCTTATCGAACCGGTTGGTCTTTTTCAGGAACTCCGTAACCTTGCGAGCTACCAGTTCGGTACGCCTTTCAAGTACCAACTCTCGGTCAAAATCCTTCTGGTTGTAAATGCGGTCGGGTACTTCCTGCCCCAGCTTATCAGTCTTGCCAACGGTGGGCCTCCATCCAGCATCCTTATCCAGGTCGAGACGAACGACTTTGTAAGGTGCGAGGAAGCCGTCTTCTATCCCCTGCCGCAGGGAATAGGTATAAACCGGGTCACCGAAATAGCTGATATTAGAAATGAACTTGGTTTCTTTCGGGGTAGCTGTCATGCCTATCTGGGTTGCGTTGGTGAAGTAGTCCAGAATCTCCCGCCAGGCAGAATCCTCAGCAGCACTTCCGCGATGGCATTCGTCAATAACAATCAGGTCGAAGAAGTCCGGGGAAAACGCCCTGTAAATATTTTGGAATTCCTCGCTACCAGAGATGCCCTGGTAAAGCGCTAGATAAATCTCGTAGGAGGGGTCTACCTTCCTGTTGCGGATTTTGGTCATGACGGAGCCGAATGGTTTGAAATCATTCGACATGGTTTGGTCTATGAGGATATTGCGGTCTGCGAGGTAGAGAATACGTTTCTTTTGCCGGGATTTCCAGAGACGCCATATTATCTGAAATGCGGTGTAGGTCTTACCGGTGCCGGTTGCCATTACGAGGAGAAGGCGCTTCTGGCCGTGGGCGATGGCCTCGATTGTCTTGTTGATAGCATTTAGCTGGTAGTAACGCGGTGATTTCCAACCCGGTTCAACATAGTAGTCTTGGGTTACGGCTGCTTCTTGTTCCGGGGGTATCCCTTTCCATATGAGGTACCGCGTCCAGAGGTCTTCCGGGGAAGGAAATTTATCGAGAGACAGGGAGCGCTCTTTGACGCCGGTGATAACGGTGCGGTCATGCATCATGAAGCCGTCACCGTTGGAGCTGAAGACAAACGGGATGTCAAGCACCTCGGCATAACCGAGGGCCTGTTGCATGCCGTCGCTTACGGTGTGCCTGTTGTCCTTGGCTTCTATGACGGCGATGGGAAGGTTTGGCTTGTGGTAGAGGATGTAATCTGCTCGTTTGGACTTGCCTCTGGTGTGCAGCTTTCCCCGGACAATAATTTTACCAGCGGTAAAGGTGACTTCTTCCCGAACCTGCCGATGCATGTCCCAGCCAGCTTGGATGATGGCGGGGGTAATATACTGGGTGCAGATATCGCGCTCGGTGAGTGACATTTTCATCTGCGCCCCCAAAAAAATCCAGCATATCATTAGCCAAGTGAGAAGCCGCTACACACTACAAAATTAAAGGATTTTTGTCAAGCTGTGGGAAGCGGGGCCTCTAATCAAAACCGACAAGGAAGGAGGTAAAAGGAATCTCCTGCCAGCTCCGGCAGATGCAGTAGGTGCAGCACCGAACCTGCATGAAGAAGTAACCTTCGGTGTTATGACGGGAAACGACAGGCCGGTCATAAGCTGCTTCCAAATGAGAAAGCGGCTGCCGGTTTCCCGATAGCCGCTTTCTCATTTGAGAGAAAAACAGTTGAGGTTTGAGCTAAACGCTCGTTTTGTTGCATCCCCATTAATATGGGGCAAGTACTCCACTACGCTAGCGGTTAATATTACGCAATGGTTCATCCCCATAGATATGGGGATAGTCCGACTCCACCTGTGCGGCGGTAAATCCTCAACTACTTTTGCCTCTCGTCTGAACTCTTCATGCCATGCTACACCTGAAAGGTTCTGAAACGGTTCTGAAACGGTTCTGAAACGGTTCTGAAACGGTTCTGAAACGGTTCTGAAACGGTTCTGAAACGGTTCTGAAACGGTTCTGAAACGGTTCTGAATCAACTTTGTCTTTCTACGCCGACCGGCTGACTGAAACACCATCTAAAATAATAGTACCACACTCAAAAGTATTTGTAAAGCTTTTTAATTAATGACACTGTGACATTAATTATTTTTTTCTCGACATGGGTGTCCCATAAAGACCTCCTTTTGATACACCGACAATGAGGGTATTTGAGCTATGTGAATTCAACAAGTTACGGGGTCAGTTTCAAGGAGGGTTTTGAGACAGTATATCGAAGCTCTCTCAACACCCTTTCGTACCTGCCCCGGATTCTTGATGTACGCCGTACTCGTTTTCCTCTTGACATATCCGCACATCCGGATATATTTACAGGTATGAAAAATACAGTCCAATACTTCAAAGCCCTTGCCGATGAAACCCGGCTCCGAATCATGGCATTACTACTGGTTTCTGGAGAACTCTGTGTTTGCGATATCACAGCCACTTTGCAACTTCCTCAATCAACGGTATCCCGCCATCTCGCATACCTGAGAAACGCCGGGTGGGTAACTGACCGTAGAGAGGGGGTCTGGATTATCTATTCCGTTACATTAGACAGCAACATGAAGAAACAACTTGCCGACGTGCTAAAAGTAAACCTTCCCGACTTGGCTCCCGTAGCTGAAGACATCAATAAAATTGCATCATTCTCAAGAGGGGCCAACTGCGCCTAATTTTTTTCAACCATACATCCGCTCATTCGGATGAATGGAAACATAAACACCGGTGAAGCATCTGCTGCGGTTATCGTCCCTCTGTTTGAGATGCCAGTTATGATAGGACTTGTCAAGGTGGCCTTTTGGCTTCAACGCGGTATTTCACACCGGCCAATGCACAGTAAAGGAGAGATAACAATGGAAAGGAAAATCAGGGTTTTATTCGTCTGCATTCATAACAGCGCAAGAAGTCAAATGGCTGAAGCATTCCTAAATGAACTTGGTGGTGAGAGATTCGAGGCCATGAGCGCCGGGATTGAACCAGGCACCCTTAATCCATATGTGGTCGCCGCCATGCAGGAAATTGGAATCGATATTTCCGGCAACGAGACCAAAGATGTCTTCGGGTTCATCAAGAAGGGAGTTATGTTCAACTACGTCGTCACGGTTTGTGACGAGACGAGTGCGGAGAGATGTCCGATATTCCCCGGAATGACAAGCAGGTTACACTGGGGCTTCCCTGACCCTTCTGCTCTAAAAGGTAACGATGAAGGAAATATGCAGGCTATACGGAAAATTAGGGACGACATCAAAGCCAAAGTCCAGGAATGGCTCCTGTGTGTAAATTAAAAAGCACTCTGCACGCGGGGTTACCTAATGCTGCAAAATTTATCTGATTACATCGTGTTTGTACTCATGGGACTTTCCCCAAGAAGCCGTATCGGTGAGGCCCTTAACTTCTTCATCTACGACACTGTAAAAATTTTCCTACTGTTGACCGTCATCATCTTCGTTGTTGCGGTCATCCGCTCATATTTCCCGCCCGAGAAGACCAAGCTTATCCTGTCCCACAAGAGGGAGTATGTAGGGAATATTCTCGCCGCTCTATTGGGGGTTGTAACACCTTTTTGTTCATGTTCGGCAGTCCCGCTCTTTATCGGCTTCGTAGAAGCCGGAATACCTCTGGGTGTCACCTTTTCATTCCTGGTCTCCTCCCCAATGGTGAACGAGGTCGCTCTCATTATGCTCTGGGGCTTGTTCGGTTGGAAGGTCGCTCTGATTTATATTGGTACCGGCCTCATGGTGGCGGTTGTCTCGGGTATGGTCATTGGCAAGTTGAAGATGGAGAAATATGTTCAGGATTATGTCTACCAGGTAAAGGTTGGGGTATCTGTAATCGAAGAAAAGTTCTTCCGGGAAAAGCTCACCTATGGCAGGGAATACACAACTGATTTGCTCAAAAAGATTTGGCCATATGTCCTAATTGGTGTTGGCGTAGGGGCATTCATCCACGGTTATGCACCGGAGGACATCCTTGCCAAATACGCAGGTCGTAACAATCCATTCGCGGTGCCACTGGCAGTAATCATCGGTGTCCCGCTATACAGCAATGCAGCAGGGGTTATTCCTATTGTTCATGCCCTGATGGAAAAGGGTCTTCCAATCGGGACAGTTCTGGCCTTTATGATGGCGGTAACGGCCCTGTCGTTTCCAGAAGCAGTCATCCTTAAGAATGTCCTAAAGATGCGCCTTTTACTAACCTTTTTCGGTATCGTCGCAACGGCAATTATTCTTGTAGGCTACCTGTTTAATGCCATTCTTTAACTAAGGAGAAAGACCATGAAAATCGAAATCCTTGGAACCGGCTGTGCCAAGTGCAAAACTCTTTACGAAAATACGAAGAAAGCTCTGGAGGAAAGCGGTACCGTTGCTGAGGTGGTAAAAGTAGAGGACATTCCTTCAATCATGAAATATGGAGTAATGAGCACTCCCGCCCTGGTAATTGACGGGCAGGTAAGGTTTTCCGGAAAGGTGGCGTCGGTCGGAGAAATCAGGGGGATGCTGCCATGAAAAACGCGCTAATTGCTTTAATACTTCTGATTGCCACTTCTGCTCAGGCAGAGCTTCCGTCCGCGACTGACACCGCTGTCCGCCAAGCACTTGGCTCTGGCAAGCCGGTGGTCATCGACCTGGGTGCTCGAACTTGTATCCCCTGTAAAAAAATGGCTCCGATTCTTGAAGGCCTGGCGGGAGAATACCGTGCGAAAGCATCGGTGCTCTTCATCGATGTTCACGAGAACGCTGCTGCTGCCGAACTATTTAAAATCAGGATGATACCAACCCAAATATTTTTCAATGCTAAAGGTAATGAGGTCAAGCGCCATATCGGTGCAATGGAAAAGGCTGATATCGTAAAGGAGTTAAAAGCGGCGGGGCTTAAGTGAATTTCCTCGACAATGTTGAGCATATAGTAGCAGTTTACCCTATAGTCGCATTCGGGGCAGTATTTTTGGCTGGGGTTCTATCTTCCGCCTCTCCATGTGTTCTGGCAACTATTCCGCTTGTTGTAGGATTTGTGGGTGGCTATGCCGATGGAGACCGTAGCAAGGCATTCCGCTACTCTTTGGCTTTTGTGCTGGGACTGTCGCTCACGTTCACTGCCTTTGGTGCGGCGGCGGGATTGTTTGGTACCATGTTCGGTACATTGGGAGGATGGTGGTACATTGCTGCCGGAATAATCGCTCTTATCATGGGTGGGCAGTTGATAGGGCTATACGAACTACACCTCCCTGTTCATTTGGAGTATAAGCCGAAACAAGGGGGAATCATCGGTTCGTTCCTCCTTGGACTTTTCTTCGGGGTGGTTTCATCACCCTGTGCCACGCCAGTACTGGTTGTCTTGTTGACGGTAGTGGCTACAAAGGGTGAAATCCTCTACGGTATCGGGCTGTTATTCACGTATGCAATTGGTCATTGCTTACTAATGCTGGTGGCCGGAACGTTTACAGGCTTTGTAGAGTCCTTGGCCAAAGCCAAGGGAGTTGCTAATTTTTCCACTTGGACAAAACGATTTAGCGGATTTATTGTTGCGTTTGTAGGTATATACCTGATTTGGAATGCCTTCTAATCCACTGAGATTAATGCCGTCCATCATCCTACAAATAACTACACCTTAACTATAGAGTTGAGCCGGTAGCTTGTATCAAGCTAGCTCTGGGCCTGCACGATGCGGTGTACGGTCGCCGCTGACACCTTCGTTTTCTTCGCTATCCCCCTTATCGACAACCCCTCCCCTGACATCCGAATTATTCTTTCCTTGTCCGCCTCTGGGGTCGGCTTCCTGCCAATGGCTTTCCCCTTGGCCCTGGCGTTGGCAATGCCAGCCCGTACCCGCTCGCTTATCAAGTCCCTCTCGAATTCGGCAAAAGAGCCGATGATATGCACCAGCAGCTTGCCGGTGGCCGTCGTCATGTCGATGCTTTCTTTGAGGGACACGAAAGCAACCCCCAGCGCCTGGAACTCGTTCAGCATCTTCAAGAGGTGCGACAGTGAGCGCCCCAGCCGGTCGAGCTTCCAGACGAGCACTCCGTCAAGCTTCCGCCGCCTGGCGTCGGCCAGTAGGGCATTAAGGCCGGGGCGTGAATCCTTGGCACCGGATACGCCCTTATCCACGTACTCAACGGCTTCCCACCCTCTCGCCTCTGCATACCGCCGCAATTCATGCAATTGGAGGTCAATGTCCTGGCCTTTGTCGGTAGTTGATACTCTTGCGTAAATTCCTATTCTCATAGTCAGACCTTTATTTGTACCACAAAGTGTACGTCAATACTTATACTGCCTGGTATTCAATAATTTTTACATCTATTCAATAAATAATGCAAAACTGCATTGCAATAATAGCACATATATGATAAAAATATAACATTAATACTTCTACTAATCACTTTTTTGAATTGCGCATTCGCTTCCGCAATCTTACAGACTAGCAACCTGTACTTTTCATTCAAAGACCAGCTTTATCTACGGTCTATTATTGCTTCACAACGCTATACTTACGTCAATTTTCCCCACCAAACAGGTTAAAGCCCCCGTTTGTCTAATGCCCACTCGCAATGGTCACTCAAAACAATCCTCGCTTAATTCTTTTTCCTCACCTGTAACGTCTTAATTCATTTTCCTCACCACAAGACCCGCCAATGGTCTTTTTTCATTCAACATTCACATAGAGCTACCCCCTTTCAATCGCACCGCGTTTGAGCACACGCCTTTTCCTGGCCCCGCTCCATCGCACACCTGCGTCTTCATACCCTATCCCCTTTTTCCATTCCAACCATCCAATTCCAAAGGAGAAACATCATGGACGTTTACCAAATTGTCACAGACCGCATCATGGAACTACTCGAAACCGGCACCGTACCCTGGCATAAACCCTGGAACGCAAGCACTGGTTTTCCCCGCAATCTCGTGACAAACAAAGAGTACAAAGGCATCAACATTTTCCTGCTCGGTTCAATGCACTACGACTGCCCCTTCTGGTTGACGTTCAAACAAGCAGCAGACAAAGGCGGTAAGGTCAGAAAAGGCGAGAAAGGCACTCCTGTGGTTTTTTGGAAAATGCTCGACGCCGACAATGACGACCCCGCAACCGGTAAAGGCCCCAAGAAAATCCCGTTCCTCCGTTACTACACAGTTTTTAATGCATCCCAATGTGACGACCTCGAAATTCCATCATTTACTTCATCCGTGCCCAACAACTTCAACCCCATCCAAGTCGCCTCTGACCTGGTTACCAACATGCCGAACCCTCCTGACATCATCCACGGCAAAACCAGAGCATGCTACTCACCGACATCCGACCAAGTTCAAATGCCCTATCCCAAACGATTTATTAGAAGTGAAGAATATTACAGCACTTTATTCCATGAATTGACCCATGCCACGATGCACCCCTCTCGCCTGAACCGGAAATGTGATTTTGCAACCTTCGGCGACGACGTTTATTCCAAAGAGGAGCTTGTAGCAGAGATGGGTTCAGCCTTCCTATGTGCATTCAGCGGCATCGAGAATACAACCATTGATAACAGTGCGGCATATATCAAAGGATGGCTAAAGGCTCTAAAGAACGACAAAAAGCTCATAGTCATGGCCGCAACTCAAGCTCAAAAAGCCAGTGATTACATCATGAACAAACAAATCCCCGATGAAGCGACGACAAAGGAAGCGGCATAACCCCATATGACAATCCCGTCATCTGGAACCCCCGGCACCCACCAAAAGGAGCACTACACATGAAGAGCCACAACACAACCAAAGCGACTGAGTTAATAGACATCAGCGCGAATTTCCCGTCAGACGCAGCCCTCTACTCAGACGCCATTGTTTATTTTTCCGCGACAGTATGGTCACTTGTAGAGAATTCCGTTAGCTGCCCTGAATACCTGGACGATTACGGCAAAGCAGTTTTCAACGTCCTCTGGAACAGCCAAGCCAACATCGTTGCAAACCCCACTCCGACGTTGAAAACTTTTAACGTAGGACTTCCCGGCAATGCTCACGATTACTACCTGCTCAAATGCGTGAAATCAGTCAATTCCGAAGGTAAACCGACCGTCACGATTTGCACAATGGGTGAGCGTTAGCGAACTGCCGGGGAGGCCAGAAAATCCGATAGGATTTTTGAAATGGCCTCCCTGGCATGCAGTACGTAGTTGACTTCTGGACTGGCCGTCTCTTTTTTAATGTGAGCCAAGCGAACATGAAAAAGAGACGGCCCCGCCGAACCCGCTTCCAGCAAGGCTTTACCTCCTCTAGAAAAGGATTCCGACCGCCTTTGACAGAAAAACGCTCTCAATTTCCAGCCAGAAAACACCCTCCCATACTTGTGCCGCTCCCGCTCCACGGAACGGTCTTCTTACCCGCTTTGCTTCCAGAAATGGGCATTATCCCGAGGGATATTTGCAAAGGCAAAGAACTGACAGGCTTCTATCCCAAGGGATTTAACCGCCTCTCAGATGTGCGCTTGCACATGGGTACCTACACTCAACAGCTTCGGCACAACTACAAGGAGGTAACATCATGGCAGGAAAATTAGAAATGCAGGCGAGAGAACTGGTCGGTAAAAACTGGAGCAAGTCGAGCCTCACACGAGAAAAGCTTCTCGGAAACATCGAGCGTATCAGCCACTTCATGGAAAAACAGGGCCTCCAAAAAATCCAAGATATGAAGACCAAGCACGTCCAGCGGTTCGTCCAGGACATGCAGGGCCGGAGCCTGTCGAGTAGCACTCAAGCAGGGTACCTCACGGTTCTTCGTGTAATGGCCTCCGCTATCGGCAAGCAGAACATAGTCGCCCGGACAAACAAGGAATACGGCATTTCTCGTGCGGGCCTCCGGTACATGCCCAAAACCGCTAATCATGAAAAGCTCAGCGACATCAGGCAACAGCTCTATGAACGCGGCCACTGGCAGGGCCTTGCCTTCGACATGCAGCGCGAATTCGGCCTGAGGCTCAAGGAAAGCCTGCTGAGCAACAAAATCATCGAGAAAGACGGCGACCGGTACCTTTCCGTGGAAGGCGGCAAGGGTGGTCGTTCCAGGGAAATTAAAATCGACACGGAGGGGAAAAACGGGTTAGTCGCTCGCCTACATGACTACCTCCACGACCACGGACAGAAAACCATAATCCCACCAGACAAGACCCTCAAACAGGCATACGACCGAATGAGCAACGATGTTCACCGTTGCGGCGGATTGAAAAAGCTCCCAGACGGCTCTTCCGCTAACCCTCATGCCAACCGGCACGCCTATGCCCAAGAACGCCTTGCTGATGGCTCTTCTCGTGCCGACGTGGCTCAGGAGCTTGGTCATGGCCGCGAGGAAGTCGTCAAACACTACGCAAAATGAAGCTTCTCTAGTCAAGAAACCCCATCCGGTGGGCCGTAAGGCCCGTACCGGCATGGGGTTTCTTTTTGCCTAATATCGAGATAACTAGAAAAGCTAGAAGAAAACCAGTGGGCAAATCTAGTTATTTATCGGGCCTATCAAGCTGTATTTATTATGTATTAAAATAAAATATAGAGATAAATAGATAGATAGCTTAGATACCACACAAGGGTCTTTCGCTTGCATAGGTTTCCTGTGGTGTCTGTATGGCTGTCTATTTATGTTTTTGGCATCTATCTATCTATTTATCTTAAGTGGCCGGTTTAATTGAGTAATACGCAAATAAATAACTAGATGGCATTTCTAGCTTTATCTCCCAAGAGGCATGGCAATGGTGTATCTGGCAAGTTGAGGCACAAGGGTTATTCCCAATTTGGTGGTATTTGAAGGCTCCCCCGGCTAGACACCGGGGGGTAAGCCCTATTTTTCAGATTTGAGGTGTGTGTATCTATTTAAAGGCATCTATCTATTTATCTTGCCATTTCAACAAAGCGGCAAGCGTAGTACATCATGATGGGTTTGGTATTCGACTTCTGGCTCTGAAGAACAATTTCACCGGAGTCCACGAGCACCTGCACAATCTCTTGCAACTCGCGGGTTTTGACACCGGTACGCTGCAAAAGCTGGGTGTGCTGTACCCCGCTGGCCTTGCTGCTCTCGATAATACGCAGCACCTTTTTTGTGGTTCCCTGGAACTCAGAACCGGAAAGGTTCCTGTCCAGCCGTACCATCTGTTGTTTGCAGAGGTGCCATACGAGGCTGTACGCCTTCTCGACGGCCTCCTCTATCATCACCGTTGTCTCCGGCATCATCGAACACGAAAACAGCAGTGCAAGCTTCTCGCCGTACTCCTGAGCACGCGCCCAAATCGCGGAAAGACGCTGTGCCTGGTATATCCTGTGCTGTTCCCGGATGGCATTTTCCAGGAAGTCCTTCATTTTACGCGTTGCGTCGGTGTGGAATACCGTCCTGACGGTACCACCGAGCAAGCTAATGGATACTGGGGCGTCTGTCCAATAGCGGAAAGCCTCGATAAGTTCCTCCGGCGGTTGGCTACCGGACGACCAACGGTTTTTGTTGGTGTCCGGGAAGTCGTCATAGGTCTGGAATACAAGGAAACGCGGCACAAAACCGTCCTCGACATTATTATAATCAATGGCTTCCAGATATTTTTCCGGCACGGATGTTCCGTACATGCAAAGCAGTGGGTCGTCAATTTCCTGGCGCGTGAACCCCACCGTTCTGTCCTTGGCAAGTGCCTTACCCCGCCACACCGTACCCGTGGCCGAATACATGCGCATGATGGTGTGCAAAATCTCCGATTTGTAGGTGGCAGCATTCTTGGCGGTCATGGCTTTAAGCATGTGGCCGATTTCATCGAGCAGGTACAACGCATGGCCCCCCATGAAGGCCACTTCGTCAACCAGCCCGGATGCTGAGCCGATTTCATCGGCTCCCAGCAAACCACCGGCATGGGCCGCGTGGAAGACCCTGCTTACCTCCTTGATAGGTTCATTCTTGCCGCACCCGCTGGCTCCCAAGGTGACAATAAGCAGGTTGGTGCGAAGACTGGTTTCCGTTTGCACCCTACGCCCCATAATAGTCCCTGCCGCACTGAGGCAAGCGGCAAAGGCAAGGATAGGTTGCGGCCTGATGGCCCTGGTATTTAACCATGAGTGCATCATATTCACCACGCCGGGGATGTCCATGAGCCGTGCCGGAATGGTCTTTAGCACCTCGTCCTCCGCCAACCCCTCCAGGTTCGGCATAAAGGCACCGCGATTACCGATAATGTCAGGTGCAAGCTTCATCGCCGCACCATGGTGAACTGCCATACCTTTATCCTCCTGGGATGTTTCACCCCGTAACGATGCCATTATATATATACTGCTGTCACCCTGCGGGGTTGAGGCTACATTAGCGACTGTCTCCATTCTTGCGGTCACCACGGTATCTCTTCGTTCGTCCAGGCGTCGCAACCGATGGTCTGCTTATCCTCAGGGACATCGGCTCTCCACTTATCACAAAAGCCGCTCCTGGTTGAAAAGTCCGCACAGTGTAGACAATCTGGCGGCACGGTGGAAATACGCGAAAGGATTTTCATAGCTGTTTGGTTGCCCTGGCAAAGTTGGACGAGAAAAACGTGCTCTTTTGTTGAAATCATTGGACTGCCCCCTCATCTGTCACATAGATAATTTTGCCGTGAACTGCTTGCCCACGCACTGCGATATTAAGCGATACCAAGCATCCAGCCTCAGCCTGCATCAAGGTGTCAACCTTGCTTCGCATGTCCTCGAATGTTGCCTTCATGGCATCGGAACCAAATGGGGTGTCAAATGGTGCTTCTAACATAACGGCTTTAATTTGCGGCATATTCACTCCTCAGGGTTCCAGTATCCCCGCCCTGAAAGGCGAGGATACTGGGCGGTTTTCTGATGGTTACATTCCTGGTCATGGCATCCACTCGGGACGTACAATAGTGCTATCAACAGCTACGGGCTGAAGTCGCGGCAGTGAAGGTGCCGTTGCAGGGCCAATCTGTCGGTATGCCCTGATTTTGTTCCGGTCAGGGTAACCGTTTGTACCTCTTTCGATGCCGACGGTTATCTCCACGATTTTGTTAGTAAGGGCTATCGGAACTTTGGTCACCATCAGCAATTCAAGCTCTTCTTCTGAATTTACGTTATAAACTTCCTCGAACAATGCCTCATTTCCAACACCTATGCAAAGCGCCCTGAACTGTTCAAGAGCAATGCTTTTTGCCTTTGCACTCGCGCAAAGGAGGTTAATGCTGTCGTAAATGCACCGACCGGCGTGTTCTCCCTCAATTATTTCAGCCGTCACCTCGGCTCTTCGACCACCGGTGCTGGTTACAAGGTACTTAAAATCACCAAGCAAAGCCCTGTACACGCTCCCATGGGGCAGGGGCACAAAGTTACTGCCGGTTCTTCCGGTAATACTGCCGTCATTGGTGCCGACTGGAATGTCTGTGTAAATTCCCATTTTCTTTCTATCTCCTTTTTGAAGTTAGGCCGCGTCCAATGACACGGCAAGGGCGTTCATATTCATTAGCAATCGAATAATCGGTTTATTATCTGTTTAGTCCCCAATACGCACGGCAAAATCCCAAGCAGCAGCATCACGTGCCACCCTTGCAGATGCCCAGCCTTGGATAGTTACTGGCGCATGTTGCCCCTTTGCATGGACAAGTATTGGGTTGAGGGCATAAACCCTTCCGTTCATTCGAATCTCGTCGGCAAGAATTCCATGTGACCTTGCCAAGACCATTTGCATTCCCTTATAATCACCTTGAGGTTCCCTCTTTTCGGGAACTAGCAGCAAATCGCCCTGACGAACAGACGCCGCCAGCTGCTTGTCCGTTACCTTCCACATCCATTTTTGAGCAGCTATGACAACCCCGGCGGCGTCAGCCCCTGCGCGAATAGCACCCCGGATGGCAGCAGAAGATATGGGGTGACGGAAGGGTGCGCCTGTGAGTTCGTTGAATCCGCAAAGAAAGTAGGTTTTATGAGTGCCCAAGAAGTGGTTTTTGCTTCGTCGGAACGCATGTCGAGCCTGAATAACCGCAACATACTCGTTGGGGTTATAACCATAAAGGTCATGATTAAGTGAATCGCCACGCCCCTTCAGGTCAAAATCAACGTAATCAGGTTCGAGACAGTAACTGAACATGTCAATTACTGTCCTAGCTGCCAGGGCAGTATATATGTATCCATCGACACCCTTTCCTTCCCAACTTATGACGGCGTCATAGGAATTGCGTTTTTCAGTTGCTTTGGCCTTTTTAAGTTGTTTGCCAAAGCATGCATGTTGTGCATGTTTTGTTTTGTGATGCTTTCCACATTTGCACTGTCTCTGATTCATACTCATTTTTTATCCTTTCTGTTTAGCTAGATGATTAATAATATTTAAACCATCGAATACGGTTAAATTATAGTTTCCCTGCTTGATATACTCATTTTAGGTAGTTATATTTTATATATGTAGTACCAGTTTATTTGATTTTTGGTATTACAGTATTATCTACAATATACTGCTCGACGGCTTCATCCGAATATCTCACGCTGTTCTTACCAACTTTTACGTATGGTATTCCTTCATTCAGCCATCTATCTCTTCTTAGCTTAAACACCGACACTCCTAGCCAATCTGCGACATATTTTTCTTTGTGAAACACTGTCATACTACCTCCATGTGGTTGTTAGCTACTGTTAAACACTCTTTTTCCTTCCTACTGATGCGATTATCACTAAATTTTTACATAAATTCAATCTAATACACTGTATACTTCACATAATAAAGCACCATTACAGTAGCTAATTCAGTATTGAAATCTCATTACTAATCGGTCAGTTACACTAACCCAATAGCTACTATAATCGTACTAAATTAAAGCAAAGGTATAGTGCCATATTGTTACTATTTATCGAGTACTTAGCCTATTTTTAAATTATTTTTGCCCTCCTTATCAGGCAATGTCGGCACTTAGGTGACACAGAGGAATAATTCACATTAAAATCCATATGTTAGCTCAACGGAAGATTATGCTAAACGGCAAGATGCGAATCGTGTCAGCTATATACCAACACCACCGCTTATCATGCTGCGGGTATTTGAGGTAAACGCTACTCGGTGATACGTGCTGAAGATTTTGGAGGGTTTGGGTTTGATACGCCAACCAGACCAATAGCAGTAGGCGACCGATGGAGGGAAGAAGACTTGCAGAAGATAATTGAGGGGAATATTTTGAGCACCTTGGGCGACATGTACTTTTAGAGGGAATTTGAACCAAACAAAAAAATGGCAATGCCCGCAACGAAAAAACCGCTTGAGCACTGCCATTTCGCCTTCTATGTCGTTTGGCTACACCTGAACAGCCCGCACCCTCACTTTAAATAAAAGTCAGCTTAGAGCGGTTTTGTTGGACATTGCGAGCGGCACTAGGAAGGAGTTTCACTTGTTACTGCGACAGATGTGCGACATAACGTTGTTGAAAAAAAGAAACAGCCACTTAGAAACTAATCTAAGTGGCTGTTTTTATTGGTCGGTGCGACAAGATTCGAACTTGCGACCACTAGACCCCCAGTCTAATGCTGCACGTGATATCGCGGTGTTAGCGTGTCCAACTACGTGTAACCACTTCCTTCATACATCATTGACTTTCAGCTACTTAGCTGTTATATTGTTTTTCTAGGTACAGCTTTGTCAGTCCCCTTGCAGACCTATCTGACGTGTCAAGGACGTGTCAAAGAGTGTCAAATTCCCCTGGAGGTTAGTCTTGGCTAAGAAATTCGAATTCAACGAAAAGTGGTTACTTGCCCTGAAGCCCGAAGCAAAAAAGAGGACCATCAGGGAAGGCCGCGGCTTCGCCCTCCGGATCATGCCACCGACGCTCAAGGGTAAGGGGATCACGAAGACCTGGCTGTATATTTACACCTGGGACGGTAAACAGAGGACGATGAGCCTCGGCCAGTATCCGGCGGTCACACTCGCGGAAGCCCGGGAAAAGTACAATGCGGCCTGGGCGCAGGTACAGAAAGGTATTGACCCGCAGGCGCCGCCAGTCGTAGAGCCTCCACCGCCTACGGAGCTCACGTACGGTCACTTTGCCACTGCCTATATCGAGTGGTCGTCGGACCCTGAAAAGCATGGTTCTGATTGGCATAAGATTGTGAAGTTGGCGCTCAAAAACGATATCATCCCGGTCTGGGGAGATCGCCCCATACGCTCCATCACTCGCTCCGAAGCTGTTGTCCTGTTCACAAAGCTTGGCAAAATAGGGTCAGGTAAGGCGCTCAACGCCTATAAAGCGGCCCGACCTGTGTTCAGCCTGGCAGTCGATGAGCAGTACATGGACGCTAATCCGATCCTCAAACTGTCTGAAAGGGTTCCGTGCCTGTTACCGCCAGTAAGGCAACGCATCCTGGATGAGCGGGAACTGAGGCATGTTTGGAAATGTCTGAACTCTGGTCCGGGAGACATCGGGACGCGGCTGGCGCTTAAGTTGCTCGCAGTAACGCTGCAAAGGCCTAATGAGGTGGTGAGCGCGCACACACGGCAGATCTATGGAAATGAGTGGTCGATGCAGTGGGGCTCAGTCAAAAATGGCATCATGCATCTGGTCTGGCTGACCGACCTGGCTTTGGAGATCATAGGCGACGATGCGGATGGGTACGTTTTCCCCTCGCCGGTGTTGACCGATGAGGGCGCTATAACTCATATCGACCGAGCGGCACTCTCCCATCATGTCAAAGAAAACGATTATTATGGTCTCGAGCCGTGGACTCCGCATGACTTGCGCCGAACGGCTCGAACTGCAATGTCTAAATTGCGTGTGCCTGTGCCTGTCAGCGAGAAGGTTGTCAATCATAAAAAAGCTGGCATGGTCAAGGTCTATGACCTGCACGAGTATTGGGATGAGCGCGTAGAGGCAATGCGGCAGTGGGAGAAGGAGTTGCTGCGGATCGTGACAAAAGAAGACCCCTCCGACCAGAAATGGCTGAAGGGGTTGGATGCGGAATGGCTGAAGACACCGAAAGGGCGGAAGCCGTACTAGTTTCAATCCGCTCCTGATTATGGCTCAGGAGATGGCCATCTAGGCAGCCTTGGGCAGGTTCTGCATCCAGGCTGCAACCTCAGACGTTAGCCAGCATACCCGGTTGGCCGAGATGCGCCGGCGTGCGGGGAACTTACCATCCTTTTCAAGCAGGAAGATAGTGCTGTAGCTGAGGCCGGTGAATTTCATCAGGCTTCCGTCTGCTCTTTTCAATGTAGCTGGCATTGTGTTCTCCTTGTCGGTTAAGGGTTAAAGGTCGCTTACGAATATGATGAAGCCGTATGCTGCTAAGTACAGGGCCGCGGTCAGGATCAGCTGTGTCATTATCGTCTCCTCAGCATTGCAAGTAGTGACATCATCGGATCAGCTTCGCTCTTCGGATCGAAGTCTGCAGGGTTGTCGCTGAAGCCGTCGCATGCTTCGAGCCAGGCCGGATCGTAGTCGATGGGCCATAGGAACCATCCATTACGGATACCGTGTGGGTTGCCGACAACGTGAGCACTGCTATTCCTGCACCTCGAATGGCAGCTACCTGGAACAGTGGCACGGTGAACACATTTATAACTGGATGGCGTTGTATCTGTTGTCATTGTTCCCCCTTACTTGATAGCCTATTGTCTCATACTGTGTATCTATGTGTCAATAGTACCACGCAAAAGACACGAACCTTAGACACGAGATAGTATAGGACTCGAATTTAAGACACAAAAAACCCCACCGGATACTAAGTCCGGTGGGGTTTTCGAGTTTGTTGTACCAGACCAAGGCTGGTGTAGACTATTTGTACTTGGAGACATCGACATAGGAGAGGTAGTTCTCACTACCGGGGTCGTGGCCCAGCTCTATGGTAACCACAGCTCCTGCTTGCTTGATCGTCATGCCTGCCTTCATGCATGTGTCGAATACTCGTTGTGCGTTCCAGTGGCGGTTGCCGTAGATGTTGATCTTAGAACCTCTACCTGCTCCGTTGCGTGCCATGAGCTTCTTAAACGACTCACGGGCTTTTTCCGGGTTGATCTTGTCAGGGATCGGCGACTTGTGGATGGCGTGTTTCGGGTTGGCCAGGATCTCACGCTGGAGCCGCTCGATTGCTGCCTCACGCCCCGGTGTGTTTACTGCCTTGACCCCGTTACGTGCACCCTTCTCGTCCATGCAGATGTACTGCTTCTCTTTGTCCTTGATCTGCCAGCTGCCATCCTTTTCCTGTAGGCGATCCTTGAATGTGTTGCCATAGCGTTGCTGCAACGCTTTCATGGTCACCTTCTGGAACTTGCTAAGGTCTTTCTGGGCATAGAGTTGATCGCCGTCCCGGTAGAGCATGTCTTTCGACACAATGATCGATGCTGTGCGACCACCGAACGCTTCGGATACCTGGTAGATCGCACCTGCCCACTTGCAGCGGCTGTTGTTCAGCTTGTACTGGTGTTCTGCGATCTTCTGTGCATGATCGGCATCGAACTTCAACGGGTTCTTTACGTTCGTTTCCAGACCCATGGCTGCGTAGGTCTTGTTGAGGAAATCTTCGTTGCCGACAAGCCAGAGGATCTTGCGAGCGTCTCCAATTATGTCGGAGATGTTGTCTTGGCTCAAGAACTTCTCTGTTTTGCCTTGCCATAGGTCGCTGGGGTTGTTTTTCAAGTGGTGTATGAAGTGGTCGATGTTTTCCTGTTTAACCTGCTGCAGGACGTTGACCCCTTCGTACTTGTGCATGAAGCTGGAGAAGTGTTTGAGCGATGTTCCAAACTTCTTCCCAGATCCGATGCTCTTGTTGTGCTGTCTACCACTCAGCCATTTCGCTTTAACTTCTGCTTCAATTGTGCGCCGCTTGATGTTCGCTGTTCCAGGGTTTGGTGTCCGATCAGGTACGATTGCTGTCTCCTTGTGCTTTGTTCCGTCAGTTCCTTCTACAGTGAAATGCATCTTAGCCATTTGCTACCTCCGTCCAGGGTTGAATTTGGTGTTATCTCAGGGCGATACCGCTCTGCTACATGCCTGGTGTCAGGCATCTAGAAGGTCGGCACATTTATAGGGTCGCCAGTTAGTTGCAGTAGTTCCTTCCGTGTGCTCATGCTGCTGGCCCTAAGGCTGAGTCGGTCGGCTCGTGCGTTCCCCTTGAAATTCTTCCATTGGATGTGGTTGCTACTTGGCTCAGGCGTAGATCCTGGCTGTTTGGCGGAAAAAGGATGTCGGCAGCGTTCAGTCGGTCGGACTGACATCTGGACGGGTGGCGGCTACTCAAAATTGGCAAATGTCCGGGGACGGCTCTTTACCCATTCTGGCAGATTTGTGCTGGCGATGTCTCGTCCCGCTACGCGGAACAAGCCATCGCGGGAAATGCCCTTCGGTTTTGGCTCTGGGCTACGCCCGCCGGTCTTGGGACATTTCACTTCGTTCCAATGTGCCCAAGACCGGCGG